>Ga0302314_10008839_pt1 | contig 17881 bp, 21 predicted proteins | sample III_Palsa_N2_3_FD_200533 | JGI IMG/M metagenome (GOLD analysis project Ga0302314, IMG submission 200533) | Peat permafrost microbial communities from Stordalen Mire near Abisko, Sweden - III_Palsa_N2_3 | ecosystem: Environmental > Terrestrial > Soil > Palsa > Peat permafrost | place: Sweden...
GAAACTACCATTTGATGGATTATGAACTGATGGGCGGCGACGCCCGAAACGCCATCATGGAGGAGAGCGCGAAACTGGGGCGCAAGGCTTTCCTGCCGCCTGCTGTCCCGTTCGGCTCGCACCAGTGGCCGACCCTGATCACGTCCGGTCCTGGGCCAACATCGATCGCGGATCTGAAATGAACCTCGAAACCGTCAAAGAGGTCCTGCGTCCGACCTCGCACGATCAGGTCACGGACTGGCGTCCCGGCTATGCCTGGCTGGCCGGCGGCACTTGGCTGTTCTCCGAACCCCAGGCCCATCTCGATACCCTGATCGACCTGGACGCCCTGGCCTGGCCGGCTCTGGTGGTTTCCGATGAAGGCCTGGAGATCGCGGCGACCTGCCGGATCGCCCAATTGCATGACTTCCAGGGGCCGCCCGAGTGGACCGCCGTGCCGCTTTTCCGGGCCTGCTGCGACGCTCTGCTGGCGTCGCACAAGGTGTGGAACACCGCGTCGGTGGGCGGCAACATCTGCATGTCGCTTCCGGCGGGCGCCATGACATCCCTGACGTCGGCCCTGGAGGGGGTGGCCACACTGCTACCGCGCGGCGGGCCGCCGCGGCAGGTGACGGTCCTCGATTTCGTGCTCGACAACAACCGTAACGTGTTGACGCCCGGTGAATTGTTGCGCTCCATCCACCTGCCCGCCAGCGCGCTTCGCAAGCGGTTTGCCGTGCGGCAGACCTCCCGCACCCATCTCGGCCGCTCCGCCGCCCTGATCATTGGCACGGTGGCCCAGGGCGGAAGTGATTTCCGCCTGACGATCACGGCGGCGACGCCCCGGCCCGTGCAGATCGGGTTTGCGACCATCCCTTCTGCCGACGACCTGCGCGCCGCGATCGATGCGCGGATCCCCGCCGACGGCTGGTTCGACGACGTCCACGGCAGCGCGCCGTACAAGCGCCACCTCACCCCCTACTTCGCCGAAGAGGTCCGCGCCGAACTGGCGCTGGGAGAACCCGTCGCATGAACCTCACTCTCAACGGCGTTACTGTTTCAGCCGAGCCGGCGCCCGGCCAATGCCTGCGCACCTTCCTGCGCGACCTCGGCTGCTTCGGCGTCAAGAAAGGCTGCGACCAGGGCGACTGCGGAGCCTGCACCGTGTGGTTCGACGGCAAGCCCGTGAACGCCTGCCTGATCCCCGCCTTTCGCGCCGAGGATCACGCCATCGTCACCGTCGAAGGGCTGGCGCAAGACGGCGTGCTGCATCCCGTGCAGCAGGCGTTCGTCGACGCCCAGGCGTTCCAATGCGGCTTTTGCGCCGCCGGCATGATCATGATGACCGCCTCGCTCACCGAGGCGCAGCGCCACGACCTGCCGCACGCGCTGAAGGGCAACCTCTGCCGCTGCACCGGTTATCGGTCTATCGTCGACGCCATCGGCGGCGTCTGCAACGCCGAGGCGGATGTGGCGGGCAAGGCGATGGGCGCGAGCCTCGCCAACCCGTTCAGCGAGGACATCGTCACCGGCAAGGCGCGCTACACCATGGACGTGGTGGTGGAGGGGACCCTGCATCTGAAAGTCGCGCGCTCACCCCATGCCCACGCGCGCGTCGTGAGTATCGACAAGACGGCGGCGACGGCCATCCCCGGCGTCGTCGACGTGTACACCTGGGAAGACGTGCCGCGGCGGCTCTACAGCACCGCGTTGCATGAAGATCACCTCGCCGATCCCGACGACACCTACATCCTCGACAGCGTGGTCCGTTTCGTCGGCCAGCGGGTCGCCGCGGTGGTCGCCGAAACGGAGGCCGCCGCCGCCGCCGGGGTCAGGGCGCTGCATATCGAGTACGAGTTGCTTCCGGCGGTGTTCGACCCCGAGGAGGCTATGGCGCCGGGCGCCCCCATTCTGCACGACAACGGCGGAACCGCGCGCGGCAACGTCTATCTCGAACTTGGCGGTGAGGTCGGGTGCGTCGCCGACGGCTTCGCCGCCGCCGACGTCATCCACGAGCAGACCTATTCGACGTCTCGCGTCCAGCACGTCCATCTGGAGACGCATGGTTCGATCGCATGGAAGGGCGACGACGGCCGCTATCATATCCGCACCAGCTCTCAGGGCCCTTTCGTCGCGCGGACCAAGCTCTGCTACCTGTTCGGCCTGAGGAACGTCGATCTGCACGTATTCACTGAGCGTGTCGGCGGCGGCTTCGGCGGCAAACAGGAAATGCTCTCCGAAGACCTCTGTCTTCTGGCCACGATCAAGACCGGGCGCCCTGTCACCTGGGAATGGACGCGCGAGGAACAGTTCATCGGGGCCAGCACGCGGCACCAGATGACGACCCGCGTCAAGCTGGGGGCCAGGCGTGACGGCGCCCTGACCGCCATCGAATTGCGCGTTGTCTCAAACACCGGGGCCTACGGCAATCACGGCGGCGAGACACTGGGCGCGTCGATGGGAAGCCCGCCAAGCGCCTATCGGTGCGCCAATAAGAAGGCGGCGGGGTACGCCGTCTATACCAACATGGTTCCGGGCGGCGGCTTCCGCGGCTACGGAGCGTCGCAGACCACCTTCGCCATCGAATGCGCGATGGACGAGCTGGCCGGCAAGCTCGGTCTCGATCCCTTCGAGATCCGCCGACGCAACATGGTCGGTCCCAACGATTGGATCGAGTCGGTATGGAGCGAGACGGGCGACGTCATGTTCGGAAGCTATGGACTCGACCAGTGCATGACTCTGGTGGAGCAGGGGTTGGCCGAGGGCAACCGAGAACCCAAGCCGGATGGCGCCGACTGGCTTGAGGGCCAGGGAATGGCGCTGGCGATGCTGGAAAGTGGTCCTCCCACGGAACACCGCTCCGGGGCGGTGATATCGTTGCGCGCCGACGGGAGCTATCATCTGGCCGTTGGCTCGACCGAGATGGGCAACGGCTCGGTGACCTCTCATCGCCAGATCGCCGCGGCGATCCTGGGGACGAGCGCCAGCGTCATCGCCATCATCAATGCCGACACCGACAAGACACCCTACGACACCGGCACCTTCGCCAGCACCGGAACGGTGGTCGCCGGCCAGGCCGTCGCTCTGACCGCCAAGGCGTTGCGCGATAACATCCTGGACTACGCCGCGCGCAATTCCGGTCATGCGGCGTCCGAGTGGACCTTGGAGGGCGACTGCGCGGTATGCGGCGACACCCGCATCCTGCTGACCGAACTCCACGCGGCCGGCGTCGCCGAGGGCCATCGCTTCGAAGCCAAGCGCAAGGCCTATCTGGCGCCTAGAACGGTCGGCTTCAACGTCCAGGGGTTCCGCGTCGCGGTGCATGCCAAGACGGCCGAGATCCGTATTCTGCAGAGCGTCCACGCCGCCGACATCGGCGCGCTGATCAACCCGATGCAGTGCCGCGGCCAGGTCGACGGATCGATCGGCATGGGACTCGGCTGGGCCCTGATGGAAGACATGGTCTACGACGTGAACGGACGGATGGTGAATCCGTCCCTGCGCAACTATCGCATTCCGGCCTTTCCAGACCTCCCGCGCAACCAGATCGCCTTCGCCGACACCCACGACACGATTGGGCCACTGGGCGCGAAGGCGCAGGGTGAGTGCGCGATCAATCCGGTGGCCCCGGCCCTGGCCAACGCCATCGCCCATGCCACCGGGGCGCGCTTCCGGCATCTGCCGCTGACGCCCGACCGTATCTTCGCCAATCTGGTTCCCGTGTCGTGACCACGCCGGCGAGCGCCGGGCCGGTCACCATCGTCGCCCAGACCCGTGTGCGCGAGGGCGCTTCCGAGGCGTTTTCCCATTGGCAAAGTCGGATGAACGCGGCGGCGGCGGCGTTTCCGGGTTTTCTTGGGCAGACGTCCATGCCGCCTGCCCCCCCCGCCCAGGCCGACTGGGTGATCCTGGAGCGTTTTTCCGACCTCGACGCCGCCACTGCCTGGTTACGGTCGGGCGAACGGCTCGGGCTTATCGAGACGGCCCAGCCGCTCCTGTTGGGGGCGGTCGATGTCCACCTCGTGCGCGATAGCGCTTCCGGGGTGCTGCCGGGGCCGGTTTCCGTCGTCATCTCGACCCGCGTCAAGCCTGGCCAGGAAGATGCCTACCGACTGTGGGAGCGACGTATCGCCGCCGCCCAGACGCGCTTCCCAGGCTTTCAAGGCTACCGGTTCGAGCCGCCGATCACGGGCGTGCAGGACGATTGGCTGTCGATCCTGAGGTTCGATACCGAGGAGCACCTTCAGGCCTGGCTGGACTCCCCGATCCGGCTCAAACTGGTGCAAGAGTCGGACGCCTTCACCGAGGATTTTCATACCCGAGTGGTGCGCACGGGTTTCGATCAATGGTTCAAGCAGGGCGGGGGCGCGGAGGCGGGGCCCCCTGTGTGGAAGCAGAACATGATCGTTCTGTCGATGCTCTACCCGATAGTGTTCTTGTTTGGTCTCTACGTGCAGACGCCTTGGTTGGTGAATGCTGCCGGCCTCCCGTTCTGGCTGGCCCTCTTTATCGGCAACGTCGTGAGCGTCCTGCTGTTAAACCTCCTCGTGCCCTGGGCGAGCGGCCTCCTCGGCTGGTGGCTCAACCCCTCCGGGGAGCGCAAGGCCCAGTCTGCCACGGCCGGCGCGGCCTTGATCATCGCCATCTACGGGCTTTGCATGCTGATCTTCTCGAGGCTGGCGTGACCGCGCGCGGCGCCGGGCGCGCCTTGGCCTTCCTGCTGATGGCGGCCTCGTCGGGAGCCGCGCTCGGCGCGGATAGCATCGACTGGATGTCGGGCCTGCCGCGTCAGCCCGTCCACGTCGCGTCCTGGCCCGGCGGTAAGAAGGTCGCCGTCTGTTTCGTGCTCTATGTAGAGGATTGGGGCCCGGGACAGGGCCCCAACTTTCGCTCCGACATGACCTCGCGGGTTCCCGATATCGTCAACGAGTCGTTCCGGCGGTACGCCATCGACTTTGGCGTCGAACGGGTAGGACGATTGTTCCACGAAGCCGGCGCGCCTCTGAGTATCGCCCTCAACGCGCAGTTCCCCGAAGCCAATCGCGATGCCTGGCGACGGTTTCGCGCGCTGGCGCCGGACGCGCCGATCATCGCTCACGGCATCAATAATTCCACCCGACAGCTTCCGCTGAGCGAGGGGATCAACGCTCAACGCGCCTACATCCGCCAAACCCTCGACCTGATCGCTCGCGACACGGGTGTGCGGTCGCAGAGTTGGTCCAGCCCGAGCGTCTACTCCAACGGCGACACCTTCGCCGCCACCGCCGCCGAGGGCGTCACCTATACCCTGGACGCGATGGACTCCGACCATCTTTCGCGACTGATGACCCCGTCCGGCCCGCTTCTTCTGATCCCCTATCCACCCACGCCCGTCGACATGGGGCAATATCTGACCCGCGGTCTGGAGCCCGCCGACCTGGAGCGGCTGTGGATCGACTACGTGAGCGAACTCGTGGCGGAAGCCCAGGCCGACCCGGGAGGCGACGCCACGGTGGTCGCCATCGGCCTGCATCCATTCGTGGTTGGGACCCCGGCCGGCGCGGCGGCGATGCGTCGCGTGCTCGACAACCTGATGCGCCAAAAGCTGGTCTGGATCACCGACGTCGGCGCGATCGCGGCGGCAGTCAAATGAGCGAGTGTTTACAATCCATGGGATGAGCCGCTCGTTCACCAGAGGGCTGCGCCGGGTCGCGGGCGGTTATTGGCATGGTGACCAGCGCTTGCCTCCCAAGGCGCTCCGATCAGGCTGCGTCAATCCACCGGGCGGCAGCCTCCGCCGTGTCTTCCGGACGGGTATTGAATGCGATGAACGCCCGCGGCGCGGCTTGGTGGACCGCGTTGACCACGGTCTCGAAGAGAAGCAGGCTTTTGGGCGGAAGCCGAAGGCCTCCTCCGATCACCACACAGTCGTATGACGCGCTTTCCAGTTGCTCGATCAGCATCCGGCGGCCGGCTTCATCCGGTGGGATCATGCAGGCGTCAGCCTGCCACCCTCGTTCCGCCATCTTCGACATGGCGACGTCGATGCCGGCCTGAATCTTGGCCGCGTCAAAGCCCGGCGGAAGGGCCGGGTCTGAAAAGTCCACGGTGTCCGGCCGCTGGCCGACGAACAAGACGCGCGTCATGGGATATCCTTCTTTGTCAAGGCGGCCGCCTGCCTCCGCCCAATCGGCTCCAAGGCCTCGATAACACCCCGCCGGCATTTTCGGGCCCGTGAATATTGAAATACTCTTCGCCAAGGAGACTCCGAAAAGCCTGGGCCGGACCGGGCATGATCGGAGCTCCGAGAACCGCCAGCGGCGACGCCGACGCCGTGGACTTGCCACCCTTGACACTTCGTCCGAGATAAGAACAAAATAAGAACATGAACATCCGGACGTTCCAGCTCAGAAGGTTTCGCAGCCGGCCCGAGGCGGGCGGCGAGACGCTGTTCTTCCGCGCGATGGGTGGCGACCGGCGGCATCCGATGCCGTTCTTCCGACCCGAGGAGGTTCCAGCTTTCGAGGGTGATATCGCGTGGTTCCTGGCCGAGCGCGTGCCCAGACGCGGCTGGCGGATCGTTCGGCGTATCCATCCTGACGGCGAGCCCTGCGCCGATCTCACCGATGACGAGGGAAAGACGTGGGCCTCCTAGAAGGACGCACCGGCTTCAGAATGTCAGGGCCCGCGCCTCCTTCACATGCGGCAGGGCACGGATCTTGGCGATCAGGGCGTCGTCGGGGGCCTGGTCCACGCCCACCAGGGCGATCGCATCGTCGCCGGCGGCGACGCGGCCGAGGTTGAAGGTGGCTATGTTGACGCCGGTCTCGCCGAGCAGGTGGCCCAGGGCGCCGATGAAGCCGGGCTTGTCGAGGTTGTTGACATAGAGCATGGCCGGACCGAAGGCGGCGTCCAGCTCCATGCCCTTGACCTCGACGATGCGCGGGGCTCCGGCGACGACGGTGCCGGCGAAGCTGCGGCGGCCCATCTCGGTGATCACGGTGACGCGCATCAGGTTCTCGTAGACTGGCGAGGACTCCTGGCGGGACTCGGAAACCGTGACGCCGCGCTCCTTGGCCACCGCCGGGGCGGACACCATGTTGATTTCGGCCAGCATCGGGCGGAGCACGCCGGCGAGCGCCGCGGCGGTCAGCGGCTTGACGTTCAGGGAGGCGATATCGCCCTCGAAGGCCACGTCGACGCCCTTGAGGCCGACATCGACCATCTGGCCGGCGAAGGCGCCGAGTTTCTCGGCCAGAGCCACATAGGGGCGCAGCTTGGGGGCCTCGTCGGCGGTGATCGAGGGGCTGTTGAGAGCGTTGGTCACCGCGCCGGTCAGCAGGTAGTCGCTCATCTGCTCGGCGACCTGCAGCGCGACGTTCTCCTGCGCCTCGCCGGTCGCGGCGCCGAGGTGCGGGGTGGCGATGAAGTTGGGGGCGCCGAAGAGGACGTTTTGCTTGGCCGGCTCCTCGACGAAGACGTCGAACGCGGCCCCGCCGACGTGGCCGCTCTCCAGGCCGGCGCGCAGGGCGGCCTCGTCCACTAGGCCGCCACGGGCGCAGTTGATGATCATCACACCCTTACGGGCCCTGGACAGGGCCTCGGCCGAAAGGATGTTGCGGGTCTTGTCGGTCAGCGGGGTGTGCAGGGTGATGATGTCGGCGCGGGCAAGCAAGTCTTCGAGTTCGACCTTTTCGACGCCGATCTCGACGGCGCGGTCGGGAGAGAGGAACGGGTCGTAGGCGATGACCTTCATCTTCAGGCCGTTGGCGCGGTCGGCGACGATCGAGCCGATGTTGCCGGCCCCGATCAGGCCGAGGGTCTTGGCGTAGAGTTCGACGCCCATGAAGCGGTTCTTCTCCCACTTTCCGGCCTGAGTGGAGGTGTCGGCGGCGGGCAGCTGGCGGGCCAGGGCAAACATCATGGCGATGGCGTGCTCAGCGGTGGTGATCGAGTTGCCGAACGGGGTGTTCATGACCACGATGCCTGCACCGGTGGCGGCTGGGATGTCGACGTTGTCGACGCCGATCCCGGCGCGGCCGATGACCTTCAGATTCCTGGCGGCGGCGATGACGTCCTTGGTGGCCTTGGTGGCGGAGCGAACGGCGAGGCCATCATAGTTCCCAATGATGGCGATCAGCTCGTCCTTGGTCAGGCCGACCTTGACGTCGGCCTCGACGCCACGCTGAACGAAGATGTCGACGGCGGCGGGGGAGAGCTGGTCGGCGATGAGAACGCGGGGGGACATGGGGGGAGATCCTTATGGAGGGCCAATACCTCCCTCCCCTTTATGGGGAGGGACAGACGGCGAAGCCGTCAGGGTGGGGAAGTCTCGGCGCTCAACGGCAGTGTGGGGTTTCATCGACACTTCCCCACCCTGGCCGCTGCGCGGCCTGTCCCTCCCCATAAAGGGGAGGGAGGAAGGTGAGATTACGCCGGCGCCAGTTCGCTCGATACGGTGGCGAAGGCCCAGTCGAGCCAGGGGGTAAGGGCTTGCAGGTCGTCGGTGTCGACCGTGGCGCCGCACCAGATGCGCAGGCCAGGCGGCGCGTCGCGATAGCCGCCGATGTCGAGAGCGACGCCCTCCTTCTCGAGCAGGCCGGCGAGACGCTTGGCGAAATCGGCCTGGGCGTCCGTCGACATGACGCTGACGGCGGGGTCGACGACCTTCAGGCAGACGGAGGTGTTCGAACGGCTGGCGGCGTTCTCGGCGAGGAAGTCGACCCAGGGCGTCGCGGCGACCCAGGCGGCCAGAACGCCGAGGTTGGCGTCGGCGCGAGCCTTGAGCTCGGGCAGGCCGCCGATCGAGGACGCCCATTTCAACGTATCGAGCCAATCCTCGACGCAGAGCATGGACGGCGTGTTGATCGTCGCGCCCTCGAAGATCTCGCGGTTCAGCTTGCCGCCCTTGGTCATCCGGAACAGCTTCGGCATCGGCCACGGCGGCGTGTAGCTTTCCAGCCGTTCGACCGCGCGCGGCGAGAGGATCAGCAGGCCGTGCGCCGCCTCGCCGCCCAGCGCCTTCTGCCAGGAGAGGGTCACCACATCGAGCTTGGGCCAGTCCAAGTCCTGGGCGAAACAGGCGCTGGTGGCGTCGCAGATGGTCAGGCCCTGCCGCTTGGCCGAGATGAAATCACCGTTCGGGACGCGAACGCCCGAGGTGGTGCCGTTCCACGTGAACACCAGGTCGGCGTCGGCCCGCACCTTGGTCAGATCGGGCAGGCGGCCGTAGGGGGCGTCCAGCACCTCGGCGTCGAGTTTCAGCTGTTTCACCACGTCGGTGACCCAGTCCTTGCCGAACGATTCGAACGCCAGCAGCTGCACCGGCCGGGGGCCCAGCATCGACCATAGGGCCATTTCGACGGCGCCGGTGTCCGAGCCCGGGACGATGCCGACCAGATAGCCGGCCGGAACACCAAGCACCGCGCGGGTCTGGTCGATCGCGGCCTGCAGGCGGGCCTTGCCGACCTTGGAGCGGTGTGAGCGCCCCAGTATCGCGGTCCTCAGGTTTTCAGGAGCCCACCCGGGGCGCTTGGCGCAGGGGCCGGAGGAGAATTCGGGTCGAGCCGGACGCATGGCTGGCTTCGCGGGGGTGTTCATGGCGATGTATCCCATCCTTTCAGATGGACTGCGCCCCGTTGGGAGGGCGTGGCCCGGCGCGCAAAAGCCCGCGTTCGCGCCGCAAAGCAAGTGAATATTTTCTCGTCGCGGGTTAAGGTCGGCTGCATGAACGCCCCGCTGCGCAAGCCCATGACACTCGAATCATTCCTCGAATGGGAGGACCGCCAGCCGTTGAAGCATGAGTTCGACGGAGTTCGCGCCATCGCCATGGCCGGTGGTACGGTCAATCATGCGCGCATTCAAAAGAACCTCACGCTCTCCGTCGGCGGCCGCCTACGCGGACAGAAATGCGAGTTTTTCGGGAGTGATCTGAAGATCGAAGTCGTAGGCCGAATTCGCTATCCAGACGGCTTCGTCACCTGCTCACCCTTGACCGGTGATGGAAAGACGGTCGCCGAGCCGGTGGTGATTTTCGAAGTGTTGAGCGAGAGCACGAGCCGGACGGACATCGTCACCAAGAACGACGAATACGCCAGTACGCCCTCGGTCAAACGGTACGTTGTGCTGGCGCAGGACGCGATCGGGGGGACGATGTTCGAGCGGATCGGCGACGACTGGGTGGGCCACCTGCTGGTCGCCAACAGCATTCTGCGCATGCCCGAGATCGACGTCGAGTTTCCTCTCGCCGAGTTGTATGAGGACGTCGATCTCCCAGAGGTCGACTAGGTCGTCAACACCACCTTGCCGACATGCGCACCGCCTTCGAGGTGGGCGTGGGCGGCGGCGGCTTCCTCGAGCGGGAAAGTGCGGTCGATGATCGCCTTGACCCTGCCGGACGCCACCCACGGCCAGACCACGCGCTCGACCTCGGCGGCCACCCGGGCCTTCTCCTCGGCGGAGCGCGGGCGCAGCGTCGAGCCGGTGACGACCAGGCGCTTGATCATCAGTTTCAGGATCGGCAACTCGACGCTCGCGCCGCCGAGCGTGGCGATGTGGACCAGCCGGCCGCCGGTCTTCAGCGCCTCCAGGTTCTTGGGGAAGTAGGGGCCGGCGACCATGTCGAGGATCACGTCGACGCCGCCCTCGGCCTTGGCGACGGCCTCGAAGTCATCGGCCGATGTGTCGACGGCGACGTCGGCCCCGAGCTCGAGCGCCTGGGCGGCCTTGTCCGCGCCGCGGCCGGTGGCGATCACCCGGGCGCCGGCGGCCTTGGCCATCTGGATGGCGGCGACGCCGATGCCGGAGGTGGCGCCGTGGATCATGATCGTCTCGCCGGCTTTCAGACCGCCGTGCTCGAAGACGTTGACGTAGACGGTGAACACCGTCTCTGGGAGGCCGCCGGCCTCGACGAAGGAGAGATCGTCCGGGATCGGCAGGGCGTGGCGGGCGTCGCAGGCGGTGAACTGCGCGTAGCCGCCGCCGCCCAAAAGGGCGCAGACCCGGTCGCCGACCTTCCAGCGGCCGGCCGCGTGGACGACCTCGCCGGCGACTTCGAGGCCGAGCGTGTCGGGGGCGCCAGGCGGCGGCGGATAGAAGCCCAGGCGCTGAACGATGTCGGGACGGTTGACGCCGGCCGCCTTGACCGCGATCAGGACCTGACCTTCACCCGGCGTCGGGCGGGCGATCCGCACCGCTTCCAGCGCCTCGGCGGGACCCTTGCCCCCCTTCACCTCGATCGCGGTCATGGTGTCGTCGGTCATCGGGCGTCCTCGCGAAAACTTGCGCGATCGAGCGCGCGACCTCAGATAGCGCCTGCGGGGTGACGGGCAAAGGGAGAGATTTCGGATCATGGCGGAGGAACCAGCCGAAGCAAGGCGTCAGCGCGGACAGAGCCTGGTCGACCTCGGCCGTGAGGACCTGGAGCTGTTCGGCGCCGACGAACTGCACGAGCGCATCGCGGCGCTGGAGGCGGAGATCACCCGCGCCCGGACGCAGATCGCGAAGAAACAGTCGACCCGGGCGGCGGCCGACGCGCTATTCGCCAGGCGTGACTGAGGCCCCCTCCCCGCGTTTCGATCTGACTTCACCCGCCGGGCGCCGCCGGGCGGTGGTCGACTATCTGTGGCATGACCACGCCTATCTGCGGCTCGGCTTCTCCAACGCCCATTGGATGTCGGACGAGTTGGTGCGCGCCAACCAGCCGTGGCCGTTCCAGCTCAAGAGCTGGCGCGATGAGGGCGTCCGCACGGTGATCAACCTGCGCGGCGGGTTCGGAGCCAGTTTCTACGCGCTCGAGAAGGCCGCCTGCGCCGAGCTGGGCCTGACCCTCGTGAACTTCACGATCGCCTCGCGCGATGTGCCGACCCCGGCGCAGGTGCGCGGCGCCAAGGCCCTGTTCGAGACGGTCCAGTATCCCGCCCTCATGCATTGCAAATCGGGGGCGGACCGGGCGGGGATCATGGCGGTGTTCTACCAGCATTTCCGCCAGGGCCGAACGATCGAGGAGGCAAGGACCGAACTGTCGCCCCGCTATCTGCACGTGAAGGCCGGGCTCACCGGGGTGCTGGACTACATCTTCGAGCGCTACCTGGCCGAGGGCGAGCCGAACGGCCTGAGCTTCCTGGACTGGGTGGAAAGCCCGGCCTACGACCCCGCCGCGATCAAGGCCGACTTCCGCGCCAACTGGTGGGGCAAGTTGCTGACGGACCGATTGCTGCGGCGAGAGTAGCTCAGTGGCTGTGTCCCTGGTCGTGGGTCTCGCCGGTGGCGGGATCGAGCAGGCGGTGGGCATGGATGATGAAGTAGCGCATGTGGGCGTTGTCGACGGTGGCCTGCGCCTTCGCCTTCCAAGCCTTGTAGGCCTCGTCGTAGCCGGGGTAGGCGCCGACCAGGTCGATCTTCGACAGGTCGCGGAACTCGACGCCGGTGACGTCTTTCAGTTCGCCGCCGATGACCAGATGCAGAAGCTGACGGTCCGACATGGGTGTCCCTCTAGGCTCACTTCCCGGCGATGGCCAAGCCGTCCACCAGGATCGACGGTGAATTGGAAGAGCCGCGGATCTCCAGATCGGATCCCGCGACCAGGCGTGCATAGATATCGATCAGATTTCCGGCCACGGTGATCTCGGTGACCGGGTAGGCGATCTCGCCGTTCTCGAACCATTGGCCAGAGCAGCCGACCGACCAGTCGCCGGTGTTGGCGTTGAGCGAAGGGCCGAACATCGAGGTCACCAGGACGCCGCTGCCGGCCTGGCGCATCAGGGCCGCCTGATCGTGGGCGCCCGGCAGGAGCGTCAGGTTGGAGGGCGAAACGCCGGGAGGGCCGGCCAATCCGCGCGACGCATGCCCGGTCGTCTCCAGCCCGAGCTGCCGCGCCGAGCTGGCGTTCAGGAGCCATGTGGTGAGGACGCCCTCGTCGATGATCACACGGGATGGTTGGCCACACCCTCGTCGTCGAATGGTGAAGAGCCGAGGCCGCGGCGGCGGTGCGGATCGTCGGTGATCGTGATGTCGGACGAGAACACCGGCTTGCCCAGCCGATCCTTTAGGAACGATACGCCGCGCGCCACCGAAGGCCCCGAGATGGCCCCGATCAACGGCCCCAGCAGGGAGGTCGCGAGACGCCTCTCGAAGATCACCGGCGCGGTGGTCGACCCGATCTTGCGGCCGCCGACGGCGGCGACGGCGCGCCGGCCCGCCTCGGCGCCGATGCTCTCGGGCGCCGGCAGATCCTCGTTCCAGCGGGTCGTGCGGCCTTCGTAGCCAAGCTCCATCGCCGAGGCGTCGCCGGCGATGACCTGCGCCCCAACGCTGAACGACGCGCCGCGGTGGTCGCCGAAGAACCCGTCGCTGGTCACCAGCCGCCAGACCGACGACGACCAGGAGGCGGAGGCGCCTTCCGAATTGATGACGCCCTCGACGGCCCGCACCGTCTCCTCGGCGGCGAGCGCGCGCGCCTCCAGAGCCTCTGCGCCCATCTCGGTGGGGTCGTACAAATCCAGATCGGCGTGGCCGCCCATGGCCAGCCGCTCGCGGGGCGCGAGACCGCAGTAAGGATCCTCGGGCGCCAGCCTGGCCATGGCGACCACCCGCTCGATCAGCTTGGCGCGGCCTTCGGCAGAGATGTCGGATCCCGAAACCGACGCCTGGCGCGCGCCGATGAACACCCGCACGCCGATGTCGCGCGACTCCTCGCGTTCCACCTCTTCGAGCGCGCCGAGGCGGACGCTGACGGACAGGGCGGCGCGGTCGGCGTAAGCGACCTCGGCGGCGTCGGCGCCGGCGCGGCGCGCGGCGGCGACCATGTCGTTCAGCAGGTTTTCATCCATGGGCGCGATATGGCGGATGGCGCGGCGCACGGCAAGGCGCGCGCCATCGCTGAATCGGTCAGGCGATGATGTCGGGGGTCAGCCGCTCTTCCAGCTTGGTGATCTGATCGCGCAGGCTGAGCTTGCGCTTCTTCAGGCGGGCGATCTGAAGTTGATCCACCTTTGGTCCCGCCTCGAGCGCGCCGATCGCCGCATCGAGATCCTGGTGCTCCAGCCGAAGATCACCGAGCGCGATCCTTATCGCCGCCTCGTCCCCCGGGTCGATGTCATCGTTCATGGCCGTATCCAGAATCGGCGATCCGACAGCCTGTAACAGAGGCGGCGGAGTCGGCAAGGTCGGTAAGCAGCATGATCGGCGCGGGCGGCGACCACGCCTCGGCCAACTCGACGAGCGCGTCGATGGCGGCCTTCCCGCCGGTCTGGTCCGTCGACGTCAGCGTCTCGAGACTTTCCAGCAGCGCGCGTTCCGCCGCGAGTTCGCTCGCCTTGACGCTCTCGCGCAGCGACAGCCGGGGCGCATCGGCGATCGGGGGGATCGGCGCGGCCAGGCCGCGACGGACCGACCTCAGAGGCGCGACCACCCGCTTGTCCCAATCGCGAGCCAGGACGACGGCCGATCTCAGCGTCGCCGCGTCGAGCGTCCGATCGAGCGCCCAAAGTCGCCAAAGCAGGAGCGGCGCGCACTGGCCGTGGTCGTCCTGCAGCGCCAGGCAAGCGGCTTCAACGCCCGGCCGTGCATAGAGCGAAACGGCGAAGTCCCACAGCGTCACACCCCGCTCCATCGCCGCACGGGCGCCCAGGAGAGGCCGAGCAGATCGAGAGCGCGGCCGACCGACTGATCCACCATGTCCGAAAGACTCTGCGGCCTGGCGTAGAAGGCCGGCAGCGGCGGGGCGATGGTTGCGCCCATCTCGGCCAGCGCCACCATGGTGCGTAGATGGCCCAGGTGCAGCGGCGTTTCGCGCACCATCAGCACCAGCGGGCGGCGTTCCTTGAGCGTGACGTCGGCGGCGCGGGTCAGCAGCGACGAGGTGACGCCGGTGGCGATTTCGCTCATCGTGCGCACCGAACAGGGGGCGATGATCATGCCCATGGTGCGGTAGGATCCGGACGCCACGCTCGCCCCGACATCGCCGATCTTGTGCACGACGGCGGCCTTCGCCGCGAGTCCTTCCAAAGTCAGGTCGGTCTCCTGCGCCAGGGTCAGGACCGCCGCCCGGCTGACGATCAGGTGGGATTCGACGCCCAGATCACGGCAGGCGTCTAGCACACGCACGCCATAGACCGCGCCCGAGGCCCCGGTCACGCCGACCACCAAGCGTGGCGCATCAAGATCGGTCACAATTGGTAACGTCGGCCCATGATTTGGGCGCCGTCAAGCCCTATGTAGAACGCAAGAACTTGTGATCTGACAGGTGGCCCGAAAGGGTGTTCACTGATTTTCCATGCAGCGCAGGAGCTCATCGTCATGGCCCTAGAATCCCGCATTCGCGAACTGAGTGTACGTCACCAATCGCTCGAACGCGCCATCGAAGACGAGGTAAGCCGCCCGATCGCCGACTCCACCCGATTGACCACCCTGAAACGACAGAAGCTGCGCCTGAAAGAGGAACTCGAAAGCCTGAAGACGCGCGTGCACTGAAAACTCTTCCTTCTCCCCTTGCGGGAGAAGGTGGCCCGAAGGGTCGGATGAGGGGTATTCCCCGCTCCATCCGTCTCTTCGGGACGCCGCTCCGATAGTCTGGTGCGGACCCCTCATCCGTCAGCTCCGCTGACACCTTCTCCCGCAAGGGGAGAAGGAATCTTCAGGAGCATCACGCTTCGCCGTGGACGTCTTCCAGCGGGGCCAGTGACTCGCCCGCCGGTTCGGCGGCCGCGCGCTTGGCGTCGTCCTTGATCTTCTTGTCGGCGGCCTTTCTGACCAGTGCGTCGAGTTCGAGCTGACCGACGAGGCCCAGCGAAACGGGATCGACCGGCTTGATGTTGGCCGCGTTCCAGTGGGTGCGGTTGCGCACCTGCTCGATGGTCGCCTTGGTGGTGCCGAGCGTCTTGGCGATCTGGGTGTCGGAGATCTCCGGATGGTTGCGGACGAACCAGGCGATGGCGTCGGGACGATCCTGGCGGCGCGACACCGGCGTGTAGTGCGGCGACTTCTTCATCGGCTTCAGCAGCTCGGCGTGACGGCTCTTCTGGGCCTTCATCCGATAGTTCGGATTGGCCTGGGCGGCGTCGAGTTCCTCGCGGGTGAGCTGGCCATTGGAGATCGGATCGGCGCCGCGGATGTCGCGCGCCACCTCGTCGTCGGCGATGCCCTTCACTTCCAGAGGATGCAGACCGCAGAAATCGGCGATCTGTTCGAAGGTCAGCGAGGAATTGTCCACGAGCCAGACGGCGGTCGCCTTGGGCATGAGGATGTCGGACATCGGGTTCTCCAGAAACAGCGGCGCCCGGCCTTTCGGCCGGGCGTGATCACTTTCGATATAGGTCGAATGCGTATGATTGGGAACCGTCTTTACAGACGGCCGTGCAACTAAAGCCGCAGTCTGCCCTCCAGAACGGTGACCGCCTGGCCGCGCAGGGCGACCCGATCGCCGCGGTGCTCGCATTCCAGATCGCCGCCGCGGCCGGGATAGGCCTGGTGGAATCGCAGTGTGTCGCGCCCCAGTCGCCGCGAGAACATCGGCGAGAGGATGCAGTGCAGCGATCCCGTCGCCGGATCCTCCGGAATACCCGAGCCGGGAGCGAAGAACCGGCTGACGACATCGTACGGCGAGGTCTCATCCGCCAGGGCCACGACCGCCACATTGCCGCGACCTTGGGTCGCGGCGCTGGAGATCGGCTGCAGGGCGGCGATGTCGGGCGCCAGACCCCGCACGGCGGCCTCGCTGTCCAGGACGGCGACGACGAACTGCGCCGCCCACACCTCCACGGGTTGGACTCCGAGGGCCTCGGCCAGGCCGGCGGGGGGATCGATCGGCGATGGCGCCGAGGCGGGGAAGTCCATCTCATAGCCGGCGCCGGCGCGGGCGACGGTCAGCGGACCCGACAGGGTGTCGAAAGTCACGCGCTCGGCGGCCAACCCCGCCTCGGCGAACAGCATGTGGCCGCTGGCCAGGGTCGCGTGGCCGCACAGCGGGACTTCCAGGGCCGGCGTGAACCAGCGCAGGCCGAACCGCGCCGGATCGGGGGTGCGCAAGAGGAAGGCCGTCTCGGCCTGGTTGTTCTCCGCCGCCAGCGCCTGCATCCAGCCGGTGTCGGGCCAGGCGTCGAACGGCTCGACCACGCAGGCCGGGTTGCCGCGGAAAGGCGCGGTCGCGAAGGCGTCGATCATCCACTGGCGCATGGGGGTGGGGATTAGCGGTTTTGCGCTCTGGGAGAAAGAAAATACCTCTCTCCCCTTTATGGGGAGAGACAGGATGCGGAGCATCCAGAGTGGGGTACCGCCGCCGCCTCGAAAGCGTGGGATTTGCCTGCCGCGCCCCACTCTGATCGCTTCGCGATCTGTCCCTCCCCATGAAGGGGAGGGAGGATAATCTCACTAGCCAACCGCCCTCCCCCACCCTACGTTCGCGTTCATGCCTCGTTCCGCTTCGCCAGCCGGCGTTTCCGACGTGTCCGGCGCCTTCGTTCACGACGCCGACGCGATGCCCATGCTGTGGACGCCGCACCGGCCGGCGCGGCCGGCGAAGAGTGAGGGGGGCAAGCGGTTCGAGCTGGTCAGCGACTATGACGCGGCGGGCGACCAGCCGGCGGCGATCGCCGAGCTGGCCGCGGGGATCGAGGCGCGCGAGCACGACCAGGTGCTGCTGGGGGTCACCGGGTCGGGCAAGACCTTCACCATGGCCAAGATCATCGAGGCGACGCAGCGCCCGGCCCTGATCCTGGCGCACAACAAGACGCTGGCCGCGCAGCTCTATTCCGAGTTCAAGAGCTATTTCCCGCACAACGCGGTCGAGTACTTCGTCTCCTACTACGACTACTACCAGCCCGAGGCCTACGTCGCGCGCACCGACACCTATCTCGAGAAGGACAGCTCGCGGAACGAGCAGATCGACCGCATGCGCCACTCGGCGACGCGGGCGATCCTGGAGCGC
>Ga0302314_10008841_pt1 | contig 17878 bp, 14 predicted proteins | sample III_Palsa_N2_3_FD_200533 | JGI IMG/M metagenome (GOLD analysis project Ga0302314, IMG submission 200533) | Peat permafrost microbial communities from Stordalen Mire near Abisko, Sweden - III_Palsa_N2_3 | ecosystem: Environmental > Terrestrial > Soil > Palsa > Peat permafrost | place: Sweden...
CGCCTCGCCGCCTCCAAGACGTTGACCCGCCCGGACCTGAGCAATCTGTCAGCCGCTGTGTCCTACAACTTCAGGCCGCAGAACCAGACCATCAGCCAGGGAAATGTGGCGCTAAATCCCTACACGTCGAAGAATTTCGACACCGGCCTGGAATGGTATTTCAGTGATACCAGCTACCTGGCGATGGACTTGTTCTACAAGAAGGTCGACAACTTCAGCACGCTGATCACTCGCACGACCGAGCTATTGGGCTTTCCGTTCCAGTTGACCGAGCCGGTCAACTTGAACACCGCGGTGATCAAGGGTGCCGAGTTCACCTTCAATTATCAGTTCAAGTATTTGCCGTCACCGTTTGACGGGCTTGGCGTGGCGACCAACTACACCTACGTCACCAGTAGCGCATCGATCAGCCCCAATGTAATTACTTCGACCGGCAAATTCGCGGTACCGGGCATCGGCAATTCGGCGAATGCGACGGTGTATTACCAGAATGGCCCGTGGGAGGTGCGCCTGGCGTATAACTGGCGCGCACAGTACCTGGCGTCCATCGCCGGCGACCAGGGCCAGCCGACGACAGTGAAGCCGTATGGGGAGCTGGATCTCAGTGCCAGCTACAAACTCAACAATCATTTTTCCCTGTTCCTGGACGAGACCAACCTCAACAACGAAACCATCTCGCAATATCAGGTCTATCTTGATCGCGAGAGCTATGCCGAGGCCGACGGCAGGACGGTGTTTACGGGCATACGCGGCACGTGGTGAATCTGGCGGTCGCTTGCCATGGCAGGCGACCACCACAGGCCTCGCTGGGAATCGGAGATAGAAAGACGTGTTGCGTTTGAACAACGCACGACTCAACGTGCAGATACTGCCCAGCGTGGGCGGCGGCCTCGTCCGGCTTGATTGGTGCGGGCGGGGCGAGCCCATTCCACTGATGCGTCCGTGCGAACTGTCGCTGGCGACCACGGGCAGTCAACCAGACCCGAACCAGTTGGCCTGTTATCCGCTGCTGCCCTGGAGCAATCGCATTGCCGAGGGCGGCTTTGAAGTGGAAGGGCGCCGAATCACGCTTTCGCCCAATCGCGACGATGAGCCGCTGCCAATCCACGGCAGCGGCTGGCAGCGCGCCTGGAAGGTGCTGCGGCACAGTGACCATGAGGCGTTGCTGGTACTTGAAGAAAGCGCGCCAGATGCCTATGCCTATCGGGCCAGCCTGCGTTATGTGCTGCTAGACGATGCCTTGCAGGTCGAATTGCAAGTCATCAATACAGGCTCATCGGCGATGCCCTTCGGCCTCGGCCTGCATCCGTTCTTTCCGCGTCATGGCGAGGTGGCTTTGCTCGCGCCGGCACCGCAAGTGTGGATCAATGACGGGCATTCACCGCTGCCCGTTGCCGTCATCGATGTGCCGCAGGCATGGGACTTCAGTGACAGTCGATCTCTGCCGGAGGATGGGCTGAACCATGGCTTTCAGTCCTGGACAGGCGATGCCGTTATTTCGTGGCCACGGCTTGGACTTCACTTGCGCATGGAAACCGACGTCGACGCGTTCGTGATTTACACGCCGGCCGACCTGGATTTTTTCTGCTTCGAGCCGGTGGACCACGCCATCAATGCCGTCCATCTGCCGGGCGGTCCGGTAGCGAATGGCATGACAATGCTTGAACCGCAGGCCAGTCTCGCGCGCCACTTCGTATTCCGCGTGGTCGACGATAGCGTGGCGTGAGTGAGCGGCTTACTCTGTGAACGACCTTCGTTGCCGACCGACGCATGGCGGCGATCACTATTCGACTGGCGGGCGATAGCGTCCGCAGGACACTGCGCATGAACCCAAGACTCGAACGCAAGACGGCGCTGATCACTGGCGCGGGCAGCGGTATTGGCGGCGCGATCGCCGCGCTATTCGCGCAGGAAGGCGCGGATCTTGCGTTGCTGGACAGGGATGCCGAAGCGGTCAACCAACTCAGTCGCAAGCTGCATGCTGACACTGGCCGACGCTGCATCCCGCTGCACGCTGATGTGACCGATGCAGAGCGCATCAACAGTTGCTTCGCGCAGGCGATTGATGCACTGGGACGCATCGATATTCTGATCAACTGTGCGGGTGTCAATGTCTTTCGAGACCCGCTGACCTTGCAAGCGGCCGACTGGGAGCATTGTCTCGACGTCAATGTGCGTGGCGTATGGCATTGCATCAGTGCAGCGCTGCCTTCGATGCTGGCGGCCGGCTACGGACACGTGGTCAACATCGCATCGGTGCACGGCCACAAGATCATCCCGGGCAGCTTCCCGTATCCCGTGGCCAAGCATGCGCTGATCGGTCTGACCCGTTCGCTCGGTATTGAGTATGCTGATCGTGGCATTCGCGTGAACTCGATTTCGCCGGGACTGATCATGACCCCAGCCGCAGAGCGCTGGTTGGAGTCCTGTCCCGATCCTGATGCCGAGCGCCGTCGACAGGCTGATCTGCTGCCTTGCAAACGTATTGGCGAGCCGTCCGAGGTGGCCTATACCGCGCTGTTTCTTGCCAGCGACGAGGCGCGCTTCATCAACGCTACCGACGTGTTGATTGATGGTGGTCGCAGCCAGCTCTATCACGCATGACGAGTGCAGTTGCGATGGTTGGCGACATTGAACAGTCTCTTAGACGTGTTCGCCGCTGAGGCGCGACTCCAACGCTTCCAGGGACACGCCGGAGGTCTCGGGAACCCGCAGCAGGGTGAAAATGAAGCCCGCCGCACAGATCACACCATAGAACCAGAAGCTGCCCGCCGGGCCGAGATGCGCATTGAGCCAGGGAAAGCTGTAGGTGAGCACGAAGCACGCGATCCACAGCGCGAGCACGCATAGCGCCACAGCCTGGGCGCGAATATGCTCCGGAAAGATTTCCGACAGCAGCACCCAGGTCACCGGCGCCAGCGTGGTGGCATAAACCGCGATAGCCGCGAGCACCAGGATCAGCACGGGCATGCCCTGGATGTGCATCGCATAGGTGCAGCCAATCAGCAGGTAGATCAGGGTCAGCGCACCGGCACCCAGCAACATCAGTTTGCGCCGGCCCCAGCTGTCCACGAGTCGCAGCGCCAGCAGGGTGAACACCAGGTTGACCGAGCCGGTAGCCACGATCGACTTCAGCGTGTCGTTGATATCGAATCCCGCGGACGCAAAGATGTCCTGCGCATAGTTGAAGATCACGTTGATGCCACACCATTGCTGGAACACCGCCAGCACGATGCCGATCACGATGACCGGGCGCACCTTCTTTGCCAGCAGCGCGCGCAACGGCGTGGCCTCATGCTCTGTCCGGCTGTTGTGGTGGATGGCGGCGAGAATCTCGCGCGCATAGGTCGCTCCGCCGATGCGCTCCAGCACGCTTTGGGCGGCTTCGTCACGGCCAACTTTGCTGAGCCAGCGGGGGGATTCGGGGATCGCCAGGACGAGTGCGAGGAACAGTGCTGCCGGTACACCTTCGCTGGCGAACATCCAGCGCCAACCTTCTTGCACGTTCCAGCTATGCATGAGCGCCTGAGCGCTCAGGCCGGCAGGCACCGATCGGGCAATCCACATGTTCACCAGCTGCGCGAGCAGGACGCCGACCACGATAGTCAGCTGGTTGATCGCCACGAACAGGCCGCGGTTTCGGGCCGGGCTGACCTCGGCGATGTACAGCGGAGAGAGCCCCGAGGCCAGGCCAATACCGATGCCGCCGAGAATCCGGAAGATCGCGAACACGGTCACGTCATTCGCCAGCGCCGTGCCGATCGCACACGCGACGAACAGAACCGCGGCCAGCATCAGCGTCGGCCGGCGGCCAAAGCGGTCAGCCAGCCAGCCAGCCGGCATCGCGCCGGCCATACAGCCAACCAGAGCGGAGCTCATCAGCCAGCCGGACATCACCGGGTCGTGCACCGAGAAGTACGTTTCGTAGAATAACTTCGCGCCGCCGATCACCACCCAGTCGTACCCGAACAGCAGCCCGCCAAGAGCCGCAACCAGACAGATCAACCACAGGTAAAGTGGGTTCGCCACCGAGGGTTCAATGGCTTCAGCTGATACCTGCATCGACTCGATCTCCTGCTGTTGTCCGGATATCCGCCAAGCTTCTGTTGGCGCTTCATGTTTGAAACTGCGATGTCCAGAGCACGCCGCATCGACTCGGCTGCGTGTTGTGTCGTTAGCCCGTGTTTTATATTGTATTATTATATGATATGTGTTGTGACGAATCCGGGCAAGTCATCGAGGGCAAGCCATCGAGTATCGCCCGGTTACGAACTCGTGGTGGGAACGCCTGACCAGTTAGAGGAAAGCCAAAGTGAATCGAGCGAAGACGTCCATGGTTGCCGCCGTTCTTGCGATGAGCGCGTTGCTTGGAGGGCCCGCCATGTCGGCAGGCGCCACCTCAGGGCCGTTGTCGCCGGCGCAGGGCACGCCGATTCACTATGACGACGCGCATCGGGTCTTTCGCATTGACGCCGGCAAGATCACGTATGCGTTCGGCGTGAATGGCGATGGTGCATTGCAGACGCTTTACTGGGGTGCTCGATTGGCGGCGGATGACCCGCTCGGCCCAGCCCAGCCACCGGCATCGCGTTCCTCGTTCGATGCCATCGGCAGCAATACGCCGCAGGAGTATGCCGGCTGGGGTGGTCCGATCACGGTCATGCCCGACCTGAAACTGCATTTTGCCGATGGCAATCGCGACTTGGTACTGCGCTACGACAGCTACAAGATCGAGAACAGCATTCTGCAAGTTACCCTGCGCGACAATCTGGCGAAGGTGACGGTTGAGCTGCGCTATGTAGTCGACCCGGCTACGGGCATCATCGGACGTTCGGCCCGGATCGAGAATCACGCAGCGCAGGTGCTCACGCTAGATCGCGCCGCGGCAGCCAGCTGGAACTTGCCGCCGGCCACCGACTATTCGCTGCGTTACCTCACCGGCACCTGGGCCAGCGAATGGCAGGTGCGCACACGACCGTTGACACCGGGCGCCACCGAGCTGGAAAGCCGGCGCGGCTCGACCGGCGACGAGAACAATCCGTGGTTTGCGATCGAACGCGGCGGCGACTGGAACGAGTCGCGCGGCCACGTCTGGTTTGGCGCGCTGGCGTGGAGCGGCTCGTGGAGCATCCACATCGACCAGGACATATTGAACCAGGTGCGCGTTACCGGCGGCTTCAACCCGTTCGACTTTTCCTGGCGGCTCGAGCCCGGGCAAAGCCTTGAAACGCCGGTGTTCTACGCCGGCTACACCGATGAAGGCATCGGCGAAGCCTCGCGCCTGCTGCATCAGTTCGAACTGACGCGCATTCTCCCCGGTAGTCCGAAGCCGAAGCTGCGGCCGGTGCTTTACAACTCGTGGGAAGCGACCGAGTTCAAGGTCAACGAGGCTGATCAGGAGCGCCTGGCCGAGAAGGCCGCGAAGCTGGGTGTGGAGCGTTTTGTCGTCGATGATGGTTGGTTCGGTGCACGCAACAGCGATCACGCCGGGCTTGGTGACTGGGTGGTCAACCGCGAAAAATTCCCGAACGGTCTCAAGCCGTTGATCGACAAGGTGCACGGGTTGGGCATGGGCTTTGGCTTGTGGGTCGAGCCGGAGATGGTCAATCCCGATAGCGATCTCTATCGCCAGCATCCAGACTGGGTGCTCAATTTCGAAGGACGGCAGCGCAGCCTGGCGCGACATCAGCTAGTCCTCAATCTGGCGCGCGACGACGTCAGCGAGTACGTGTTCAAGGCGCTGGATCAACTGCTCAGCCAGAACGACATCCAGTTCCTGAAATGGGACTACAACCGCAACTGGTCCGAGCCGGGCTGGCCGCAGCTGGCGCCGGAAGAGCAGCAGAAGGTGTACGTCACCTACGTGCGGCACCTTTACGACATCATGCGCAGGCTGCGAGAGCGTCATCCGGGTATCGAGATTGAGTCGTGCTCGGGCGGCGGCGCCCGTGTTGACCTTGGCATCATGGCCCTGACCGACGAGGTGTGGCCCTCGGACAACACCGATCCGTCAGATCGCCTCTCCATCCAGGATGGCTTCTCCTACGCCTATGCTCCCGCCGTGATGATGGCGTGGGTGACCGGTTCGCCAAACTGGGTCAATGGACGCAGCAGCTCGCTGGACTTCCGTTTCCTGTCTTCCATGCAGGGTGGCCTGGGTATCGGCGCCAACATCCTGGAATGGACGCCTGCGGAGGACGCCACGGCGCGCAACTACATCGCGGCCTACAAGGACATCCGCGCCACGGTGCAGCAGGGACGGCTGTACCGCTTGTTGTCGCCGCAGGAGCGTGCGGCGCAATCGGCGACTGAATCGGTGGCGGCCGATGGCGGACGGGCCGTGCTGTTCGCCTTTCTTCGTCAGGGTCAGGAAGCACAGGCCTATCCCACCCTCTATCTGCAAGGCCTGGATAGCGCGGCGCACTATCGCTATCGGTTGATTCACGGCAACGCCGCCATCGGGACTCCCGCCGTCGCCAGCGGCGCGTACTGGATGCATCACGGCATCGATCTCAACCTGCGAGGCGACCTGGACGCGGCCGCAGTGGTGTTCGATCGCGTTGGATCGCAAGCGCAGGGAGAGCGCTAAGCGCTCGACTTCAAGCAGTCGTTGGCCAGAGTGTGAGTGATGGTAAGGGCGCATCTTTCGCGATGCGCCCGATAACTTGCCGCCTGCCAGGAATGCAATGAACCTTGCATCACCTGAGTGTCGGGGCTTGCTCCCCAACCTACGCGTGCCGTGCTCCTCCCCCTGCTTGCCCCGAAGAAGGGACTCCCTTCGGTCGCAGGGGGAGGTTGGGGGGCTTTTGACTTTGCGACCAAGAGCGATCCCTCCCTAGTCCTCCCCTGCGAGCAGGGGAGGGAGCATGAGTGAGAGCGGGCGGCGGCGTTAGTGCGGCCCTTGCGGCGCGAGTCCCCGGCGACGTGCGTCGCAAGGGCCTGGGCGACGCATCGAACGCTTCTCGCGATCGACCTATTGGCCGAGCTTGCGCAGTGGCTTGCCGGCCATCAAATTGCGTTCGATCTGTTCCAGGGTGAGGCCGCGGGTCTCCGGCACCAGCCATACGGTGAGCACCAGGAAGATCACGTTGAACGCCGCATACAGCGAGAACGTCGCCGCGTTGCCGATGCCGTTGAGCAGGCTCAGGAAGGTCAGGCCGACGATGCCGTTGGCGATCCAGTTGGTGAACGTGGAGCAGCCGATGCCGAAGTCGCGGCCGCGTAGCGGCTGCACTTCCGAGCAGAGCGTCCAGATCAGCGGGCCGGCCGACATCGCAAAGCCAACGATGAAGAGCAGCAGCATCATCACGGTGAACATCTGCTCGCTGTGTGTATGAATGCCCAGGTGCATCATCATGCCGACCACACCCAGTCCCAGCGCCATCACGACGAAGCCGATGTACAAGATCGGCTTGCGGCCAAGCCGGTCGACCAGGCCGATCGCAATGAAGGTGGCCAGCACGTTGGTCAGACCGACGATCGCGGTGAACCACATCTGCGCCTCGGTGGCGTAGCCCATGCCCTCGAAAATGCGCGGTGCGTAATACATCACCACATTCATGCCGGTCAGTTGCTGCATGACCTGCAGCAAGACACCCAGGCCTACGGAACGGCGGAAATTGGCGTTTTCCCGGAACAACAAAAAGCCGGATTGTGGCGTCTTCAACTGCTCGGCGATTTCGCTCACCTCACTGGTCGCCATGGCGCGGTCGCCACGCAGCCTCTCCAATACATCGAGTGCCTCCTCCCGGCGGCCGCGCATCATCAACCAGCGCGGGCTGTCGGGAAGGAAGAGCATGCCGAACAAAAACAGCAAGCCGGGTATCGCGATCACTCCCAGCATCCCGCGCCAGTTGCCGCTATAGGCGAACGCGGTGTCTGACAGGAACGCGGCAAAAATGCCAATGGTGATCATCAGCTGATACAGCGAGATCATTGCGCCACGGATGCGATCTTGCGCGATCTCGGCCAGATACAACGGGGCCGTGAAGCTGGCAATGCCGATGGCCACGCCAAGCACGGCGCGACCGACGATCAGCACTTGCGGCGACCAGGCCATGCCGCACAGCACCGAACCGCCGACGAACAACACGGCACCCAGGACAAGCGAGCGCTTGCGGCCGAGCCGGTGCGACAGCCATGCGCCGATTAGCGAGCCGATCGCGGCGCCGTACATCATCACACTGACGATCCATTCGAGCACTCGGTCGCTGACGCCGAACTCCTGCTGGATGAACTTCTGCGCGCCGGAGATCACACCGATGTCCAGGCCGAACATCAGGCCGGCCAGCGCCGCAAGCACACAGATGAAGATCGCGCTCGCCCGGATCGGGACGGCGACGGGTGTTGCGATGACGCTGGCGTGCATGAATAACCCCCTGGTTGCGACGTCTGCAGTGGCGCCGCTGTTGTCGGTAGTGCCGATTGTCGGTATCGATCAGGCGATCGCTGGCGCCCGCATGCGTTGCTCGGGTGAGCCGGTGAAGCGCGGCTCAGGCAGGCCCGTGAACGGCACGTTCGCCTGGAACAGGGCGCCAGCCAGTGGATCGTCCGCCAGCGCATGCGCATCCAGGCCAGCGCGAGCGCTGGTGATATAGAGCTGGCCCAGTCCGGTGCCGCCGAAAGCAGCTCGGGTGGGCTGGCGCGCAGGTACTTCCACGAAGGTGTCCGCGGAGCCGTCGGGTCGGTAACGCACGACCCGGCCCGCGCCCCATTGCGCGTTCCACAGGCCGCCTTGCGCATCGACGGTCGAGCCGTCCGGCTCGCCGTTGCTGCCATCCAGATCGACAAAGGTGCGTACCCGCGTGAGCGTGTCGCCGTAGTCGCAATAGAGGATCCGGCGGGTGGGTGAATCGCAGTAGTACATGGTGTCGCCAGTCGGGCTGAAAGCGATGCTGTTACTCACCGCCACACCGCCCAGCGGCAGCCTTTCCAGCCGGAGGTCGGCATGCAGCCGGTAAAAGCAGCCGAGCGGGCGCTGGCTGTCGCCTGCACCGGGTTCGTGCAGGGTGCCAAATACAAAGCGACCCTGGCGGTCGCAAGCGCCGTCGTTGAGTCGCGTGGGCAGTTCTGCCTCCACATTCGCGATGGGCCGCAGTTCGCCGCTGCTCAACTGGAAGAACGCCAGCTGCGAGGCTAGCCCCAGCAGCAGCCAGCCATCCGCCTCGCACAGGGCGATCGATGCCAGCCGCTCGGGCATCGGCCATTGCCGCGTGGTGCCGTCGAGCTGGTAGCACCACAGCGTGGCAGCGAGGATGTCGGTCCAGTACAAAGCCTGTGCGCGTTCGCACCAGACGATACCTTCGCCCAAGGTGTTGTTGACGGCCAGCAACGCTTCGGCGCGCATGCTCATATCCAGCCACCATCGACGATGAAGCTTTGGCCGCTGCACATGCGGCTGTCGTCCGCGGCGAGAAACAGCGCCGCGCGCGCGAGGTCATCAGCCTGCAGGTAGCCGCGCAGACATTGCACACGCGCGATTTCTGCCTCTCCTTCGGCGTCCAGCCAGAGCGCGCGCTGCTTGTCGGTGATCACCCAGCCAGGCACGAGTGCGTTGATGCGGATGCCTGCGTGCCCCAGTTCGCGCGCCAGGCCGTTGACCAGGCCGTGCACGGCGGCCTTGGCCATCGCGTACATCGGGTAGCCGGCATTCTTCTTCATCCAGCCAGTGGAGCCCAGGCAGATCACCGAACCACCGCCGGCCGAACGCATATCCGGCATCACGGCCTGCGTCGCGAAATAGTGGTGGCGAAGGTTCACCGCGATGTTGCGGTCGAATACCTCAGGCGTGGTTTCGCCGAAGCCGTGGCGCGCGTCGTTCGCGGCGTTGTTGAGCAGCACCTGGATTGGCCCCAGCTGCGCGCGTGCAGCTGCGATGGCCCGCTCCAGCGCGTCGAGGTCGGTGACGTCGCAGTGTACGAACAGAGGTAAGTGCCGTACGTCCGTCAGGCTGTCGAGCAGGTTTTTCGCACCGGCCTCGTCGATATCGAGAAAGGCAACACGGGCGCCTTGCTGCGCAAAGTGGGCGACGAAGGCGGCGCCGATGCCGGTGGCGCCTCCGCTGATCAACACCGAACGATCGCGCAGGCTCGGATAGCTGGCGTAGATGCTCGTGGCGGATGGTTCCGGCGAAGTGGCTATGGCTACCACTCCGCGACGCTTCCGTCGCCATGACGCCAGATCGGATTACGCCATCGATGGCCGATCGCCGCACGTTCGGCCACATATTCCTCGTTCACCGTGATGCCCAGGCCCGGGCCCTGCGGAATACTCACGAAGCCATCCTGATAGGCGAACACGCCGCGGTCAGTGACGTAGTCGAGCAGATCGTTCGCGCCGTTGTAGTGGATGCCCAGGCTTTGTTCCTGGATGAATGCGTTGTGGCATACCGCGTCCAGTTGCAGGTTCGCCGCCAGTGCAATGGGGCCGAGCGGGCAGTGCAGGGCGAGCGCCACGTCGTAGGCCTCGGCCATCGCAGCGATCTTGCGCGTTTCGGTGATGCCGCCAGCGTGCGACGGATCGGGCTGGATGATGTCCACGCCGCCCATCTGCAATACGCGCTTGAAGTCATAGCGCGAGTACAGCCGCTCGCCCAACGCAATCGGCGCGGGCGAGATTGCCGCCAACTCGGGAATCGCCTCAAGGTGATCGGATAGCACGGGCTCTTCGATGAACATCAGCTTGAACGGCGCCAGCTCGCGCATCAGTACCTTGGCCATTGGCTTGTGCACGCGGCCGTGGAAATCCAGGCCGATGCCGATGTGTGGTCCGACTGCGTCGCGGACGGCCTGCAGGTTTTCCAATACGCGCTCGACCTTGTCGTAGGTGTCGACAAAATGCAGCTCTTCGGTGGCGTTCATCTTCAACGCGGTGAACCCGCGCGCCACTGCCTCCGTCGCTGCCCTGGCAGTGTCGCCCGGACGATCACCGCCGATCCAGGAATACACGCGAATCCGGTCGCGCACCGGGCCGCCGAGCAGGGCGTGCACGGGTTGGTTCAGATCCTTACCCTTGATGTCCCACAGCGCCTGATCGATGCCAGCGATCGCGCTCATCAGGATCGGGCCACCGCGGTAGAAGCCACCGCGATACATCACGTTCCACAGATCTTCGATGTGGCGCGGGTCCTTGCCGATCAGATAGTCGGCCAGCTCAGCGACCGCCGCGGCCACGGTGTGTGCGCGACCTTCCACCACCGGTTCGCCCCAGCCGCACGGGCCGGTGTCGGTGTCGATGCGCAGAAACAGCCAGCGCGGCGGCACCAGATACGTCGTGAGGCTGGTGATCTTCATGCACTAATTTCCTGAGACGTGGGTGACGCAACCGACCATGCCTGCACGAACCGGTGGGCGCGGAGGCCGACTTCGTCTAGGGTGACGCCGGGTGCGTAAAGCGCCGAGGCGATGCCGAACCCCTGCGCGCCGGCGGCGATCCACGGTGTCATGTTGTCGGGGGTGATGCCGCCGACCGGCAACACCGGTATCTGGGCGGGCAACACGGCACGCCAGGCTTTCAGTACGGCAGGGCCGAGCTGTTCGGCGGGAAACAGCTTCAGCGCATCGGCGCCGGCAGCCAGAGCGGCGAACGCCTCGGTCAGGGTGGCCACGCCGGGCACGCAATAGAGCCCGGCGGCCTTGGCGGCGCGGATCACCGTGGTGTCGGCATGCGGCATGACGATGAGACGGCCGCCGGCAGCGGCGACATCATCGACTTGTTTCGGTGTCATCACGGTGCCGGCACCGATCAAATAGCGCTCTCCCAGCGCGCCGCTGAGACGACGGATACTTTCCAGCGGTTGCGGTGAGTTGAGTGGCACCTCCAGCACGCGAAACCCCGCATCGCCGATGGCGGTACCGATGGCCACCACCTCGTCAGGCGTAATGCCGCGCAGGATGGCGACTAGGGGTAAGGGGGCGAGCCAGGACGTCAACATGGTGCGGTTTCCTCAATGGCGCGCGAACCCCGTAAGGGATGCGACCAGGGTAAAGGGGGTGGGGGTGTCAGCAAGATGGAAGCGCTCGATGCGTGGTTGAGCCGTTGCCGACGAGTCCACGGGAAAGCGCGATCTGCCACAGGCCGTGGGCCGCGGCGTCCGCGAGTGGTTCGACCACGCTGATACCGAAGTGGTGGGCGGCGGTCCGGTAGCGCGCGCACAGCGCGGCATCGCCGATCACCTGGACGGGTCCATCCAGCCGGTAGCGTTGGCCGGCTACGACGGAGCGCAGTTCCTCGCCCAGCAGGAGGCCGGAGAGATAGTCGGGGACGGATGACGCCGCCAGCGCGCCATCCAGCATCAACGCGCGCGCCGAGAACAGACGGCTGAACGCGCCGGCTGCACCACTGTCGCGTGCGGCGATCACGCCACGCGCGAACGCTGCCTCGTCGGCCACGGCATCGCCGATCGCCGCGCCGAGAATCGAGTGCTGGAGCAGTAGCGTGTATAGCTCGCCGGTCATCAATGTGCAGAAATCGGTGACGCCGCCATCGCTCACGTTCACCCATTTGCAGTGCGTGCCAGGCAACAGCCAGGTCGACTGGCGGGCCAGTGTCGGTTGCAATGCCAGAGCGCCGACCAGCTGGGTTTCCTCGCCCCGCATGACGTCCGGCCCGCGAGGTTCGCGCAAGCCAGGAACGATATGGACCGGCAAGCCATCGGCCGCGCGCACGCTGACCAGTGTTGCGGCCAATTGTGCGGTGTCGGCCGGAAGCTTCAGATAGGGCGCTTCAAGCCAGCCGTTGCGGCTGCCGACCATGCCGCAGGCCAGCCGCGGCAGTGGCGGCCAGCCATGGGTGATGTCGGCCAGGGCGGCGTCGAAGCCGCCGTCTGGTAGTTGTCGGATGCCCCACGGGCGAGCACGCGTCTCGCGGATGGCGCCTTGGCCGTCCAGCCAGTACGCGCGCAGGCTGGACGTGCCCCAATCAAGACCAAGCAGACCGCTCATGGAGTCCTGGATTTCCTGGATCGGTGGAGGCGGATATTGCTGCGCGAATCGGCCACCATCTTCAGCATCGCCTCGCGTGCCACCTCGGGTTGGCGCCGGCGAATCGCGTCGTACACCTTGAGGTGTTGTGGCAGGGCAATATTGAAATTGGCCGCGTCGCGCGCCGACAGCACGAAGTACGTTCCCAACGACGTCTCGATCACCGAAAAGAGCGACGTCATCAATTCGTTGTTGGTGGCCTGCAGCATGCTTTCGTGGAAGGCCAGGTCGGCCACCGTCCATGCGTCGAGGGTTTCGGCAGCGGCCATGGCGTCGTAGGCAGCCTTGAGGGTGGCCAGTTGTTCCGGAGTGCGCCGACGCGCGGCGTAGGCAGCGGCGGCCGGTTCGATGATTTCGCGCATCTCTACCAGCTTCTCGACGAAGCTCTCCGTCGGCATCGAGGCACAGCGCCAGGCCAGCACGTCGGCATCAAGCTGGTTCCAGTGGATCGCCTCGCGTACGCGTGTGCCCGTTTTCTGGCGGGATTCGATCAGGCCCTTGGCCGAGAGCACTTTCATCGCCTCGCGTAGTGCGGTGCGGCTCACGTTCATGCGCTCCGCCAGCAACTCCTCACGCGGCAGGCTCGCGCCCGCTACTAGCTCACCACTGACGATCAGTCGACCCAACTCTTGAATCACCTGGTTGTGCAGGCTGCGCGCGGCCATGGGCTTCGCCATTCGCTGTTCTCCTTGAGTAGCCTTGTGGGCGGTGATCATGCAGCCAGGTGCGGTTGATGAGGAAGCCGGGCGCCCCCGAAATTCAGGGATGACTATTTGTACTACAAATTATTTGGTACGTCATCCGTTGTGATTGGTTTGCAGGTAGGCAGAGGCCGACGGGGTGGTGATCGATAGCCGCACCGTTTTGTAAAATCACGGACCACGGTTTTGGGTCAGCTTCATGATTCGAATTGACGGCGGCGGATTGTCCGGCCGCGTGGGTTCCGAATGACCGGTATCGCAGGCATTGAGACGTGGTTGGTGCTACTTTGATTGTTGTCCCGATAATCAAAAGTGAGCACTCATGCCTCCCTCCGGTCGTGGTGGGCCGCGCCCCGGCGCTGGTCGCATTCCGCAGGAACCCACCCAGCGCCTGCGTGTGCCGGAAAGCCAAGTGCCGGCGGTGCTGGCGTACCTGGATGCGTATCGGCAACCGGCTTCGCTTGAGCAGCCGCGTCCGCTCTCGTTGACTCCCACGACCGTGGCGCTGACGGCGTTCACCAGCCGGGTGCCAGCCGGTCTGCCCAGCCCCGTTGACGACTCGGTCGAGGAGGTCGTCGACCTCAACACGCATCTGGTGATCAAGGGGCACGAGCCAAATACCTTCATCATCCGCGTATCTGGCTGGTCGATGATCGGTGCGGGCATCTTCGACCGTGATGAAGTGCTGGTGGATCGAGCCCTCAAGCCACGGCAGGGCGACATCGTGGTGGCGATCGTCAATGGCGATCTGTCGATCAAGCGCCTGGGCAAGGTAGACGGCCATATCGCTTTGCTGCCGGAGAACGCTCACTTCAAACCGATCGTTTTCAAGGAAGGCGAGACGCTGGAACTCTGGGGTGTCGTCACCCGTTGCCTGCGCAATCTGCGCTGATTTGCCATGGGCAACGTCGTCGCACTCGCATCCATGCTCGAAGGCCGTCAGGTCTGGCGCGGGCGTGCGGCACACGCACCGGCTGGCGATCAGACGACCGGCTGGCCGGGGCTCGATGCGGCGCTTCCAGGCGGCGGGTGGCCTGAGGCATCCCTGACGGAGATCCTGCTTCCCGCTGATGGTGTCGGCGAACTGCAACTGGTGCTGCCCACTTTGGCGCGCTGCACGCGAGCTGGCCGAACCGTGGTGGTCGTCGCGCCACCGTATATGCCGTATGCGCCGGGCTGGGAAGCGCGTGGTGTGGTGATGTCGTGCGTGGATATTGTCAGCGCCGATCCGCGCGATGCGCTGTGGGCAGCGGAGCAATGTCTGCGCTCGGGTAGTTGTGCGGCGGTGCTGGCATGGCCGGCGCACGCCGATGATCGTGCCCTGCGTCGACTGCAGGTGGCGGCGGATACCGGCAAGGCGCTCGCGTTTGTGTTTCGCGACCGACGCCATGCAGCGCATGCCTCGCCCGCGGCCTTGCGACTCGAACTGGAAACGCAGCCGTCGTTGCAGGTGCGCGTGCGCAAATGCCGCGGTGGCAATGCACCCAGTCGCCCTGTGCCGCTGCCTGCCAGCTGGTCGTGAGGGGGATACGCCGTGCTGTGGGCTTGTGTATTGCTTCCTCATCTGGCGCTGGATGGCGTCCTGCGGCGACGTCCGTCGACCGATGCACCGCTGGTGCTGGTGAGCGGATCGGCACAGGCGCGTACGTTATTTGCAGTCAACACGCCGGCGCGCGCTGCGGGTCTGTATCGCGGGCAACGACTGACGGCTGCGCAGGCGTTGCTGAGTCAGTTTGAGACGGTCGAGTACGATCCGGCAGCCACCAAACACTGGCATCGCCTGCTGGCGGCATGGGCGTATCGCTACAGCTCCGACGTGGTGCTGTTTCCGCACGCGATCGTGCTGGAAGTCAGCAAGAGCCTGGGTCTTTTTGGCCCATGGCCACGCTTCGAAGCGCAGTTGCGCGAGGACCTGGCCGCGCTGGGTTTTCGTCATCGCATCGCGCTGGCGCCGGGGGCGCAGGCGGCCTATGTTCTCGCCGGTATCCACGACGGCCTGGCGGTGATGACGCCGGATACCCTGCAGCAGGCACTGGCCCCGATCGCATTGCGTTATGCGCGTCTGCCGGATGACGCGGGCACGTCGCTGGCGGCGATGGGTATTCGCACGCTGGGCCAGCTGCTGCGCTTGCCACGCGATGGCCTGCAGCGTCGCTTCGGTGCGCAGTTGCTTGCCTATCTTGATCGGCTGACCGGGACCGATCCGGAGCTGATGGAAGCTTATCGGCCGCCCGATACTTTCGATCTGCGCATGGAGTGGACCCACGAGATCGAACACGTCGAGGCCTTGATGTTTCCGCTGCGTCGGTTGATCGGCGATCTGGCCGCGTACCTGGCCGGGCGCGATGGTGGCGTCCAGCGATTCGTGCTGGAACTGGAGCATCGCAGCACAGCGCCAACACGCGTGATCATTGGGTTGCTTGCTGCCGAGCGCGAGGCCGCGTTGCTGTTCGAATGCGCCCGTGGTCGTCTGGAGCGACAGCAGCTGCCGCAGCCTGTGGTCGCTATGCGCCTGCTCGCCCGCGAGCTGCCACCGTTCGTACCGGCAGGCCGTGATCTGTTCGACACGCGACCGGCGAACGCGATGCCACTCGATCAGTTGCGTGAGCGGTTGCGGGCACGCCTCGGTGAGCATGCGATCCAGCATCTGAGGCGCACGATCGATCCGCGTCCTGAGCATGCGCAGACGACAGCGGATAACGCGCGCTTGCCAGAGACGACCGAAACCCTGCCACGTCCCACCTGGCTGCTCGACCGACCAATTCCGTTGCATGGTCCATCGCCCACGATCCTGGCTGGCCCTGAGCGGCTCGAGACGGGCTGGTGGGATGGCGGTGACCTGCGTCGGGACTACTACGTGGTGCGTACGAGCCAGGGGCAATGCGCGTGGGTGTTCTGCCCACCGGGTGAGCCCGGTCGCTGGATGCTGCATGGGTGGTTCGCATGAGCGGCTACGCCGAGCTGCATTGCCTGTCGAACTTTTCGTTCCAGCGGGGAGCCTCCAGCGCGCGCGAACTTTTCGACCGTGCCAAGGCCTGCGGTTACACAGCGCTGGCGATCACCGACGAGTGCTCGCTGGCCGGCATCGTGCGTGCGCACGAAGCGGCACGTGATACCGGATTGAGGCTGATCATCGGTGCTGAGTTCCAGCTGGACGATGGGCCGAAGCTGGTGCTGCTGTGCGAGACGATGGATGGCTATACCGCGATGTGCGCATTGATTACCCGTGGCCGACGTGCAGCAGTCAAGGGTACTTATCGCCTCGTGCGCGATGATCTCGCGGGCAGCCTTCCTGGCACGCTTGCGCTGTGGATCCCCGGCGCCGTCCCGGATCACGAACACGGTACATGGTTGCGTACGATCTTCACCGATCGCCTGTGGCTCGCCGTCGAACTGCATTGCGGCCCGGATGATGCGCGTCGCCTGCAAACACTCGAGACGACAGCAGAAATACTCGGCATTCCGATGGTCGCCAGCGGTGACGTGCACATGCACGTGCGCCGCCGCCGTGCCCTGCAGGATGTACTGACCGCGATCCGCCATCGCCAGACCGTCGCCGAAGCTGGCGCCGTGCTGTTCAAGAATGGCGAGCGCCACCTGCGTACCCTCGATGCACTGACGTCGATCTATCCATCGCCGCTGATGGAAGAAAGCGCACGCATCGCGGAGCGCTGTCAGTTCAGCCTGACTGAACTTCGCTACCGCTATCCAGCCGAGTTGGTGCCGGACGGTTATACGCCCGCGGCTTGGTTGCGACAGCTGACGGAGGAAGGCGTGCGCTGGCGTTGGCCCGGTGGTGTGCCCGATAAGGTGCGTGCGCAAATCGAGTATGAGCTGGCGCTCATCACCGAGCTCGACTACGAATCCTATTTCCTCACCGTGCAGGACATCGTGCACTTTGCCCGCAGCCGAAAGATCCTTTGTCAGGGACGTGGCTCGGCGGCCAACTCGGCGGTCTGCTACGCACTCGGCGTGACCGAGGTCGATCCGGCTCGCATCAATTTACTGGTCGAGCGTTTCATCAGCAGGGAACGCAACGAGCCACCGGACATCGATATCGATTTCGAGCACGAACGGCGCGAGGAAGTCATCCAGTACATCTACACCAAGTACGGCCGCGACCGTGCGGCGCTGGCCGCCACCGTGATCAGCTATCGCGGTAAAAGTGCCGTGCGCGATGTTGCCCGCTCACTGGGC
>Ga0302314_10008842_pt1 | contig 17878 bp, 17 predicted proteins | sample III_Palsa_N2_3_FD_200533 | JGI IMG/M metagenome (GOLD analysis project Ga0302314, IMG submission 200533) | Peat permafrost microbial communities from Stordalen Mire near Abisko, Sweden - III_Palsa_N2_3 | ecosystem: Environmental > Terrestrial > Soil > Palsa > Peat permafrost | place: Sweden...
AGACGTCCGCGAAGCTCGCGGCCGGAGCGCGCGAGCTTAAGACGGAGACCGCACTCGAACGGCTGTCGCCGGCCGCGATTAAGCGGCTGGCCCGGCGGGTCGCTCTTCCGGCGGGGCCGGCCTCGTCACCCGCCCCGGCCACGACGGCTGGCGCTGGGAACCCGCCTACAACCGCCCGCCTCCGCCCCGTCGCGGCCGCGCGGGGACGCCCGCCCCCGCGCGTGGGATAACAGCAAGAGGCGCGGGCGCGTTGTGGCCCCACACCTGGAGTGGCCGGGCGCCGCGGAGCATAGTGGACGGTATGGATGGTGTCACCGGCGACGCCGCACCCGCGGTGACGGCCGCGCTCAACTACCTGGCGCCCGGGTCCAGACGCAACCGGCTCTACGTCGCGCTCGGCGGGCACATGACGACCACGCGGTACGCGCCCGCGACGGTGACGATCGTCAACGCGCGGCCCTACCTGGACGATTTCGGCCTCGACCGCAGCGGCTTCACGCTGCTGGCGCACCGCAGCGAAGTCACCGACTTCGCCGACAACAATCAGCTCGACGGTATCTACACGCCCGAGGCGGTCGACCTGGTCAAGCGGGCGACCGGGGCGGACGAGGTCGTCTCCCTCGGCTGGGTGATCCGCCGGGCGAACCTGGACCTCGACGGCGCCCAGCCGCCCGCCGGGGACGTGCACGTCGACCTGCACCCGGGCCGGGCCGACGCCCGGCTGACGGCGGCGTCTCCCCGGGACCAGCCCTACCGGCGGGCGATCATGACGAGCCTGTGGCGCGCGTTCAGCCCGCCGCCGCAGGACTGGCCGCTCGGGCTGCTCGACTACCGTTCGGTCGACGACGCCGAGGGCGAGCCGAACCTGCTGCTGTTCGTGGACGCGCTGCCCGATCCCGACGACGTGCCCGATATCCCCGACCCGGACTCCGAGCCGGCCGGGTCGATCTTCGCCCACCGGCCCGGGCACCGCTGGTGGTACTTCCCCGACCTGCGGGCCGACGAGGCGCTGCTGTTCAAGCTGCACGACACCGACCACAGCGTCGCCTGGCGGGTCCCGCACACCGCGTTCGAGGCTCCGTACGCGGACCGGGCGAACCCCCGGGAGTCGGTCGAGCTTCGCACGATCGCGTTCTTCTACTGAGCGACCTAAGAGAGACAGGGAACCCCATGGAGCAACTTCCCCCCGACGTGATCGCCGCGCTGACCGCGATGAGCCCGGACATCACGCCGGAGCTGGTCCAGGAGAGCTGGGCGCTGCTCATCCCGTTCCACGAGAAGGCCGGCTACAGCGCGCCCCGGATCGACCGCGACCTGCGCTACGGCGACGACCCGCGGCACCGGCTCGACGTGCACACGGCCGGCCGCGGCCCGGCGGGCGAGCCGGCCCCGGTCGTGCTGTTCGTGCACGGCGGCGGATTCACCGGGGGCGACAAGCACGTGGCCGGCAGCCCGATGTACGACCACATCGGCGCGTGGGCGGTCCGCAACGGCTGGGTCGGCGTCACCATGACCTACCGGCTCGCCCCCGAGCACCGCTGGCCGGCCGGCGCGCAGGACGTCGCCGCCGCCGTGCGCTGGATCCGCGGCGGCATCGCCGAGTACGGCGGCGACCCCGACCGCATCGTGGTGGCCGGCCACTCGGCCGGCTGCGTGCACGTCGCCTCCTACCTCACCGGCCAGGGCGGCGGATCCCTGGACGGCGTCCGCGGCGCCGGCCTGCTCTCCGGCTTCTACCAGGTCGAGGAGGACGAACGGACCACCCCCGAGCACGCCTATTACGGCGACACGCCGCCGGCCGCGGTGTCCACGCTGGACGGCCTGCTCGACGTCGAGATCCCGCTCGTCTTCGCCGTCGCCGAGCGCGACCCGCGGTTCAGCCAGCTTCAGGTCGCCCGCCTGGCCGCCGCCTGGTTCGCCCGCAAGGGGACGGTTCCCCAGGTGATCTGGTCGGAGGGGCACAACCACATCTCCCAGATCGGCTCGGTCGGCGTGGACGACCTCGCGCTCGGCGCCCCCCTCGCCCGGTTCGTCGCCCGCGTCACCGGCACCCAGGCAACCGGCACCCAGGCAACCGGCACCCAGGCAACCAGCACCCAGGCAACCAGCACGGAGCCCGCGTGAAGATCACCGCGGCCGTCGCCTGGGCGGCCGGGGAGCCGCTGTCGATCGAGGAGCTCGACCTCGACGATCCCCGCCCGGACGAGATCCTCGTCCGGGTCGAGGCCGTCGGCGTCTGCCACACCGACGAGAACGCCCGGCTCGGCCGGCTCCCGGTCGTCTACCCGATCATCCTCGGTCACGAAGGCGCCGGGATCGTCGAGCGGACCGGCGAAGCGGTTACCCGGGTCAGGCCGGGGGACCGGGTGCTGTTCACCCCCGACTACTGCGGCCGCTGCCAGCAGTGCGTGCTCGGCTTCACCCCGTACTGCGACCAGGTCGTCCCGGTCACGTTCATCGGCACCCGGCCGGACGGGTCGCCCCGGGCGCACCGGAACGGCGCCCCGGTCCGCGCCTCGTTCTTCGGCCAGTCTTCCTTCGCGACCCGCTCCCTGGTCACCGAGCGGAACATCGTGCCGGTCCCGGCGGACGCTCCGCTGCACTACCTGGCCGGGCTCACCTGCGGCGTGCAGACCGGCGCGGGCGCGATCGTGAACGCCATGCCGGTCGGCCCGGGCCGGCGGGTCGCGATCTGGGGGACCGGCGCCGTCGGCCTGGCCGCGGTGATGGCGGCGGCCGCGTCGGGCGCGGACGAGATCATCGCGATCGACCGGGTGGACCGCCGGCTGAAGCTGGCCCTCGAGCTCGGCGCCACCCACGCCATCGACACGACAAGCACAGAGCTGGCCGACGTCATCGCCGACATCATCCGCACCACCCGCGGCGGCGCCGACGTGGCCCTGGACACCACCGGCAACCCCGCCGTCATCCTGGCCGCGGTCGAGTCGCTGGCGACCCACGGCACCGCGTCGGTGATCACCAGCACCGGCGCGCCGGTGACCGTGCCTCCGGGCGCGCTCCTGCTCAAAGGCCGGTCGCTGCGCGGCTCGATGGGCGGCCACATCAACCCGACGGTGTTCATACCGCGGCTGCTCGACCTGCACCGCCAGGGCCGGTTCCCGGTCGAGCGCCTGGTCAGGAACTACCCGTTCGCCGAGCTGGCCACGGCCATCGCCGACTCCCACTCAGGCGCTACGATCAAGCCGGTGCTGACGTTCGCCGCCTGACCGGGCCATCTAGGTGACACGTCAGGTAAAGTGACCGCGCGATTGCCCACTGACGTCGGAGGTTCTGCGTGGCTAAGCCCGTTCTGCGAATCATCATCGGCTCCACCCGGCCGGGCCGGGTCGGGCCGTCCGTCGCCGAGTGGATCGCCACCCGCGCCCGCGAGCACGGCGGCTTCGACGTCCAGGTGACCGACCTGGCCGAGCTGAACCTGCCGATCTACGACGAGCCGAACCACCCCCGGCTGCAGAAGTACGAGCACCAGCACACCAAGGACTGGTCGGCGCTGGTCGCCGGGTCGAACGCGTTCATCTTCGTGATGCCCGAGTACAACTACGGCTTCAACGCCGCGCTGAAGAACGCGATCGACTACCTGCACAACGAGTGGGCCGACAAGGCGGCCGGCATCGTCAGCTACGGCGGCGTCGCGGCGGGCACCCGCGCGGCTCAGATGCTCAAGCAGGTCTTCAGCGCGCTGCGGCTCGTGCCGGTCGTGGACTCGGTCAACATCCCGTTCGTCGCCCAGTTCCTCGATGAGGACCGGCGGCTCAAGCCGAACGAGATCATGGAGCAGGCCGCGACCGCGATGCTCGACGAGCTCCTCCGCTGGACGGACTCGCTGAGCCAGCTGCGCGCCAAGTAGCGTTATCCCCAGGTATTACCATTTGTAGTCATCATGATGCTTAGAGTAGTAACGCGTAGGGTGTCCGTCAAATCACTCTATGTCGCCGATGGTGGGCGCGGAGCCGGATAGGAGCTGCCGTCATGGAAGCGCTGGGCATCGAGGGCGCGTGGGTGTTCACCCCGCAAGTGCACCGGGACAACAGGGGCGCGTTCCTCGAGGCGTTCCGCGGCGCCGAGTTCGCCGCCGCGCTCGGCTACCGCCTGGAGGTCGCGCAGGTCAACTCCTCGGTGTCGCGCCGAGGTGTGATCCGCGGCATCCACTACGCCGACGTGCCGCCCGGCCAGGCGAAGTACGTCACCTGCGTGGCCGGCGCCGTCCTCGACGTCGTGGTCGACCTGCGGGCCGGGTCGCCGGGCTTCGGCAAGTGGGAGGCGGTGCCGCTGGACGAGGAGAACCGCCGCGCGGTCTTCCTCGCCGAGGGCCTCGGGCACGGGTTCCAGGTGCTGAGCGAGAGCGCGACCGTGCTCTACCTGTGCTCGACGCCCTACGCCAGCGGCCGCGAGCACGGGGTCAACCCGCGCGACCCGGCGATCGGCATCGGCTGGCAGTTCGAGTCGGCCGGCGAGCCCGTGCTCTCGGCCAAGGACGACGAGGCGCCTTCATTGGAGGAGGCGCTCCGGGCCGGGCAGCTGCCCCGCTACGAGGAATGCGTCGCGTACGCGGCCGGGCTGCGGAAAAAGGCCTAAATCAAAAAAGGTCTTAGTGAACGGACCGCGGGTACCAGCGGCCCGTTCACTAAGACCTTTACTATTTCTTAGCCTTTTCGCCGCCTAATCCGAGCCGAGCATGGCCGGAAAGGCGCGGTCGAGCGCGTCCCGCCAGTCGCCGATGGGCTTGATCCCGCAGGCCGGCCAGGCATCGTGGCCGAGCACGCTGTAGGCGGGCCGCGGCGCCGGGCGGGGGAAGGCGGCGCTGGTGCACGGCGTGACCAGGTCCAGGTCGGCGCCGGCCCGGGCGTAGACCTCGCGGGCCAGGCCGAACCAGGTGGTCTCGCCCGAGCTGGTGGCGTGGTAGGTGCCCGCGGGCGCGGCCGTGGCGATCAGGGCGTGGATCTGGGCGGCCACGTCGGCGGTCCAGGTGGGCTGGCCGCGCTGGTCGTCGACCACGCTGACCGGCTTCCCGGCCCGGGCGCGGGCCAGCATCGTCGCGACGAAGCTCGACCCGTGCGCGCCGTACAGCCAGGCGGTCCTGACCACGTAGGCGTTGTCGGCGAGCGCGGACCGGGCGGCCCGCTCCCCGGCGAGCTTGGTCCGGCCGTAGGCGCCGCGCGGCCCGGTCCGGTGGTCTTCGGGGTAGGGGTCGGTGGCCAGGCCGTCGAAGACGTAGTCGGTGGAGACCTGCACCAGGGCGGCGGCGCCGGCCGCGCAGGCGCCGGCCAGGTAGCCGACCGCGTGCCCGTTGACCGCCAGGGCCTCGTCCTCGCGGGCCTCGGCGTCGTCGACCGCCGTCCAGGCGGCGCAGTTGACGACGACGTCGGGCCGGTGGCGCTCCAGGGCGGCGCCGACCGCGGCGGCGTCGGTCACGTCCAGGCCGGCCCGGTTCAGCCCGATGACCCGCTCGTCCGCGTCGGCCAGCAGCTCGGCCAGGTCCCGGCCGAGCATCCCGTCGGCCCCGGTGATCAGCCAGGTCCTCATGACGCGGTCCGGGCCGGGGGAGCGGGGCGGTCCAGGGGCTCCCACCACGGGCGGTTCTCGGCGTACCAGGCGACGGTGGCCTTGATCCCCTCGGCGAAGGGGACGCGCGGCGCGTACCCCATCGACCGCAGCAGCGAGTCGTCGAGGCTGTAGCGGCGGTCGTGGCCCTTGCGGTCGGTGACCGGCACCACCATGTCCCAGCCGGCCCCGCATTCGGCCAGGATGGCCCGGGTGAGCTCGATATTGGACAGCTCGGTGCCGCCGTCGATGTTGTACACCCGGCCGGCCGCGCCCCGCTCGAGCACGAGCTGGATGCCGCGGCAGTGGTCGTCGACGTGGATCCAGCCCCGGACGTTGGCGCCGTCCCCGTACAGCGGCACCGGCTGGCCGTCCAGGAGGTTGGTGACGAACAGCGGGATGACCTTCTCCGGGTACTGGTAGGGGCCGTAGTTGTTGCAGCACCGGGTGATGGAGACGTTGACCCCGTGGGTCCGCGCGTAGGACAGCGCGATGAGGTCGCCGCCGGCCTTGGCCGCGGAGTAGGGGGAGTTCGGGTCGAGCGGGGACCGCTCGGTCCACGAGCCCTCGGCGATGGTCCCGTAGACCTCGTCGGTGGAGACGTGCACCACCCGGCCGACGCCGGCCGTGCGGCACGCGTCCAGCAGGACCTGCACCCCGACCACGTTGGTGGTGACGAACTCGGCCGCCCCGGAGATCGACCGGTCGACGTGGGTCTCGGCGGCGAAGTTGAGCACCGCGTCGTGGCCGGGCAGCAGGCCGGCCAGCAGCCCGGCGTCGCCGATGTCCCCCTGGACGAACGCGAAGCGTCCCGCTACCGGGTCGAGGTTGGCCAGGTTCCCCGCGTAGGTGAGCTTGTCGAGCACGGTGACCTCGGCGTCAGCGTAGCCGGGGTAGCCGCCCGACAGCAGCGTGCGGACGTAGTGCGAGCCGATGAACCCGGCGCCGCCGGTGACCAGGAGTCTCATGCGCTGATCTGCACCTTGCTGTGGTCGCCGAGCACCAGTCGGTGCACCTTGGGCATGCGGGGGGCGGGGGTGACCTCGGCGCCGTGCCCGATCAGCGACGCCTCGATGCGGGCCACGCCCTGGATGGACGCGCCGCGCAGCACGATCGAGTACTGGATCTCGGTGTCCTCGAGCACGCAGTCCTGGCCGATCGCGGTGAACGGGCCGATGTAGGAGTCGGTGACCTTCGAGCCCGCCCCGATGATCGCCGGCCCGACGATGCGGGACCCGGACACGTGGGCGCCGGCCTCGATCACCACCCGCCCGATGATCTCGCAGCCCGGCCCGGCGGTCTCGTCCTGCCGCGGCTCGACCGTCTCGAGCACCATCCGGTTGACCTCGAGCATGTCGGCGACGCTGCCGGTGTCCTTCCAGTACCCGGTGATGGTGGTGGAGCGCACGGTCCGGCCCTGGTCGATGAGCCACCCGATGGCCTCGGTGATCTCCAGCTCGTTCCGCCACGAGGGCGTGAGCTGGGCCACCGCCTCGTGGATCGCCGGGGTGAACATGTACACGCCGACCAGCGCCAGGTCGCTCTTCGGCTGGCGGGGCTTCTCCTCGAGGCTGATGACCTGGCCGGTCGCGTTCAGCTCGGCGACACCGAACTCGCGGGGATCGGCCACCTGGGTCAGCATGATCTGCGCGTCCGGGCGCGCCGTCCGGAACGCCTCGGTGAGCTGGGTGATGCCGCCGACGATGAAGTTATCGCCGAGGTACATCACGAAGTCGTCGTCGCCGAGGAAGTCCCTGGCCACCAGCACCGCGTGGGCCAGGCCGAGCGGCTGCTGCTGCCGGATGTAGGTCGCGGCGATCCCGAACGCCGAGCCGTCGCCGACGGCGGCCTCGATCGCCTCGGCGGTGTCGCCGACCACGAGCCCGACATCGGTGATCCCGGCGGCGGCGATCGCCTCAAGGCCGTAGAAGAGAACCGGCTTGTTGGCCACGGGGAGGAGCTGCTTGGCCGACGTGTGGGTGATCGGGCGCAGCCGCGTCCCGGTGCCTCCGGCTAGGACCAAAGCTTTCATGAATCACAACATAGTCGTTTGCGCGCGCTGGCATACGCGGGCGTTCGTATACTGCACGCGTGATAAATTCTCGCCGAATAGCCGTTGTCATGCCAGCCTATAATGCCGAGACGACACTTTCGCGAACCCTGGCCGAGCTGGACCGCGACGTCATCGACGACGTGGTACTGGTCGACGACGGGAGCACCGACCGTACCGTCCCGCTCGCCCGTGAGCTGGGCCTTGAGCCGATCGTGCACGAGATCAACACGGGCTACGGCGGCAACCAGAAGACGTGCTACCGGAACGCGATCGATCTCGGCGCGGACGTCATCGTCATGGTGCACCCGGACTATCAGTACTCGCCGCTGCTGGTGCCCGCGATGGCATCGATGATCGCCTATGGCGAGTACGACATGGTGCTCGGGTCGCGGATCCTCGCGCAGAACTCGGTCGCGCGCGGCATGCCCAGGTACAAGTACGTCTCGAACCGGTTCCTGACGTTCGTTGAGAACATCGCGCTGAGCCAGAAGCTGTCGGAGTACCACACCGGCCTGCGCGCGTTCAGCAGCTCGCTGCTGGCCAGCCTGCCGTTCGAGCGCAACTCGGACGATTTCGTCTTTGACAACCACATCATCGCCCAGGCGGTGCGGGCCGGCGCGCGGATCGGCGAGATCTCCTGCCCGACCCGCTACGAGGCCGACTCGTCGTCGATCAACCTCAAGCGCAGCATCCGCTACGGCCTCGGCGTGCTCCAGACCTGCGCGGACTACCGGCTTACCCGGCACGGGATCCGTAGCAGCGACTATCTTGACTTCGAGCCGGGAACGGTGCCTGACCGCACTCCGGCGCCCAGCGCGGCGGCCGGTGAGCGCCAGGCCGACGATGTCAGCGCCCCCAGCGGGCAGCCTGGCCAGTGAGCGGTTGGCACGCCAGCCGGAGGGGAGTGACGCGGCATGCGGAACTCACTTGACCTGGAGACCCCGGTCACTCCTGATGATCCGGAAGGGAAGCATCACTTGACCCCAGTGAGCCTGGCGCTCATCCTGTTCTCCGTCATCGCGGCGTCAGGCGGGCAGCTCATACTCAAGCACGGCATGCAGCTCGCGACCACGAAGGCGCGGCACTCGGGCGGGTCGCTGGTGATCGCGGCGGCGACCACGCCCTGGGTGTTCCTCGGCCTCGTGGTCTTCGGGCTCTCGGCCATCGTCTGGCTGGCCGCCCTGTCCCGGGTTCCGCTGAGCCTGGCCTACCCGTTCAACGCGCTCGGCTACCTGGTCATCTTGACCGCGAGCATCCTCGTGCTGCACGAGAAGGCCAACCTGTGGACCTGGGGCGGTACCGCCCTGGTCGTGTCCGGCCTGGTGATCGTGGTGCTCTCCAAACCGTAGAGCTCGTTCAGCTCGCCGGCGGCTCAGCTCGTCGACGGCAGCGGGGACGGGTGCACGTCCTGCAGCAGGTTCTTGTTGTAGACGAGGATCTCCCAGCCGCCGAGATAGTGGACGCTGGCCGGCTTGCCGAAGTCGGTGGCGGCCGACGAGCCGATGAGATCTTCGTCTACCAGGTTGAAGACGGCGAAGTTGGCGTAGTACTTGGTCGGGTCGTACCAGAGCGAGTTCGTCTCCCAGGCGTAGAAGGCCAGCCCCGGGGGGACGATCACGCCGGCCGCGTTGGTGTACGCGGGGACCATGTGGATCGCCCGGATCTGCACCTTCTCGCTCGTCTCCACGGTGACCGCCGAGCTGTCCCAGTAGCCGCCGAGCCCGTACGTGAGCCCGTGCGCCTGCAGCCATGAGCCCAGCTCGTCCAGGCTCGCGGTCTGCTCAGGTGCGCTTGCCGCGTGGGACAGCGGCAGCACGGCGGCGGCGCAGGCGAACGCGGTCGCGACGGCGCCCATGACCCGGCTGGTGATGCGCTGGGGCACCAGGGCGGTGGCCCCGAGCACCGCGCTGGCCGGCAGGATGGCCACGATGTCGTGCGGCGTGTTGGGCGCGGGCAGCGTGGAGACGATGTACACGGCGATGTTGGCGGCGATCGCGAACACCAGGGCCTGCTCGGCCCGGCGGGCCGTGCGCCACCGGCACAGCACCGACACGATGCCGATCACCGCGATGGCCAGGCAGGCGTAGCCGAACACGACCGGCGGACCGGCCGGGCCAGCGCCGGGGCCAGGCTGGGCGCCGAACACCTCGCGGATGGAGCCCCAGGTCAGGGCGGCGTTGTTGCCCCAGACGCTGAACGGCGAGAGCTTGGTCTTCGGCGACACCATCAGGTAGGCGCCGTACTGCAGCATCAGCTTGCGGGCCTCGAGGGCCAGCGGCAGGGACAGCGCGGCCCCGAGCAGGTTGACGCCGTCGCAGCCGAGCACCTTGCGGGTGGCCAGGATCCGGTAGGCGCACATGCCGACGATGGCCGGGATCGCGACGTAGCGCACGGTCACGTCGCCGATCTGGCCCGCGGCCAGGATGACGCAGACCAGCGGGGCGGTGAACCACCGGGCGGGCGCGCGGTCGACCAGCAGGCAGGACGCCAGCAGGAAGACGGTCGTGCCGGTGTGGTCGGGTATCCCGAGCGGTATCCACACGTCGGACATCAGGACGGCCGGGGCGGCGAGCACGGCCACCACGATCGCGGCCCGGACCGCCCGCGACCACCCGCGGCTGCCGGTCACCGCGATCGCGACGGCCCAGGCCGAGACGATCAGGTAGATGACCGCCTCGGCGATGGTCATGGTGATGTCATGCACGCCATAGAAGAATTCGACGATCGCGATTACCGGGAGTTCGAAGGTGTAGTAGGTCGCGTCGCCGATGACCCAGCCGTGCAGCAAGATGTGCCCGTGCAGCAGGTCCCAGGCCTGCAGTGCGTTGTTCGCCCCGTCGGAGTCCACCCCTTTGGTCAGGGAGACCTTCAGGAACAGGAAGAACACCACCGCGGCGCCGGCGATCCAGGCCAGCGCCGCCCCGCCCCGCCGCCGAAACGATCCCGCCCGGTCCCCGCTCTGATCAGGGACGATCTCGTCGGCTAGGGCATCAGCGGGCGGCTGGGGCAGGCCTGACGGCGACGGCGCGGACTGCTCCGCCGGGACGTCAGTGCCGGTTGGTGACCGATCGCGCATAGAGGAAACCCTACCCATGGGGTCAGAGTGAAGCTCACTAATGCGGCACAAGGCGTGTCTGATTCGTCGCGATCTGGCCGCCGGGGATGCCCCCCGATGATATCTTGCACGCGGGTACTGGACTCTGGCCGGCCAGCCGACGCGCTGGCCCGGCAACGTGCCCACCACCTGCTCGCCGTGCTTGCCGCGCGGTATCCGCTTGCCAAGGGGCTGATCTGCTTGTCAATCGCAAAACCGGAATCCGGCCTCAGCGCCGGCGGCAGCGCGACCCGAAGCGACGGGCCGCGGGAGCCCAACCCCGCGCTCGCCTACTCGCGGACCGACGCGCCCGCGGCCGTCGAGTGCGCCTGGTGCGGGCACGCCTTCGGCGCCGGGGACGAGCACCTGCACGGCCGGACCCGCTGCGCGAACTGCGGCGTGGCGACCACCTCGCCGTGGCCGAGCGACGAGCAGCTGGGCGAGGCCTACGCGCCCTGGTACCGCCCCGAAGCGGGCCGGTTCTCCGGCCTGGGCGACAAGGTCCTGCGGCGCATGCGGTCAACCCTGGCCAACCGGCTGCACCAGGTCCTGCCCGCGGGGCCGATCCTCGACGTCGGGGCGGGCGACGGCAACCTCATCGCCGCCTTCCGGCGGCACGGCCGGGAAGCGGTCGGCGTCGACCCCTACGCGGCCAAGAACCACCCGCACGTGCGGGCGGTCGAGCTCGAGGAGATCACCGGCACCTGGTCCGCGGTCATCTTCTGGCACTCGCTCGAGCACCTGCGCCAGCCGGTCCGGTCGCTGCGGCACGCGGCGACGCTGGTCGCGCCGGGCGGGGTCCTCGTCGTCGCCGTGCCCAACGCCGGGAGCCTGCAGGCCCGGCTGTTCGGTGACTACTGGTTCGCCCTCGACCTGCCCAGGCACCTGATCCACATCAGCCCGCCGGCGCTGCTGTCCCAGATCGAGGAGCTCGGGTTCCGCATCCAGCGGGTCAGCTACACCCGCGGCGGCCAGGTCCTGTTCGGCTGGCTGCACGGCCTGGTCAGGGGCTTCCCCGGGCACCCCGACCTGTACGACGCGATCCGCCGGAGCGAGGCCCGCCAGGAGGCGACCAGCCCGGCCTTCCGGCTCTACACCTTCGCGGCGGCGGTGGTCATGCTTCCGGTGGCGATGGCCGGGTCGGCCGTCGAGGTCGCCCGCCGCTCCGGCGGCACCATCTACGTCGAGGCCCGGCGGGAGTAATCTGTCGCCGCCGGCTGAACGGCGCCGCCGCGGCTGATGGCGCGGTAACAACGCCCCGGCCGGCGCCGCGAAAACGCCGGGCAGCCGGTGACGGCGGCCGGGGCCACCGGGATAATCGCGAGCATGGACGTCGACAGTTTGGTCGCGATTGACGTGCACACCCACGTGCACCGCTCGGTCAGCGCGCCGCCGGTCAAGCCGGAAGACAACGAGCACCTGGCCGCGATGGCCGCCTACTTCAAGACGGCGGCGGCCGCGTTCACCACCGACGACCTCGCCGCGTACTACCGGGAACGGAACATGGCCGCGGTGACGTTCACGATCGACGTCAAGGACCAGCCCGACGATCCCGCCCGCGCGACCCCGGAAGAGATCGCCGAGCGGGCCCGCGACCACGCCGACGTGCTCATCCCGTTCGGCTCGGTTGACCCGGCCCGCGGCGCCGAGGCGGTCACGATGGCCCGGCGCCAGATTGAGGAGTACGGCGTCAAGGGGTTCAAGTTCCACCCGTCCTCGCAGGCGTTCTACCCCAACGACACGATCGCCTACCCGGTGTACGAGGTGATCGAGGCGGCGGGCCTGCCCGCGCTGTTCCACACCGGGCAGACCGGGGCCGGGGCCGGCACCCGCGGCGGCGGCGGCATCCGGCTGGCCTACTCGAACCCGATGTACCTGGACGACGTGGCCGTGGACTTCCCGGACATGCCGATCATCTTGGCCCACCCGTCGTTCCCCTGGCAGGAGGAGGCGCTCTCGGTCGCTACCCACAAGCCGCAGGTCTACATCGACCTGTCCGGGTGGTCGCCCAAGTACTTCCCCCCGATCCTCGTGCAGTACGTGAACACGCTGCTCAAGGACAAGATGCTCTTCGGCACCGACTTCCCGGTGCTGACCCCGGAGCGGTGGATGGCCGACCTCGAGAAGACCGCGATCCGGGACGAGGTCAAGCCGGGCCTGTTCAAGAACAACGCGGCCCGGCTGCTCGGCCTCACCAAGGACTGAACCCGGTCAGATCCGGTCAGATCCGGTTAGATCCAGCACTCCTGCATCACGCGCACCTCGTCGGCGACGTTCACCGTCATCCCGGTCAGCGAGAGCACCTCGTCGACGGTGAACCCGGCCGCGATCTCCTCGAGCGTGAAGGGGTCCTGCCGCGACGCCCGCCGCAGCAGGGCCAGGTCGGTGATGATCGCGTCCACGCAGTTCGGCGCGGTCAGCGGGAACTCGCACTTGTCCACCAGCTTGGGGCGGCCGCGGGAGTCGGTGTGCTCGAGCATGGCGAACACGTTGCGCGCCCCGGCCGCGAGGTCCATCGCGCCGCCGATGCCGCCGCCGATCATGCCCGGCACCGACCAGTTGGCCAGGTCTCCGTTGCCGCCTACCTGGTAGGTGCCGAGGACCACGGCGAACAGCCGCCCGCCCCGGGCGATCTCGAACGAGGTGACGCTGTCGAAGAACGACGCGCCGTCCCGCAGCGAGACGAAGAACCCCCCGGCGTCGTGCAGGTCGGGATCGAAGTCGTCGCCGCGCACGAACCCGCCGTAGTTCAGCATCCCGTTCTCGCTGTGCAAGATGACCGGCCGGTCGGAGATAAAGTTCGCCACCTGGGTGGGCAGCCCGGCCCCTAGGTTGACCACGGCGCCGTCCGGCATCAGCGCCGCGACCCGCCGCCCGATCTGCTCCCGGGTCAGCGCCGGCTTGCCCAGGTACTCCCGGGCCGAGTCGCCCGGCCGGGCGACCCGCATCGGCAGGTTCTTCACGTCCATCCGCACCGTCACCGGCACCACCCGGGTCACGAACACGCCGGGCAGGTCCACGTCTTCCGGGGCGATCGCGCCGGTCTCCACGATCTCCTCGGCCTCGACGATCGTGACCCGCGCCGCCTTGGCGAACGACACGTTGAAGTTCTGCGACCCGCCGCGGAAGACCAGGTTCCCCATGTGGTCGGCCTTGGCCGCCCGGATCAGCGCGAAGTCGGTGGTGATGGCCCGCTCGAGCACGTAGGGCTTGCCGTCGAAGTACCTGATGTCCTTCCCCTCGGCGACCTCGGAGCCGTACCCGGTCGGCGTGTAGAACGCGGGGAGGCCCGCGCCGCCGGCCCGCATCCGCTCCACCAGGGTGCCCTGCGCGACCATCTCGAGGGTCATCTCGCCCGCGTCGATCTGCTTCTCGGCCTCGGAGATCACCCCGGGACGGGCCGAGAAGCAGGTGATCAGGTGGGCGATCTGGTGGTTGTCGGCGAGCAGGTGCGCAGTCGGGAACCCCGGCTGGCCCAGGCCGTTGCAGTACACGGTCAGCCCGGCCGGCCCCGCTTCGCTCAGCGCCGTGATGAGGGTCGACGGATACCGGTGGGAGACGCCGAACCCGGCGACGCCGAGGCTCGCGCCCGCGTGGATATCCGCGACGGCCTCGGCCGCCGACATCACCTTGCTCATATGTGGCTGATCCTCCGTTTTTCGCTTCGTTTTTTCGTGCGTTTTTCTGGCGCTGCCCGGCTGGCTAGAGGTGCTTGACGATCCAGTCGGTGATGAGGGCGGCGATCTCGGCGTTGTTCTTCTCGAGCATCATCGCGTGGCCGTTGCCGTGCAGGCCGAGCTCGCCCAGGCGCAGCTCGTCGACGTCGGCCCCGCAGGACCGCAGGTACCCGGCCGTCGCCGCGTCGGCCGCCCCGTGCCCCAGCGTGACGAACGGCGGTCCGGCGGGCTCGACCGTCACCACCGCCCGCACCAGCGACGGGCACTCCGACCGGGCCAGCCAGCCGAACCCGCCGCCGAACGAGTGGGTGAGCAGCACCGACGGCCCGATCCGCTCGAGCAGCCCGACCGCCCCGGCCAGCATGTCGTTGTGCGCGGCCGCGATGTCACCGGGGAACGGCTCCTGCCCGGCCAGGAACGTCGTCAGCGCCGGGTCGTCGCGGCCCCCGTCGCCCGGCCACTGGGTGTGCGGCGGGGCCCCTTCGCCGGGCCGGCCCGGCGAAGCTCGCCACGAATCCCTCATAGGACGCGGGCGGCCCGTAGGCCCCGTAGATGTCCGGGTGGTACGGGGACCGGCCGAGCCCCGGGCCGCCGCCCCCGTGGACGAGCACCAGGGTGGCGCGAACGGACCGGGGCGCCTGGTACTGCACATGGGTCCCGTACACGCTCGTGCCGGCCGGGCCGTGGTGCCGCCGCAGCCCGGTGAAGAAATGGCCCTGGTCGGTGATGACGATGGGTTCCACGGCCGGGCGCTACCCCCAGACCTCGGCGGCCGTCTCGACCAGCAGCTCGAGCTTGGCCCGCTCCTGGTCGACGGTCAGCGCGTTGCCCTCCACGGTGGAGGCGAACCCGCACTGCCCCGAGATGCACAGCCGGTCGAGGTCCACGTACGCGGCCGCCTCGTCGATCCGCCGCTTGAGCGTGTCCTTCGACTCGAGCTCGGGCGTCTTGGTGGTCATGATGCCGAGCACGACGACCTGGTCGTCGGGCACGAAGCGCAGCGGCTCGAACGTGCCCGACCGCTCGTCGTCGTACTCGAGGAACAGCCCGTCGACGGTGAGCCCGCCGAAGACCTCCTCGGCCACGAAGTCGTAGCCGCCCGAGGAGAACCAGGCCGACCGGTAGTTTCCCCGGCACATGTGGATGGTGACCGCCATGTCGGCCGGCTTGGCCGCCAGCGCCGTGTTGATCACCTCGAGGTTGATCCGGTGCTGCCGGTCCGGGTCGAGCCCGGTGGCGCTCGCGTTCGCGCGCCAGGCCGGGTCGTTCAGGAACGCGAAGATCGTGTCGTCGAACTGCAGGTACCGGCAGCCGAGTTCGTACAGCGCGGCGACCTCGGCCGCGTAGGCGGCGGCGACGTCCGCCCGGAACCGGTCGTAGTCGGTGTACGGGGACTTCGACAGGTCGACCCGGAAGTGGGCCATGCTCGGCGAGGGAACGGTGATCTTCGGCACCGCCGTGGTGACGGTCTCGCGCAGGAACGTGAAGTGGTCGCCGAAGATCGGCGCCTCCAGGTGCACCTTGCCGGTGACCTCGGTGACGTTCGGCGTCCAGGAGATCTGCCCGTCCTTGGTGTAGACCGGCAGCGGCGCGCCGAGCGCGCCCCGCTCGATCCCACCGATGGCGTAGAGGAAGTCGGCGTGCCACTGCTCGCGGCGGAACTCGCCGTCGGTCGCCGACCGCAGCCCGACGCCCTCCTGCAGCGCGACCGCGTCCCGGATCGCGGCGTCCTCGACGGCGGCGAGCCCGGCGGCGTCGATCCGCCCGGCGGCGAAGTCGTCCCGGGCGGCGAGCAGCCCGGCCGGCCGCAGCAGGGACCCGACGTGGTCGGCGCGGAACGGCGGCGTGGCCCGTCGTGTCATGGGCTACCTCCTAGAACAGGCTGTCGGGCAGGCCGAAGTGCATCCGCGCGACCTCGGTCGCGACGATGTCGTGGCGGGCCGAGATGTGCCCGAGGTAGATCGCGTTGTCCCGGAAGTGCCGCTGCATCGCGGCGCCCCGCTTGGCCGCCGAGGACGACGCCGCGCCGAACAGCTCGGTCGTCGCCCGGCCGGCCAGCTGCGCCGCGACCTGGATCATCGAGTACATCCCGGCGTCGTCCTCGCGGGTGAACGGCTCCCCGGTCCGGTGCCAGCGCTCGGCCAGCCGCATGTACCGCTCGCCGCACTGGACGATGATCGCCTCGGCGCTGTCGATCAGCGCCTTGGCCTGCCCGTAGTGCCGCTGGTACTCCTCGACCGTGTACCGCGGCACGATCGGCTGGAAGTACGTCTTCTTGGTCAGCAGGATCTGCTCGAACTCGTGCAGCGCGCCCCGGGCCGCGCCGATCACCGGGATGACCAGGCCCGCGTGGTACATCGCGTAGATCCGGCCGCAGAACAGCGGGTCGTCGTGGAGCGCCATGCCCGGCGCGGCCCGGTCGGTGTTGTGCGTCCAGTCCCCGGAGCAGGTGCAGTGCTCGGGGACGAACACGCTGTCCACCCGGACGCTGTTGGACCCGCTCGAGTTCATCCCGATGATGTTGCCGTCGCCCCAGTCAGGGATCACGGTGACGTTCTCGATTGGCGTGCACACCGTGAGCAGGCCCGCGGACTCGCGCCCGGGGACGATCGTGTTGCCCATGAAGTGGGTGGCGTGCCCGACGCCCGAGCAGTAGTCCCACTGGCCCTTGACGACGTACCCGCCGTCGACCGGCGTGGCCGTGCCCATCGGCGCCGCCCGGTGCGGGCACTTGAAGTTCCCGGTCGCGCCGAACAGTTCGACCTGGCCCTGCTCGGGGAACCAGGCGCCGACCCCGGGCGCGTGGTGCGCGCCCAGGCAGAGCCCCCAGGCGGTGCCCGCGTCACCCTCGGCGACGGCCAGGATCACCTTCCAGTAGGTGTCCATGCCGAACGCGTAGCCGCCGAACCGCTTCGGCTGCAGCAGCCGGTAGAAGCCGGCCTCGGTGAACCGGGCGTCGAGCTCAGCCGTGTGATGGCCGATCTTCTCCGCCTCGTCGGCCTGCTCGCGGATGGCCGGGATCAGCGCCTTAGCCCGCGCGACGACCATCTCCGCCGTCAGGCCCGGCTCGGGCGCCGGAATCTCGGCGGCCCGGGAAACTGTCTGCTCTGACACACTACCGAGACTGATACGGCTTCACCCGGACGGCAACCCCCGCGCACCCCCGGATACCCGCCGTTGTCCCCGCGGACACACTTCCTCGTGGCGTCTTGTGCCCTGGTCACGGTGACTCTCAGCCGGCGGGGTCGCGGGGGCTCGCGGAGAATCCGGCGCGTCAAGTCCCCCGCCCGATGCTGTGCCCTCCCGGGGGACACCCCCGGACCCCCGAGCCAATCGGCCGGGGGAACGCTGTGCGCCCGAAAGACACTGGCGGAATCCCGCCGCGCCCCCGCTTCTCATCAGCCACTCAGGGTAAACACGTTCTCTTCAACCGGCTATCGCCAGCGCCCCGGCCACGTGACTCACCAACCGGCTATCGCCAGCGCCCCGGCC
>Ga0302314_10008846_pt1 | contig 17876 bp, 19 predicted proteins | sample III_Palsa_N2_3_FD_200533 | JGI IMG/M metagenome (GOLD analysis project Ga0302314, IMG submission 200533) | Peat permafrost microbial communities from Stordalen Mire near Abisko, Sweden - III_Palsa_N2_3 | ecosystem: Environmental > Terrestrial > Soil > Palsa > Peat permafrost | place: Sweden...
AAGCTGAAGCGTCTGGCATAGCCACTACCCGATGGCGGACTTTCTACTGTTCCCGCCCGATTTTGGCAGCTTCTCCTTCAGCCTTACTGGTACCACTTTATTTAAAATGTAGATGTCACAGGCCGTTTTCATCGCCACAACTTCGGTTAAGTTGATTTGGAGCTTCTCTAACGGCGTTTCGCCGTGCACTGCTCGGCAGATTGTCAGCAGCCGCTCAAGGTCATTAGGCTCTTTAGCTATTCCTGACAGAGCTTCCGTTACTGCTCCGTCAATGGGCTCGCCTGCTTTCAGCTCAGCTGATTCCATCAGTAAGGTGCGGAGACACAGGAAGAAATTCGCAAGTGCATTTCCCTCGCACTGCCAATGAATATCGTTTAGGGAAAGAAATGTCAGCCCGCCCATGTAGTGACCATAGGCAACGGCTTTGTCCTGTTCATCCGGACCAGGAAGTGCAAGAAACACTTGATTTAGGCGGTGCAAATCAGCGGCGTCCAGGACGCGCCGAGGCCCCCAATCTAATTTCAATTGGGGAGTGCGCTCAACTTTAAGTTGCGTCTTGTTTTCCAGGTCTGTAATGCGCTCGTAGTACCTGCTGACCTGTTCGGGCAGACGCCACCACCATAAGCCAAATGTCGCAATGTTGAGTGCTAGGACGAATTGGCGGCTTAATCCCCATCCAAAGAGCCACAGGGCTTCCATGGGCGTAGTGCTTGGCAGCAGGAAGTCCACGAACAGTTGCGTCTTCTTATCTGACACCTGCTCCAATTTGATCCATTCAACCTTGCTGTTCCAGTCGGAGAGCACCTTTCCCCTCAAGGTGTGAGAGTCCGAAAGGATGCGTATGCGCAGCCTCCATTTATCCTTCACGACCTGTCCCGACTGCGTACGGCTTTTGATTAGCTCTGCCTGCAATAGCTCACGGGCGCGCTGATCTTCAGAGTCGAATTCATTCTTAACCCACAGCAGCCATTCATTCGCGCTTTTTAGCTCCGCCAACTTTTCAAGGTAAGGCCCCGTGAAGATTCGACGCTTTCGTTCTGGATCCTCCGATATCGACAAAAACCATGTTTGAAGCGCAACATCCTCCGGCGTCAACTCCTGTTGCGGCCCTTCTGACTCAACCATTGCCAACCGAGCTTCCGCCAAAGCAATCAGACGCTCAGATTCCTCCTGCGCTATGGCGTCGGCAGGGAGAGACAAACCATCGTCGGTCTGGTCAACATACAATCCCTTCATGCGCTTACCATGAATATGGGAGGCATAGGACTTCATCGAGTCCAAGCTGTCCTTGGTAATCAGTTGGTGCGTAAATTGACCGCCGAAAAAGCACCACCAAAGCTTGTGAACATGGTCGAAACTTTGCTTTTCCATCCATGGCTGCGGAATCTTGTGGTACTCCGCCATATCGCGAAGACCAAGCAGGGCTCGCTTTCCTATTTCCTCCAAGGCGAGCGCGGCAAGATGATAGGCGATGTTGTGATGTCCGACTCCTTGCACCGCTCGGGCAGATACTAGAAGGGATCTGGAATGATTCACACAAGCGGCCATTGCCTCGCGCCAGCGAGACCCGGCTACGCTGGACTTGCCCCTCTTGGACTCATCAGTGGTCATCATTTAGCGCCTATTCCAGAAACTAGGAATAGTTTATCTTTAAGTTCTGCCTAAGTATTTTCACCGCTCCGGCTCCGCATCTGGTTCGGCGCCGTGCTGCCGTTCTCGCTGGACCGCCGCCGCCATCTTCTGAGCCCGCGTCGGTATCGGCCGAAGCTCACTGGCGAACTTTCGCAGGCTGAAGGCCGCACGTCGGGCCAGAGCTTTTTGCTGCTCGCTGCCGTCACGAGTCGCATCCGTTTCCAATGCCTGTGCCTGCGACCGAAAGCGCATAGCGACCGCATTCGTGTTCCTAGCCCGCGCCACCTCCCACGGCATCGCCGCCGCGCTGCCGCGACGCTCCGCTACGGTGTGTCGCGCCAGGCGCTCATCAGTGCGCATGCGCAGCCCCGCCGCCTTCTCGCGTAAGGTCTTGCCACGCTCGACATCGCCCTGCGCATGAGCGAGTGCGGCGTCGGACAGCAGCCGCTCCTTGCGCGCCGCCAGCCCGCGCCGGACTTGCTCCCGAGTCCACCGTGCGGGCCGCGGCGCACCGTACTTCACCAGGCCGCGCGACCGTGTCGGCGCCTTACCGCGTTCCCAGGCTCGGCTGGCATCTACCTCGATGCCGTTCGCCCTGGCAGTCTCGGCAAGCTGCTCACGCCAACGCTGCACTTCGGCCACGCTGGTATGCAGCCGCCGGCCTTGTCCATCCATCATATTGAGTACGACATGGACATGCGGCTGCTTGGTGTCATCGTGGCGCGCGAACAGATATTCGTGCCCCTCTTTGCCGAAGCGTTCGGCCAAAAACTCACGCACACTTTTTCGCAACGCTTCCCGGTCGGTGTCTCTACCGGCATCGAGGACGAAATGCGCGGTTACTCGCCGTTTCCGTGCGGCCTCGGGACCGGGTTCGGCCATCGTTGCGCCGGCCTGCTCGGTCCAAAGCTTGACCCGGCGCCTTAGCTCGCGCGGGTCTTCGATCTGCTCGCCGTTCTCGTCCTCCAGAGCCAGCTTGCCGTGACGCTGGACGTATTGGAGACGGACCAGGATCTTGGCGCCGCCATGTCCGTAACGGGTGATTTTCAACACGGCTTGTGGGCGTCGTTGTGCAATCCGCAGGCTGCGCGCCAGTGCGGCCTTGCTGCCGCCGGTCCGGCGATAGGACTTGCCACCGGAGCCGATTAAGCGGTCAGAACGCCCCTTGCGGCCACGGGGCTGATCGCGCAGCAGTTCGTCGTCGTGCTCGTCAGTCACGGCCATGCTCCGGCACTGTCCGTGCCCGTGCGGCCGCAACCTGGCGGCGCCAGGTGTATTCGCTTTCGGTCAGGGCCTCGCGCAGCTCCGTCAGAGTTTCGGCGAGGCTACGGGAGGCACTGTCGCCGCGGTTCAGGTGCCGGGCAATCTGATTGAGATTGATGCCGGCTAGGCGTATTTGCCGTGCGAGTTCCAGCACGGCTTGCTGTTCGCGGTTGAGCAGGTCGACGCCGCCAGTGACCAGCTCGCGGATAGCCTTGCGAGAGAGGCGGGAAGCGCGGATGCCGGTGCGGACGGAGAGACGGCGCAGGGCGGCGTGCTCCTCGGCGGTGAGGCGCGTTTGCAGCGCCTCGCTGCGCTTGGCGCAGCGTCTGACCGGCGTGCCGGTCAGCATGCTTTGCCGTCTCGGTGCGTAGCACCGGCGGGCGCGCGGAAACCGCGCGCGAACGCGGGGGAGTGCTGGGCACTCCCAGCAAAATGCACCACATTTTGCGAATCCGCGCCTTCACGCTTTTGGCCGCTTTTTACCCGCCCCTTCGACCTGGGCCTGTTGGACTGCGCTGCACCTTCGGCTAGCATCGCTTCACCTCGTCACACAACCACCGCCATCCACCCTGCCGCAGACCTTTATGGACCGCCTCACACTGTTCGGATTGCTCGCCGTCACGGCCATGCTGGTGTGCTATGCGCTGGAGGATCGCGGACGCGGATTCATTCTCGGGTTCGCGGCGGCCTGCGCCCTGGGTTCGGTCTACGGCTTTTTGCAAGGCGCCTGGCCGTTCGGAGTGGTCGAGGCGATCTGGTCGCTGGTGGCTGTTCGGCGTTGGCACAAGGCGGCGCAGCCCATTGCCGGTCAGCCTTGATTCCCCGTTTCCTCTCATATCCGTAAACCACAAGGAGCGTGCGACATGCCTAAGTCCATTCTGGTCGCGAAAGCCAAGACTGCGGTTATTCACAGCCACATTACACAGGAGCTGCATGATCGCATCCGATCCGTGCAGGACAACCTCAAAACCTTGGGCAATGACGCCGTATTTCCTGTGGATCAAATCGTCGAAGACGCCTTGCAGCGGGCGACTCGATTGGCCGAGGCCGAGTTGTCCAGGAGAAAGGACGAACACAGCCCGCCGGCCCCAGCAAACTGACTGCACCCGGAACCCGGTTATTGCGTGCATACGAGTTCCAGCCTGACCAGCTGCGGCATGAGGTCACGCGTGGCGTTGGCCGCTCCATCCAAGCCTCGAAACAGCCGGGGCCGCTTCCGATGCGTGCTCACGAGTTGCCAGCGCCGCGGCCCCAAATCCACTTCGATGAGATAGCCCTTGCCGGTCGCGCGGACGTTGCTCCGAGCTGCGCGCCCGCACCAGCCAAAAGCTTGAGTTGTCCGAGGGTGATGGACGGTAGTGCTGGATGAGATGGCGTCGTCCTGTCTCCGGCGGCATCGCTGGCCAGGACTGCGCAGGGCGCCGGCTGCTGCGCGGCCATATGCCGTGGCACGAAAGTTGAGCGTCCCTGGAGCTGTGTCAAGGGCGGGCGTAAGCCCGGCGAAGCAACCCCTTGACGCAGCGGAAGGGGCCTAAAATGGGCATGGCGGCGGGTGACGCAGTTTGTCACCCGCCGCCATGGAAAAACACGCTGTTTGCCGCCAGATTTAGGCGCTTTTTTTCGCCGTTAACAGCCGGCGCGTTTCGCGGCGGTGTACGCCGCTTCCGAGCTGTCCTTTCGCCGCGACCAAACGTACGCCGATGTCCGCTAAAGGGAAGGTCTGATTTTCGGCGCGGCTGGCCAACTGCGGCCTCTCAACTTGGGAATCTCGGCGCACAATTGCGGTCATTCGTCAGCGCCGTCCGTTTGGCGCCCAGCAGCCCGATGCAGCCGGTGGCGAACGGCTGGTATGGGGAAGCTACCCGCGCCAAAGCCTCGTTTACGCCTGGGCCCGGCTTTGCTTGTTCGTGATAGTCGGACCGGCTACGATGGAATCAGAAGGAAATCAAGGGGAAGCATGCACATTCGACCCATTGGACTAACATATATAGCTGGAGGTTGGCGGTCTGCTATTCGTTAGCCCCACAAGAATCCAAGGGAGATAATAGTAGTGGCGAAAAAGACACTTCTTGCGGTTGATTATCCTTCGGCTGAGGAATGGCGCTCACTGCTGAAGATATTCTCTTCTGAGGCAGTCGCACACAAAATGTTGCTGGCTACAGTTCCGTTTGTGTTTCGGGATGAGCCCCTTAAGTTTGCTTTATTCAGAAGAACAATTGCGGAATCCTTTGGCGTACGCCCAACGGATATCTTCATCGTCGGAAGTGCTCTCGCTGGGCGCAGTCTAAAGGGGCATGCCATAGAAAAGGAGTACACGCCATCATCAGATAGTGACATAGATACTCTCATCATTTCCGAACACTTGTTTGCTTCATACGTAATGCGTTCGTTCGAGTGGGTTAAAGAAGTCACGGCTCCGGAGGAAAATGACGGCGGGAAGTATGAAGCCCCTACTCTTACATCGGAGCAAATCACGCAGATCGGGCGCCTTAGCTTAAATGCCTGTAAGGGAGTCTGGAGACCCGATGCTCTTCCTCAAGGCGCAATCGCTCGGGAGGAGTTCTTCAACAAGTTCGGATCAGCCTCTTTAGATGTCCTTGGGCTACAGCTTTCAGAGGACACCGTCTCACGGGTTAACGGCCGAATTGCACGTTCGTTTGATGACGCTGTCCGTGATCTTGCGTCCAGCATCCGAAGACTGAAGTACGAGCTGGACCACGAAATGAAGAAAGGCAGTTCCGGCGTGAAGACCGAGAAGGGCTAACCACTGCATGGAGCCGACGAATTCACAATTTTAGGAGCCATGCACGGGTTTTTACGCGACTTGCAGGAAATATTCAGCCTGACCCCCATAAATCTTTATAGTATCCAGCGGGTCGCAGCTTAGTCTAGATCTTAGATATAGAAGAGAGATATCGTGAGCGATAGTTATTACGACACAGCACAAATTTGTCTTAACGGTCATGAGATCAACTCAATGGCTGCGTCTCAGCCAGAATCAAATCAAAACTTTTGTTCTCAGTGCGGTGCAAAGACCATTGTTGCGTGTACTTCCTGCAACACACGTATTCGTGGCTATTATCATGTGTCAGGTGTAATCGGGTTCTTTGACTACAACAGACCCGCGTACTGCTTTCACTGCGGCAGTGCGTTCCCGTGGACCGTCGCTAGCCTTGAAGCAGCGTCAGAGCTTGTAGATGATTTGGACGCTCTCAGCGCAGACGAAAAGCAACAATTGAAGGACAGCTTCCCTGACTTGGTTCGGGAAACTCCTAAGACACCGGTGGCAGAGGGACGCTTCAAGCGCTTGACCAAGAAGGCCGGCGCGGAGGCAGTTGGTGGTATGCGCGCAATCCTTGTCGATGTGGTAAGCGAAGCGGTTAAGAAATCAATCTTTGGTCCGTGATTGAAATATAACCATGCGTTCCAGCCGACATGTCTACCGCCGCTCCGCTATTACAAGCGTATCGGCTGAACGCGGTCATTAGCCATGAGCACGGCGCTTTTGAAGTTTGATGGGCGCTCCAATAAAGAGCTGTTCGCACTTATTGGAGCAACGCTCACGGAACTGCGAAGACGCGGCGTCGTCCGGAGTAGCAACAATCCAATAGCAGACTATGCCGAACTCCTATTTCAAGTCGCATTTGCTCTGTCGCCCGCGCCGCGATCGACCAAAGGCTACGACGCAATCGGCCGTGATGGTGTGAAGTACGAAATTAAAGCACGCCGTCTGACCTCCCACAATCAATCGCGGCAGCTTAGCGCCATCAGGGGTCTAGAGGAAAAGCACTTTCACTTTTTGGGCGGCATACTATTTAACGAAGGCTTCTCCGTCTTTCGAGCATGTCTTGTGCCGCACTCGCAGATCCGTCCTCCGTACGCAACGTTCGTTGCCCGCACAAACAGTTGGAAGTTCTGCCTTGAAGATCGGGTGTGGTCCCTTCCCGGTGTAGTGGACGCAACAGCTATGATCAAGCGAGCGGAAGCGGCCCATAGCTAACAATGCGCTCCAACCGATGTCGGGCTTGCTGCGCTTCCCCATTTTAACTAAGCGCTGGCACTGAATGGCTGCTTTCGAGCGCTGAAATTCAATGTGTGATAGACGGCTCTTGGCACCTTGCTAACGGTGGAGCATTTTCCTCCGGCCATAGGTGCAGCACTTTGGGTGGCCGCCGGGGCGTAACCGTCCGGCGATTCCATCTTGACGGCACGGCCCCGGTCAGACGGAGCGACTCCATCGATGCGGCAATAGCTCGGCGAGCTTGCTCGTTGGCTGCGTCGGCAGCCGCGTCAGTACATCCTTGAGGTACTCGTAGGGATCGATCCCGTTGAGCTTGGCCGACTGGATCAAGCTGGTGGTCGCGGCTGCACGCTGCCCAGCCCGGAGCGAACCGGCGAAGAGCCAGTTCTTGCGTCCGGTTGCCCACGTTCGAATTTGCCGCTCATCGTGGTTGTTGTCGATCGGCAACGCCGGATCGTCCAGGTAGCGCGTGAGGGCTCGCCACCGGTTGAGGCTGTAGTCGATCGCCTTGGCGATGGCGGTGCCTTCGGGTACACGCTGGCGCTGCAGGGTGAGCCAGTCATGGAAGGCGCTGGCGATCGGCGCCGAGCGCGTCTGCCGGGCTTGGAGCCGCTCCTCGGGTTTGCGATCCTTGACCAGCTCTTCAATGGCATAAAGCTGCCGGACCCATTCGATGGCATCGGCCGCGAGCTGGCTTTGATTGGCGACGTGCAGTTCCACGAAGTGGCGCCTGGCGTGAGCCAGGCAACCCGCTTCGATAACCTCGGTGCCGAAGCACGCCTTGTAGCCGCTGAAATCGTCGCAAACCAGGTGTCCCTTCCAGTTGCCGAGGAAGGCCCGGGCATGCTTGCCGGAGCGGCTGTCGGTGAAGTCGTAGACCACCGCCTTCAGGGATTCGAACTCGCCGGCGGCGTAGGCCCACAGATAGCTGCGGTGGGTCTTGCCGGTGCCGGGCGCCAGCATTGCCACCGGGGTTTCGTCGGCCTGCACCACCGCGCAGCCCAGCAACTCGGCTTTCAGGGCATCGACCAGGGGCTGCAGCCGGTAGCCGGTCACCCCGTCCCAGCTCGCCAGGGTCGAGCGCGGAATGGCCAGGCCGGCGCGCCCGAAGATGGCTTCCTGCCGGTAGAGCGGAAGATGATCGGCATGCTTGGAGACGGCGACATGGGCCAGCAGCCCCGGCGTGGGGATGCCCTTGTCGATGATGTCCGGCGCCACCGGCGCCTGGATCAGGGTCTGGCAGTGGTTGCACACCCACTTGCCGCGGATGTAGCGGTGCACGGTGAAGCTGCCGGGCGTGTAGTCGAGCTTTTCGCTGACATCCTCGCCGATCCGCCGCAGGGCGCAACCACAGGCACAGGCAGTGGCTTCCGGCTCGTGGCGAAACTCGATTCGCGGCAGATGGGCCGGCAGCGGTGCGCGCTTGGGCTGCTGCTTTTGCTTGTCCGGGGATTGGGTAGAGGTGTCGCGAAGCTCTTCGAGCTCGCGCTCCAGCGCTGCCAGGTCGGCGTCGAGGGCTTCGTCGAACAGCGCTTTCTGGGGCGCGCTCAGTTGCTCGCTCTTGCGCCCGAACTGCATCCGCCGGATCTGGGCGATCTCGAAGCTCAGCTTGCTGATCTTGGCGTCGCGCCACTGGATTTGGCGGCCATCATCGTCGATGCGCTGGAGGAGCTGATCCACCAGGGCGCGCAGCCCGGCTTCGTTCATCGCAGGCAGTTGCGTACGATCGACGAGCGGGGTGGTTTGCATGCTCGATTGTGACGCAAGAATCGCGTCAGAACCCCTACAGAATCAGCTTCGTGCGGACTTTTTTCAGAGGATGCTGATGACGCCGGCCTCGCCGACACGCTGCCAGGGCAGACCCAGGAGCAGCGCATCCATTTGTGGGCCTGTGAGGCTCATCTCGACCAGGCCGCTCTGCGGCCAGGAGAACTTCCCTTGGTGCAGGCGCCGCGCTGCCAGCCACACGCCGATGCCATCGTGGACGAGCACCTTGAGCCGATTGGCGCGCTTGTTGGCAAACAAATAGGCATGGTGCGGACGGGCGGCCCCGAACACCTGGACCACCCGGGCCAATGCCGTTTCGGTGCCGGCGCGCATGTCCAGCGGCTGCACCGCCAGCCACACGGCGTCGACGCGGATCACTTCATCAGCTCACGCATCCAGCCGGCGCATTCCGCCGCGGCGGTGATCGGCCAGGTCACTGTGACCGTCGTCGCGGCGCGACGTAGCTCGATGCGGATGTCGGGCGCGGCGGCGCGCTCTTCGACCTTTACCGGGACGAAGGCCGGTGCTTCACCGCCCACCCCGGCCGCCGTTATTGCACCAGCCGACTCCGAGGCTCCAGCCGACGCTTGGCGGTCTTCGGCCAGCCAGCGGCGCAGGACATTGGCATTCATGCTATTGGCCAAGGCGATCGCTGCGATCGACACGCCGGGCTGCTTGCACGTGGCGACCAGGTCAGCTTTGAATTCTGCGCTGTAGAGGCGGCGGCGCCTTCCGCTCTTGCTTTCGGCCATAGTGTGTACGTGTCCACGGAGAAAATTCGTGGACACGATGCTCACAGCGCCGGCGGCGGGTATCAAGATGGGATCGCTGGACGCTTACGCCGGGGCGTTAGCCGTGTCCGAAAGATCTCAGGCATTCTCCAGCCGCAGATCGCGCCCCAATAAATGATAGGTGAGAGGACACAAACGACTTCTTCAGGAGCGTCTCGGGAAGCGCCCAATCCCACTTGCCCCGAGTCATGTTGTGTGCGTCTTTTAGTAGATCTTCGAGATCGGAGTTATCCAATTGCGAAATATCCAAAAGCGCATCCAGAATGCGATTGAGCTCGCTTCCAGTTACGCACACTGTCACCCCCTCGTTGTCAGCCTGCGCGACGCCGAGCCCCTTAAGCAACAGTACCAGTGTGTCGTTCTCAGCATCGCCACTCCAAGTAAACAAGTTTGTTAGAGCCCCGGTTTGGATGATCTGTCGTTGGTCGAGGTGAAGCATCTGGTATTGCTCCCGCGCCTCAACTAAAAGGCGCGATGCAATCGAATCAAGAAATGTCACCGGCGCAGTGCCACCGAGAACAGCTCGCATTTCCTTTCGCACCATATCGTGCACAGACGGACGCCCACTATCGAATCGCGGAGGCCGACCACCGGGATCGGATCGGACGGAAACGACCTGGGCTTCGTCATCGACAGAGACAACTAGCCAGCGCCGCCCACCGAATATGATTCTCATCCCGACCGTGATCGGTGAACTGATCGGCAGCGATCCCATTACGCGCCCATCGCAAACGATCTGCCATTCGTCGTCTGAAGCGAAGGCTGCATAGAAGTCGTAGCTCGCTACGAAGTGCTCGCCCTTTTGGCCTAGAAGCAATAGGCCCGTCGAGTCCTGTGAAATCAGATCGAGCTTAGCCAGTGAGCGCAGCAGTGCTGCGAACTCCGCCTGCGAAAGACCTGCAAAGGCCCCTTCTGTGACCAACCCGTGGAATAGCGCTGGCGCCATTGCTCCGCCCCTCTCAGCAATAACTGAAAGTACCTGCTGGACCAACGTTGAAAGATGGAGGCCGGCCGAATTCGGTGGTTCGAACCAGCCACGCAACAGCAGCTGAATCATCGCAACCGATTGCACCATTCCCTCTCGCAATCGATCCGAATAGTCCGAGTGCTGAGTTAGTTCATGCTCGATTGCGTATGAACGCAGGATGGCCGGCTCGCCTGGACGGCGACCCGATCTGCCCAACCGCTGCCGTAGTGAGGCAACCGAAGGCCCCGGGCCGATCTGAGCGATGCTTTTGACAGCGCCGATGTCGATGCCGAGTTCCAGAGTATTTGTGCAAATTGCCGTCGCCGGACGACTGCCATCCTTGAGCGCATTCTCAGTATCTTCGCGCAGTTCGCGCGAAAGGCTTCCGTGGTGTGGCCAGAATTCTGCTGGGCGACCATCAGCCTCGCAACGACGCCTCAGGGCGTCGGTATAGAACTCCACGTTCGAGCGCGTGTTCGGAAAAACGAGATTGTTCGTTCCACAGAGCGTTTTGTACAGGTGGCCGACCACTGAGCTTTGCGCTGCTAACTCACCCTCATTGTCGCCTGCGGCTTTGGGTTGCGCATTGTTCGGGGGCGCAGCAACGACGTACCCGCGCACTTGTATCTGAAATTCCTGGCTCTTGGAGTCGGAAACAATCACGTCAACGCTATCGGCTCCATTGGGCCGAAGGTATTCGGCGGCGAGCCGCATATCGCCGAGAGTGGCTGACAACCCGATTCGGGGGATTCGTCTTTCAGCAGCGACCTCAATGCGATGTAGAAGCGACTGCATTTGTTTGCCGCGATCAGAGCCGATAAAGGCGTGGAGCTCGTCAACAATCAAATGGGTCGTCTCGACGAACAATCGAGCGACTCCGCTTCCTCGCCGCACGAAGAGTGCCTCCAGCGATTCAGGCGTGATGAGCAGAACACCTCGCGGCGTCTTCAAGAATTTCTGCTTGCGAGAAGCAGAAACATCGCCATGCCAAGGAATGACAGGAACCTCTAGGGCGTCGCACAATTGGTCGAGGCGCCCGAACTGATCGTTGATTAACGCCTTTAGAGGGCTGATATAGATAACTAGCCCAGACTCCTCGCCTGCGTTAGCAATGACGGTCAGCGCAGGAAGGAACGCTGCTTCCGTCTTTCCGGCGGCAGTCGCCGCCGCAATAATGACGTCGCACTCCGCGGCAAGGATAGGGCGGATTGCACGCTCCTGCGCGTCACGCAGGCCGGTCCAACCCTTTTCCCATACCCATCGCTGAATGCGAGGATCTAGCAATTCGAATCCAGACGAGGCCTCAGACTTTGAAGGAGGCGAGTTCATCATCGTCCACGGAGAGCTCCGCCTCAGCGCCGGTGTCTTTCTTGATTTCGACAGCCTCTACCAGTTGTCGCCAGTCGACAGTCGAATTTTGCTCAAGCACTGCCAGCAGACCTAAAAATGAAGTGATAGTCGTACGAGGCGTTCTGAACGCCGCATCGCCCAATCGTTTCGCAGCCTGTTCCATGAATGCCTGGATCGCTGCATCCGGCAGTAAATATTTTGCTGGGTCCCCAAATGCATAGACATCTCGGAGCTTCATCAACAAGACATAGAAATCTTCGGGCGTGAGACTCGAGAGCTTCAGGACCGGTCCGGTATAGTCCGCGAGGCCGGACCGAACGGCAAACGTATTTTCCGCGAGTCGCGATTGGAGGGCGGTGTAGCTATAGAGGCCGCGTCTGGTATCAAGCAAGAATTCTGGGGTGCCTCCGAGAACGAATCCGATGCCCTCTGCCGCTCCCTGAAGAGAGTCATTGAGGATTCGAAGGATCTGTTCGTAGTTTGCGTTTCGAGCCTGCGCATTCGCGAGCTTATACAGATTGACCAGTTCATCAAGGCAGACGAGGAGTCCGCTGAAACCAGCCAGCCGCACGAATCTGGCAAGCAACTTCAGATAGTCGTAAATCTCATCATCATCGATAATGTTACGAACGCCAAGGGTTTTCCTCGCATCTGTCTTTGTTGTAAATTCCCCTCGCAACCAACGCACGGCATCTGCCTTGAGCTGATCGTTTCCCTCGTCGGTAGCGCGACAATATGCGGCAATCACTTCGGCGAAGTCGTAACCCCCAACCATTTCAGTCAACACGCTCAGCCTGCTGCGGATCACCTCCTCCGCCGATTGTCCCAGTGCCTTTGCATCGGTTTTGGCTAGAGAAACGAATTTTTCGACCACTCCTCCGAGTGCATTGCCATCTGGCTTGCTTCGCGTGGACATATTCTTCATCAATTCGGCATAGAGCGAACGCGCCTGGCCTCCCGATGCCTGAAGTCGCCGATCTGGATTAAGATCGGCGTTCACCGTGACGAGGCGCTTTTCCATTCCGATCGCACGAACGAGATTCAGAAAAAATGTTTTTCCAGCGCCATACTCACCAACAACGATCCGAAAGGACGTGCCGCCGTCGGCTACTCGCTCGACGTCCTTCAGCATTGCTTCGATTTCCCGTGCACGTCCAACTTGGATAAGTTGCTGCCCGATACGCGGGACAACGCCGGCGCGCAATGCCTGGATAACCGTCTCGCGGTCTCTGGGTCGAATCGTACTCATGTAGCCATTTTCTCCTTCAAATCCTGAGCGATCTCGATCGGATCATCGCCTTCTGCGACCGGAATCTCAAATTGATCCAATGCCGCCTCGTTGATCCGTTCCAACGCACCATCCAGCAGTAATTCCATGTCGGCGGCTGCGTCGTTAAGTTCTTGTCGAGACCAGGTTGGACGACTCAACAGCAGTCGTAGAAATGCAGAGTGTTCGGCGTCGAGCCCGAGAAGCGAGGATTGCCCTGAGGCTTCAGCGATCCCAGAGTCAGCGACGGGGTGGACCGCCGTCGGTGCAGGCGGTGTTTCTTCTTCGAAAACCTTCGATAGCAGGGCAGTCACTTGCTCTGTGTCTTTCTGGAGTGCAGCGATCCGGGTAGCGTCAAGCGTAAACGTGCCCGATGTCGGAAGTGCACGCTGGGTCTGCGCTGCCCCCGGATTTACCGGTGCTATGATACCCAGAGCTGCCGATGCGGCGTGTAGATCACTATAAAGTCGATCAGGCTCTATGCCGAGGATCTTGTACGTTTTTTCAAGGTGTTTGACTTCGGCTGGTGCGAGGACACCGTCCGCCCATGCCAATGTCGATAATAGTTTGCCAAGCGCCGCCTTTGCGGCGGTCGGCAACGGCTCCAACTTGGCTTTAAGCGACGCCAGCGATGGCGGAGCCTGGATGGATAGACGAAGCCGGGCGCGTAGTCTTCTCTGAGCGGATGCGCCGACGTGGGTCCATGCATCGATTTGGTCATTGAGAAAACGAATCTCCGGCGCAGATATTTCGCCGTCGGCATCCGCGAGAGTCGTCGCAAGATCAAGCATTACCGCGGTGGCCTCATAACCCGCCTGGTTGCCTGTGCCAATGTCGCTCGGATCGAGCCTAAAAAGCACGACCGAGTCATCAGATTTCGGCGTTCTGGCACCGGCAAGCACGTCCGGCTCGACTCCTACACGCAGCACGCCGAGTGTCTGTACAAGTGTTTTGATCCGGTCGCGCGTCAGAGTGATAGATCCACCAAGTGCGCCTACAAGGTCCCCGAGTTTAATGACCGTCATTCCGCTGCCAATCCGCTTGTCGATTTCGTCGAACGCAGATTTCACTGCCCTGGGCCACAAATCCACGGGCAGGAGGAGCGTCGCCTCAAGTGATTGAGCCTTTTCTGGGTTGCGGCCTATGAATCGCGAATAGGCATCCAGAGCTTCCGCGGATTCAGTCACGATTGCCTGAAGCTTCTTTACAGGAGCAACTACCGCTGAGACGTCTGGAAGATTTATCGTCGCGGATGTAAATGATCGCGAACTCAAACCACCGGATGCCGGCCGGTATGTAAGCTTGAGCATTGTCTTGTTGACTGGAAGCCGAATGCCGTCTCCGAAGCGCGCCATGTAAAGTCGCTGGAACACCGCATCAAATTGCTCAGGACAGCGTGTGGCGGATGTCGGCCGATGAATGTTCGGATCGCTTTTGATCCAAGCGAGGGCCCAAGGTGCTGACACTGGGTGTCCGTCGATCGCCGACTGCCCAAGGCCTATACGCAGGCGCAAAGATAGGCCCGCGCTGTTCGTCTCAGGCGGAGCGCTATGTAGGTATTGCTGCGATTCAAACTTGTCAGAGTCGAGGAAATCGAGGAATTGACGCGCATAACCTTGAAAGGAATTATTGCTATAAATCGATAGAAGTCGGCCAATTTCTTGCTTAATTCCAGGGACTTCGGCCTTCGCAGACGCATTAGATAACGAATCAACTAGTACGCGTCGCTCAAGACCGTAGTAAAAAAGAAAGACGTAACCGATGTTTGCATCGGGATCACATCGTCCGCCCGCTAACCATGTCAGGTAGGCTCGCCGTGCCTTAGATGAAATGCTGTTGTATCGAGGCCAGTACTCGGTCAATCGTTCGGATAAATCTGGCGGATTCGGGTCAACAGGTAGTCGTGGATCAATTTGCGCGGGCTCAGGGCTGCCCCCAGAAACAGAGAGAGTTGATCCGACGTACAGCATTCCACCTGGAAGCGTTAGTCCAGCGACGGAAACCGACTGACCTTGCGCGATCCATTTCGTAGGTATCGCCTTCGCATTGTTTGGTCTCGAATCAAGGTCCTCGGGACGACGACTGGATCCCTGATTCAAGCCTGAGCTGTTAGCCAGTACATAGGATTTTGGCCGCGGATTGCTCTTGGGGCTTGAATGGACATTCGGCTTTTTGAGCTTCGCTATTAGCCAGAGAAATCCGCCGATTCCAAAAATCCAAATCCACCAGTTGCTGGAATCGTCCCCTGTACGCGCGCTCGTCCCTTGCATCCCTTCGGTAGTTGGCTGCGACGGCTCAGCCTCGACAGGAGCTGACTTTACTTCTGGCTGACTGGCGTGGGCTTGATCGATAATCTTCGAGAGTTGGGCTGATCTGCTTTCATACCAGGCAACCAGGCATGCACGGTCTTCACAATGCCGCTCGCGCCAGATCCATTCTTCCTTGTTTTTCTTCTTGAACGCCGCCGGGTCCGTCGCAACAGTCCGAGCTTTTCTGTAAAGGACGCTTAGATCGTCGTCCATTTTTGATAAATCGGGATCGGCGCAGATTTGAACTTCAGCTGGAGAGCGCGCTTTCGCACAATCGAAGCTGGCGCCAAAGGATATCCCTGGTAGCGCAAGAATTGCGATCCAGCCGAATTTACCCGCAATGTTCATTAGCTCTAATCACTATGCCGCAATCTTATGCTCGTAGAAGGGCCGCTCGCGTTCGTCGAAGATCCTGAACAGATCGCCTTGGTAGCGGCGTTTGAACAATCTTTTGAAGGCGCGCAAGTCTAGTTTGGCCTGAAATTCCCGCATCAGGCGCGCCAGATCTTGTTCGACTATGGCAGAGAAGCACATGCTCGGATTCTGACCGTCCCGGGTCCGTCCGCCAAGCGGATAGAATGGACTATGGCTGCCATTTGCCAGTTTTGCCACAGAATGGCGGTTTTGACGCCCGGCGCGGAGGTGTATTCCAACCGGCCCGAACTGGCGAACCGCAAGATCTGGAAATGTGACCCGTGCCGGCCCTGGGTAGGTTGCCGGTTACGATCTCCGTCATCTCAGCCGCTGAGCGCAGCAGCACGCCGACCGGCTTGCCTGCATGGGCCGCCAGTCGAATCTCGAGCAGTTGCTTGACCTACGCCCCTGATTTGCGGCTTTTGAACACCACATTGCCGCTGGCGATGTAGGTTCGCACGGTCTCGAAGCCTGCGCTCTCGCATACCAGCGACACATAGAGATTGCCGTACCGACCACGGCGGGTGAGCGAGGCTATTTTACGGCTATTATGGAGCCACGGATCGGATTCGGGGGAGGGCATCGAATACAAATGGGCGGCCATGACTGACTCAGATAGCGATGCAGCGATGCGAGTTGCGGCATTTGAGCACGTGCGTCGATTGGGCCAAATCCATGATCAGCTAACCGCCGTAGATCTCCGCCCTGGATTCACGTTTGGGGGGCAGCGGATACCCCTAGTAAATCCCCAGAGAGGCATTTTCAAACCTCGTCAGATGCAGTTTCTACTGTCAATTCGGACTGTGTTTCCGAAACCAGGAGCTCGAATCTGGTACGACGACCAAAGAAATGTCCATCGACAAATCTACGAAGCCAATGAAGCGGTGGATTACGCATTCATGGGTACAAATGCAGACGCAGCTGATAACCGTTGGTTGCGCGAAGCCATGGATCATCGCGTGCCATTGATCTATTTTCTGGGTGTCGCTCCGGGGCGCTTCCAGGCGTTTGTCCCGGCATTTATTGCCGGATGGGACGCCAGCTCATTGAAGGCTAGCGTCACATTCGGATTACCTGATAAGGCGACCGCTGAACCTCCCGAGAATGGCCTCGAACGGCGCTATGCCCTGCGTGTGGTGCAGCAGCGCTTGCATCAGGCATCATTTCGGGAGGCTGTCATTTCGGCATACAACGGACGGTGTGCGCTTTCAGGACTGCCAGAGCCTTTGCTGCTCGATGCCGCTCATATTATTGCCGACAAAGACGAGCGACTTGGTCAGCCCTTGGTCGAGAATGGAATTCCGTTGTCGAAGATCCATCATGCGGCCTTCGACGCGCATTTACTTGGAATTGACGCCGATTACCGAATCCATGTTTCGGATCGCCTGCTCATCCAGCGCGACGGTCCGATGCTAGAAAATTTGAAGCAGCTCCACCACGGCGCCCTACATTTGCCGGAAAGAGTGAAGGACCGGCCGGATCGGGATCGGCTCCAGGTGCGATTCAAGCTATTCAAAGAGGCAGCATAACGCCGCCTCTATAAGGATTAGTTGTCCGTCTGCTACTGCTCCAGCGATACCGTCTTTACGATAGATTCAAACTCCGCCACCACCTCCGGCTGCCGGTGCCGCAGGTACCGAGCCACAGACTGGTTGTCCAGGATCTTCGCCAGGTAGCCCCGCGCCAGCACGAGATTGAGCACATCCTGCCCGTAGGTCTGCTCAACATGCTTGTACTGCCCCTGCAAGTTGGACATCTCCCGTTCCATTCGAGCCATCTGCTCCGGCGACACCCCAGTAAGTCGCGGCGGTTTCTTCCCCTCGACCAACAGTTCGGACGGCGTCGCTACTAGCATGGCTTCGGCATATGCCACCGTCAGGGTGTTGGCCGAAACCATCAGCTCGACGCACTCAACCTGGCGCGTCGGCCGCATCTTGCGCAATACCCGCGATAGCTCCACGGAAAACTGATGGTCCCTGAGCAGCTCCGCCGCCTCCGGGCAGATCCCGTCCAACAACCCCATCTTCTTAATGACCGTGCTCACGTCCACGCTGAGCGCCTTGGCCAGCCGATCCGGCGAAACGCCCCGCTTGAT
>Ga0302314_10008847_pt1 | contig 17875 bp, 14 predicted proteins | sample III_Palsa_N2_3_FD_200533 | JGI IMG/M metagenome (GOLD analysis project Ga0302314, IMG submission 200533) | Peat permafrost microbial communities from Stordalen Mire near Abisko, Sweden - III_Palsa_N2_3 | ecosystem: Environmental > Terrestrial > Soil > Palsa > Peat permafrost | place: Sweden...
CTGCGTCGCGTGGGATTCCGCACAGTCGAGGCCGACCGCGCCGGCGGCGGCTTCCAGCTACGGATCAACGGGCTCCCGATCTTCTGCCGGGGGGTGGTCTGGACGTCCCCTGACGCGGTCTCGTTCGCGGCCCCGGCCGACGAGGTCCGGAGCGCGCTGAGCGCCGCGCGCGATGCGGGCATGAACATGCTCCGCGTGGCCGGTTACGGGTGCTATGAGGGGGAGGCGTTCTGGGATGCGTGCGACGAGCTCGGGATATTGGTGTGGCAGGACTGCATGCTGGCCAGCTATGACCCACCGGAGGACGAGGACTTCGTCGCCAACCTCGAACCCGAGCTGCGCCATGTCTACGGTCAGCTCCAGGGTCGACCTGCGCTCGCGGTCGCCTGCGGGAGCACGGAGACCTACCTGCAGTCTGCGGTGTATGGGCTCCCGCCGGAGCGGTACGAGAGCCGGCTGCTCGAGCAGACGATTCCCGCGACCCTCGAGAGCGTGATCCCGGACGTTCCCTACGTCGTGTCCTCCCCGTCGGGGGGCGAGCCCCCGTTCGCCGTCGATGTCGGCGTCTCGCACTACTTCGGCGTCGGCGCCTATCTACGGGCGCCGATCGACGCCCGGGTGGCAGGAGTGCGGTTCGCCACCGAGTGCCTGTCGTTCGGGACGCCGCCAGAGCGCGAAACGGTCGACGAGGCTTTCGGCAGCGCCAGCGTCGCCGGCCACGCTCCGAGGTGGAAGCAGACCGTCGCCTACGACGCCGGCGCGTCCTGGGACTACGAGGAGGTCAGGGATCACTACGTGCGTGAGGTGTTTGGGCTCGACCCGCTCGCGCTCCGCTACGCCGACCCCGAGCGCGCCCTCGATCTGGGCCGCGCCGTCGTCGCGGAGTTGATGAGCGTCGCGGTGGCCGGCTGGCGACGGTCGGCGTCAGCTTGCGACGGCGCTCTGGTGCTGATGTGGCGCGATCTCTGGCCCGGGGCAGGCTGGGGGGTGATCGACTCGCTGGGGCGGCCGAAGGCGCCGTTCTACGCGCTGCGCCGGGTGTTCGCGCCGACCACGGTGGTGATCACCGACGAGGGTCTCTCGGGACTGCTGGTGCATGTGTTCCACGACGGCTCGGAGAGCTTTCCCGGCAGCGTGCGGTTACGTGTGTTCGGCGAGAACGGCGAGGAGCTCGAGAGGGCACAGCGGAGGATCGAGCTCGCCGGGCACACCACGCTCGAGCTCCCGGCCGCATCGATGCTCGACGGCTTCCGCGACCTCAGCTACGCCTACCGTTTCGCGGCACGGGTATACGACATCGTCGTGGCAGAGCTGTGCGACAATCAGGATGTCGTGATCGCCCAGGCCTGCCACCTGGTCGGCGGCCCAGCTCGCCCGCAGCTCCCGGAGCTCGGACTCGCAGCTCACGCGAGCCGCGGCGACGACGGGCAGTGGTCGCTGACGGTTTCGAGCGAGCTTTTCGCCCACTACGTGTCGATCGACGCGCCGGGATGGCGCCCTGCGGACTCCTGGTTCCACGTTCCACCAGGAGCAATCGTGGAGCTCGCGCTCACCGGGGCGGACGCAGACCAGCGCCCGAGGGGGTCCGTCCGCGCACTCAATTGCGCGCGCCCCGCGCAGATCACCGTGCAGGAGGCCTGACGACCACCATAAGCATCACGCCGGCCGACCTCTCGCGGCTGCGTTCGCTGTGCGGCGCGAGCAGCGCCCTGTGGGCCGGTGAGGTGCTCGTAGAGCCGGGACGATACTCAGCGCTCAGCGGCGCGCCGAGCGTGGACTACAACATCGTGGTGTGCCATGGCCCCACCGACGGAGTCCAGATCCCGCGCAGCCTGGAGGAGATCAAGGCTGCCGGCGCACCCGCGCTGATCATGGTTGCAGGCCAGGCCCTCGGCGAGGTCCAGCAGCTGATCGAAGCCGGATGGGTGTGCATCGGACAGACGGCGTTCGTCGGCTGCGAGCTCGAACCGTGGCTGGACGTAGAGATCGACCCGTGGGTGCGCCGGCTCGAGCCCGCGGACCTGGAGGCTGCGCGAGCGCTTACCGACGACGTCTTCGGGATCGGGCCAGACCTTGCCCGCGTCGCGATCCCGGATGACGCGACCAGCCGCCCCGGCCAGACGGTGTGGGGTGTGTTCACCGACCGCGGCGAGCTCGTCAGCCCTCTCCTCTGCGTCCAAGTGGAGGATGTCGTGGGGTTGTGGGGAATTGCCACCCCGACGAGATTCCGGCGTCAGGGGTACGCGCGCCGGCTGATGAACTCCGTCCTGGCCGCCGCTGCGCAGTCCGGAGCTCGCTTCGCGGTGGGTCACACCACGCCGGACGGCGAGGCCTTCGACACGTCGGTCGGCTTCGAGATACTCGAACGCTGGCAGCAGTGGTCGCGTCCGCGCTGGGTGCTGGGCCGAGCCTGAACCTCGCCGCCCCCCTTTTCGACCAGCTACAACCTGAAACTGGTGCAGGCCACCCATACTTTCGGTGGGTACTTGCTTTCGCGTCCCCTGGGAGAGAAGAGAATCTGCCTGACGGCGACGGACAGCAGGATGACGGGGACGGACAGCAGGACGCTCTCACCGTAAAAAGGGGTACCGCATGACTATCACCGCGTCCCAGAGCTCGCCGGAGCTGGGATCCCGCAGGACGATGATGGAGAACCTGCCGCACCTGCGGTCCATGCTCGGGGCCACAGCCAAGCTGTGGGCGGGCGAGGACGGAGTTCGGGTGGAACCCGGACGCTACGTCGCGCTCAGTGGCGCACCGTCGGTCGACTACAACGTGATCGTGTGCCACGGCGCCGGCGAGAACCTGATCGCGAAGAGCGTGGAGGAGATCAAAGCGCGCGGTGTACCCGCGCTGATCATGGTCGCCGGCCAGGCGACAGGTGAGGTCCAGGAACTGGTCGACGCCGGATGGGTGTGCATAGGACAGACCGGGTTCATGGGACGCGAGCTCGATCCCGCGACCGATGTTCCGGCCCCCGTCCCGGGCATCCGCCAGCTCGAGGCTTCGGAGCTCGACGGCGCGCGCGCGATCATGGCCGACACCTTCGGGCTCACCCCAGAGCTCGCCCTTGTAGCCCTGCCGCCCGACGCGACGGGTGGAGAGGGCCAGTCGGTGTGGGGCATATTCAACGAGGACGGCGAGCTGGCGTGCACCACGATCGGCGCCCGGGCACAGGACACCGTGACCTACTGGGGGATCGCCACCCCGCCGGAAGCCCGCCGGCAGGGGCACGCGCGGCGGATGATGGACTACGTGATGGCGTACGACGCACAGCTGGGCGCACGCTACGTGGTAGCCCACACGACGCCCTACGGCGAAGCCCTGACCATCGGCATGGGGTTCGTGTTGCTCGAGCGCTGGCAGATGTGGTCGCGGCCGCGCTGGGTCCTGGGCCGGGCCTGACGCCCGACGCCGGAGGCTGGAGGCCGGAGGCCGGAGGCTGACGGGGCCTGACGCCTGAGGCGGGCGCTAATCCGCCCGCAGCCGTGCTGCGTGACGGCCGAGCAGCGCGAGCCTGGGATCCCCGGGGCGGCGCCGGAGCAGGAGCTCCAGCCCGGGGAGGTCGTCGCGGCCGGCCGGAGACTCGAGCCAGTGCTTCAGGAGCATGTCGTCGCCGCTGCGGATCACGGTGCTGCGTACACCGGCGTCGATGCCGTGCCGGAGCTCGGCCACGCCCGGGGCTTCGGAGCTCGGCAGCAGCGAGCCGGGATAGTGCTCGAGCGCCGATCGTCCGCGGCCTTCCTCGATTCTCCGCTGCACTTCGAGGAAGTCGGCCTCGACTGGACCGACCAGGTGGTAGGGGTCCGCCGCAAGGTTGTTTCCGAGCAGCCGGCGCAGGCGAGAGAGCTCGGCGCGAGCGCTGACCGGCTTGCCGCGTTCGCCGAACAGCTCGAGGGCTACTTGCTCCGCCGACAGTCCGTGCCCGTTCGCCGCGAGGAGGACGACAAGCTCCGAGTGGCGGCGGCTGAGCTTGAGCGCGCGGTCCCTCAGCCTGACCATGGCGTTGTCGACTCCGAGCGCCTCGATCCTGATCGCACAGCTCTGGTCGGCATCGGTCGGTGGCGCCAGCAGCGCACCGACCGCTTGCGCGGCGGCGGCGACCAGGGCCAGCGAGTGTGGATGGGCGGTGTTCGCCGGACCCGTGAGGTCCACGCAACCAAGGAGCCTGCCGGTGCGCGGGTCGTGAAGGGGCGCCGCGGAGCAGGTCCAGCCGTGAACCGCCGCGCGCACGTGCTCGGCGGAGAAGACCTGGACGGCGTGATCCACGGCGAGCGCGGTGCCCATGGCGTTGGTGCCGGCCGCCGCCTCGCTCCACAGCGAACCAGCGACGAGGTCGACGCCCTCGGCGAGTCCGCGCGTCTCGCGATCGCCCTCGACCCACAGCAGGTGCCCGGCGCTATCGGTGAGGATCAGGAGGTGATGGGCATCGCGAGCATGGGCGCCGAGGAGGTCGCGTAGTACGGGCAGGGCGGGCTCGAGGCCGCTCTCCTCGCGTCGCTGAGCGAGCGAATCGCAGTCGAGCTCGTGTGGCGCGCAACCAGCCGCGGCTTCCGGCTCGACGCCCGCGCGCACCGAGCGTCGCCACGAGGCGGCAATCACCGATCGGGCCAACCCGGACTCGCCGTCGCCGTCGCCCGACCCGCTGAAGAACGCCTCATGTACGCGCCGCAGCAAGCGCTGGCGAGCTATCAGATCAGCGCCAGCCTCGACGGCTACCCAGGGGTTTCTCGGTGGCAACGGATCACCTCCTTTCGCGATTCTAATCGTCAAGCGTCCCGGTGCAACACGGCTGCAACGTCATTGGGCGTACCGTCGTCATCTCGTGTCCAGAATCTCGTCATAGGAGAGATCACACATGGCAATTACCACTCACGCGGACTCGCCCGCGGCGCGGTTCCTCGAGCAGCCCAAGCGGATGCTGATCGACGGCGAGTGGGTCGAAGCTCGCGACGGCAGCACGTTCGAGGTCTTCGACCCGGCCCTCGGCGACGTGATCGCAAACGTACCCGCGGGCGACGCCGAGGACGTCGACCTCGCGGTAGCCGCCGCCCGCCGAGCGTTCGAAGACTCCGACTGGAGCCGGATGACCGCATCCGATCGCGGACGGACCATCTGGCGGATCGGCGACGCGATCCTCGAGCACGCCGATGAGCTGGCCGAGATCGAGTCCCTCGACAACGGCAAGCCGCTTGGCATCGCGCGTGCCGCCGACGTCGAGCTCGCCGCCGATCTGTTCCATTACATGGCCGGATTCGCGACCAAGATCTACGGCCAGACCTTCCCGATCTCGGTGCCCTACGCGCCGGGCGCGCAGTTCCACGCCTACACGCTGAAGGAGCCGATCGGCGTCGTCGGTCAGATCATCCCGTGGAACTTCCCGCTGCTCATGGCCGCGTGGAAGCTCGGTCCGGCGCTGGCCACCGGATGCACCGTCGTGCTCAAGCCGGCTGAGCAGACCCCACTGAGCGCGCTCCGCCTCGGCGAGCTGATGCAGGAGGCGGGGCTGCCGAACGGCGTCGTCAACATCGTCACCGGCTTGGGCGAGACCGCGGGCGCAGCAGTTGCCGCGCATCCCGGGATCGACAAGGTCGCATTCACCGGCTCCACCGAGGTCGGGAAGCTGATCGTGCAAGCGGCGTCGAACGATCTCAAGCGGGTGACGCTCGAGCTCGGCGGCAAGTCGCCCAACGTCGTGTTCGCCGACGCCGACCTCGAGACCGCGATCCCCGGAGCGGCGAACGCGATCTTCTTCAACCATGGTCAGTGCTGCTGCGCGGGCTCGCGGCTCTACATCGAGCAGAAGGTGTACGACGATGTGCTCGCGGGCGTATCCGACCATGCGAGCAAGATCAAGCTCGGCCGCGGACTCGATCCGGACACCGAGATGGGGCCCCTCGTCTCCTCCGAGCAGCTCGACCGGGTAACCGGGTTCCTCGAGTCCGGCGAACGAGAAGGCGTGCGCACGGTAACGGGCGGCCAGCGGGTCGGCGACCGCGGCTACTTCGTCGCGCCGACCGTGCTCGACGGCGCAGGTCCGGGCAACAAGGTCTTCGACGAGGAGATCTTCGGCCCGGTCGTGACCACGATGCCGTTCAAGGACGCGGACGAGGTCGGCCCGGCGGCGAACGAGACGGTGTACGGCCTGGCAGCCGGGATCTGGACCAACGACCTGACCAAGGCCCACCGGCTGATCCCGCGGCTGCGGGCCGGCACCGTTTGGGTCAACACCTACAACATCTTCGACGCCGCGCTGCCCTTCGGTGGCTACAAGCAGTCGGGCTGGGGTCGCGAGATGGGCGAAGAGGTCATCCACGAGTACACCGAGACGAAGTCGGTGTGCATCGGCCTGGGCTCGTAGCGCTCGCCGTTTGACCGTCACGGGGCCGCGTAACCTCAGGTTGCGCGGCCCCGGTCGTCTTCTTCAGGTGCCGGGACCCCGGTCGTCTTCAGGTGGCGCGACCCCGGTCGTCTTCAGGTCGGCGCGGCCCCGGTCGCCTGCGAGGATGTCCACTAGCGCCGCGAGCACGCGGGGGCGACGCCAGGCGAGATGCATGGGATGGTCGACGCCGTGCAGCTCGCGGACCGTGATCGTGCCGGCGCGCTTTACGCGCGCCAGGCGGCGGGGATGGCGCTGGCGCAGGAACACGAGCCCGTCGTCGCCCTCGGCGAACACGAGGTGGATCGGTACCGCGGTCGCCTTCAGGTCATCGAGCCAGGCCCCCGCCCACGGCCGGTAGCCGACCGCGTCGAGCAGGTTCCAAAGTCCGCACCGCTGTCCGCGCTCGAGGCGCCTGATCTCCTGCGCGCGACCGGCACGGACCTTGTCCCAGTCGATCGTCAGCGTGTCCCCCTGCTCCCAGTACATCTGTGGGTTGAGCGCGATCACCCCGGCGACCGACCGCTGCAGCACCGCGCGCAGCGCAATCCACGCCGAGGCGCACAGCCCGACCAGGACGACACGCTCGTGGCCGGCGTCCTCGAGCGCGCCGACGATCTCGACCGTATCCCCCTCGCCGCGCGGATCGTAGAGCCGACCGGGCGCGCGGCCATCGTCGGGACTCTCCCCCCAGCCGCGGAAGTCGACGCGCACGGTCCGGTAGCCCTCGGCGGCGAGAGACCGCGCGAACTCGACCCACGCCCGGCCGGGACCGACGTGGCTCTCGGAGCCCGTATTGAGGAACAGGACCGTCGCGCGCGTCGGGTCCGGCTCGAGCGGAGAGCTCAGCAGACCGACGTAGCCGTGCTCGCCGAGGCGGAGAACCTGTTCGCGAATCGTCGCCTTCCCCCAGCTGAGCTCCGCCTCGGGCCGGTCGGCGGGCAGAGGAACGGAGCCCGGCTCGGCGATCCCGATGAAGTCCGAGATCTCGGCGATCACCGCCCGGTCGGCGTCGCCCTCCTCGGGTGGTGTCGCCAGCGCCAGCTCGCCGTCCTCGAGCTGGACGTGACGGACGTCGGCGCCGAGCGAGCGAAGATGCTCGACGCCGTCGTCCCCCCCGCTCGCGCGGTCGCCGACGACGAGGATCTCGGGCGCAGGCGGCGCGGTCAGCTTCGTGATGGCCAGGCGGCCGAGGTCGGCGAGGGTCTGCGCCGACAGGACGCTACCCTGGGCGACGATCGTGCCGGGGGGATCGAGCGGATCCTCGGCCTCGGGCACCGGCTTCGAGAGCAGGCGGAGCTCCCGGACGTATCGCCGTCCGGAGAGCACCGGTGCCCAGACGACGATCCGGTCAGCCCCCAGCGACTGTCCGTCGAGCAGCGCGAAGGTGCCGCCGAGCTTCGCGCCGACCACGACGATCCGCTCACAGCCGAGGCTGCGCAGCTCCCCCGCCGCGGCGCGGGCCGAGTCGCGCCACAGGCGAACCCGGTCGGGATCCCACTGGTCGCCCGCCGAGTCGCCCGTCCCGTCGTAATCGACCCGGAGCACAGTGTGTCCCCGCTCCACCAGGGTTTCCGCCAGTACGCGCAGCGTGCGGTGGCTGCACCAGTAGGCGTAGGCCACGGGAGGGAGCACCACCACTCCGGAGACCGACATCCGGTCGGGGGCGCAGGACAGCCAGCCGAGGAGTGGTCGGCCGGCGGGACCGAACCATCGTCCGGTGGTCCGGACCGCCGCCTCGCTGGTGCTGGCGGCCGCCGCTGGATCCGCTTGCGAGGGGTCGCGCAGGGATTCCGGCGTCCGCCCGATCACGCAGGCGCCTCGGTGATCGGGACGTGCCCGGCCAAATTGAGCGCCGTCAGGCGCCCGGCGAGCCGCGACGTCGCATCGGCCGTGCGGCGGCCGGTGAGCACTCGCTGCCGTCCCGGTTCGATCGAGAAGGCATCGTCTGGGAGCATGAGACCGGGGACATGCACGCGCACCCCATAAGCGAACCGCTCGCTGCGCAGCGAGAGGCGCACCCGGTCGTCCCCGATCGACTCGGCGCTCGCCTGCAGGCCCAGCCTCGACGCGGGCTCGCGCTCCGCCGGTCGGCCCACGGGGAGCCGGAACGCCTGCGAGATCAGCTCGGCGTCCCCACCCTCGCCGCGCTCGAGGCTGATCACGATCAGGTCCTGCGCCGGCGGCCCGAACCGGTACGCGTAGGAAACGTCGACGAACCGGCCGAGCAGCGTTTCCACGTTGCCTGTCCACGACCCATGGGGACCCACCTCGAGCTCCTCGGTCGCCTGTCCCACCGACACCTCGAAGTCACGATAGAGGGCGACCCGCAGGCTGGCCACGAGGGGCATCGGGGCGTCGTTGACGACGTGGACGGCCACCCCATTCAGCCCCTCGTCGGTGCTCCACACGGCGACCGGAGCCAGGGCGCGACGCAGGTGGTGATAGGCGGTCTTCGGTTCGCCGGTGTGGTCGAGCACTCCCCATCCGGCGCCCGGAGCGAGGTCCGATAACCACAGCACGAGCCCCCCCGCGCACGGCGACGCCGCGCGCCTCCACTCGCCGAACACCTCAGCCATCAGCTCTCCGGTGACCACGCGCGAGAGCTCGAAGTAACGCTCGTGATCAACGCTGCGGAGCTGCACGGGATCGACCGCGAACAGCTCCCGGAGATAGTGGTCGCGGATGTCGTCGAAGTCATAGCCCACGCCGACGTCGCGCGGCACGCCCGCCTTCCAGCGCGGATGATGCAAGACCAGAGCATCGTCGGCCTCAGCCTCGAGCGGCGCCAGCGCCGCCTCGTCGGGCACGTTCGAGAAGGCGAGAGTCTCGGCCGCGAAGCGCACCTCGCAGCGACGCACATCCTCGACCCCCCGCCGCCAGTTCCCGACCCCGTAGTAGTTGGCCACGCCGCGGTCCGTCCGGAAGGGAAGATCGCCTCCCCAGGGCGTCGAGGGTACGTAGACGGCGTCGAGCTCCGCCTCGCGCACGAGCGAGGGGAGCAGCTCACCGAACAGCGGTCCGGAGGCGAGCGCCGGATCGAGGCCCATCATCGCCACCTGCTGGGCGACCTCGCTACCCCCGCACAGCACCGCCAGGCTGGGCCGGCCGGCGAGCTCCGCCAGCACCTGGCGTGCCTCGAGCTCCACCGAGCGCATGAAGGCGTCGTCCTGCTCGGGGTAGTCGAAGTTGGCGAACATGAAGTCCTGCCAGAGCATGATCCCAAGCTCATCGAGGAGATCATGGAAGGCCGTGCTCTCATAGCAGCCGACTCCGGGCACGCGCAGCATGTTCATCCCTGCCGCGGCGGCCGTCTCGAGCGGGCGGCGGAGCTCGGCGGCGGACGGGGAGGTGACCGCGCCGTCGAGCGGCGTCCACAGCGCCCCGCGCGCGAACACGTCAACGCCGTTCACGCGCAGGCGAAGCCCGTCCCGTTCGAGCTCCGCGCCGGCCTCGAGCATCCGGAAACCCACCCGACCGGCGTGGACGGCGACCTCGGCTCCGGACGCACCTGCGACTCGAAGCGTCACCTCGTGGAGCGCCGGAAGTCCGTGGGTGTGCGGCCACCACAGCTCGACATCGGGCACCGTGAGCTCGCCACGAGCATCGACCCCAGCCCCGCCGGCGCTCAGCTCGAGCTCGGCACGATGGGCACCGCTGGGACCAGACAGCTCGACCCAGGCGCGCTCTACGGCGCCGGAGGGGCCGATCCCGCGAATCCGTGCGGTGACCTCGAGCACGCCGCCGCGCCCCTCCACGCGGGGCCGCAGCTCGAGCCGCTCGACCGCCAGCCCGCGCCGTCGCTCGAGGCGCACCGGCCGCCACGGTCCGACGACCGCGGGGCCCGACGGGTATCCGGGGGCCCGCCCGATCAGCATCGTGCGGAAGAAGCGCAGGTTCGGCTCGGAGACCAGCCGCGTGCGCCAGCGCGCCCTCGGCCTTCGACGCTGGCGCAGAAAGGGCGCCAGCGCACGGCAGCGAATTACGAGCTCGTTATCGCCCATGAGCAGGCGCCCGACCTCGACCTCGTGGGCGGCGAACATCGAGTCGCTCTCGAGCACTCGCTCGCCGTTCAAGAACACCTCGGCGACCGTCGCGATGCCTTCCAGCGAGAGCACGATCTCCTCGTCCGCGCGCGGCGGCGGCGCGTGAAACCGGGTGCGAAACCACCAGTCACGCTCGTCCAGTTCGGCGGGCTGGCCGATGCGCCAGAGGCCGGCTTCCCTGAGCGCACCCGCGGCGGTGCCCGGCACCCGGGCCGCCAGCCACCGGAGCTCGTCGATCTCGCCGGGGAGCTGGTCGATCTCGCCGGCGTCCACAAACTGGTCAGGATCGCTCCCGGCCGCTTCCCACCCGTCGGTGAGCTCGAGCACGTCCCATCCCTCGACTTCGGGGCGCGACATCCGGAAGCTAGCCGGCGTTGGCCTCGAGCGCGGCCATCGCCGCAGACCACGCGCCGGCAAGCCCTTCGATGGTGCCGCTGGGGTCGAACTGGCGACGGCGAGCGAGCCTGAAGCTGAGCGCCTTGCACCCGTCGACGATCTCCTGCATCGCGCCGGTCGCCGCCGCCGCTTCTTCGCCGAACAGCCACTCGGCGTACGAGGCCGCGAGCTCGAAGGCCGCGCCCACCATCCGGACAGTGGCAAACGCGTACGCGTGGTAGGTCTCGAGCCCCTCGGCGAGCAGACTCTCGAGGTCCAGCGACAACTGGGCGCCGAAGAGGTCGAACGGATTCGCGCTCGGCCGTCGTTCGAGGTGGTGGCGGAGCAGGGCGAGCGACGCTCGCCGCAAGTCCTCGCCCTCGAGCCGGGGGCCGGCGTCGAAGCGCACGAGCTCCGTGTACGGCCGGAGCGCTTCGTCGGGCAGGTCGGCGCTGAGCCGAAGCACGGCCCGATAGTCCTCGCCGCTGAGCTCGTACAGCCCGGCGTTGTGAAAATAGTGCAGTACCTCGGCGGCGTGGTCGATCGCGTCGGGGGCGATCGCGGTCTTGACGTGCTCCGTCCGGTAGCTGGTGCTGGCGGTATCGGGAAGGTAGAAGGCGTCGAGCTCGACGATGATCGTGCGACCACGGTCGATCTGCTCGGCGATCTGATCCGGCAACGGGCGGTAGGGCATCATCTCGTGGATGTCGATGCCGAACAGCGTCTCGAGGTCCTCGAGCGGCGGCTTGAAGAACGTCCACTGATCGCCTTCGAAGTCCATCCGCACGAGGTGGCCGCACGCCGCCAGTGGCTCGTAGCCGCAGGCGTGTAACAGCTCGATGGTGAGATCGGTGAAGCAGTTCGTCTCGGGGTAACTGCGGCCGTCGCCGTGCAGCGCGTGCGGAACGTAGCTCCGCGGATCCTTTCCCGACAGACTCTGTAGGCCGCGCCCGGCAGAGACCGTCATCCGGGCCAGAGCTCCCGGCGGACCGCTTCCGGCCAGCGTTCGAGATCAAGGCCGTGCGTGCGCAGCAGGGCGAGCGTGATCCGCTCGTGACCGAAGCCCAGGCAGGCCGTGTGCGCCACCCCACCATCCGCCAGCTCGATCCCACACGTGCTTCCGAAGTGGTCGTGGTGGGTGTTGAACGACGCCACCGCCGTCGGCCCGGGACCCGCGATCGTAACCAGGACCTCGAGCTTCAGCGCCTGCTCGCGCTGGCTCGCCGCAAGCATCCGCCCGGCGCGGCCAAAGAACGGGTCGGACGCGCGGTCGAGCTCGGCGTCGAGGCCGAGCGCGCGCAGCAACCCGAGCCCGCGTTCGGCCCACTGATCGCGCCATGCGACGACCGCCTCGGGCGTGCCGATGCGGACCAGCTCGTGCTGATGGAAGGACTGCAGGCGCGCCGGATCGCCGGACGGCTCGTGGCGGAAGACCCACGCCGCGCCGGCGTCGACGAATACCCCGCCCTCCGCCAGGGGGCCACGCCCGGCGATCGCGGGGTACACGGGGTAACAGGCCGCCGGCATCATCACGAGGTCGGTCATCTCCTGGAACTCGCTCCATCCCTCGTGCGCGCTCGCGCGCTCGTGCTGGAGCGCGGCCTCGGCCTCGGTCCCGTCGAAGGCGAAGATCGTGCCCGCCAGGTGCGGGAACGACGACAGGAAGCCGGTGTCCTCGAACTGGCGGCGTGGGAGCAGCGGCGGGAAGCGCATACGCTCGGCCCCGAGGCTCGCCGCGGCACGGGTCAGCAGCGCGTCGAGACCGAGGCGTACCTCCTCGAAGCGGCCGCCCTTGGCGTAGATGCCCTGGACCCCGGTCTCGACGAACAGACCATGGTCGAGCAGCTCCTCGAGGAACGCCCCTTGATCGACCGTTGCGTGCATTGGAGCGGCGATGACTACACCTCCAGCAATCGAGTCGCGCGATCCGCGCCGCGCACGCCCTGCCGGGCAGACCCAGTCACGCCGGCCACAGCTCCCCGCGAACCTCGCTCGGCCAGGTGTCGAGATCGAGGCCGTGCGCGCTCAGGAGCGCCAGCGTGATTCGCTCGTTGCCGAACGCGATACACGCGGTATGGGCATCGCTGCCGTCCGCGAGCTTGAGGTCATAGATGCCCGAGAAGTGGTCGCGGTGGTAGTTGAACGAGGACACGGCGGTCGGTTCGGGGCCGGCGATCTGGACCAGGAGCTCGACCTTGAGTGCCTGCTCGCGCTGGCTCGCCGCGAGCATCCGGCCGTGGCGCCCGAAGAACGGGTCAGAAGCCGCGTCGAGCTCGCCGTCGAGGCCGAGCCCCTGGAGCAGAGCCACTCCGCGCTCTGACCATTCGTCGCGGAAGGCGAGCACCTGCTCGGCCGACCCGATCCGGACGACCTCGTGCATCTGGAAGATCTGCAGGCGCGCCGGATCGCCGGACGGCTCGTGCCGGAACACCCACGACGCGCCGGTTTCCACCATTACCCCCTCGGGGGGCAGCGGTCCCCGGGCGGCGACGACGGGGTAGACCGGGTAACACGCGGCGGGGGTCAAGACGAGGTCGGTCATCTGCTGGAACTCGCTCCAGTCCTCGTGCGCGCTTGCGTGCTCGCACTGGAGCGAGGCCTCGGCTTCCGTTCCCTCGAACGCGAACACGGTGCCGGCCAGGTGTGGGAAGGACGACAGGTAGCCCGTCTCCTCGAGCTGGCGGCGTGGCATCAGCGGGGGAAAGCGCAGTTGCTCGGCGCCGAGTCCCGACAGTGCGCGCGTCAGGAACGCATCGAAACCCTGGAGCACATCCTCGAACTGGCCGCCCTTGCCGTAGACGCCGGGGACTCCGGTCGAGAGCAGGACGTCGCGGCTGAGCAGGTCCTCCAGGAATTCGGCATGGCCGATCGCTCGGGGGGGTGTGGCGGACATCAGTACACCGCCTTGGCGATCATCAGCAGCCCGGCGTCGACGGCGTGCATCCGCTCATTGGCGATCATCAAACGCGCGGACAGAGCGTCCCGCAAGTGACGTCCAACGCTGAACGGAGAGTCGTTGCGGTAGGCGGCAATGCCGATCACCTCGAGCACCCCCTGGCACACGCGCGGAGCCTGCTCGGAGGCCGCGAGCTTGAGATTGTTGAAGCGGAGCATCGCGCCCATGGTCTTCAGATGCTCGCGGTCACCCTCGCTGTGGAGGAGGAACTCGCGTAGCCCGAGCTCGACCTCGGCGCGCAGCAGTGACAGCTCGCTCATCACCCGCGACAGGGCCGCGGCGGCGGGAACAGGCTCTCCCGGCTTGCGTCTGGCCGCCTCGCGGACGAACCGCCGTCCCCGCTCGAAGGCCTCCGTCGCGATGCCCAACCAGACATGAGACCAGAGGATGTGCGACACCGGCACGAACGACTCGTTCATCACTTGGGAGAACGGTGCCTCGAGCACCTGCTCGGCGGGGAATTGAGCGCTGACCACGAAGCCGGGTGAGCACGTGCCGCGCATCCCGAGCGTGTCCCAGATGCCGACCGGGGTCAGCGTTGCCTGCCCGGCAAGGGTGAGCACCATCACCTGGTCCCCGGCCTCCGCTTGCGGGTGTCGCCGCGCGGTGGTCAGCAGGTCATCCGCGTGCGCGCCGTAACTGACCGTCGGCGCCTGCTTCTCGAAACTGGCAAGCCCGTCCTCACCCGGCGTGACTGCGGCGATCGAGCGGCTCATGTCTCCGCCGGTGCCAATCTCGGAGGTGACAGACGCGATCAGCCGCTGTTGGGCGGCGACGTCGCGCAGGTAGGACTCGAACCACGGAGCTCCCTCGAGGTGACGGGCGATGGTCACGACTTCGATCTGGTGCATGGCGAAGACCATCGCCGTCGACGAGCAACGCCGCCCAAGCTCGTAGCAGGAGCGCGCAAGCGCCTCCAGCGACACTCCACCGCCGCCGAGCTCCTCGGGAACGTAGGCGCCCATGGCGCCTGCCTCCCGGAGCGCGGATACGGCTTCCACCGGGAAGCGCGCGTCGCGATCGACCTCTTCAGCGTGCTCCGCCGCCACGCCGTCGGCGATGGCGCGAACGTCGTCGACGAACGCCTGGTCACGTTCGAGCAGGACGCTCACGCGGCTTTGTCCTCCAGTTCCTCCAAGGCAGAGGCGATCCCGTCTACGCTCTCGAACACGCTCCGCTTGAGCATCCGGTCCGGAAACTCGATATCGAAGGCGTCCTCAAGCGCGAGCATCACGTTGACGCTGGCATGCGAGGTCATTCCCGCCTGGAACAGGTCAGCCTCGTCGCCGATCGAATCGATGTCGACCGGCAGCCGCGCATGGTCCTGCAGGACACGGCGGATCTCCGTCCGCGTGTTAATCCCGATAGTGCTCATTTATCCTCCTGTAGATCGGCGACGACCACTGCCGCTGCGAACTGCCCTTCATGGGTAAGGCTGACCGAAAGCCCTGCTACGCCACGATGGCGCGCCAGGGCCGCGGCCGGTCCCGTCAGCTCGAGCGACGGCCGTCCCGCCCCGTCCGAGCACACTCCAATCGACGTCCACGGGATTGGTTCGTCCTCCCGCCGTAAAGCTTTCAGCGTTGCCTCCTTGGCCGCGAAGCGCGCGGCCAACCGGTCGGCATCGGGATGACCGGCCTGCCGAACGCAGTCACGACGCTCCCGATCCGTATACACACGCTCGAGATAGCGCGTGCCGTGGGCGTGCAAGGACTCGGCAACGGCGTCCGAGGAGGTCAAATCGATTCCAATGCTGATCGTCATGGCGTTTTAGCGGCGCGAGCGCAGGTGCGCTCTCCCGCCGCGCAGGTGATGTTCACTACCACAGTGTCGACCCGCGGCGCACAAACCTCAAGTGCGCCCCCCCAAATTGCATAAGCGCCCCCCCCGGTCGAATGGGTACCCCCCTATCCGCCCCTGATCCTCAATGTCTCGCCTTGCGCGTCCGGTTGCGCTCCTCTTGCTTCTCGACGACGTTGACGATCAGCCTCAGTACCTGGTCGATTCCCGTCGCCTGAGCGCCGCCGCGCTCGAACGCCTCGCGCCAGTCACTGACGTCCCCGCGCGCGGCCAGCTCGTTGAACTGGGGCCGCGGAATCGAGAGTCGGACCTTGGCGTCAGGGGCGATCGCCTTGGTTACCTTGGGCCCCGGCAGCTCGACCCGGTACAGCTGGACGTCGCCCCGCCCTCGCAGCTCGAGCCCGGCCACGAGCTTCAGCGGCGCGAGCGCCGGCACCTCGGCCAGGAAACGCGTGACCGCGGTCTCGATCAGCGACTTGGTGTCCGAGGGAGAGGCCAGGGCGGGGAGTCTAGATCTTGTGGCGCTGCAACAGCTTGCGGCCGATGACCATCCGCTGGATCTCCGATGTCCCCTCGCCGATCAGCAGCAGGGGCGCGTCGCGGTACAGGCGCTCGATCTCGTACTCCTTCGAGTAGCCGTACCCGCCGTGGATGCGGAAGCTCTCCTCGACGCAGAAGCGGCCCGCCTCGGAGGCGAACAGCTTGGCCATCCCGGCCTCGAGCTCTGAGCGCTCGCCGGCATCCTTGAGGCGGGCGGCGCGCATGGTCAGTAGCCGCGCTGCATCGATCTGCGTCGCCATGTCCGCCAGCTTGAACTGGATCGCCTGGTGCTGGGCGATGGGCTTTCCGAACGCCTTGCGCTCCTGCGAGTAGCGGAGCGCAAGCTCGAGGGCGCGCTGGGCGATCCCGACGCCGCGCGCGGCGACGTTCACCCGTCCGACCTCGAGCGCGTCCATCATCTGCACGAACCCCGCTCCGAGACCCGCCTCCTCGCCGCCGAGGATATTCTCGGCAGGGCAGTGGTAGCCGTCGAACACGAGCTCGGTCGACTCGACGCCCTTATAACCGAGCTTCTTGATCTTCGGGGGTACGTTGAAGCCGGCGTACTTGCCGGTGTTCTCGCTCACCCCGGGTTCCTTCTCGGCGATGAAGCAGGTCATCCCCTTGTATTTCGGGTCGGCGGTCGGGTCGGTCTTGACAAGCACGAACACAAGGCCCGAAAGGAGCCCGTTGGTGACCCACATCTTCTGCCCGTTGATCTCGTAATCCCCATCGTCGAGCTTCTTGGCCGTCGACTTGATCGCCTGAACATCGGAACCACATTCCGGCTCTGAGAGCGAGAAGGCGGCTCGCAGCTCTCCCGTGGCCATCTGCGGCAGGTAGCGCTGCTTCTGCGCCTCGGTGCCGAACTTCATCAGCAGGTAGGAGCCGATGAAGTGCGTGTTCACGATCCCGGAGATCGAGATCCACCCGCGCGAAAGCTCTTCGACGATCATCGCGTAGGTAGTCAGGTCGAGCCCCATCCCGCCGTACTCCTCGGGGATCGTGACGCCGAACAGACCGAGCTCGCGCATCTGCGCGACGATCGGCTCGGGGAACGAGTCCTCGTGGTCGTAGTGCTCGGCGTTCGGGAGGATCTGCTCATCCGCGAACTGGTGGACCATCTCGCAGATCGCCTTCTGCTCGTCTGTCTTCTCGGTGTAAGGGGCGGCTACGGCCATGCGTTCGGAGTACTCCGGTCTCGAGGAAGTTGCCGGATGAGGATAGCGGCGACCCGTGGCCGCCGGGCGCTCCTCAGCCGCGGGGGATCGGAGGCGCGGGCGCGGCTCAGCCGCGCGTCAGGCTCGGCGGCAGCGCTCCCTTGGGGCTCCAGGGCGATTCTGGTCGCTCCTGCATGACGCCGTCGAGCTCGACGTCGACGCGCTCGTCGTAGAACGCAAGCCGTCCCGCGATCGGGGTCGCCTCCGGCAGAGGGTCGGTGTAGGTCCACACGATGTCCTCGATCGTGCGACCGTCCACGACGACCGACAGGTAGCTCGCCGTGCCCTTGTACGGGCAACCCGTGACGCTGTCGCTCGGCTGGAGCTCGGCACTCACGTCCTCGCGCGGTAGGTAGTAGCGCGGCGGCAAGCCGGTCTCGAACAGCACCAGCGCGCGCGTGGACTCGGCCAGCAGCGTGTCCTTGCGGAGCACTCGGACGTGGCGCGAGCTGGGCAGGATGTCGATCCGGTGGTACGGATCGCGGGGGTGGTAGAAGACCTCCTGTTCCTCCTCGATCCAGCGGTCGACACGATCCCAATAGAAGGCGATCAGGCCGGC
>Ga0302314_10008848_pt1 | contig 17874 bp, 12 predicted proteins | sample III_Palsa_N2_3_FD_200533 | JGI IMG/M metagenome (GOLD analysis project Ga0302314, IMG submission 200533) | Peat permafrost microbial communities from Stordalen Mire near Abisko, Sweden - III_Palsa_N2_3 | ecosystem: Environmental > Terrestrial > Soil > Palsa > Peat permafrost | place: Sweden...
CGGCCTGGGCGCCGACAAGAGCGGCGTCGACTACCGTCAGCCCGGCGTGGCCACGCCGCCCAGCGAAGAGATGCGCTGGTGGGACTATTGGCTGAAGGGGATCGACAACGGCATCATGAAGGAGCCGGCGGTCACCCTGTTCATGATGGCCTCCGGCGAGAAGGGCCATCCCTCGCCCTACAGCCGCGCCTTCACCTCCGCCAGCTGGCCGCCGGCGAACCACGCGACGTCCTACTACCTGACCGACGGCCTGCACCTGTCGACCAAGGCGCCGACGATCGCGCACGCCTCGATCAGCTACAGGTTCGACCCGGCCCACCCGGTCCCGACCTATGGCGGCTCCAACCTGCTGCAGACCGCGGGGCCCTTGGACCAGCGGCCGATCGGCCAGCGGCAGGACTATCTGCGGTTCGAGACGCCGGTGCTGACGAAGAACGTCGCCGTCGCCGGCCATGTGGACATGACCCTGTGGGCGGCCACAGACGGGTTGGACACCGACTTCATGGTCAAGCTGGTGGACGTCTATCCCGACGGCTACGAACAGATCATCCTGGATAACCCGATCCGGGCCCGCTACCGCAACGGCCGCGATCCGGACGATGTGGCGATGATGGCGCCCGGCCAGCCGGCGAAGCTGCACATCGACCTGTGGAACACCGCCTTCACCTTCGAGAAGGGCCACCGGATCGAGGTGACGGTGACCTCGTCCAACGCCACCAAATTCCAGGTGAACCCGAACACGGGCGAGTCCTTCGGCGCTGCGCCGACGCTGCCGCCCAGGGTGGCGACCAACACAATCTACTTCGACAAGGCCCACCCTTCGGCGATGATCCTGCCGGTGCTCGATCACCCGCCGGGGCCGGCTCAGTAGTCAGCGGCGGGCTGGGCCGCGGGCTGGTCACCGCCTTGGAGGCTGTTTAGAACTGGCCCCGCCAGGGGAGACGCCGACCCATGACCGTGATCCAGTCTCTGCTGCTGTTCAGCCTCGCCGCCGGCCTGCTCACCATTACGCCCGGGCTCGACACCACCCTGGTGCTGCGCACCTCCGCCAGCGAAGGCCCGCGTCCGGCCGTGTTCGCGGCGGTTGGGATCGGTGTGGGCTGCCTGGTCTGGGGCGTGGCGGCGGCGAGCGGCCTGACCGCCCTGTTGTCTGCGGCGCCTTTGGCGTTCGAGGTGCTGAAGTGGGTCGGCACGGCCTATCTGGTCTGGCTGGGGCTGAAGATGATCTTCAGCCGTTCGCAAGGGCTGGATCTGGGTGAGACCGCGGTCGCGGCGCCGAGCGCCAGGGGTGTGGGCTGGCTGCGGCGCGGCCTGCTCACCAACCTGCTCAATCCCAAGGTCGGCGTCTTCTACGTGACCTTCCTGCCCCAGTTCGTCCCGACGGGCGTCTCAGCCGGCCCGTGGATGCTGCTGCTGGCGGCGCTGCACGTGGTGTTCGGGCTGATCTGGTTTGCGGTGCTGATCGCCGCGACCCTGCCGCTCAGCCGTGTCCTGAGACGGCCGGCGGTGGCGCGCTGGATCGACCGCATCGCCGGCGGCGTGCTGATCGGCTTTGGCGCCAAGTTGGCGTTGTCGCGGCGATAGTCGTCTCAGCGCCGCGGGAGTGGGACGGTTTATACCAACGGCCGTTGAGACTGACCGCTCAAACCGCACACACCGTCTTGGCCGGGCTTGTCCCGGCTATCCATCCCTCCGCGCCGCTGGTCGGAGGCAAGCGATCAATCGTCCCATGGGTGGCCGGGACAAGCCCGGCCAAGACGGGTTTGTTTGAGCCTTCCAACACTTAAGCGGTCAACATCAAGAGCCCTTGGTATCAGGGACCGCTTAAGGACGGCGTTCTCGACAGTGACCATATGAAACACTATCCTCGCCAGTTTGTCAACTGCAAGTTTGCGTTGGCCGTGAAAATTGTGACTGTATGACACGGCCATCGCCCGGCCAGCCTCGTCACGGAGGCCACCCTGTCAGAACTTCAACGCGCTCTTGAACATGAAGAAGGAGATGACGATCAGATAGGCGCCGAACACTGTCTTCAGCGGGTTGGAGGGCAGCCGGTGGGCCGCGGCCACGCCGATTGGCGCGGTCAGGACCGACATCGAGGAGATGGCGATCGCCGCCGGCAGGTTGATATAGCCCAGCGAGCCCCAGGGCAGTCCGGCCTTGTGGAACCCGATAATGGCGAAGCCGATCGCCGTGGGGATCGCAATCAGGGTGCCGATGCCGGATGCCGTGGCGATGGCGCGGTGGATCGTGCGGCTGCACAGGGTCATCACCGTGATGGCGATGGTGCCGCCGCCGATGCCCAGCAGTGACGAGAAGACGCCGAGGCCGCCGGCGATCCCGGCTGTTGCGATCGGGCCAGGCATACGCTCGCTGACCACCAGGGTGCGCAGGCGCGGGACGATGAACATCACCGACATCAGCGCCACGCCGGTGGCGAACACCAGCTTCAGCACGGCGCCGTCGACCTTGCCGGCGAGGTAGACTCCGAGGGCGTCGCCGATCACCAACCAGGGTCCCCAGGCCTTGAGGATGTCCCACTCAACGGCGCCGCGCTTGGCCTGCGCCGTCACTGCGCGAATGGAGGAGACGATGATGGTTGCGGCCGAGGTGCCAATCGCCACGTGGGTGTATTCGGACTTCATACCCCCCAGCAGCGGCAGAATGACCAGCATCGCTGGCACCACGACGAAGCCGCCGCCGACGCCGAACATGCCGGCGGTGAAGCCGGCGAACAGGCCCGCGGCGAGCAGGGCCACAAGCGGAACGACAAAACCAAGGTCGTGGGGAATCACGGACGCACACTCCCGTTCAAACGGGCCGCACGCGCCCCACGCACCAATCTCGTCATAGCTTTTCCAGATCCCCGAGTATCAAATGAACGGACTATTTTCGCCGGAGCCCTACGGCTCCGACGGCGCTTGAACGCGTGATGTCGCGATGCGCGGGCAATTCACCCGCTTTTCTGAAACGCGTCAATAAGTTTTGAGAAATCATTGGTTTGCGACTTCGCCGTAGTCCGAACAGCGACGGCGTTCGATGTCGAGTCGGGCGAATTTATCAACGATAACTCCTATGGGGTAAGAGCAATTTGGGCGATGAATCCGGCATTTGACAGCCTGTTCCCGCGGCGCCCGTGGGCCGGGGCGCCTAGAATTTGGTCGGGCATATCTGAAATTTTACATCAACTGATCGCGGGGAGTTGTTTCCGCCGTCAATCGGACGCAGCGCGCCACACTAATCGCGCCAGGACTCCAGCGCCGGACCCAGGGCCGCCTTCAGCGGACCGAGCCAAGGTTCGAAATTCCGCCATTGATCGATCCCCTCCCGGAAGATCGGCCGGCGGACCTGTTCGGAGCTCACCGTGCGGACGGTCCGGTTGGTTTCATAGAACCGCAGGCAGGCGTCCTCGAACGGCAGGCCGCAATAGTCGAGCAGTCGGCGCACCTCGGTCTCGGTGTCCTCGACCATGTCCTCATAGATCACCCGGTGGATCCGGCCGGGCAGAACGTGGTCGAAATGGCGCATCACCTCGACATAGTCGCGGTAGTAGCGGCCGATGTCGGTGAGGTCGTAGGAGAAGGCCTGCCCCTGGGCGAAGTGCTGCTTGAATGCGGAGAAGCCCGAGCCGAGCGGATGGCGGCGCGCGTCGATGATCTTGGCGTTCGGCAAGATCAGGCAGATCAGGCCCAGATGCAGGAAGTTGTTCGGCATCTTGTCGATGAACCGGGGCCGGTCGAGGTGACGGTGGACGCGGGTGTCGTCGATGAAGGTCTGCCCCAGCGCCGCCGCCGCCGCGGCGTCGAGGCCGGTCAGGCTGAAGGGGTAGGCTTCGCCCTTCGCTTCGGCGGCTTTTTCCAAATCCCGGGCGATCTGTCCGATATTGGGCAGCTCCATGGTGCCCTCCACCGATGAGTGGCTGGCCAGAATCTGCTCCACCAGCGTCGAGCCGGCGCGCGGCAAGCCAATCACGAAGATGGGCTCGTCTGTGTCCGCGCCAAAGGCGGTGCGCTCCGCGAAGAAGTCGGCGGCAAAGATCTCGGCGGCGGCCTTCTGCCTGGCTGACGTCTCGTCCGCGCTGTAGGGCCTGCCTGGCCGCCGTAGCGCCGCGCCCGTCGCATAGTGCTCGAACGATGCGGCGTATTCACCCCGGTCTTCCAGTGCTTTGCCGAGCGCGTAGTGGATCTGGACGCGGTCGTCGTCCATCAGGTCGATCCGCGCGGCCTGCTCGCCCATGACGGCGATGTCCTCGTCGGAGAACCGCGCCAGCTTCATGTTGGCCAGGCTCCAGAAGGCGTCGCCGGGCGCCCGGGACAGGGCGGCGCTGCGCCGGTAGGCGGTCATGGCGTCCGTGGTGCGGCCAACGGCGCGCAACTGGTGACCGTAGTTCATCCAGATGCCGGTCTGCTTCGGGAAGTCGGCCAGCAGGCCTTCGTAGACGCCTAAGGCCTCATCGTCCGCGCCGATCAGACCGTAGGCGGCGGCGAGCAGGTTGCGATAGGCCGGGTTCGCCGCATCGTCTTGCAGAAGGCCCTGCAACAGCGGGATGGCCCGCCCGCCCTTCTGTTGGCGAACCAGGGCTTCGGCGAGGTTGAAGCGTGCGGTCTCGTCTCCGGGCTGAAGCTCGAGGCACCGTTCCAACAGAACTTCGGCATCCTCGAAACGCATCGCCTTGAGCGCGATCTCGGCGAGCATGCGAGTGGCTTCCGCATCGTCCAGATGCTGTTTCAGATAGGCGCGCAGGAGGGCGTCAGCCCGGTCGAGGTCGCCGGCGCAAATGGCGTTGGCCGCGGGCTTCAGGGCGGGATTTGTCACAGACGCGCGGGCAAGCTCGGCATAGGCCGCGTCGGCTTGAACGACGTCGCCATTGAGAAACAGGGCGTCACCCAGCGCTCGCCAAGCCTCTGGCAGGTCGCGATTGAGACTGGTCGCCTGGCGCAGCGCGGCGGTCGCTCCTGACGTGTCGCCGAGGGCGGCGAGAACCGCGCCATATTCGTATTGGGTGCGGGCGGCGCGCGGGTAGGCCTTGGCGAGCGGCTCAATGATCACCCGAGCCCCCTTGATGTCGCCAAGCCGCCGGCGCGCCGATGCCAGAATCAGTAGGGCGCGCGGATCGTTCGGCAAGGCCTTCAGGACAGCCGCGATCTCATGCTCGGCGCGGGCCGGCTGGGCCCCGAGGAGGGTGGCGGCGCGCTCAATCGCCGAATTGAGAAATGAGGTGTCAGCCATTCAACCGACACTCATAGCGGGCGGGCGCGGGGATCGCATAGAGTCGATAAAAGTTGGGCGGGCCAGGGTTTCCCCAGGCCCGCCCGTATCCTTCAGGACGGTTCGGTCCGACTAGAAGCTGTAGGTGAACCGGCCATAGTAGTAGCCGCCGTTCGTGCCATAGGGCGAGAACGCGTACGGCACGTCGTAGACCCGGCCGCCGCCCGACACGCCCGGATCGTGACCCGGAATGGTGTTGAGCAGGTTGTTGGCGCCGATGTCGAACTTCAGCTTGCGGGTAAACTTGTAGCCGATGTCGACGTCGGTAATGCCAGTGGTGTTGATCTTGTCATACAGTGCATTGTTGGCCGACCATTGCGCGGACGGACCATAAATCGACTCCCGCAGATTGACGCTGAACTTATCCAGCGACCAGTTGGCCTGAAGGATGACTTTTTCCTTCGGGTTGGCCGTGGTCAGGGCGCTGGAGGCGTTCGGAGTCAGGAACGACGTCTGGGTGAAGCCGAAGTGCGACTGCAAGTAGCTCGCGCAAGAGGTCGGAAAAGCCACGCAGTTGCTCGACGGCTGGTCGACGAGCGGCAAGCTGATGACCTTCTGGATCGTCGTGGCGTTATAGTTGAATCCCAACGTCCAGTCGACGTGGCCGAATTGGTCGAAATCCGACGCATAGTTGAGGGTGACTTCCGCGCCCTGGGTCTGGGTGTTGGCCGCGTTGGCGAAGGTCGAGATGCCGGTATAGCTAAGTCCGCTATCCAACGTCACGCCCTTGGCGGCAATGGCGTTGAGGACGCCTTGCGACACCACAGTCGGAGGACCCGTGAAGGTGTTGGTTCCGTAAATGAAGCCCGACTCCAGGATACGGTCGCGGATGTCGATCTGATACAGGTCCACCGTGATCTGCATGCGGTCCATCGGGTGAGCGACGAAGCCGATGCTGTAGTTGGTGGACTTCTCCGGCTTCAACGACGCAAAGCCGGCGAGGGCGGCGGCAGGCGAGTTCGGCGGCAGGACCACGTCGGCGGAGAAGGGGCTGACGTTGGTGCCTGAATAGAACTCTTCCTCCAGCGTCGGGGCCCGGAAGCCGGTGCTGACCGTACCGCGGATGGCGATCATCGGGTTGAAGTCGTAGCGGGCGGTGAACTTACCCACCGTGGTCGAGCCGAAGTCGCTGTAGTGCTCGTAGCGGCCGGCGAGGTCGGTTTTCAGGCCGGCGATGGGGCTGACCGCAAGGTCCACGTAGCCGGCGTAGCTGTTCCGCGAATGGCCGCCCTGATCGAGCGGGGTATAGCCGTCGAAGGACTGGGCGCCGGCGCCGTAGTAGGATGATGGTTCGCCCGCGGCGATCGCGAAGGTGTCTTTCCGGTATTCCAGACCGGCCGCGACGTTCAGAGGCGACGCGAGGCCGACGCTGAAGTCCTTGTTGACGTCAAAGTCTTGGGTCCACTGGGTCGCCGTGAACGCGCCGTTGTAGAAGGTGGTCTGCGGGACGACCGGCGTCGTCGATTGAGCCTGCAGCAGCGGGAAGAGCTGGGCGTTGGCCGAGTTGTAGACGTAGATGTCGTTGTGGTCCCTGCCGTAGGTGCTCGACAGGTCCCAGTGCCAGCCGACAAGGTCGCCGCGGAAGCCGCCCGTGAAGGTGTAGTTCTGTTCGACGATGCCTTCCTGCGGGTCGAAGCCGGTGGGGAAGGGAACGACGAGGGCGCCGGCGCCGGGCGTTACGCAGGTGGCTCCCACGCCCGCGCACTCGTGACCCTCGACCTTGTTCGGGGTCCGGTAGTTTTCGTAGTGACGGGCGTCCCGCTGTCCGTAGGTGCCGAAGGCATAGGCTTCGACCCCTTCGCCAAGGTCATAGGCGGCATTGAATTCGGTGTTGAAAATATTGAACGCCGGGTCGCCGTTCAGCTGGTTCTCATGGGGGAAGTTCTGAGCGCCGGTGACGCCGTTGTTGACCGGATCGGATTGAGGGATGAGGCTGCCATTGGGGTTCTGGAAGCGCGAGTCGCCGAAACCTTCAACGGTGTCTTCGTGGTAGCGCTGTTCCACGGTGAAGTTGACGTAGCCGCGGTCTCCGAGTTCGAAGCCCTTGTTCAACGACCAAGTGCCGGTCAGGCCCTGGTTGTTGTAGTTCTGGCCGCCGCTGCCGACGATTTGGCCGCCCGAGCCGCTCTTCTTCAGGATGATGTTCATAACGCCGGCGATGGCGTCCGTGCCGTACTGGGCGGCCGCGCCGTCGGTCAGCACTTCAACGTGGTCGATGGCGCCAATGGGGATGAAGCTGAGGTCGGCGGCCGAGCCGCCGGTGTAGACCGAGCCGGTGTCGATGATCAGGTCGGCGGTGTTGTGCAGCCGCTTGCCGTTGATCAGCACCAGGGTGTCGTTCGGGCTGAGGCCGCGCAGGTTGGCCTCGATGGTCAGGGCCGCGATGTCGCCGCCATTGGTCTCGATGTTCAGCGAAGGAACGTCGCTGGTCAGCGCCATGGCCAGGTCCGTCGAGCCGGTCTTGGTCAGCGCCGTGGCGCCCACGACCTGGATCGGCGCGGCGCTGTTGGCGGCCTTCACACCGGTGGTGCGGGTGCCGGTAACGATGACCTCGCTGACGGTTGTGTTGCTTGCGTCTGCGGCGAAGGCGGCTGGAGCGGCTAGCGCGGTGGCGAGCGCCACCATGCTTGTGCCGAGAAGTGCGGATTTCATGTCTTATCCCCCTGTTGTGATGACATGTCAGGTTCAGATCGAACAGCCGCCAAACTGGCGCCGGGCGATGTTAGACGAGCGTGATGATGTAGGCCGACCCAAGCCGTCGACTGCGCGATATGACGCATCCGGTCTCTTGATTTGTACAGCCCTACACCGCGCCCTTCGAGCGCCCGACCCGAATAGAAATCCGGACACTTGCCGGACGCCTATTTTTTTCTCAATTCAACGCTGTCGTCAACGTGAGCTGACATGTCGGGAACGACAACGCGTTCAATTCATTCGCCATCGCAAATCCACAGCCGGGCCCGCGATTGCCCGCTGTTTAGCTTGCGACTGTCACAAATGATTAAGATTCGGGCGATCGTAGCGTCGTTGGAGCACCGTGCTATTTCGGCAACTTTCCCGCGAAAAGAGAGTGCGTCGCTGAGACTCGCGCGATTGACGCTAGGTCACCCTTGTCCGTTCACGGAAGCGTTCCGCCCGCCAGGCGCCGGAACTGAGAACCTCACGAAGCGTATCCGCCGCCCGCCAAACATCCGCGAAGCCGACATAAAGCGGCGTGAAGCCGAAGCGCAGAATATCGGGCGCGCGAAAGTCTCCGATTAAGCCGCGCTCGATCAGCGCCTGCATGACAGCATAGGCCTCCGGATGGGTGAACGAGACCTGACTGCCGCGAATCGCGGGGTCTCGGGAGGTGACCAGCGTCAACCCCATGCCGTCGCAGGCCGTCTCGGCGGCGGAGATGAAGGCTGTGCAGAGCTGTACCGACTTGGCCGCCAGCGCCGGCATGCCGGCCTCCGCGACCAGGTCGACGCCGACCTCCAGGGCCAGCATCGCCAGCACCGATGGAGTCCCGCACAGAAACCGGCCAATCCCATCGACGGCGCGATAGTTGTCGACAAACTCGAAAGGGTCCGCGTGGCCCATCCAGCCGGTAAGGGGGGATCGCAAGACGGCTTGGTGTCGCTCGGCGACGAACAGGAAGGCCGGCGCGCCGGGGCCGCCGTTCAGGTATTTGTAACCGCAGCCGACCGCGAGGTCAGCGTTCACCCCGTTGAGGTCGACCTCCAACGCGCCCGCGCTGTGGCTCAGGTCCCAGAGCGCCAGCGCGCCCGCTTCCTGGGCGCGGTGGGTGAGGGCGGCCATGTCGTGCCGCGCGCCGGATTTGTAGTGGACGTGAGTCAGCATCACGAGGGCGACCTGCTCGTCGACGGCCTCGGCGATCGCCGAGGCCGGCGCCAGCCTGATCTCCACATCACCCATCAGTTCGGCGACGCCCTGCGCCACATAGAGGTCGGTGGGAAAGTTGCCGGGCTCGGTCAAGATCACCTTGCGGCCCGGGCGCGCCCGCAGCGCCGCGGCGATCAGCTTGAACAGGTTGACCGAGGTGGAGTCGGCGACGATCACCTCGCCGGGCTTCGCCCCGACCAGGCCGGCGATCTTGCCGCCCACCCGCGCCGGCGCGCCGATCCAGTCATGGCTGTTCCAGCTGCGGATCAGGCCCTGGCCCCACTCTTCGTCCACCGCCGTCTTCAGGCGCGCCCGCGTGGCCTTCGGCAGGGCGCCGAGGGAATTGCCGTCCAGATAGAGGACACCCTGCGGCAGGTCGAACCTGTCGCGGAAGGCGCGCAGCGGGTCGGCCGCGTCCAGCGCCCGAGCCTCGTCCAGGGTGAAGGGCATGGCTGGGTTGCGCTCCGCTCTAGTCCACCAGCGCCAGGGCGCGCTGATGTTCGGCGGACCAGATCGCGCGGACCTCATCGATCGCCGGCTCGCTGGCCCGCCACTTTTCCGCGCTCGGGGCGGAGACGGTGAAGCGCGCCAGCGGAAGCTCCGATTGCAGGGTCACGTCCCAATCGATGTCCATGGCCCGGCAGAGCCGCGTGATCTCCTCCTGCGGCGAGGCGATAAAGGCCTCATAGCGGATCGAACGCCAGCGGTCCGCCGGCAGGGCGGCCAGGTCGCCCCCGAGAATCCGCATGGTGGTCGCCCACTGCGTCGCGACGATGCGGTTCAGCGGCGCGCCGATCAGCTTGCGCCAGCCGGGGGTCAGCAGCAGCGACCAGTCCAGGCCGGTCCATCCGGGCAGCCCCGGATAGGTGCGAAAGCCGCCGGAGCTCCAGGCCTCCATCATGCTGGCCAGGGTCGGTTGCGGCTCGCGGTGAAGATAGATGAAGCGGGCTTCGGGGAAGGCCGCCGCCAGGAACGGGATGCGCAGGGCGTTCTTCGGCGTCTTCTCCAGCATGCGCACGGGACCCGCGGCGACGGGCGCGCCAGACCGATCGAGCAAGGCGGCGCGAAAGCTATCGCGCAGGGGCGCCGTGATCGCCGGGACCGCCTCGGCGGCGGTCATCCGGTTGGAGTCCCAGTCGCGGGCCGCCGGGCTTATGCCCGGTACGGACTCCATCAACGCATGCGACTCCTTTCCGGTCGTAGCCAGCCCGCGCGCCTTCGCCAGCGTCTCGAACAGCAAGGTCGAGCCGGAGCGGGGCGAGCTGACGATGAAGATCGGCCGGTCGAAGACAGGGTCGCGCGTCTTGGCGACCGCCGGCGCGCTCATGGCTGGCGTCGGCTGTGGGCGTGCGCCAGGCGCCGTGGGGCCGGCGCGATCGTCGGCGTCCATGCCTCCGGCGCGCGCGCCCAGCGCCGATGCGAAGATCAGCGCGTTCAGGCTGGCGCCCAACGGCATGTTGTTGCGCATGGGCACTTCGTAGGCGCCGAGGGCGGTGACTCTCTCATGTGTCTGGTCGAGCAGCACCGCATATTCCGGCCGGGCCGCGGGGTCATCGCCTGAGCGCGCCCAGAGCGCGTGCCAGTTGGCGCGCAACCGGTTCAGCGCCTGGGCGATCGGAACGACCTTTGGGAGTCCGGGTGGGACCTCGCTGAGCAGGAAGCCCAGATGGTCGCGCATCTCCCAGGGCGTCATCACGTCCGGGAGGTTTCGCGATTCATAGGCCAGCGCCGGCGGGGGGCCGGCTCTTGGCGGCGACAGCTGCGGCGACCAGCCGGGCTTGGTTTCCGCCGGCGACTTGCCTTGTTCCATCAGGGTTACGAGATTGCCGCCGCCCACGGTGTCCGCGACCAGATGGATGCGCGCGCGGGTCGCGTCATTGTGGACGCTGTGCAGGCTCCAGGTGTCGAAGATCCAGCACTCGCCGGCCTTCATGTTCACCTCTTCGTCACCGCAGAGGAAGCGGACGGTGGGCTGGGTGACGATGGGAACATGCACGCGCATGTGGTCGCGCCAGTAGTAGTCGGTGTCGACGTGGGGGCTGACCTCCGAATCGCCCGATAGCCGCATCAGCCGCGAGCGGCCCCAGGTCCCGCCCAGGGTCTCCAGCACCTGCATCAGATAGGGGCAGGCCAGCAGATGCGGCGTCGGCGCCATCGGCCCGCCGCGCGCGTCGCTGTTGGGGTCGCCGTCGTTGGTGATCAGGGTCAGGGCGTCGTTGCCCGGAAATCCCTTCGGGTGGCCGCGCCAGGCGCTTTCCGGGATCGCCGCAACCTCCCGCGCCAGCCTGTCCGCATCGAACAGGATGGGCAGCTGCAGAAAGCGGACCCTAAGCTTCATCGATGATCCCCGCAGGCGCCCGACCTCATGGCGCCAGCTCCCTCAACACCGCCCGCACCGGCGAGGCGTCGAGCCCGACCAGGCGCAGCGGCAGCGCGATCAGTTCATAGTCGCCCGGCGGCGGTTCATCCAGCACCAGCCCCTCCAGCACCCGCATGTCGGTGCGCAGGATGGCGAGGTGGGCGTCCATGCTCTTGGAGTCCTGAGGGTCGAGCGAGGGGGAATCTAGGCCGATGAGGCGCACGCCGCGCTCGGCCAGCACGGTGATTGCGGCGGGGTGAACCGCGGTGAAGGCCGAGGTCCAGCCGTCGTGCGGAAACCGCTCATAGGTGCGGAACAGCACGCGCTCCGTCCCTGGCGGCACATTGGCCTCGACGAAATCCGGCTCGATCAGCGCGCCGCAGCCCCGGGCGTCGACCAGCAGGCAGGGCCCGAGGTAGGCGTCCAGGGCGACCGCGTCGATGGGCGCGCCCGCGGGATCGTAATGCAGCGGCGCGTCCGCGTGGGCGCCGGTGTGGGTCGAAGCGGTGAAGGCGGCCACGTTGACCGGCACATCCGGTCCCAAGGTCCAGGTCGGCGAACTGTGGAACGGCGTGTCGCCCGGCCAGACCGGAAGGTCGGGCCACAGGGGTTGCGAAATATCCCACAGCTTGCGGGTCATCGGATCAGCGCCTTTCCCATCCGCACCAATGGCACGGCGACGCCGCCGCGATCATCCTCGAACGGTTCGATCACTTGATAGCCGCAAGCGGCATAGAGCGGCTGGCCCGACATGGTTCCGGCCAGCTCGACCCGGGTGAAGCCTTCGGCCTTGGCCGCCTGTTCGCAAAGCTCGAGGATCAGCCGGCCGACGCCGCGGCGGGCGAAGTCGGGCGAGGTGTACATGGCCCGCACCCGCGCCGGGTCCTTCTTGGGGTCGAGCAAAGCGGCGTCTCGGCCCGGCGAATGGTCGCCGCCATAGAGGGTCGCGCGCCGGCTCCAGCCGCCCGAACCCGCCAGCTGGTCGTCGCACTCGACGATGAAATAGGTTCCGTCGTCGATCAGCTGCCGGTCCAGGCCCATGATCATGCGGCTGGAGGCGATCTGGGCGTCGCTGAGGAAGCCCTTCTGCAGCTGCGCGATCGCGGCCGCCATCAGCTCGGCGAGCGCGGGGATGTCCTCGGCGGTGGCCAGGCGGTGGGTCAGGGCTGCGTCGGCCATGGGCTCAGGGCTCCGGAGTATCGGCGACTATCTAGCGCGTTCCAGCGATCGGTCGACCGCCGCCAGCGCATGCAGCGTGGTCGTGTCGAATAGGGGCGCGGCGCTGTCCTCGGGCTTCACCAGCAGCATGATCTCCGTGCAGCCCAGGATGATCGCCTGGGCGCCGCTGTCGACCAGCCGGCCGATCACGCCGCGATAGGCCTGCCGCGACACCTCCGAAACGACGCCGGCGATCAGCTCCCGATAGATGATGTCGTGGACCACGGTCCGGTCGGCCTCGTCCGGAACCAGGACGTCCAGCCCGAACCGTTCAACCAATCGATCCTTGTAGAAGGACTGCTCCATGGTGAAGCGGGTGCCAAGCAGGCCGACGCGCTTGACCCCGGCGGCGACGATCGCCTCGCCGGTCGGATCGGCGATGTGGAGCAGGGGGATGGACACCGCCCGGCTGATGTCGCCGGCAAGCCGATGCATGGTGTTGGTGCACAGGACCAGGAAGTCGGCGCCGCCGTGCTCCAGCCGCCGCGCGCCGGCGGCCATCGCCTCGCCCAGAGCGGCCCAGTCGCCCTGGTGCTGAAGCCGCTCGATCGGCTCGAAGTCCACTGACCACATCAGGATGCGCGCTGAATGAGGCTCGCCCAGCCGCTCGCGGACCGCCTGGTTGATGATGCGGTAGTATTCGGCCGAGCTCTCCCAACTCATCCCGCCGATCAGCCCGATCACCGCCGCCTCGCCCATGCTCGCCCCTGTTGCTCCGCACAGATGATCTATAAGCGCATCATGGCGCTCAAGGGCCATGAACAGGCGTTAGTCGGGGATCGAGGCGTGGGCAAGAACAGCGACTGGTCGATCGTTCTTCACGGCGGCGCGGGCGTCGCCGAGCACAAGGACATGCCGCCCGAGCGGGAGGCGGCTTTTCGCGCCGGCATGGCGGCGGGGCTGGACGCCGGCATCGCGGTGCTGGCCGCGGGCGGATCGGCGCTGGATGCGGTGCAGGCCGCCGTCGAGGTGCTGGAAGATGACCCCCTGTTCAACGCCGGTCGCGGCGCGGCCTTTACGGCGGATGGCGCCAATGAGCTCGACGCGGCGATCATGGATGGGTCCACCCTGGCCGCCGGATCCGTGGGCGGGGTGACGCGCACGCGGCATCCGATCGCGCTGGCCAGGGCCGTCATGGAGCGATCGCCGCACGTGATGCTGATCGGCGACGGCGCAGACCGGTTCGCCGCGTCCGTCGGCCTGGAGCAGGTCGACCCCTCGTTCTTCTTTACCGGCTCGCGCTGGCGCGCGCTTGAGGATGAGCTGAAGACGCTTGGTCTTCCGATCCCGCCCGGTGGCGAACGCGCCGGCGCGGCGCAGCCTGAACCCGACGATCACCGGTTCGGCACGGTAGGCGCTGTAGCCCGGGACAGCGCGGGCCGCCTGGCCGCCGCGACATCCACGGGCGGCATGACCGCCAAGCGTTGGGGCCGGGTGGGCGATTCGCCGATCATCGGCGCCGGCACCTATGCGGCGGATGACGCCTGCGCCTGTTCCGGCACCGGCAGCGGGGAGTATTTCATCCGCCTGACCCTGGCGCGAGAGGTCGCCGCCCTGGTCAAGTACAAGGGTCTGTCGCTGCAGGCCGCCGTCGACGAGGCGATCCAGCGCCAGTTGACCGACCTGGGCGGCGATGGCGGGGTCATCGCCGTGGGCGCTGGCGGCGAAATGGCCTGGAGCTACAACACCCGCGCAATGTTCCGCGCCAGGGCCAACGCAGGCGGCGAGCGACTGATCGCCATCTTCAAGGACGAGGCTTAGCGCCATGGCCGGAAAGCCCAACAAGACCCAGGAAACCACCGCCTCGGTCGACGCCTTCCTCGCCGCCCAGACGCCAGACGCATGCCGGGCGGACTGCGAGACCCTGCGGGTGCTGATGACCCGCCTGTCCGGCGAGCCCGCGCGGATGTGGGGACCGAGCATCATCGGCTTCGGCGTGCGCCACTATCGCTATGACAGCGGCCGCGAGGGCGACATTCTGCGCATCGGCTTTTCGCCCCGAAAGGCCGCCATCTCCCTCTATGTCACCGGCGAAGCCGAGGGCGATCCGATGGTCGCCGCGTTGGGCAAGATCACGCACGGCAAGTCCTGCATCAATGTGAAGCGCCTCGCGGACATCGATATGGCCGCGCTGGAGGCGCTGATCCGACGAACGCTGGCGACCACCTAGGCCGGCGCCGCCGCGCTCGTGCATTCTAAACAGCGTTCATTTATGATGCGGCGGTGAGACTTCGGCTATCGCCGAGGCGTGGCGAGAGCGGAGCGGTCGTGGAGCATTTTGACGTTCTGGTGGTGGGCGCGGGCCTGTCCGGCATCGGCGCCGGCTATCATCTGCAGGCCAATTCGCGGAACAAGACCTACGCCATCCTGGAAGGTCGCGAGACTATCGGCGGCACCTGGGACCTGTTCCGCTATCCCGGCATCCGCTCCGATTCGGACATGTACACCCTGGGTTATTCGTTCAAGCCGTGGCGCGAAGCCAAGGCGATCGCCGACGGTCCGTCGATCCTGAACTATGTGCGCGAGACCGCGCAGGCCAACGGCATCGACAAGCAAATCCGCTATGGCCATCAGGTCAAGCGCGCGTCCTGGTCATCGGAAGACGCCGTCTGGACCGTCGAGGCGGAGGTTGGACCGGACAAGACGCAGGTCAGCCTGACCTGCGGCTTCCTGTTCATGTGCAGCGGCTACTACGACTACGCCGGCGGCTATCAGCCGGAGTTTCCCGGCATGGCCAGCTTCAAGGGCCCGTTCATCCACCCGCAGCACTGGCCGAAAGACCTCGACTACAAGGGCAAGAGGGTGGTGGTGATCGGCTCCGGCGCCACCGCCGTGACCCTGGTGCCGGCCATGGCCAGGGACGCCGCGCATGTCACCATGCTGCAGCGCTCGCCGACCTATGTGGTGTCGCGCCCGGCTGAGGACGCGCTGGCCAACAGGCTGCGCGAGTTCCTGCCGGCCAAGCTCGCCTATCACATCATCCGCTGGCGCAATGTCCTTGGCGGTATGTACTTTTTCAACCTGGCGCGGAAGAAACCCGAGCAGGTCAAGACCGCCATCATCGACATGGTGCGCCAGGAGATGGGCCCCGACTACGACGTCGCCACTCACTTCACCCCCCGCTACAATCCCTGGGACCAGCGGCTCTGTCTGGTGCCGGACGCGGACCTGTTCGACGCGATCAAGACGGGCAAGGCGGAGGTGGTCACCGACCAGATCGAAACCATCACCGGGACCGGGATCAAGCTCGCCTCCGGCCGTGTGCTCGACGCCGACATCATCGTCTCGGCCACCGGCCTGAAGATGCAACTCCTGAGCGGGGTCGAGTTCACCGTCGACGGCGTCCGCACCGATCTGGCCAAGTCGATGAGTTACAAGGGGATGATGTATTCCGACGTCCCCAACCTGGCGTCGTCGTTCGGCTACACAAACGCGTCCTGGACGCTGAAGTGCGACCTCACCTGCGAATATGTCTGCAGGATGCTGAATTACATGGACAAGCGCGGCATCGCCTACGGCGTCCCGCGCAGGACCGACCCCACGCTCACCGAGGAGCCATGGCTGGATTTCAGCTCCGGCTACGTCCAGCGCGCGCTCGACCAGCTGCCGCGGCAGGGCTCCAAGCGGCCGTGGAAACTTTATCAGAATTACGCATTGGACCTGATGACCTTGCGCTTCGGCGCCGTGGATGACGGCAGCATGGAATTCCACCGCAAGTCCGCCGGAGCCAAGGCCGCCTAGAGGTTGGTTCCATGACGGCGCTGGTCCTTTCGACGACGTGCCGTGGCCCAGGTTCCGGGTTTGAACGCGCCGGCTTAAGCGCTCGCCGTCTCGCCCCATCTCCAGTTGCGGATCTCGGGCAGGTCCTGGCCGTGCTGGTCAATGTAGAGCTTATGCTCGATCAGCTTGTCGCGCATCGACTGCTTCAGATAGTCGCCCTGGCTGCCCAGGTGCGGCAGGCGGTCGACGGCGTTCTGGACCAGGTGGAAGCGGTCCAACTCGTTCTGCACCCGCATATCGAACGCTGTGGTGATGGTCCCTTCCTCGCGATAGCCGTGGACATGCAGGTTCCTGTTTGCGCGGCGATAGGTCAGCCGGTGAACCAATGACGGATAGCCGTGGAAGCCGAAGACGACCTGCTTGTCGCGGGTGAATAGCGAGTCGAAATCCGCATCGCTCAGGCCGTGCGGATGTTCGCTCTGCGACTGCAGCTTCATCAGGTCGACCACATTGATCACGCGGATTTTCAGGTCGGGCAGGTGAGCGCGGAGGATGGAGGTCGCCGCCAGCACCTCCAGCGTCGGCGTGTCGCCGCAGCAGGCCATCACCAGGTCCGGCTCGCCCTCCTGGTCGTTACTGGCCCACTGCCAGATGCCGATGCCCTGGGTGCAGTGCGCGACGGCGGCGTCCATGGTCAGCCACTGCGGCAGGGCGTGCTTGCCGGCCACCACCACATTCACATAGTCGCGGCTGCGCAGACAGTGGTCCATCACCGACAAAAGGCAGTTGGCGTCCGGCGGCAGATAGACCCGGACGATGTCGGCCTTCTTGTTGACTACATGGTCCAGGAATCCCGGGTCCTGGTGGGTGAAGCCGTTGTGATCCTGCTGCCAGACGTGGGAGGCGAGCAGATAGTTCAGCGAGGCGATCGGCCGCCGCCAGGGCAGCTCCTTGGTGACCTTCAGCCATTTGGCGTGCTGGCTGAACATGGAATCCACGATCCGCACAAAGGCTTCGTAGCTGTTGAACAGGCCGTGGCGGCCAGTCAGCAGATAGCCTTCCAGCCAGCCTTCGCACTGATGCTCGCTGAGCATGGAATCCAGCACGCCGCCCGAGGCCGCCAGGAACTCATCGGTCTCTTCGGCGAGGGCGTCCCATTGGCGATCGGTGGCCTCGAACACCGCGCCCAGCAGATTGGACAGGGTCTCGTCGGGGCCGAAGAGGCGGAAGTTGCGGGACGCCGTGTTGAGGGCGAGCACGTCCCGCAGGAACCGGCCCAGCACGATGGTGTCCTGATCGTCCACCGCGCCGGGCGAGGACAGATGGACCGCGTGGGCTCGGAAGTCGGGTATGGCGAGGTCGCGCAACAAAAGGCCGCCGTTGGCGTGCGGATTGGCGCCCATCCGCCGATCACCCGCGGGCGC
>Ga0302314_10008849_pt1 | contig 17874 bp, 15 predicted proteins | sample III_Palsa_N2_3_FD_200533 | JGI IMG/M metagenome (GOLD analysis project Ga0302314, IMG submission 200533) | Peat permafrost microbial communities from Stordalen Mire near Abisko, Sweden - III_Palsa_N2_3 | ecosystem: Environmental > Terrestrial > Soil > Palsa > Peat permafrost | place: Sweden...
CCGAACGCGCAGATGGTGTTGCCCATGATGCCGTTGGCGATGTCGTGCAGCCCGTCGAGCTCGGCCCGGCTGGCCTGCCCGTCGAGCAGCTTGGTGGTCACGCGGAGCAGCCACGCGCTGCCCTCGCGGCACGGCGTGCACTGCCCGCAGGACTCGTGCGTGTAGAACTGCATGAGGTTCTGCAGGCACCACACCGGGTCGGTCCCCTGGGCGATGACGGTCACGCAGCAGGTGCCCAGCATGGTCCCGCACAAGCGCATGGTCTCGACGCCCAGCGGAACGTCGAAGACGCTCTTTCCGTCGTACGGATGCAGCGGGGACTTGGGGTCCGGCGCCTTCACCAGCTCCTCCGGACGGAGAATCGGCGTCGACGATCCGCCGGGGATGACGCAGAGGATGCCCCGATCGCCCTGGACACCACCGCCGACGTCGTAGATGAGCTCGTTCAGCGTGGGGCCCACCGCCAGCTCGACGATGGCGCCTTTCTTCACGTGACCGTTGACGCCGTAGAGGCGTACGCCGCCGTCGCCGATGGAATGGAGGAGAGAGAGCTTGCTGAACGCCTCGCAGCCCATGCCGAAGGCGGTCGGCACGACCGCGAGGGTCTCGAGGTTGTTCACCGTGGTCGGGCAGCCGAAGGCGCCGGCGTTGGCCGGGAAGGGGGGCTTCATGCGCGGCTCGCCGCGGCGGCCCTCCAGCGAGTTGAGCATCGAGGTCTCCTCGCCGCAGATGTACGCCCCAGCGCCGGAGTGCACGTGGACCTCGATGGCGTGGTCTTTCCCGAAGGGCGTCTTGCCGAGATAGCCTTTGAGGCGGGCCTCCCGGATGGCCCCTTCCAGGCGGGCCTTGGCGAGGTGCAGCTCGTCGCGCACGTAGATGTACGCGACGTGGGCGCCGATGCCGTAGCAGCCGATGATGCACCCCTCGATGCAGGCGTGGGGGTTCTCCTCCATCAGCGTCCGGTCCTTGTGCGTTCCGGGCTCCCCCTCGTCGGCGTTGACCACGAGGTAGTGCGGCTTCGCGCCGGGGACCCCGGCGCCGCTTGCGGTGCCGCTCGACGCACGTGGCATGAAGCTCCACTTCACTCCCATGGGAAAGCCAGCGCCCCCGCGACCGCGAATGTTGGCCTTCTTGGCCTCCTCCACCACCTGCTCGCGCGTCATCGTGGTGAGGACGCGGCGGGCGACCTGGTAGCCGTCGAGGTCGCGCTCGTAGACGCCGAGCGTCCAGCCCTGGGGCTTGCCGTAGGTGCGGGTCAGGTAATCCGTGCGCTTGAGCATCGATCTCGGCTCCGCCCTGTCAGCTGTCGGTCAGGTCTTTGAGGATCGCGTCGACGCGCTCGCGCGTGAGATTCTCGTGGTAGTCCTTGTCCACCTGCATCATCGGGGCGGTGCCGCAGCTCGCCAGGCACTCGGCGGTGCGCAGCGTCACCTTGCCGTCGGCGGTGGTCTCGCCGCAGTGGATGCCGAGGCGCTTCTCGCAATGCTCGATGACGTCGTAGGCCCCGCGGAGCGCGCAGGGGAGGGTGCGACACACCCAGACCTGGTGCTTGCCGACGGGGTGCTGGTTGAAGAGGGTGTAAAACGTGACGACGCCCTTCACGTGCGAAGTGGGAAGATCGAGCCGCTGCGAGACGAAGAGGATGGCGTCGTCGCTGACGTACCCGGCCTGCTCCTGACAGAGGTGGAGCAAGGGGAGCGTCAGCGCCATCTTGGTCGGGTAGCGTCCAACCATCTCTTGAAGCTTGCGCTCGCGGTCGGGGCTCAAAGCGAAGGGCATCGCGGGGCGGTCCTCGGATCCCGGCCCAACGGGGACCGTGGGGCGGGCATGGTGTGACGGCGGTCGCGCGGCGCGCTGAAGGGCCCGAAACCGGGGCGGAAAGTAGTGGCGAGGGTGCACGGGTGTCAAGCCGGGTCCGGCGACGACAAATCGCTTGAGGGCGATGATCGCGAACCTGTATCCTGCCTGCCGCGAGGTGCGCGATTGTTCTGCCCGAACTGTGGCACCAAAAACGCCGATACGGCGCAGCAGTGTGTGAAGTGCAGCTTCCAGATGAAGGGGGCTGCCGCGCCCAAGTTCAAGGGCACCATGTTGATGATGAACGCGCAGGCGCCGGTGGCTGCGCCGGGTGGCGGCGGGGCTCGTCCTCCCGGCTCGCCCGGAGCGAGCGGCGGTCCGCCCAGCAAGCTGAAAGGCACCATGGTTGGGGTCGCTCCGCCCACCGCCGGGGGGGCGCCGTCTCCCGTCGCCGTGCCGCCGGCCGCGGGGGGGCCATCTCCCGGGGCCTCTGTGCGCGCGCCCACGCCGGGACCCGCCTTTGGGTCCGGACCGCCGGCGCCGTACCAGCCCCAGACCGCGCCTCCTCAGGCCCATTCGCCGGGGGATCCCGCCGCGTCGGCCTACAATCCGCCGGTGGCCCAGCAGGGAGTAAACCCCCTCGGCGGCACCATGGCCGCCGATGTGGGCGCCTTCGCCGCTGCGTTCCCCATGGGACAGCCCAGGCCGAGCGCTCCCGCCGGGGGGTTCGGCGTGCCGGCCAACCCGCCCGCGCAGACCACCGCGGTCCCGGCGATGGGCGACTACGGTGCGCACCCAGGCCCTCCCCCAGGCTACGGGCAGCAACCGCCCGCGAATCCCTACGGTCCGCCGCCCCCGCTGCAGCAGCCGTCCTACGGGGATCCCCAGCAGTCGCCCTACGGGCAAGCGCTGGCGTACGGGCAGCAGCCGCCGCAGCAGGGCTACGGCCAGCCGCCTCCGGGATACGGGCATCCGCCGCCGCAAGGGTACGGCCCGCCGCAGCCGCCGCCGGGGTACGGGCAGCAGCCGCAGCAGGGCTACGGACAGGCGCAACCTCCGTCGGGCCTCTTGCAGCCCCAGCCACCGCCAGGCTACGGACAGCAGCCGCCGCAGGGTTACGGACAGCCGGGGCCCGATCCGGCGTACGGTCAGCAGCCGCCCGCCTACGGGCAGCCGGGGCCGGCTCCCTCGTACGGCCAGCAGCCGGGAGGCTACGGAGCGCCTCAAGGAATGATGCAGTACGGCCAGGGGCAGGGGGTCGTGCAGCCTCCGGGGCCGATGCTGGGAACCTTGCAGTCCGCCGGCAACTCGCCGGGGCCGAGCAAACGCAACGCCCTCATGACGTGGCTCGTGCCCGGCCTGGTCATCTTCGGCGGGTCGATCCTCTGCTCCATCCTCGCGGCGGTGATCGCCCCGGCCCTGGGATCGCTCTCGAGTCTCTTCTTCCTCGCCGGCGGGATCATGTACCTGCTCTCCGCCATCAAGATGGTGGGCGAGCTGAAGACGGTCACGCGAAACACGGCGTTTGCCTGGTGGCCCATCGTGGTGCCGCTCTACAACTACTACTGGCTGTGGATCCTCGTGCCGGCCGAGGTGGCCAAGGCCAAGCAGATGTTGGGGGTGCAGGCGCCGCCCCGGGGCATCGTCGTGTACGTGTTTCTGTGGCATTACGCGCTCGCGTCGGATCTCAACGACATGGCCCGGTGAAGAGGCGCGCCGGCGCTCTTCGCCGGCGCCCCACCGCACATGTTCTTCGACTCCAACCAGCTTCTGGTCTCGCTCATCGCCCTCGCCCTCACCGGGGGCGCGGGGACTGCCCTGGTCTTCTGGCGCTCGGGCGCACGCCGCCGCTCGCGCCGCTGGGGGAGCGTCGTTCTCTTCGTGTGCGCCTTCGCCGCTCTGCTCGCGTGGACGCGCTTCGGTAGCCGCCACACCGTGCAGGTCGACGCCGCCGGCGAACAGCCCTCCGACCCGCACCGGAAGAAGGTCGAGCAGCACCTGAACTTCCACTTCTCGGAGTTCTTTCACTACTACCTCGGCGCCAAGTACTTTCGCGAGGTCGGCTACGAGGGGCTCTACGACTGCACGGCCCTCGCCGACAGCGAGATCGCCGCCGAGGACCACGTGCGCCCGCGCATCTACGGATGGGTGCGCGACCTCGACGACGTGCTGACCGACAAGAGCTACCCCAGCGCCCTCGCCCATTGCCGCGACGAACTCAAGCCGCGCTTCACGCCGCAGCGCTGGGCGGCCTTCGAGGGGGACATCCGCGAGCTCCGCCGTCTCGCCGGCGACGACATGTGGCCCGGCCTGGTCTACGACGCGGGCTTCAATCCTCCGCCGAGCTGGGTGATCCTGGGATCCGCCCTGGCCAACGCCATCCCCATTCGCCTGGGCGGCACTCCGTCCTTCCTCTTCGCGACGGGGCTCGACCTGGCGCTGCTGCTGGTGTGCGCCTTCGCCCTGCGGTGGGCCTTCGAGGCTCCCATCGCGGCGGTCGCTGCGGTGTTCTTCGGCGCCACGTTCATCGCCTCCTACGGCTGGAACGGAGGCGCCTTCCTCCGCTACACTTGGCTGACCACGCTGGTGGTGGGCCTCTGCGCGTTGAAGCGCGGGCGATGGGCCATGGCCGGCGCCTTTCTGGCGGCGTCGACCTGCGATCGGGTCTTCCCCGCGGCCTTCGCGGTGGGAGCCATGGTGCCGCTGGCGTGGGGCGCCTTCGGCCGGCACTCCATGGAGGATCGTCGCGCGCTCGGGCGCTTCGCGGCGGCCTTCGCGGCCACCGCCGCCATCCTGGTGGCGCTGAGCGTCGTCGTCTTCGGCGTGGGGGCGTGGCGGGTCTTCGTTCTCCGCATCGGGCGGCACGGCGACGTCTACTTCGTGATGCACATAGGAATCAAGAAGGTGCTGACCTGGCGCGAGTGGGTCCCGGCCAAGAATTTCCACGGGCACACCGGACTGCAGGCCTTCCACGACTGGAACCTCCAGCTGCGCGAGACCTGGCGCTCGATGTGGCCGGTGTCCATCCCGCTGCGCATCGCCGTGGCCGTGGGGGCGGCTTTTGCCGGGCTGCGCCGGCGTCCCTACGAAGCGGGGCTGCTGTTCGGCGTGGTGGGGATGTTCTTCTTCAGCCTGCCGGCGAACTATTACTACGTGGTGCTGGCTCTCGTGCCGGCCGTCATGCTCTACGCGGCCATGACCGCCCCGTCGCGACCGCGCCGCCTGCAGGACTACGGACTCTTCGTGGGCTTTCTGGCCTTCTGGTGCCTGACCTTGCTCGCCCCGCGCATCTGGAACGACGCCATCGTCTTCGACTACGCCATCTGCCTCGCACTGGCCCTCTTCCTCGGCGTGTGGATCGCCGTGTGGGGCGAGCACACGCGCACCCTGCTCGGCCGCGTGGCGGGGGTCCGCGCCGGGGCCGCGACGCCGGTCACCCCAGGTACGTGATGGTCACGTGCCGCGGCTGCTCTTTCACGCGCGCCAGCCAGCGGAGCACGGCGGGAAACGGCGCCAGATCCAGTCCCCCCTCGTCCGCCACGTGGGTGTACGCGTAGAGCGCGATGTCGGCCACGGTGTAGCGCTCGCCGACGAAGAAGGTCCGCGTCGACAGGTGCCGGTCCATCACGCCGAGCGCGGCGCGCCCGAGGTCCTGCTTCTTCGCCAGCTGGACGCGATCGATCTTCTCCTCGGGCACGTGCTGCAGCCAGAAGCGGGGCGTCGCCACGTTCGGCTCGTGGCTGTACTGCTCGAAGAAGAGCCACTGGTAGACTTGCGCGCGCTCCCACGGATCGGCTGGCACCAGCGGCGATCCCTCCGCCACGAAGAGGAGGATGGCGTTCGACTCCGCCAGGCGCCGGCCGTCCCCCAGGTCGAGGAGGGGAATCCTCCCGTTCGCGTTCAGGGCGAGAAACTCCGGGGTGCGCGTCATGCCCGCGACGATGTCCTTCTGCACGAGCCGGAAGGGCTTGCCCAGCTGGTGCATCGCCAGCCGGCATTTGTAACCGTTGCCCGAGGGCAGATAGTCGTAGAGCGTCCAGGAACTCATGCGACGAGCCTAGAGCACCGAGCGCCGTCCGGGTCCTGGATCGTCATGGCGTCAACGGGCCCTACTGCACGACCGCCGGGGCTGCATCGACCGTGCTCGCCTTGTGCTGGCTGACGTTGTCGCCGTCGTCCTTGCGCAGCTCGAGGAACACGCCCGCCGACAGGACGGTCAGGCCGCCCAGAATGAGGAAGGCCTGGTGGATGCCCTGGATGAGCTGCGTCGAGGTCGAGTGAAAGCGGTCGGGAATGAACATGGCCGCCACCAGCGACGCCGTGGCGACGCCAAAGCTCATCGACATCTGCTGGGCGGTGCTGGCGATGGTGCTGGCCATGCTGGTCTGGCTCTCCGACACGTCGGCGTAGACCAGCGTGTTCATGCTGGTGAACTGCAGCGACTGGAAGAACCCGAAGGCGAAGGCCTGGACGACGATGAGCCACGCCGGCGTGCGCGGGTCGATGGTGGCAAAAAGGACGATGAGGAGGCCGATGGCGACGGTGTTGGAGAGGAGGACCCCGCGGTATCCGAAGCGCGTGAGAATGTAGGGCATGGTCATCTTGAGGCTCATGGCCGCGATGGGCTGCGGCATGATGAGGAGCCCCGACTGGATGGGGGTGTAGCCGAGGCCCACCTGGTAGAGGAGCGGCAAGAGAAAGGGCATGCCCCCCACCCCGAGGCGCGTCAGAAAGCTCCCGCCGATGGCCGCGCGCAGCGTACGGATGCGAAAGAGCCCCAGGCGGAGGAGCGGATGCGCGGCGGTGACGGCGTGGCGCCCGTATCCCGCGAGGAGGACCAGAGATACCGCGACGAGCGCCAGGATGGTCGCCGGGCGCAGCGTGTGCTCGCCGAAGACCTCCAGCACCCACGAGAGGAGCGCGACGCCCGAGCCGAAGAGCACCATGCCGACCACGTCGAGCGGAGCGGTGCCCTCGGCGCGGTAGTCCGGCAAGTGCCGGTAGACCATGTAGAGCCCGAAGAGGCCCATGGGAAGGTTGACGAAGAAGATCACCCGCCAGTGCAGCACCGACACGATGAAGCCCCCCACCAGGGGGCCGATCATGGGGCCGATGAGCGCGGGGACGGCGACGAAGCTCATCGCCCGCACCAGCTCGGACTTGGCGAAGGTGCGAACCATGGTCAGCCGCCCGACCGGCACCATCATCGCCCCGCCGCAGCCCTGGAGGACGCGGCAGCCCACCAGTACGTGGATGCTGTTGGAGATCCCGCAGAGGAGCGAGCCGAGGGTGAAGAGGGCGATGGCCGCCGAGAACACGCGCCGCGTGCCGAAGCGGTCGGCGACCCAGCCGCTCACCGGAATGAACACCGCCAGGCTGAGCGTGTAGCTGGTGAGCACCGCCTTCATGCTGAGCGGCGCCACGTGGAGCGCCGCGGCGATGGCGGGGATGGCGGTGTTGAGGATGGTGGTGTCGAGCGACTCCATGAAGAAGGCCACGGCGACCAGCCAGGGCAGGAGTCGCTTGACCGGGTCGGTCTGCGCCGGCGACGCGGTCAATGTCGGGCGTCGCCTCTCAGTAGCGAGGGACCGAGGGATCCACGTCGCGCGACCACGCCTCGATGCCGCCTTCCAGGTTGTACACCTGGGTGAAGCCCTCCTGGAGGAGCCGTTCGGCCGCGCTGCGGCTGCGCCCTCCGTGGTGGCAATGCAGGGCGATCGGGGCGTCCTTCCTCAGGCCGAAGAGGTACCGCTCGCTGGCGGCGTCGAGCTTCCGGGCCTGGGCGATGGAGGCGCGCGCGCGCTCGTCGTCGGGCCGCACGTCGAAGAGCTCGACCTTGCCGGCATCGAGCATCGCCTTCAGGGCCCTGGGATCGATGGGCTTGACGCGCGGCGGCTCGTTGGGGTTGTCGATGCGGAACGCGTGGCCCTTGGGGCCTTCCACGTAGTCCACGGTGACCCCGTCCGCACGGGCCGCGAACTCGCGCGCCACGTGCAGGACCACGCCGTTGGAGGACACCGCGAAGTCACCGGCCTCCGGCGGGCCGACGTAGAGGTCGCAGTTATACTGCGGGTCGATGTCGAGTCGCAGCACGTCTTCTCCCGCGTCCGCCAGCGCGTCCTGGAAAGCCTTGGCTGCGGCGGGCGTCACGGTCAGGCGGGGCGCCTTCAGCGGCTTGGGCTCCACGCCGAGGACCTTCTGGAGCTCGCCCTGCGCGTGCATTTCCTTGACGATGTCGCAGCCGCCGACGAACTGACCGTTCACGTAGAGCTGCGGGAACGTCGGCCAGCTGGAAAACTCCTTCATTCCTTCGCGGGCGGACTGGTCCTCGAGGATGTTGACGGTCTCGTAGTCGGAGGTCAGCTGGTTGAGGATGCCGACGACGGTGGCGGAGAACCCGCACGCCGGGAAATGTCGGTTCCCCTTCATAAAGAGGAGGACCTTCTTGGAATGGACGAGCGAGTCGAGCTCGGCGCGCCGTTGATCGGTGAGCGGCATGGTGCTTTTCCTTTGGCACGGAGCGCCGTTCTTCTCAAGGGGCCGCGAAGAGCTTGACGCGGGCGCCGGCCTGAGCCCTCCTTTCGGAGCCATGCCTCGTTCCACCGTGCCGTCGAGGGGCGAGTCCATGGGCCGCCGGCTCATGTTCGCGGCGGCGGCTGCGGCCATGGCACTTTGCGCTGGCTGCCGCGACTCCGGGGCGCCCGCCGGTGGGGCCGCGCCGCCGGCCGATCCGCAGACGTGCACACGCATCGGCCAGACCTGCGAGTTCAGCCCCAACAAGCTCGGGTCCTGCGTCCTTCGCGACAACTGCACGCAGGACTGCCTGGTCTGTCAGTCGCAGCACTGAAGCGTCGGCTGGCGCGCGCCTACGGACGACCTGCTCCCCGGGCGGGTGGCGGGCCTTCCCCATGGGGGCTGGCCGGCTGCCCGGCTCAGGTCTTCGACGCAAATTCTCACACGTTGAAGCGGAAGTGCATCACGTCGCCGTCGCGCACCACGTAGTCCTTGCCCTCGATGGCGAGCTTGCCGGTCTCCCGGGCCCTGGCCTCGCCGCCGAGCTTCACGTAGTCCTCCCACCAGATGACCTCGGCCTTGATGAAGCCCTTCTCGAAGTCCGTATGGATGACGCCCGCCGCGCCGGGTGCCTTGGTGCCGCGGCGGATGGTCCAGGCGCGCACCTCGGGCTTGCCGGAGGTGAAGTACGTGATGAGGCCGAGGAGCTCGAAGCCGGTGCGGATCACGGTGTGCAAGCCAGGCTCGGCGAGGCCGGCGCTGGCGAGAAACTCGGGCCGATCGGCGGCGTCGAGCTCGGCGATCTGGGCCTCCAGGGCGGCGCAGATGGGGACGACGAGGGCGCCCTCGGCCTGGGCCAGAGCTTTCAGCGCCTGGTAATGGGTGTTGGCGTCCAGATGGGCCAGCGACCCTTCGTCGACGTTGGCGATGAAGAACGTCGGCTTGGCGGTGAGAAGGTGCATCTCCCGTACGATGCCCGGCGCTTCGGCGTGGTCGGGGAGGGGGAAGGTCCGCGCCGTCTTGCCCTGGTCGAGGTGCCGCGCGAGCGCATCGCACAGGTCGACGGCCAGCTTATCGAGCGGGTTGTTGGCCTTTAGCATCTTGCGCGAGCGATCGCCGCGCTTCTGCACGGTGTCGAGGTCCCTCAGGCAGAGCTCCGTCGTGACCGTGGCCACGTCGGCCACCGGATCGACCCGGTTCTCGACGTGGATGACGTTGCCGTCGTCGAAGCAGCGAGCGACCTGCACCACCGCGTCGACCTCGCGGATGTGCGAGAGAAACTGGTTACCGAGCCCCTCGCCCTTGTGGGCTCCGCGCACCAGCCCGGCGATGTCGACGAAGTCGATGGTGGCGGGCACGATGCGCTCGGAGTGCACCACGCCGTCGAGCGCCTGGAGACGCGCGTCGGGCACCGAGACCACGCCGACGTTGGGCTCGATGGTGCAGAAGGGATAATTCGCGGCCTCGGCCTTGGCCGAGGAAAGCGCGTTGAACAGCGTCGACTTGCCGACGTTGGGGAGGCCGACGATTCCAACGGAGAGACCCATGGGTAGGGGGCCGCACTTAACACGAGATGGCGTCGGGCTCCAGGCTGCCGTCGGGTCATACTTGCGTCCGTGAAGCGCCGGCTCTGGCTCGTCCTCTTCCTCGCCCTGGGTGGTGTCGCCGCTTGGCTGGCCATGCCTGCGCCGCGCGCGGAGAGCGGGCCGCTCGCCTCCGCCGCCCTGAACGGCACGAGGCTGCCGCTGGAGGGACGCGCGGCTTGCCTGGCCGCCGCCGTGGATGTCGCGCGTGCGTGGCTGGACCAGCCGGTGGCGGTGGTGGTGGAGGGAACGCGCGTGGTCAGGACGCGCGAGCAGCTCGGCGCGCGCCTCGACGCCGTGCACCTCGAGGCCCTGGTCGGACAGGTGGTGGACCCGCACAGCGCGCTCCGCGGCACGCACGCGCGCGACAAGCCGGGGACTCCGCTGGAGCTGGCCGTGCCTTACATCGTGGACCTCCCCGCCGCGCTCGGCGCGTTGCTCCAGATGAAGGACGAACTCGACGTCCCTGCGCTCGACGCGCGCTACGACTTCCGGAATAGGGAGCTGTCGCCCGACAAGCCGGGCCGACGGGTCGATGCCTGGGCCACCCTGGCGCGCGTGGACGACGCCTTCGCGCGCGGGGAAGGGAGCGTCACTGCGGTGGTCGAGGCCGTGTCCGCGCATCGCACCGGGGCGCAGCTGGCGGGGGTGTCGACCGACGCCGTGCTGGGCTGGTTCGAGACCAAGTATGCGCGCGACCTGAAGCACGCGGCGCGGAGCTACAACCTCGCGCTGGCCGCGTCCAAGCTGGACGGAACCGTGCTCTTGCCGGGGGAGACCTTCGACTTCAACACCGTGGTCGGGCCGCGCAACGAGGCCAACGGATACAAGGTGGCGCCGGTCATCGCGCAGGGCGAGCTGGTGGACGGCATCGGCGGCGGGACCTGTCAGGTGGCGGGGACGCTGCACGCCGCCGCGTTCTTCGCCGGGCTGGACATCCCCGACCGCCGCCCCCACACGCGGCCGAGCTTTTACATCAAGATGGGGCTCGACGCGGCCGTGGCCTACCCTACCATCTCGCTGAAGCTCGCCAACCCCATGCCCTTCCCGGTGGTCCTCCACGAGACGGTGGAGGGGGGTCTGGTGCGCGCGGAAATCCTCGGTCCCCGGCGGACGCGCGACGTGACTTTCGGACGGCGCATCGACGAGGTGGTGCAGTTCCCCGAGCGCGATGTCGAGGACGCCACGCTGCCCAGGGGCGCCCGCGAGCTCCGGCAGCGGGGCATCCCCGGCTTCAAGGTGACGCGCTGGCGCATCGTGCGCGACGGCCCCTTCGCCGTCCGCGAGCACCATCAGGATTTCTACCCGCCCACCTCGCAGATCTGGCGCGTGGGGACCGGCCCCGACGATCCGAGCTTCGAGGCCCAGGACGACGCGCACCCGGAGTACGTGGCCGACGAGTTTCTCTTCATCGCGCAAGGGGCGAGCGTGAAGGGGCCGCATGGCGGGGACATGGTCGAGTCGCGCGTTCCCGGAAAGACCGGCACCTACGGCTGGACCGTGCGCGAAGGGTTCGCCAAGGAGACGCACGGCACGCGCGCCAGGGGCGAGAAGGACCCGGAGGCCCACGAGGGCATCGACTAGCAGTCTCGAGGCGCGATCGAGACTACGATGCTCCGGTGAGCGACGGCAGTACGACCCTGCACCCGCGCGGCCCGCTCCGGGGGCGCACCGTCGCCCTCTGCGTGACCGGCAGCATCGCGGCCTACAAATCGGTGGAGCTAGCGCGCCTCCTCGTGACCGCCGGGGCGACGGTGCTGCCGGTGATGACCGCGTCGGCCGCGCGCTTCCTCGGTCCGATAACGCTGGCGGGGATTGCCGGCGAGGCGGTGGCGACGGACATGTGGGATGCCTCGTTCGCCGGCGAGATGCACGTGCGCCTGGCGGAGCGGGCCGACCTGGTGGCCATCGTGCCCGCGACGGCCGATGTCCTGTCGCGCCTCGCGCACGGTCGCGCCGACGACCTGGTGACCGCGCTGGCGCTGTGCGCACGCGGGCCGGTCCTGGTCGCGCCGGCCATGCACCCGCGCATGTGGGAGCACCCGGCGACGGCGCGCAACGTGGCGGCGCTGCGAGAGCAGGGGCGGGTGACGCTGGTGGGGCCGGTGAGCGGCGAGGTGGCGTCGGGGGACGTCGGCCTGGGCCGGATGGCGGAGCCGGGCACCCTCCTCGCCTCCGTGCTCGGCGCCCTCTCGCCGCGCGACCTGGTGGGAGCGCGCGTGGTGGTGACCGCCGGCCCGACGCTGGAGGACCTCGATCCGGTGCGCTTCCTGGGCAACCGCTCGAGCGGGAAGATGGGGTTCGCCGTCGCGGAGCGGGCGGCGGCGCGCGGGGCGGAGGTGACGCTGCTGGCGGGCCCGGTGAGCTTGCCCACGCCCCATGGGGTGAAGCGCGTCGACGTGCGCGGCGCGCTGACCCTGCGTCAGGCGCTGTGGCAGGCGTTGGGTCGCGATCTCTCCGGCGCCGACGCGCTGGTGATGGCCGCGGCGGTGGCCGATCACCGGCCGGTGGAGACTAGCGCGAGCAAGCTGAAGAAGGGCGAGGAGCGCATCACCCTCGAGCTGGTGAGAAACCCGGACTTGCTCGCCGAGGTGGGCGCGGCGCGGACGGGCAGGCGCCCGGTGCTGGTGGGCTTTGCCCTGGAGACCGAGCACGGCGAAGCGCTGGTGGCGTACGCTCGGCGCAAGCTTAAGGAAAAGCGGGTCGATCTGGTGGTTGCCAACGAGGCGAGCGACGCCTTCGGGCGGGAGGACAACGTCGCTACCCTCATCGACGGCGACGACGCGCAGGCCCTGCCGGGCATGTCCAAGGCGTCCCTGGCCGACGCCGTGCTGGACCGGGTGTCCGCCCTACTCCAGGGCGAGTAGCTCGCGGAGGATTGCCGGCAGGTCCGACGCGCGGGAACGCAAAAGGACGCGGGTGGCGCCGGCGCGCAGAAGCGCCTCGGCTCTCGCCCGCGTGGCGGCTCCCACCACGACGACGGGGAGTCTCGCCGTTCCCGGCGCTTGCCGGAGCGCCGCGAGGGCGGCTTCGGTGTCGAAGCGCACCGCCGACGCGGGAAGGACCAGGAGCGACGCCCCTCCGGCGGCCGCGGCCACCAGCGCCCGGTAGGGACCGGCGTGCCCTTCGACCGCCACGGCGGGGAGCTTCAGCCCGTTCACTAGGAGACCGTCGAGCAAAAGCCCCGACGGACTCCGTCGTGACGTTCTCAGGACGGGGACGGCATTCGCCGCCCCTGGTGGCACCGCCACGAGCAGGCGCCGGGCCGGAGGACCCACGAAGGGTGGCACCGGTTTGCCCTCGCGCTCGCAGAAGGCGCGCACATCGGCGACGCGCACCCGGAAATGATTCCCGGGCGAGCGGATGGCCGCCAGGCGACCCTGGCGGATCCAGCCCATGATGGTGCGCGGGTTCAGCTCCCAGAAGCGGGCCAGCTGAGAGAGGCGCAGGAGCGGCGACGACGAAGGGCCCTCCATCGTCCCCGTTTACGTCGGCGGCGAACGAAGAACCCGCCGCCAGGCGATCACTTGCCGGAGAGCCACGCCGCGAGATCCGCTGCGGGATCGAGCGCGACCAGGACCGCGTCGACGGAGATCGCCGCCACGCGCGTCCCTTGCGGGGCGACGTGGACACCATCGACGGCGCGCCAGACCACCACGCGCATCGCCTGCGAGGGGCGAAGCATGGGATCGGGAGGCGGCTGCACGACCGGGTTGAGGGGCGGCGCAGGCGTGTCCTCGGTCGACTCCGTGGCAAGCTTGGCGCTGGCCGTGTAGGCCGGAACGCCGATGCGCGTCTTCTCGTCGGGAGGCTCGCCCAGATCGTCCCCGAGGAGCACCCGGGCCGGCCATAGCCCGGTGTCCCCGCTCTGCGCGGGCCGGTTGACGTCGACCGGACGGGTATCCCGCTCGGAAGGAGGCTCCGAGGACGGCGGAGGGATCTCTCCCGGCAGCGGCTGCATCTCCGGCGCGGCCTCCTGGACGGCTTCAGGGTCGGCCGGGGCCTGCGGCGGTCGAGGGGTGGCAGGGTCCTCGGGGGCGGTCGCCGCCGATGGAGGCGCCGGGTCGGCGGGCCGCGCGGGCGACGCCTCGGACCCCCAACCCGGACCGGCCTGGGGTCCTTCGCCGGCGCCCGCCTCGCCGGACGCGAAGGGCGAGACGGCGCGCGTCGTGGTCCAGGGCAACGTCTCGGACGGCCTGGTGGGGACGCTGGGCGAGTGCGTCGCGCCAGGGGAGAACGGGCGCGTCGCCGGGTACGCGGAGGGCGCCGGCGAGGGCGTGTTCCCGCGGGTGCCGGGAAAGACCGAGGTGGGCCGTTGAGGAGGCGGCGGCGGTGGCGCGTTCGTCGTCGGTCCAAGCACCGAGGCCAGGTCGGCGGCGGCCTTCGCCAGCTCGAGGGCGCGGTCGTCCGATTGCGCCTCGGAGGCCGCTTCGGCGGCGCGCCGCAACCACTTCAGCGCGTCGCCGCGATCGCCGCGCGCGTGCATGGCCTCGGCGGTGGACAGGGCCCACGCCACGTCTTCGGTGTCGTCTTTCCTGGCCGGCGGGATGGGATCGATGCCCGCGCTGGTTTGCGTCATCTTCCCAGAGGGTCGCGCAGGCGAGGCCCGGCGGCAAGGGCTCCCCGCGAGGACAGCCCCCTTTGCGCCTCTTGACGCTTCAGGTCGGGGCTGGTGGAAACCGTGGACGGACGCGGTCGCCTTCATCTGGCGGCGTGTTAGCGTGGCGCGGGATGGAGGTCACCATCAACGGCGCACTGCACCAGGTCCCGGAAGGGCTGACCCTCCGCGGCCTGGTCGAACATCTGGGCCTCCACGAGGGACCGGTGGCGGTGGAGGTAAACCGCGCTGTCGTGCCGCGTGCGCGTCACGTGGACTACGTCGTGGCGTCGGGTGACGTAATCGAGATCGTTCACTTCGTCGGCGGCGGCTGAAGCGCCGCGGTCATCCAGGCCATCACCACGTCGACGTCGGGCTTGGCGAAGACCGGCCCGTGGGCGCGGGCGTCCTCGATGGCCTCGGCGGAGGCCCCGGCCGAGAAGAAGGCCACCGGAAGCCCCGGGCGCTGCCGTCGCAGGTTCGCCGCCACCTCCGATCCGGAGCCGTCGGGGAGGTCGATGTCGATGACCGCGCAGGCGAGCGTGCTCGGGTCGACCGACTGCGCCGCTTCCGCCGATGGCGCGGCCGTCACGGCGAACCCTTCGGCCACCAGGCGCTGCGCTAGCACGCGGCGCACCACGGGCGAATCGTCGACGAGGAGGACGGTGAGCACGAACCCGGTCCCCGCGGCGGCGAGCATACAGGAAGAGGCGCCCCCCGGCCCGGGTCGTCGGCGGGGAAGCGAAATCCTCGGCCAGCTCCAGGTCCGGGCTAGAGTTCCCACCCTCCATGATGCAGTCCGCCCCCCCGGCGTCCACGACGCCGCCGTTTCCGCGCGACTTCGTGCGCGCGCTCTACGATCGCCCACTCTTCGCGCTGCTCGACGAGGCGCGCGCCGTGCACCGCGCGCACCACCCGGAGTCCGAAGTGCAGCTGTGCACGCTGCTCAGCGTCAAGACCGGGGGCTGCCCGGAGGACTGCGCGTACTGCCCGCAGTCGAGCCACCACACGACCGACGTGGGTCCGGAGAAGATGCTCGACGTCGACGAGGTGCTGATCGCGGCGCGACGCGCGCGCGAGAACGGGTCGACGCGCTTCTGCATGGGGGCGGCCTGGCGCGAGGTGAAGGACGGCCCCGCCTTCGAGCGCGTCCTCTCCATGGTGCGCGGCGTGAAGGAGCTCGGCCTGGAGGCCTGCGTCACGCTCGGCATGCTGACCGAGTCGCAGGCCGGCCGGCTGAAGGAAGCCGGGCTGGATGCCTACAACCACAACCTGGATACCAGCCGCGAGCATTACCGGTCGATCATCACCACGCGCACCTACGACGACCGCTTGCGGACGCTGCGCAACGTGCGCGCGGCGGGCATCACCGTGTGCTCCGGCGGCATCATCGGCATGGGCGAGAGCGCGGGCGACCGCTGCGAGATGCTGCGAACGCTGGCCAACCTGGACCCGCAGCCGGAGAGCGTTCCCATCAACACCCTGGTCCGCGTGGCAGGCACGCCGCTCGAGCATCTTCCGCCGGTGGATCCGCTCGATCTGGTGCGCATGATCGCCTGCGCGCGCATCCTCATGCCGCGGACGCGGGTGCGTCTCAGCGCGGGTCGCACCGAGCTGACGCGCGAGGCGCAGCTCCTGGCCATGTACGCCGGCGCCAACTCGATCTTCTACGGTGACCGGCTGCTGACCACCCCGAACCCCGAGGCCGACGAGGACCGCGCGCTCCTGCGCGACGCCGGCCTCCGGGCGATGTCGTCCGACTGAAGCGAGGCGGGCCCTCTCAGGCTTGCGCGCGGCTGGCGAGCACGGTGATGGTGAAGACGCGGACGGTGCGTCCGGCGCGTTCGATGCGCACCTCGCGCGAGCGCAGCGCACGGTGGGTGGCCAGCGCAGGGGGGCCGAATCGGCCGTCGCTGACCCAGACGACGACGTCGGCAGCCCGCCAGCGAGCTCGTGGCCACCAGGTGTCGAAGTCGTCGGGGACGGGGGTGTCGCAGCCCACGCGGAGCTCGTCGCGCAGCGCGGCCTCGAGCTGGGCGCAGACGATCCAGTGCGGACCGACGACGGCGAGGTCCTGGCCCGGCGCGCCGACCGGCTCGTCGGGCGTGGCGGCCAGGGCCTCTTCCCGCACCGCCGTGACGACCTCCGGCCATCCCCGGAGCTCGTTGCCGAGATCCAGGCGCGGGTCGTAGGACGCCGGGGCGAGAAGCACCGCGGAAGGGACGAGCACCCATGCGTGGACGGCAGCCACCAGGACGGCCGCCATCCCGCACGACGCGATCACCAGGCCGCGTGAAGGAGCGCCCGGTGCGCGGGCGGCGGCGACGACCAGCGCGAGGAGGGCGGGAGCCAACCAGTGCGGCTCGGCCACGCGACTCCACAGGCACAAGGGAAGGAGCGTCGCCGCCGGCACGGCGAAGGACCACCCCAGCAGCTGTCCGACGGCATCGCCTCGCCCGCGCCACGCCTCCCGGGCCGCGAGCGCCGCCAGCCAGGCGATGAGCGGCGAGAGGTAGAGGAGCTGGCCGCCCATCAGCGCGCCGGCGTTGCGCAGCGAGAGACCGGCGCTGGTCTGGGTATCGACCAGGCGGTGACGCAGCATCGGCCAGCCGGCGTGGGCCTCGAAAAGCACGATGGGGGCGACCACCAGCGCTCCGGCCCCCAGTCCCGCCCAGGGAGCGATCGACCGCCCATGGGCACGGGCGGGACGCGAGGCGTAGGCGGCGACCAGCGCCACGAAGAGGGCCAGCCCGGTTACCTTGGAGGCGGCGGCGATCCCCGCCAGCAAGCCCGCCCCCGCGAAGGCCAGCGCGGCCCGTCCGCTTGCCGGCACCGAGCGGAGGGCGAGTGCGGCCAAGGCCAGGGCACCGGTCCAGGAGAGGGCGAGCAGGAGATCGGGCGTCAGCGCGAAGAGCCCGATGGCGATCTCCGGCGCCAGGGCGGCGACCAGCGCCGCGGCGAAAGCACGAGGCCAGCTCGCGCCGGCGGCGCGGCAGGCCACCGCCAGCAACCCGGGGAATGCGGTCGCCAGGACGGCGGTGACTTCGTGCGCGCGCAGCGGGGAAGGGGCGGTGCCGCCGCCGAGGACCCGCGCCAGGACTCCGACGAGACCCGGATGGTCCAGGTAGGCCGGCTGGGGATGCAGCGCGTAGCTGGCATAGAGGGCCTCCGAGTCGCCGAACCCGACCTGACGGGCGGCCATCAGGCGCACGGCCAGGAGCGCCGCCGAGGCCGCGGCGAAGGAAGGCAAGGCCCATCGCTCGGGCCTCGAGCCCGCAGGGACGGCGGTCCCCAGCCCGGGTCGCGCCACGTCGCCCCTCACGCCGCGCTCGCATCGAGGCCGAGCCAGGGGGCCAGCATCCGCGCCACCCGGAGCGAAGGGGT
>Ga0302314_10008852_pt1 | contig 17866 bp, 14 predicted proteins | sample III_Palsa_N2_3_FD_200533 | JGI IMG/M metagenome (GOLD analysis project Ga0302314, IMG submission 200533) | Peat permafrost microbial communities from Stordalen Mire near Abisko, Sweden - III_Palsa_N2_3 | ecosystem: Environmental > Terrestrial > Soil > Palsa > Peat permafrost | place: Sweden...
CCATCCGGACGCGACAGGCACCCGGACCCATCACCCATGCCCTGTAACTGATTCATTTTCCGATGAGCCGGGCCCGCCGGAGGCGAAGTTGACGTTGACGTTCCACTACAACACCCCACGTCAGGAGCCGATACGACGTCACGAACAGGCCGGAGTACGCGTAGAGGACGACCGCAGGGAGGACGAGAGAAGCGCCGACGAAGACAGGCCCCCGTACGAGGTCCGGCATGGAGCGGAGCGCAATGCCGGAACGTAGGAAGGCCGACCACCAACCGCAAACCGACAGGCGGGACCTGGCTACCAAGCCGAAGCCGGGGGCACCTGCGGACCGGCTAGTCGGCGAGCGTCAGCCACTCCTCTTCCAGGCGCTCGCGCTCCTCCGTCAGCTCCCTGAGCTTGGCGTCCAGCTCCGCGACCTTCTCGTAGTCGGTCGCCGCGGCGGTCATCTTGTCGTGCAGGTCCTTCTCGAGGCTGGAAACCTTGTCCAGGCGGCGCTCGATGCGGGAAAGCTCCTTCTTGGCGGCGCGCTGGTCCTTGGCGGCGGAGGCCGGGGCGGGAGTCGCGGACGACGCGGTGCCGGAGCCGGGAGCCGACTGCGCGGCGGTTGCCGCTGCTGCGGCGGCGGCGCGGCGCTGGAGGTATTCCTCGACTCCGCCGGGGAGCATGCGCAGCGAGCCGTCGCCGAGCAGGGCGACCACGTGGTCGGTGGCGCGCTCCAGGAAGTAGCGGTCGTGCGAGATCACCAGCAGCGAACCGGGCCAGCCGTCGAGCAGGTCCTCCAGCGCCCGCAGCGTGTCGATGTCCAGGTCGTTCGTCGGCTCGTCGAGCAGCAGCACGTTGGGCTCGCCCATCAGCAACCTGAGAAGCTGCAGCCTTCGCTTCTCGCCGCCGGACAGGTCGCCGACCGGCGTCCACTGCTTCTCGCCCGCGAAACCGAAGCGCTCCAACAGCTGCGAGGCCGTCAGCTCCCGGCCCTTGCCGAGGTCGATGCTGGTCTTGACCTCCTCGACCGCCTTGAGCACCTTCATGTTCGGGTCGATTTCGGTGATCTCCTGGGCGAGGACCGCGGGCTTCACGGTCACGCCGGTCACCACGCGTCCGCTCGCGGGCCGGGCGTCGCCGGTGAGCAGCCTCAGCAGGCTCGTCTTGCCGGCTCCGTTCACCCCGACCAGGCCGACGCGGTCGCCGGGGCCGAGCTGCCAGGTGATGTGCTGCAGCAGCGTGCGCTGCTTTTCGCCTTCGCCGACCCGGTAGGTGACGTCTTCGAGCTCGTAGACGGTGCGGCCGAGGCGGGCCGAGGCGAAACGGGTCAGTTCGGCGCCGTCGCGGACGGGCGGTTCGCCGGCGATCAGCGCGTTGGCCGCCTCGATGCGGAACTTCGGCTTCGAGGTCCTTGCCGGGGCGCCGCGCCGCAGCCAGGCCAGCTCCTTGCGCAGCAGGTTCTGCTTGCGGTCCCAGTCCGCGTCGGCGACCCGCGCCCGCTCGGCCCTGGCCAGGATGAACGCGGAGTAACCACCCTCGTAGGCGTGCACCTGGCCGCCCGCGACCTCCCAGGTGTGGTCGCAGACCTCGTCGAGGAACCACCGGTCGTGGGTGACGACGAACAGCGCGGACCTGCGCTGCCGCAGGTGCCGGGCCAGCCAGGCGATGCCCTCGACGTCCAGGTGGTTGGTCGGCTCGTCGAGCAGGATCAGCAGGTCGCTCGCGTCCGGTTCGATCAGCGCCTTGGCCAGCGCGATCCGCCGCCGCTCGCCGCCGGAGAGCGGGCCGACGACCGTGTCGAGCCCCTGCGAGAAGCCGGGCGCGTCGATGCCGCCGAACAGGCCGGTGAGCACGTCGCGGATCTGGGATTGCCCGGCCCACTCGTGCTCGGGACGGCCGCCGAGCAGCTGCGCGCGGATCGTGGCGGCCGGGTCAAGCTCGTCGTGCTGGCCGACGACGACCAGGTGCGTGTTCCCGCTGTGCACGACGCGTCCCGCGTCGGGCTGCTCCATCTTCGCCAGCAGCTTGAGCAGGGTGGACTTGCCGCCGCCGTTGCGTCCGACCACCCCGATCCGGTCGCCCTCGGCCAGGCCAAGCGACACCCCGTCCAAGAGCGTGCGGGTGCCGTAGGCCTTGCTGACTGACTCGATGTTGACCAGATTCGCCATTTTTGTCGCTCCGCTCCAGGAAAGGCCAAGCATATTTCAGCCCGAAGGGCCCGCGCGAAGCGTGATCAGATCCAGGACTGGAACCACATGTGAGAGGACCAGTCGTTATAGGAGATCGTCTGGTCCGTGTAGATCGGATAGAAGTAGATGAAGATCCCGACGATCGCCACCACCATCGCCCCGCCGACCGCCGCGCCCCAGGCCCGCCGCACCGGCGGAGCGTCCGCCCGGCCGATGATCGCGCCGACGGTGGTCGCCGCGGCCAGGCACATGAAGGGCACGAAGGCCACCGCGTAGAACGAGAAGATCGTGCGCTCGGCGTAGTGCATCCACAGGCCCCAGCCGGATCCGACGGCGCAGAGGATCGCGCCGGCCCGCCAGTCGCGGCGGGCGATCCACAACCAGAGGAGGTAGACGAGTGACGCCGTGGCCAGCCACCACAGGAAGGGGTTGCCGAGGGCGAGCACCTCCTGCGAGCAACTGTGCATGGCGGCGGTGCAGCCGTCGGTGCCCACCTTCGGCGAGTTGTAGTCGAACGCCACGGGCCGGCCCATCACCAGCCAGGACCAGGGGTTGGACTGGTACGGGTGCGGGGCCTGGAGGTTCGCGTTGAACTGGTACTCGGCGTGCACGTAGTTGAACAGCGAGCGCAGCCAGCCCGGCACGAACCACTGCGTCAGCTCCTTGCTGAACGGGATGTCCGGGAAGCCCGCGGCCGGGTTGGTGTTGGCCCAGAAGCGGTTGTAGCCGCCGCCGTTGGAGGTGTCGAAGATCCAGCCGGCGTACGAGCCGACGAAGACGAAGGCCATCTGCACCGGCAGGGTCAGCACAGCCCAGCCGAAGTCGCGGCGCAGCGTGGCGATCGAGGGGTTGCGCAGGCCGATGGCCCGGCGCGTGCCGCGGTCCCAGAGCACGGTCAGGATGAAGAACGCGGCGACGAAGACGACGCCGTTCCACTTGGTCGCGGTGGCGCAGCCGAGCATGAAGCCGGCCAGGATCCGCCATGGACGCAGCCCGAACTTGGGTCCGTGCTGGCCCTTGCCCAGCGGCGTGCCGTTCAGATGCTCCTCGGCCCAGGCCGCCGCCTTCGCCCTGACCTTGTCCCGGTCGACGACCAGGCAGGAGAACCCGGCCAGGATGAAGAACATCTGGATGCCGTCGAGCAGCGAGGTGCGCGACATGACGAAAGCGAGGCCGTCGAAGCTGAGGAACAGGCCAGCGATCACGCCGATGAGCGTGGAGCGGAACATCCGGCGTGCGGTGCGGGCCAGGATGTAGATGGCCAGGGTGCCGAGCACGGCCTCCATCAGCCGCCAGCCGACCGGGTTCAGGCCCCAGATCTTCTCGCCGAAGCCGATGATCCACTTGCCGATCGGCGGGTGCGCGACGAACTCGGGGCCGGAGGCGAAGCTCGCGGTGCCCTGGCTGCCGTAGCCGCCGCTGCCGGCCAGCAGGGGGTCGGCCTTGGAGGAGGTCTGCCAGTTGTGCTCCCAGCCGTAGACCCACATCGACCAGCCGTCTTTGGCGTAGTACGTCTCGTCAAAGATGATCTTGTTGGGGTTCGCCAGGTTCCAGAACCGCATGAACCCGCCGACAGCCGTGACCAGCAGCGGCAGCAGCCAGCCGGCGCCGCGGAAGAACTCGGGGTAGAACGGCGGGACGAGCCGCTCGGCCAGCGGCGCCCGGGCGTCCGGGCGCGCGTCGGCCTCGGGCCGCCACCAGACCCTGCCGCGTTCGACGCGTCGCCAGCGCCGCCGCGGCGGTTCCTCGGGCAGCTCGTCGTAACCGGCCTCGACCTCGTATTCGGTCACGCTCGCGTTCTCCACGTCGCTCTCCACGCGGGCCATCGTATTGATTGCTGCTGAGAACAAGTAGTAAGCGAAGATAGTCGTCGTGAAACAGCTACAGACCGAGGGCCTGCTCGTGCTCGCCGGGACCCCGATCGGCGACCCCGCGGACGCCCCGCCCAGGCTGGCCGAGCAGCTGCGTACGGCCGACATCGTCGCCGCGGAGGACACCCGGCGGCTGCGGCGGCTGACCCAGGAACTCGGTGTGGAGCCGGCCGGGCGCGTCCTGTCCTATTTCGAGGGCAACGAGGCGGCCCGCACCCCCGAGCTCGTCGCGCGACTCACCGAGGGCGCGCACGTGCTGCTGGTGACGGACGCCGGGATGCCCTCAGTCTCCGACCCCGGCTACCGGCTGGTCGCCGCGGCGGTCGAGGCGGGGATCAGGGTGACGGCGGTGCCGGGCCCCTCCGCCGTGCTCACCGCGCTCGCGCTGTCCGGACTGCCGGTGGACCGCTTCTGCTTCGAGGGCTTCCCGCCGCGCAAGGCCGGGGAACGCGCCCGGGTGCTCGGCGCGTTGGCCGAGGAGCCGCGCACGATGGTCTTCTTCGAGGCGACGCATCGGATCACCGAGACGCTGACCGCGATGGCCGGGGCCTTCGGCGCGGACCGGCCGGCCGCCGTGTGCCGCGAGTTGACGAAGACCTATGAAGAGGTCAAGCGGGGGACGCTCGGCGAGTTGGCCGCGTGGTCGGCGGACGGGGTGCGCGGCGAGATCACCGTCGTCGTCTCCGGCGCGGCCCCGGCGTCGGCCGAGCACACCCCGGAATCGCTGGCCGCGCTGGTGGCCACGCGCGAGGAGGCCGGGCAGCACCGCAAGGAGGCGATCGCCGAGGTGGCCGCGCAGCTGGGCCTGCCCAAGCGCGAGGTGTTCGACGCGGTCGTAGCCGCCAAGGCGGGGTCCTGACCGGAGGGTTCCGCGCCGCGGTGGTCGCCGAAACGGTTACGGAGCGAGGTTCGCCACCCCGTAGAATTCCGTCATGGCTTCCAGCGACAAGTCCTACTACGTCACCACGCCGATCTACTACGTGAACGACGCGCCGCACATCGGCAGCGCGTACACGACGACGGCGGGTGACGTGCTGACCCGCTGGCACCGGCAGCGCGGTGAGAGCGTGTGGTACCTGACCGGCACCGACGAGCACGGTGAGAAGCTGCTGCGCACGGCCCAGGCGAACGGCGTGGGCCCGCAGGAGTGGACCGACAAACTGGTGCGCGAAGCCTGGCTGCCGGTGCTCGAGACGATCGACGCCGCCAACGACGACTTCATCCGGACGACGGAGAAGCGGCACACCGAGCGGGTGCAGGAGTTCTGGCAGAACCTCTACGACGCCGGCGAGGTCTACAAGGGCGAGTACGAGGGCCTGTACTGCGTCGCCTGCGAGGAGCACAAGCTCCCGGGCGACCTCGAGGACGGCACCGGCGAGTACGAGGGCCAGCTGGTCTGCAAGATCCACCACCGGCCGGTGGAGACGATCGCCGAGGAGAACTACTTCTTCAAGCTGTCGCAGTACACGGAGAAGCTGCTGGCGTACTACGAGGAGCACCCCGAGTTCGTGCAGCCCGCGTCGGCGCGCAACGAGGTCGTCTCCTTCGTCAAGCAGGGCCTGCAGGACCTGTCGATCTCGCGCACCAGCTTCGACTGGGGCATCCCGATCCCGTGGGACCCGAAGCACGTGCTCTACGTGTGGATCGACGCGCTGCTCAACTACGCGACGGCGGTCGGTTACGGCGCGGACGAGGAGAAGTTCGAGCACACCTGGCCCGCGGACGTGCACCTGGTCGGCAAGGACATCCTGCGTTTCCACGCGGTGATCTGGCCCGCGATGCTGATGGCGGCCGGGCTCGAGCTGCCGCGCAAGGTGTTCGGGCACGGGTGGCTGCTGGTCGGCGGCGAGAAGATGTCCAAGACCAAGCTGACCGGCATCGCCCCCGCGCAGATCACCGACCACTTCGGCTCGGACGCGTACCGCTACTACTTCATGCGCGCGATTCCCTTCGGCCAGGACGGCTCCTTCTCCTGGGAGGACCTGAGCGCGCGGTACACCTCGGAGCTGGCCAACGACTACGGCAACCTCGCCTCGCGGGTGGCGGCCATGGTGGGCAAATACTTCGCGGGTGTACTCCCAGAGTCGACCGACCACGGCCAGGCCGAGCAGACGATCGCCGACGCACTCGCCGCGGCGGCGGCTACGGCGGACGAGCGGATCGGCGAGGCGCTGGACTTCCAGGGCGGCTTGAACGCGATCTTCGACTTCATCAAGCTGGTCAACGGATACCTGACCACGCAGGAGCCGTGGAAGGTCGCCAAGGACGAGTCCGATGCGGGAAAGGCGCGTTTGGCCACGATCCTTTACACGGCCGCCGAATCGCTGCGCGCGGTGGCCGTGCTGCTGAACGCGGTGATGCCGAAGTCCTCGGCCGCGCTGTGGGACTCCCTCGGCGCCGAGCCCGCGCTCGGAGAGCTGTTCAAGCAGCCGGTGCAGGACGCGGGCCGCTGGGGGCAGCTGCCCGCCGGCGTGACCGTGACGAAGGGCGCGGTGCTCTTCCCGCGGCTCGAGGAGCGCGTCGAGGGCTGAGGCCGCGGCGCCCGTAGACTCGGGCCCCATGGGCAAGTCCACCACGCAGAAGGCCAAGAACGACACGCCGCCGCCGGTACCTGAGCCACTTCCGGCGGCGGTATCGGACTCGCATACGCACCTTGATATGCAGGGGCGCACAACAGCGGAGTCACTCGAGTTGGCGGCCTCCGTCAACGTGACGACGCTGGTCCAGGTGGGGTGCGACGTGCGCTCGTCCGAGTGGGCGGTGGAGCAGGCCGCCGCGTTCCCCGCGATCCACGCCACAGTCGCGCTACACCCGAATGAGGCGCCACGCCTCGTTTTAGGCGATATGGATGAGTGGGCGAGGTCTCGGCGACCGGCGGGCGGCGAGGCGGCACTGGACTCGGCCATCAAGCGCATCGCCGAGTTGGCCGCGCGGCCCGAGGTGGTCGGGATCGGGGAGACGGGTCTCGACTACTTCCGGACCGGGCCCGAGGGCGTCGCCGCGCAGCAGGAGTCGTTCCGGCGGCACATCGCGCTGGCGAAGGAGTTCGACAAGGCTCTGATCATCCACGACCGCGACGCGCACGAGGACGTGCTGCGGATCCTGGTCGAGGAGGGGGCGCCGGAGCGCGTCGTCTTCCACTGCTATTCCGGTGACGTCGCGATGGCCCAGGTGTGCGCCGAGGCGGGCTACTACCTCTCGTTCGCGGGGCCGGTCACTTTCAAGGCGAACGACACGCTGCGCGAGGCTCTGCGCGTGACGCCGCCGGAGCGGGTGCTGGTCGAGACCGACGCGCCTTTCCTCACGCCCGTCCCGTACCGGGGCCGTCCCAACGCTCCGTATCTGATCCCGTACACTGTCCGTTCGATGGCGCAGACGCTCGCCGTGGACCTGCACGAACTCTGCGTCGCCTTGGACGCCAACACGCGGCGCGCCTTCAGGTTCGTGTAACCATTTCTCGACAGCCCCTTCGAGCTAGCCCAAATAGGTCATTGGTAGGAGAAAGCTCACACTCCCGGCCGGTAGGCTGCCCCGTAATGCACTGATTTGCGCGAGCAGGCTATTCGCTTATCGGACAATTCAACCGCGTCCTACCCTCAGTCGGGCTATGGCGGCATCGCCCCGGATTCGGTTACAGTCCGATGCTCGGTAGCCGGATCGGTGGAACCGGCGCGGGCCGACGGTCCGCGCTACGCGGCGCGACTCGCTCCATCCGCGTCGCTTCGGAGCCCCCCGTGCCCGGGATCAACGAGGTCTGGAGTCTTGTGAGCGGTACGCGCTCGAACCCCCAACACGGTGACGCCTACGGTTCTCAGGACCCGTACGCAAGCCCGGAAGGGACGTCCGGAGCCGCCGAGTACTACTACGAGGACCAGTACAGCAACCAGCACGACAATCAGCACGGCCAGTACGACCAGTACGCCGGGTCCTCGGCGGGATACTACGAGCAGGCACCGTACGGACAGCAGCAGGGCTTCGCGCCCGGCTACGAGTCCGGGTACGGCGAGGCGACCCCGTATGAGAATCTGAACAGCCACAACGGTCAGTCGGAGACCCAGTACGCGGAGACCGGTCAGTACGCGGAGGCTCAGTACTCGGAGACCTCGTACGCCGCCGAGTACACCGCGGAGACCTACGAGAGCGGCTACACCGAGCCCTCGTACTCCGCTGCCGACGGCTACACGCCGGACAGCTTTACCCCGGACACGTACGCCTCGGACCCCGGCTACGACAACGGCGGCGGCTACAGCAGCGGCTACGACGGCGCCTACGACAACGGCGGCTACTCCGCCGGCTTCGACGGCACCGCAGAGCTCTACGACGGCCCCGGGGCCCACGGTGCGCAGCTGTACGGCGCCGCGGCCTCCTTCGCCGCAGCGGGCACCGCGACGGCGCTCGCCACGGAGGCCTTCGCACCCTCCGCCGGCACCGCCGTGGACACCCTGGACCCGGAGTCCACCTCGCTGCTGGTCCCGGTTCCGGCCGAGGCGCCCGAGCAGGCCCCGGACACCGCCGCCGTCCCGGCCCCGCGCCGCGGCCGCGGCACGAACCAGCAGACCCGGCCGGCGACCAAGACCAGCGGCTCCGGCAAGCCGCCGACGGTGCTGCGAACCCGGCCGCGCACCGGCCCGGTCGGCCGGATCGTGCAGGGCACGGTGCTCGCCGCGTTGGTGGCCGGCGCGGTCACGTACGTGGCGTTCGACAAGACAATCACGCTCAATGTCGACGGCCAGACGCAGACCGTGCACACCTTCGCGAACACGGTCGGCGCGGTGCTCACCGCGGACGACGTCAGCACCGGCAGCAAGGACATCGTCAGCCCGTCGCCGGGCACCTCGGCCTCGGACGACGAGACCATCACGGTGCACTACGGCCGTCCGCTGAGCCTGAGCGTCAACGGCGTGTCCCAGACGACCTGGGTGCACTACTCGACGGTCTCCGCGGCGCTGGCCGAACTCGGCGTGCGCACCACCGGCGCGCAGAGCTCGGACGCCATGTCCACGGTGATCCCGCGCACGGGCCTGACCGGCCTGGTCGTCTACACGATGCGGCACGTGACCTTCCTGGTGGACGGCAAGACCGTCCCGATCGACACCACCGCCGCGACCGTCACCGCGGCGATGGCCCAGGCCGGGATAGTGCTGCACAACCAGGACGCGCCGTCGGTGGCCGCGAGCTCGGTGCCGACCGAGGGCGAGACGATCTCGATAAACCGGATCACCGGGACGACCGAGACGAGGCAGATCTCGATCCCGTTCAAGACCACCCAGGTCTCCGACTCCACCGCCTACACCGGGACCAGCACGGTCACCACGCAGGGTGTGGACGGCGAGGAGACGGTGACCTACGCGGTGCAGGTGGTCAACGGCGTCAAGCAGGCTCCGAAGCAGATCTCGGAGTCGGTGACCACGCAGCCGGTCAACGAGGTGGTCTCGGTGGGCACCAAGGCGCTGCCGTCCAGCGCCGCGGACCTGAACTGGACCGCCCTGGCCACCTGCGAGTCCGGGGACACCCCGACCGAGGACACCGGCAACGGCTTCTACGGGATGTACCAGTTCACCATCGGCACGTGGGACTCGCTGGGCGGCTCCGGCCTCCCCTCGGACGCGAGCGCCGCCACGCAGACGGCGCTGGCCGAGAAGCTGTACACGGAGGCCGGCTCCGGACAGTGGCCGGTGTGCGGTCACTACCTGTTCAGCTGAGCAGGCCTGAGTCACCTCTAGAATCGGTGGCATGCGGCAACCTGCACAGCTGAATGATCCGGCCGAGAACGAACCGGCGGGACCGAGCGGAGGACGATCCTCCCTCCTCGGTCCCGCCGACGTGCGTCGGCTGGCGACGGAGCTGGGGGTGCGGCCCACCAAGCAGCTCGGCCAGAACTTCGTCATCGACCCGAACACGATCAGGCGCATCGTCGCCGCCGCCCGGCTGAGCCCTGACGACGTGGTCGTGGAGGTCGGCCCCGGCCTCGGCTCGCTCACCCTCGGCCTGCTGGACGCGGCCAGGCGGGTGGTGGCCGTGGAGCTCGACGCCAAGCTGGCCGCCGCGCTGCCCGGCACGATCGCCGAGCGGGCCCCGGAGCTGGCCGCGAACTTCGAACTCGTGCACGCGGACGCGCTGCGGCTCAAGGAGCTGCCGGGACCGCCGCCGACCGCCCTGGTGGCGAACCTGCCGTACAACGTGGCCGTGCCGGTGCTGCTGACCATGCTCGAGCGCTTCCCCAGCCTGCGCCGGGTCCTGATCATGGTGCAGGCGGAGGTCGCCGACCGGCTCGCGGCCGAGCCCGGCGGCCGGGTCTACGGGGTGCCGAGCGTCAAGGCCCGGTGGTACGCCGAGGTGCGGCGCGCGGGCAGCATCGGCCGTAATGTCTTCTGGCCCGCCCCGCACGTAGAATCCGGCCTGGTGGCGCTCGATCGCCGGGAGCCGCCGCGCGCCGACGTGTCAAGGGCCGAGGTCTTCGCCGTGGTGGACGCGGCCTTCGCGCAGCGCCGCAAGACCCTGCGGGCCGCGCTCGGCGGCTGGGCCGGGTCGCCGGTCCGGGCGGAGCAGTTCCTGCGCGCCGCCGGGGTGGACCCTGGCGCCCGCGGGGAATCCCTGGGCGTGACAGAGTATGCCGCGATCGCGGCGGCGCGGGCCGCCGAGGAGTCGAAGGAGTCTGCGTCGTGACGGAGCCCGGACCTTGAGCGCAGCAGAGCAACCGCCGTGGGATAAGGGAACAGCGCCCTTCCAGCCGGGGACGGAGACTGGGGTCATTAGCGCAACCGAGCAACCACCCCGGGATACAGCATCCTTCCAGCCGGAAACGGAGCCGGGACCTTGAGCGCGGCCGAGCAACCACCGTGGGATGAGGGACCCTTCCAGCCGGAGGTGGTCACCGTGCGCGTCCCGGCGAAGATCAACCTCTCCCTCTCCGTGGGCCCGCTGCGGCCGGACGGCTACCACGAGCTGGTCACCGTCTTCCACGCCGTCTCCCTCTACGACGAGGTGATTGCCCGCTCGGCGCGCGGCATCTCGCTCTCGGTGGAGCCGCTGCGCCGCGATTCGGACGTGGACGCGGTCCCGGCCGACGAGCGCAACCTGGCCTGGCAGGCCGCGGCGCTGCTGGCCGAGCAGTGCGGGGTGGAGCCGAACGTGCGCCTCACCATCCGCAAGGACATCCCGGTCGCCGGCGGCATGGCGGGCGGTTCGGCGGACGCGGCGGCCACGCTGGTGGCCTGCGATTCGCTCTGGGGCACCGGGCTGCGCCGGGACGAGCTGCACGACCTGGCCGCGCAGCTCGGCAGCGACGTGCCCTTCGCGCTGCACGGCGGCACGGCGATCGGCACCGGGCGCGGGGAGCACATCTCGCCGGTGCTCGCGTCGACCGGCCTCGAGTGGGTCATCGCGGTGCTGGACGCCGGCCTGTCCACGCCGAAGATCTTCGAGGCCTGCGACATGCAGCGGCGCCGGGCGAACGTGGAGGCGCCGGCGCCGAGCGTGCACCCGGACCTGATGACGGCGCTGCGTTCCCGGGACACCGCCGCCATCGGCCTGGCCCTGTACAACGACCTGCAGCCGGCCGCCGTCGAGGTGCTGCCGGAGATCGGCGAGCTGCTGGCGCTGGGCCGGGCCGCGGGCGCCTGCGGGTCGCTCGTCTCCGGCTCCGGGCCGACGACGGTGTTCCTGGTGGACACTCCGTTGGCCGCCGCGAACGTGGAGGCCGAACTGCGCGCGTCAGGACGCTGCCGGGCCGTGCGCCGGGCCCGCGGCCCGGTACCGGGCGCCAACATCGTCAACGTGCGCTGAGACCCGAGACCACACACTGAGAGGCCGCGCCCCGATCACGGGACGCGGCCTCTCTCAGTCGAGGTGCGAGGAATCAGTCCGAGGGCGCGCCGCCGTACTGTCCCGAGGGCAGGTTGGAGCAGATGTCCTCGTCGCCGCTGCGCGCCTCGGCGCTGATCGACGCGCTCGGCGAGGCCGAGGCCGACGACGAGGCGGAGGAGCCCGAGTCGGAGCTCGGCGAGGCCGAGGCGACTATCGCGCTCGGCGCGTTGGCCCCGATCACCAGGGTCACCGCGCTGACGTTCGAGCTCTCCTTCACCGTCGCGCCGACCACCTCGTTCGCCACCGTGTCGGCCTGGGCCTGGTCCCCGGACGAGTAGAGGATCTCGGTCGTCGAGTAGCCGCTGTAGCCGCCGTTGCCGAGCGACGCGGTCATGCCCAGCGCGTCGAGGTTCTCCACCGCGTTGTGCGCCTCGCCGGAGATGTCCGTGCCGTTGTCCACGGACACGGTCACGTCCTTGAGCGCGACAGTCGGGCTCGGGTTCACCGTGGGCGAGGAGGACGCGGCGGCCTTGGCCGACGCGCTGGCGGTCGGGGTCGCGGTGGCCGAGGTGCCGAACTCCTCGGCGGCGGGCGAGTCGGGCAGCGGCTCGTCATTGCGCATGTAGGTCCACAGCGTCTGGAAGCCGGGGCCGGGCGAGGAGTGGTCGCCGCCCTCGTCGTAGGAGAACTGGCCGGGCGAGTCCAGGATGTAGGGCGCGGTGATGTACTGCATGTACTTCTTGTTGATCGTGCCGACGCTCTCGGCGATCGACGACATGGTGCCGATGTTGTCCAGACCCGTGTCCACGGTGATGTTGTTGGTGACCGCGTTCGCAATCTTGTACAGCGTGACCGGGTCCTCGAGCGTGCCGTTCGCGGTCAGCTTGTTGAACAGCGCGGTCATGAACTCCTGCTGCATCCGGATGCGCTGGGTGTCCATGCCGCCGGCCAGGCCGTGCCGGTCGCGGACGAAGGCGAGGGCCTGGTTGCCGGTGACGGTGTGCAGACCGGCGCTCAGGACCAGGCCGGAGTAGTTCGGGTCGTCGATGCCGGGCTCCGGCACGCAGATCTGCACGCCGTTGACCGCGTTGGTGAGGTCGATGAACGCGTCGAAGGTCAACTCGACGAAGTGGTCGATGCGGATGTCCGTCATCTGCTCCACGGTCGCCACCGCGCAGGCCGGGCCGCCCTCGCCCATCGCGTCGTAGAACTGGGCCTCGGTCTGGGCCGGGTCGGTGACGTTCGGGTTGTTCCGGTCCTGACAGGCCGGGATGGAGACGAACAGGTCCCGGGGTATCGAGATGACCTCGGTCCACTTGCGGTCGGCGCTGATGTGCATGATGAACGCGGTGTCGGACAGGTCGGTGCCGTCCTTGCTGGAGTTGCCGACGTGCACCGCCTCGGTCTGGCCGTCCCGGGTCTGCGAGCCGAGCACCAGGATGTTCAGCGGCGTCTGGCCCTCGGCGTTCGCCTTGGCCGCGGCCGGGCGGTCCTTGAGGCTGTCCAGGCTGACCGTCTGCACGTTGCCGAGCAGGTGCTGCACGACGTAGAACCCGAGTGCGGCCACGGCCACCAGGGTCCCGGCCGTGGCCATCGCGGTGATCTTGGCGATCTTGGCGCGCTTGGGGTTGCGCTGGCGCGCGGCCTCCCGCGCGGCGGCGCGCTGGGCCCTGCCCTTGGGATCCACCTCGTCGAGGTCGAGGTCCGCGTTGACGCGGCTGGGCCCGGTGGGCGCGGCGGCGGCGTACGCGGCCCCGGCGTCAGCCCGGCCCGCGGCGCGTCGCCCACCGCCGCGTGCGCTCGGCGGCGGCGCGCCCCGGCTGCCACTGCGGGACCGCGGCTGCGGCGGCGGCTGGTATGACCGCGGATTCTGCTCCGGCTGCTCCCGCGGATCCGACGAATCGCCGGGGCGCCAGGGGTCCTGACCGTAGCTCATCGCGCACCACCCTTCCCTCAGCTATTTCTCAGCGTCCACCTCCCAGGACCGATCAGGCCGGGGTGCGGTTTCCGTTATGGCGCTGCTGTGACAGAACCGAAGAGAGGGACCACTCGATGTCCGAATTAATGAGAAAATCCCCCCGCTTTGTAACTGCGGAGGGACACTCCCCGAACCGGTTGAAGCGAGACGCGGGCTGGCGCCAGCATTTACAGCAGCGAAGTCGATGAGAGGTGGCGATCATGGCGACTCTCACAATCCGCGACCTGGACGACGCGGTGTACGCACGCCTGCGGATACAAGCAGCCCGCCACGGCCGCTCCATGGAAGCCGAGGCATGCGCCATCCTCACCGAGCAGTTGCCGCCCCCTACGACGCCGGGCGGCCTCGGGACGCGCATCCACAACCTGTTCGCGGGCGTCGAGACCGAACTCGAACTGCCCTCACGGAAAGGGACCCCCAGGGCGGCGGAGTTCGAATGATCATCCTCGGCACCGACATGCTGTCCGAGCTCATCAAACCGGCTCCAAGCCAGCACGTCATCGACTGGCTCAATGCGCTCCCGCGCCACGAAGTGGCAAATCGGTACGGGGACATCGTGGCCGGGCGGGCGCGGCAGGGCAATCCGATCGAGATCGCCGACACACAGATCGCGGCGATCTGCGCCAGCCGCGACGCCGTCCTGGCCACGAGGAACATCAAGGACTTCGAGGATACGGGCATCGAGTTGATCAACCCGTGGGAGCAGGACTGAGTCGAGCTCCCAGCGGGCGAATCAACGTACGAATCAGTGCGCGAAGCGGTCGCGCAGTTCGCGCTTGAGCACCTTCATCGAGGGGCCGAGGGGGAACGCGGTGACGAACTCGATCCGGCGCGGGTACTTGTACTTCGCCAGGTGCTCCTTCGACCACTCGATCAGCTCGTCGGAGGTCAGCGAGGCGCCGTCGTTGAGGATCACGCAGGCGCAGATCTCCTCGCCGTGCACGTCGTCGGGCAGGCCGATCACCGCTACGTCCCGGATCGCCGGGTGGCGCAGCAGGGTCTCCTCGACCTCGCGCGGGTAGACGTTGAAGCCGCCGCGCAGCACCATGTCCTTCTTGCGATCGACGATGGTGACGAAGCCGTCCTCGCCCTTCGTGCCGAGGTCGCCGGTGCGGAACCAGCCGTCGACCATCGCCGCGGCGGTGGCCTCCGGGTTGTCCAGGTAGCCCGCGAACACGTTGTGCCCGCGCACGACGATCTCGCCGAGTTCGCCGCGTGGGACGAACTCGATCCGGCCCTCGACCTCGGCCCTGGCCACCTCGACCTCGGAGCCCCAGACCGCGTGGCCGACGGTGCCGGCCCTGGTGCCGAGCGCGGGCTGGTTGGCGGTGGCGGTCGGCGAGGTCTCGGACAGGCCGTAGCCCTCCATGATCTCCGCGTCGAAGGTGGCGTTGAAGGCCTCGAGCACGGCCGCGGGCAACGCCGCGCCGCCCGAGACCGCGATCTTCAGCTTGGGCAGCGCGCCCCCGGCCTCGCGCCGCGCCTTGCCCGCCTGAACGAGCGCGAGGTACATCTGCGGCACGCCGTGGAAGCTGTTGATCTCGTGCTCGAGCATCAGGTCGATGGCCTCGCCGGGCTCGAAGCGCGGCTGGAAGACGACCGTCGCGCCGATCCGGAAGATCGTGTTCATCGAGACCGTCTGGCCGAAGATGTGGAACAGCGGCAGGCAGCCGAGCGCGATGTCGTCCTTGGACACGCCCAGGCAGTCGTAGCCGTTCACCGTCGCGTTCATCACCATATTGAGATTGGTGAGGACGGCGCCCTTGGGCTTGCCGGTGGTGCCCGAGGTGTAGATCACCACGGCCGGATCCTCGGCCTGCCGGGCTACGTACGAGGTCAGCGGCTCTACGCGCGCCACGTCGTCCGCCAATCGCGGCAGCGGGCTCAACGAGGCGTTCTCGGCACTGAGCCGGGGCCCGACGAGACGCACCGGCACCTCGGCCAGCGCTGCCGCCTTCACCGCGTCCTCGGCCCGGATCGCGTGCGCGATCAGCAGCTTGGCGCCGCTGTCCCGGAGGATGTACGAGATCTCCTCCGGGGTCAGCAGCATGTGCACGGGCACGACGACGCCGCCCGCCGCCAGGATCGCGTAGTACGAACGGGGGAAATCGAACACGTTCGGGCTCATCAGGGCGACCCGATCCCCCGGCCGCACGCCGAGTTCCGCGAGCGCCGCCGCCTGGCCGCGGGCCTCGGCCCACAGCTCGGCGTAGCTCAGACTCTCGGCGCCCTGGATCACCGCGGTCCGCTCCGGCTGTCGCCAGGCCGGTTCCGCGAGCACGGCCGCGAGGGAGAGCAGCGTCATTGCGGGCTCCTTCCAGTCGCTAAGGGCTTCGCCCGTGAAAAGACACCTAAAGGGCGTCGCCCGTGAAAAGACAACTAAACGTAGACTCGTGTCAGGGTTTCGGCAACGGCCGCCGGCTTGTCGGCGCCCTCGAGTTCGATGGTGACCGTGGTCGCGACCTGGAGAGCGTCGCCGGGCACGTCGTCCACGCTGGCCAGCGTCAGGTGCGCGCGGACCCGGGAGCCCACCTTGACCGGCGTGATGAAACGCAGCTTGTTGAGGCCGTAGTTGACCGAGAGCCGGGCGCCCTCGATCGTGTAGACCTCCCACGCCAGCGCCGGTATCAGGGAGAGCGTCAGGTAGCCGTGCGCGATCGTCGAGCCGAAAGGGCCGTCCTTGGCCCGCTCCGGGTCCACGTGGATCCACTGGTGATCGCCGGTGGCCTCGGCGAACTTGTCGATCCGCTCCTGCTCGATCGTCACCCAAGAGCTGGTGCCGATGTCTTGGCCGACGTGGGCCTTGAGCTCTTCCACGCGAAGCGTGAAACTCATCGGTTGGCCCCTCCGTTCACCTGGATCGTCTGGCCGGAGATGAAGGAGGACTCGTCGGCGGCGAGGAACGCGACGGCGGCCGCGATGTCCTCCGGCTCGCCGACCCGGCGCACCGGGGTCTCGCCGGCGGCGGCCTTCTTGAGCTCCTCCGGGTCGAGACCGATGCGGCGCGCGGTGGCGTCGGTCATGGCGGTGGCGATGTAGCCGGGGGCGACCGCGTTGACGTTGACGCCGAACGGGCCGAGCTCGATCGACAGGGTCGCGGTCAGGCCCATGACACCGGCCTTCGACGCGGCGTAGTTGGCCTGGCCGCGGTTGCCCAGGGCGGAGCGCGAAGACAGCGAGACGATCTTGCCGTACTTCTGCGCCACGAAGTGCTTCTGCACCTCGCGGGACATCAGGAAGGCGCTGCGCAGGTTGACGTTGATGACCGCGTCCCAGTCCTCGTCGGTCATCTTGAACAGCAGGTTGTCCCGGGTGATGCCGGCGTTGTTGACCAGGATCTCGACCTTGCCGAACTCGGCGACCACGGCCGCGACCAGGGTCTGCACGTCCTCGGTCTTGGAGACGTCGGCGCCGTAGGCCACCGCGCGGCCGCCGTTCTTGACGATCGTCTCGACCGTCTCGGCGCCGCGCTCGGCGGTCAGGTCGGCCACGGCGACGGCCGCGCCCTCCGCCGCGAGACGCTGCGCGACCGCGGCCCCGATGCCCTGCGCGGCCCCGGTCACGATGGCGACTCTGCCCTCGAAACGCTTGCTCACGGTCACTCAGATCCCTTCGATGAGTACGGCGGTGCCCTGCCCCACCCCGACGCACATGGTGGCGAGGCCGCGACGCAGCCCCTCCCGGCGCATCCGGTGGACCAGGGTGGTGATGATCCGGGCGCCCGAGCCGCCCAGCGGGTGTCCGATGGCGATGGCGCCGCCGGACGGGTTGACGAGTTCGGGGTCGATCCCGATTCCGTCCATCACGGCCAGCGCCTGTGCGGCGAAGGCCTCGTTGAGTTCGGCGGTCTGGACGTCCTCGATCTTCCAGCCGGAGCGGCTGAGCACCCGGCCGACGGCGGGGATCGGGCCGACGCCCATGATGTCGGGGTGCACGCCCGCCGAGGCCCCGGCCACGTAGCGGGCCAGCGGTTCCACGCCGAGCCTGGCGAGCCCGGCCTCGGAGGCGAGCACAAGACCGGCGGAGCCGTCGTTCATCGG
>Ga0302314_10008853_pt1 | contig 17865 bp, 13 predicted proteins | sample III_Palsa_N2_3_FD_200533 | JGI IMG/M metagenome (GOLD analysis project Ga0302314, IMG submission 200533) | Peat permafrost microbial communities from Stordalen Mire near Abisko, Sweden - III_Palsa_N2_3 | ecosystem: Environmental > Terrestrial > Soil > Palsa > Peat permafrost | place: Sweden...
ACCCCGGCGGGCGCACCGATCCACGCGCGCCTGCTGGCGATCGACGAGCAGATCGCAGTGTGGCTCGACGAGTACAAACCCGACGCCGTGGCCGTCGAGCGGATGTTCGCGCAGGAGGGCGTGCGCACGATCATGGGCACTGCCCAGGCCGCCGGAGTCGCGATGGTCGCCGCCGCGCGCCGCGGACTGCCGGTCGCGATGCACACGCCGAGTGAGGTCAAGGCCGCCGTCACCGGGGACGGCCGGGCACAGAAAGAACAAGTCGCGGCGATGGTAGTGCGCGTCCTGAAGCTGGCCGAGGCGCCGAAGCCGGTGGACGCGACCGACGCCCTGGCCTTGGCCATCTGCCACGTCTGGCGCGGCGGGGCCGCTGATCGGATCGCTGCCGCGCTGGCGAAACAGGGCGTCACCACCGCCTCGAACGACGTGCCGATGACCCGCGACCGTGGGAGCGGCCGCCGCCAGAGTGGGTTCAGGTAGCAAGTAGCCGATAGTCGGCAACCAGGCGCCGACTTTCGCCCCCGATCCACCGCCGCTTGTCAGTGCGTGTCGGCGTAGTCCGGTACCGTTCAACTGCCCGCTAACATTCCAGTACCCAGCGAGCGCGGTCGGTGAATAGGAGGCTGGCGGATGATTGCCTTTGTCGAGGGCGAGGTCGCGGCGCTGACCGCCGAGACCGCGGTGATCATGGTCGGCGGGGTCGGGCTGCTCGTCAACTGTGCGCCGAACGTCCTGGCCGAGCTCTCCGTCGGGGTCAAGGCCCGGCTGGCCACCTCGCTGATCGTCCGCGAGGACTCGCTCACTCTCTACGGATTCCTGGAGGACGACGAGCGGGTCGTCTTCCAGTTGGTCCAGTCCGCCAGCGGCGTCGGGCCCCGGGTCGCGCAGGCGATGCTCGCCACGCACAGTCCCAATATCCTGCGCACGATCTTCGCCACCCAGGATGCCAAGGCGCTGACCCTGGTGCCGGGGATCGGGCCGAAGGGGGCGCAGAAGATCCTGATCGAGCTCAAGGGCAAGCTCGGCGCCCCGGTGGGACTGGCCGCCGGCGCGGTGCCGAACCAGACCGGCGGCGGCGCGGGGCTGAGTCCGTGGCGCGGCCAGTTGCTCGAAGCGCTCACCGGGCTGGGCTGGACCGCCCGGGACGCGGAGAACGCGCTGTCCGAGGTCGAGCCGCTGGCCGCCGAGGCGCAGGCCGCGGGCCAGGCCCCGCAGCTGCCGGTACTGCTGCGCGCCGCACTGCGTAGTCTCAAGCGATGACCGACGGGGGAGCAGAGCAGATGACCGAGACACCGCCACGCCTGATGGACGCGGTCGCCGACCCCGAGGACCGCGCGGCCGACATGGCGCTGCGGCCCAAGACGCTGCGCGAGTTCGTCGGCCAGCACAAGGTCAGTGAGCAGCTCGAACTGCTGCTACACGCGGCGAAGGGGCGTGGCGCGGTCCCGGACCACATCCTGCTGGCCGGGCCTCCCGGGCTGGGCAAGACGACGCTGGCGATGATCGTCGCGGCCGAGCTCGGCGTGCCGCTGCGGATCACCTCCGGGCCAGCCATCCAGCACGCGGGCGACCTGGCCGCGATCCTCTCCTCGCTCGCCGACGGCGAGGTGCTGTTCCTGGACGAGATCCACCGGATGTCGCGGCCCGCCGAAGAGATGCTCTATATGGCCATGGAGGACTTCCGGGTCGACGTGGTCGTGGGCAAGGGGCCGGGGGCGACCGCGATTCCGCTGGAGCTGCCGCCGTTCACGCTGGTCGGGGCCACCACCCGGTCCGGGCTGCTGCCCGCGCCGCTGCGGGACCGGTTCGGCTTCACCGGGCACATGGAGTTCTACGAGACGGCGGACCTGGAGCTGGTCGTGCACCGCTCGGCCCGGCTGCTCGGGGTGGAGATCGAGGCCGACGGGGCGGCGGAGATCGCCTCGCGCTCCCGCGGCACCCCCCGGATCGCCAACCGGCTGCTGCGCCGGGTCCGGGACTTCGCGCAGGTCCGCGGGGACGGACGGGTCACCCTGGACGCGGCGCGCGCCGCGCTGCAGGTCTACGAGGTGGACGAACGGGGCCTGGACCGGCTCGACCGGGCGGTCCTGGGCGCCCTTCTGAAACTGTTCAACGGCGGCCCGGTCGGCCTGTCCACCCTGGCCGTCGCAATTGGGGAGGAAACCGACACTGTAGAAGAAGTCGCCGAGCCTTTTTTGGTCCGGCAGGGCCTGCTCGCCAGGACCCCGCGGGGGCGTATCGCGACCAGCGCCGCGTGGGCTCACCTGGGCATTCCCCAGCCGGCCGGCCCGCTCGGGACGCAGGGACAGCTTTTCGGCGGGCCCTCTGCCGGGAGTTCTTAAGTAACGCATCGTTGTTTAGTCCGGGTGTGAGCGCATAGACTCCGCCCTGACCTGGAGTACCCGTTTCCGCGTTCCGATGCGGTCCTTGAAGAACAGCTGAGTATTGTGGACCTTTTGTTGATCTACGTCGTGATCATCGGCGCTGTCATGCTCTTCATGACGAGTCGGAACCGAAAGAAGCAGCAGTCGCAACAGCTGATGATGCGGGACGCGCTGGCTGTCGGGGTGGAGGCCCGGACCATCGGCGGCCTGGTCGGCGAGGTGGTCGAGCTCACCGACGAGCACGTGATCCTGGAGACGACCCCGGGTGTGAAGCTCAAGTTCGTGAAAACCGCGATCGCGGGGGTAGTACCGCCGGAGACCGAGGACTCCGAGGACGAGGACGGCGAGGAAACCGATGAGACGGTAGCCGAACTCGACGAACGGGACGAGGACGACGAGGCGACCGACGCCGAGGAGTCCGACGAGAACGGGCAGTCCGCCGAGCTCGGCGCGCACGACTCGGTCGTGGCCGAGGCCGAGAAGGTGGTCGAGGCCGCCGCCGCGGAGTCGACCGAGTCCTCCAAGAAGTAGTTTCCGGCGGAAATTAAGCGGTAGCACACTGCGACTTTAGAAATCATCAGGAGATACAGGTGGCTGCGAGGAATACCTGGAGCCGTAAACGGCCCGGGTCGCGTAGCGGGGTGGGGCGCAAGCCCTGGCCGCTGGTAGTACTGGCGGCGTTGATCGTGACGTTGTACACGGTCATGGCCGCGATAGGGACATGGACGCCGCGGTTGGCGGTGGACTTGGCGGGCGGGGTGAGTGCCATCTACACCGCCAAGGCACCGGTCGGGCAGAAGTCGATCCCGGCGAGCGAGATGGCTACGGCTCAGAACATCTTCCAGGAGCGGATCAACGCCTTCGGTGTGAGTGAGAACTCGGTCACCGTCGAGGGCGCCAACACCATCCAGGTAGAGGTTCCCGGCAAGACGACCGACGCTTCGGAGCAGCTCCAGAAACTCGGCCAGACCGCGCTGCTGTACTTCCGCCCAGTCTATGAGAACGCGGCGTCCACGCCCGCGGCCACCAGTACCGCCACGCCCAAGGCGACTGGCACCGCGGCTCCCACGGCCACCCCGACCTCCACGGCGAGCGCGAGCCTGGTGCCCAAGAGCACCGCCACGGCCACGCCGTCCGCGAAGGCCACCGGCGCCTCGGGCCAGTCCGAGTCGATGACCACGGTGCAGGAGGCCGCCACCGGCGCCGCCACCCCCGTAGCCACCGGTTCGCCCGTCGCCACCGGCTCGCCGGCCGCGTCCACGACCACCCCGGCGGGGTCCGCCACGTCCCCGGCGGCCACCGCGAGCCCGACCCCCAGCACTCCCGCCGAGGTCTCCGAGGTCAACGCGGAGAACACCTTCGAGACCCTGAACTGCCTCGACGCCGCGCACTACATGTCCACCGTCGGAGCCGTCCCGGCGACCGACTGGGTGGCCACCTGCGGCACCAACGGCGACACCAGCAAGTACCTGCTCGGCCCGGCCCAGGTGCTCGGCACCGACGTGACCACCGCCCGCGCCGACCCGGTGATGAGCGGCGGCTCCAACCCGGTGGCCACCGGCGCCTGGGAGATCGACCTGGCGTTCAACGCGGCCGGCAAGGCCGCCTTCGCCACCTCGACCACCCAGCTCGCGGCCAACTGCACCGCCTCGCCGCCCACGGTCCCCTGCCAGTTCGCGGTCACCCTCGACGGCGTGGTCTACTCGGCCCCCGACGTCGAGAACGGCGCGATCACCGGCGGTACCGCGACGATCTCGGGTAACTTCACCGAGCAGTCGGCCAACCAGCTCGCCACGATCCTGAGCTACGGCTCGCTGCCGCTGAGCTTCTCCATCAGCCAGCAGTCGATCATCTCCCCGACCCTCGGCGGCAGCCAGCTCGCGGGCGGCCTGCTGGCCGGCGCGGTCGGTCTGCTCCTGGTCTTCCTGTACGTGATCGCCTACTACAAGGGCCTGTCGATCGTCGCGATCTCCAGCCTCGTGATCGCAGGTTCGATCACCTACGCCACAGCGGTCCTCCTCGGTCCACTGATGGGCTTCACACTCTCACTGTCCGGTGTCGCCGGTTTGATTGTGGCGATCGGTATCACAGCGGACTCCTTCGTCGTGTTCTTCGAACGTATCCGAGACGAAGTACGCGAGGGCCGAACGCTGCGCAGCGGTGTCGCGCACGGCTGGACCCGGGCCCGGCGCACCATCATCGCCTCGGACTTCGTCTCCTTCCTGGCCGCGGCGGTGCTGTACGTCTTCACGGTCGGCGAGGTCAAGGGCTTCGCGTTCACCCTCGGATTGACCACCATCGTCGACATCGTGGTGGTGTTCCTGTTCACCAAGCCGCTGCTGACCATCCTGGCCCGCAGCGAGTTCTTCGGCGGCGGCCACAAGTGGTCGGGCCTGGATCCCGAGCGTCTCGGCGGGCAGGCGGTGAACTGGCGATCGAGCAAGCAGCAGCGCCTGACGGTCGCCGAACGCCGCCGGGTGGCCCTGGCCGCGGGTCTGGCCGACCCCGGCGATGACGAGGACAATGAAGTCGACTCCGATTCAAGCCGAGTGGAGGCCTGATGTCCCGCCTGTCTTCCATGGGTAACCGCCTCTACCGCGGTGAGGTTTCGTTCCAGATCGTCAACCGGCGCAAGCGGTGGCTGTCGATCTTCGGCGGCGTGCTCGTCATCGCGATCCTGGGCCTGCTCCTGCGCGGCCTGGTCTTCTCGGTGGAGTTCACCGGCGGCTCGACCATCACCGTGCCGAGCGCGACCCTGTCCGTCAACCAGGCGATGTCGATCGCCGAGGCCAACGGCAGTCCCGCGCCGACCGCGCAGGAGTCGACGGTGATCGACGGCGGTCGCCAGATCATCATCACCACCAAGACGATCACCAACACGCAGCAGGACGACATGACCGCGGCCCTGGCCAAGGCGGGCAATGTCAATCCCAACGCGATCACCGTGGACGCCACCGGCGCCAGCTGGGGCCACTCGGTGTCCAAGCAGGCCCTCACGGCGCTCATCGTCTTCCTGGCCCTGGTCGCCGTCTACCTGGCGATCTTCTTCGAGTGGCAGATGGCGGCCGCGGCCATCCTCTCGCTGCTAAACGTGATCGTGATCACCGTCGGCGTCTACGCCTGGTCCGGCCTGGAAGTGTCCCCGACCACGGTGACCGGCTTCCTGACCATCCTCGGTTACGCCCTCTATGACGCGGTCGTGGTCTTCGACAAGGTCAAGGAGAATACGAGGCTGCAGGTGAAGGCGGACAAGCTGGGGTACGCGGACTCCGCGAACCTGGCCGTCAACCAGACCCTGGTGCGCTCGCTCAACACCTCCCTGATCGCCACGATCCCGGTGTTCTCGCTGCTGCTCGGCGGTGCGATCTCCGGAGCCTCGGAGCTGGAGGAACTGGCGCTCGCCCTGTTCGTCGGCATCGTCGCCGGTACCATCTCCTCGATCCTGGTGGCCACGCCGTTCCTGGTCTGGCTCAAGGAGCTCGACCCGGCCGTCAAGGCCCAGGAGGCCCGGCTGGCCAGGAAGAGGCAGAAGGCCGGCCCCACTCCCGCCCCCGCGGCCGCCGGCCCGGCCGGGAACCTGGCCGCCGCCGACGAGGACGAGGTGCTGGCCGCGACCTCGCGGATCGTGGTCACCTCCGGCTCGGCCGGCAGCGACGTCCGGCGCAACCCGGCCCAGCGCAACCAGCCGGTGCGCACCACCAAGAAGAAGCGCTGACCGCTTCGACCTGCTCCTTTTGAGCGCGGGTTCGCCCCGCGCCCGAGATCGCACCCGCATTGTGGCGGGGATCCCCGAACCGGGCAACCGGACAGGGGGTCCCCGCCACGATCGTTTCCGTCGGGTGGTCTTTTCCGCTCAGGTAGAATGAGCTTCCGGGATAGACACGCGCCCGGTAGGCCGATCGGAGGTCAGGGCTTGACGACTACACCAGAGGTGGCCGAAGAGCGAGCTCAGCCGGAGGCCGCGGCGCCCGAGAGGCAGCTGCCGGCCGTCGTCGCCGAGCGCTCCGCCGTGCCCTCCCCGCCCGCTTCCGCGCCGCCCGTTTCCGCGCCTCAGTCCGGCGCCGCCCCGTCCCCCTCGCCGGCCCCGTCCGGGAACGGCTCCAGCGGGGCCTCCAACCGCGTGCGGGCCCGGCTGGCCAGGCTGGGCAGCCAGCGGCCCAACACCGGTCCCAGCCCCGTCCTGGAGCCGCTGTTCCGGATCGTGCGGGCCGGGGACCCCAAGGCCGACCTGCGCACGCTGGAGCGGGCCTACGCGATGGCGGAGAAGTACCACCGCGGCCAGCGGCGCAAGAGCGGCGACCCGTACATCACCCACCCGCTCGCGGTCACCACGATCCTGGCCGAGCTCGGCATGGACATCCCGACCCTGTGCGCCGGACTGCTGCACGACACGGTCGAGGACACCGACTACGCCCTGGACATGCTCCGGCGCGACTTCGGCGACACAGTCGCGCTGCTGGTCGACGGGGTCACCAAGCTGGACAAGGTCAAGCTCGGCGAGGCCGCGCAGGCCGAGACCGTGCGCAAGATGGTCGTGGCGATGTCCCGCGACATCCGGGTGCTGGTGATCAAGCTCGCCGACCGGCTGCACAACATGCGCACGATGCGCTACATGAAGCGGGAGAAGCAGGAGCAGAAGTCCCGCGAGACGCTGGAGATCTACGCGCCGCTGGCGCACCGGCTGGGCATGAACACGATCAAGTGGGAGCTGGAGGACCTGGCCTTCGCCATCCTCTACCCCAAGATGTACGACGAGATCGTGCACCTGGTGGCCGAGCGCGCGCCCAAGCGCGAGGAGTTCCTGGCGCAGGTCACCGACCTGGTCCAGGGCGACCTGCACGGGGCGAAGATCAAGGCCACGGTCACCGGCCGGCCCAAGCACTACTACTCGGTCTACCAGAAGATGATCGTCCGCGGCCGGGACTTCACCGAGATCTACGACCTGGTCGCCATCAGGGTCCTGGTCGAGTCGGTCCGCGACTGTTACGCGGTGCTCGGCACCATCCACGCGCGCTGGAATCCGGTCCCCGGCCGGTTCAAGGATTACATCGCGATGCCGAAGTTCAACATGTACCAGTCCTTGCACACCACGGTGATCGGGCCGCAGGGCCAGCCGGTCGAGCTGCAGATCCGCACGTACTCCATGCACCGGCGGGCCGAGTACGGCGTCGCCGCGCACTGGAAGTACAAGGAGGACGCCGCCGCCAGGTCCGTCACCGGCGGTCCGGGCACCGGCGAGGGCGGGCCGGGCGACATGGCCTGGCTGCGGCAGCTGCTGGACTGGCAGCGCGAGACGGCGGACCCGAGCGAGTTCCTGGACGCGCTGCGCTTCGACCTGTCCGCCGCCGAGGTCTACGTCTTCACCCCGAAGGGCGACGTCGTCCCGCTGCCCTCCGGCTCCACCCCGGTGGACTTCGCCTACGCGGTGCACACCGAGGTCGGCCACCACTGCATCGGCGCGCGGGTCAACGGCCGGTTGGTGCCGCTGGAGTCGAAGCTGGACAACGGCGACGTGGTCGAGGTCTTCACCTCCAAGGCGCCCACGGCCGGCCCCAGCCGGGACTGGCTCGCCTTCGTCGGCTCCCCGCGCGCGCGCAACAAGATCAAGGCCCACTTCACCAAGGAGCGCCGCGAAGAGGCGATCGAGCAGGGCCGCGAGGCCCTGGCCAAGACCATGCGCAAGCAGGGTCTGCCGCTGCAGCGGCTGCTCTCCGGCGAGGCGCTCTCCTCGATCGCGCTGGAGCTGCACCACAGCGACATCTCGGCGCTGTACGCCGCGATCGGCGAGAACCACGTCTCGGCCCAGTCCGTGGTCCAGCGGCTGATCCAGTCCCTGGGCGGCGAGGAGGGCGCGACCGAGGACCTGGCCGAGTCCACCATGCCCGGCACGCTCGGCGACGGCCGCAAGCGCAGCCGCGGCAGCGCCCGGCCCAGCGGCGACCCGGGCGTCCTGGTCAAGGGGATCGACGAGGTCTGGATCAAGCTGGCGCGCTGTTGCACCCCGGTGCCCGGCGACGAGATCGTCGGCTTCGTCACCCGCGGCAGCGGGGTCTCCGTGCACCGCAAGGACTGCGGCAACATCGCCGCGCTGATGGCCCAGCCGGAGCGGATGCAGCAGGTGGAGTGGGCCCCGACGGCCTCCTCGGTGTTCCTGGTCTCGATCCAGGTCGAGGCCCTCGACCGGTCCCGGCTACTATCCGACGTCACCCGCATCCTGTCCGACCAGCACGTCAACATCCTGGCCGCGACTGTGAACACCTCCCGCGACCGGGTGGCCATATCGCGATTCACGTTCGAGATGGGCGATCCCAAGCACCTGGGCCACGTCCTGAAGGCGGTCCGGGGCGTCGAGGGCGTCTACGACGTCTACCGGGTCTGACGGATTGTTATAGCTGCCTTTCGGCTCCGTTAAGGTCGGCTGACCAGCGAAACGACGATCGGCGCCCCGCTTTCGCGGAGCGCCGATCGTCGTTTACGCGTGCAGGCTGTGCCGTGCCTAGCGGGTGAACTCGTCCAGGGCCGCCTGGGCCTGGGCCAGCCACTCCTGCCGGGCGGCGATCGCGGCCTCGGCGTCGGCGACCTTCTTGGGCTGCTTGGCCTCGCTTGCCCGGGCCAGTTCCTTCTCGAACTTGCTGATGCTGGTGCGCAACTGGTCCACGGTGGCCTGGGCGCGGGCCCGGGCCTCGGGGTTGGTGCGCTTCCACTCGGCCTGCTCGGCGTCGGCCACGGCCCGCTCGATGTCGCGCAGCGCGCCCTCGATCCGGGCCTTGTCCTCGCGCGGCACCATCCCGATGGTCTCCCAGCGGGTGTGGATCGAGCGCAGCGCCGCCTTGGCCGTCTTGTAGTCGGTCACCGGCAGCAGCTTCTGCGCCTCGACCAGCAGGGCCTCCTTGGCCACGCCGTTCTCCTTGAAACCGGCGTCGCGCTGGTTCAGGTCGGCGTTGCGGGCGGCGAAGAAGGTGTCCTGGGCGGCCTTGAACCGGTCCCAGAGCTTGTCCTCCATCTCCCGCTGCGCGCGCCCGGCCGTCTTCCACTGCTGCATCAGGTTGCGGAAGCGCTGCGCGGTCTCGGCCCAGTCGGTCGAGTTGGCGAGGGACTCGGCCTCGGCGACCAGGGCCTCCTTGCGGTGCTTGACCTCGTCGCGCTGGGCGTCGAGGTGGGCGAAGTGGGCCTTGCGGTGCTTGGCGAAGGTGCCCCGGGCCGCGGCGAAGCGGCTCCACAGCTCGTCGTCGGCCTTGCGGTCCAGACGCGGCGCGGCCTTCCACTCGTCCACCAGGACCCGCAGCCGCTCGCCGGCCGACTTCCACTGCTGCGACTCAGCGAGAGACTCGGCCTCGGCGACCAGCGCCTCCTTGGCGATGGCGGCCTCGGCCTGCTGCTTGGCCCGGGCCTCCTTCTTGGCCGCCTGCTTCTGCTCGGCGATCCGGCCGATCTTGTCCAGCCGGGCGGTCAGGCCCGCCACGTCCCCGATCACGTGCGCGTCGGTGAGGGACTCGCGCAGCTTGGCGATCGCAGCCTCGGTGTCCTTGGCCGACAGACCCGGTCCGTGTACTCGCTTGTTGAGCAGGTCCACCTCGCCCTTGAGGCTGGCGAACTTGCGCTCGTAGAAGGCCAGTCCCTCGGCCGGAGTGCCGGCCGCCCAGTTGCCGATCTCCCGCTCGCTGCCGTCGCCGGCGATCGCGAAGACGGTGCCTTCCTCGGTCACCCGTCCCCACTGGCTGGAGACCGGTCCGAGGTCCACGACCACCGGGGCTTCCTCGGCCGGAGCCTCGGCGGCGGCGGCGGGTTCGGCCACCTCGGCCTCGACTGCGACAGCCTCGACGACTGTGGTGTCGACAACGGTAGTGTCGACAACGGGGGCCTCAACCACCACTGCCTCGACAGCAGGCGTCTCGACCACGGGAGTCTCGACGACAACAGCAGCCTCGACGACTGTCGTCTCGACCACGGGGGCCTCGACTACAGGCGCCTCGACAACAGTGGCCTCAACAACTGGAGTCTCAACGACTGCGGTTTCGACAACGGGGGTCTCAACAACTGGGGCTTCGGCAACAGGGGTCTCGACGGTAAGGGGCTCCTCAGCCGCCACGGCAACAATTTCGGCAGGGGTTTCGACCGCTTCGGCTCCGTCGGCGGGGGTCTCGGCGACCTCCGCCTCCGCGGCCTGCTCAGTGACGGGCGCCTCGGCGGCGACCTCGACAGCGGCGATTTCCGGGACGGCCGTTCCGGTCGCGGACACCTCTTCGGTGACGGCGACTTCTTCGACTGTCGTCTGCTCCGGTCCGTCGGACACGGTGGCCTCCTTGGGACGCGCGGTCCCTAGCGTGGATCAAGAACTGGGTGGGTCGGGGAACTTTCCCCACGCACTCTACAAGCCCGCGCATCCCAGGGAACAGTCTGTCGACCGTCAACGATTGGTTGGTAGGGGCTGCGCGTATTAGTTGGTGCTCACCTTGGTGATGGTCACCGTCTCGTTGGGCTTGCCGTCACCCGTCGCGTTGGAGTTGTCACTGCCCTTGGCGGCGATCGCGGTCAGCACGTCCAGGCCCGAGGTGATCTTGCCGAAGGGGGTGTAGCTCGGCGGCAACGGGGAGTCCTTGTAGACCAGGAAGAATTGGCTGCCGTTGGTGTCCGCGCCGCTGTTGGCCATCGCGATGGTGCCTGCGGGGTAGGTGACGGTGCCTGCGGAGGTGGCCGCGCCGAAGTAGCTCAGGTTCTCGTCCTGGAATTTGTAGCCGGGGCCGCCGCTGCCGGTGCCGGTCGGGTCGCCGCACTGCAGCACGTAGATGCCGCTGGTGGTCAGCCGGTGGCAGGGGGTGTTGTTGAAGTAGCCCTTGCCCGCGAGGTACTCGAAGGAGTAGGTCGCGTACGGCGCCAGCGTGGTCAGCGCGCTGAAGACGACGGTGCCCCGGTTGGTCACGATCGTCGCGTTGTACGGCTTGGCCGCGGCGGCGGCGTTGAAGGTCGGGATGCCGACGTTCTTGGACGCGGTGCCGTTGGCGAAGTAGCCGACCGGTTCCGGGGTGGCCGAGGCGGACGCGGTCGCGCCGGGGGTCGCGGCGGTCGAGGGCGTCGAGGCGGCGACCGGGGCGGCCTTCGAGTTGCCGCTCATCGCGATCGCGGTGCCGATGCCACCCGCGACCAGGAGGGCGACGACAGTACAGAGCGCGACGACGCGGGTACGCTTTTTCCGCTCGGCCGCCTTCTGCGCCTGGATCTTCTGGATGCGCTGGTAACGGGCGCGCTCCAAAGCGCGCTGCCGGTCCTTGGTGCTCGCCACTTGCTCTGCTCCTTGTTGATATCGGTTCGCGATCCTGCTTGCTCCGCCGGTAGGCTGTGGCCCACCAAACCACCGTACTGAAAGTCTGGACGCACGTGCTGATCACAGGGTTCCCCGCCGGTGCCTGGGCCACGAATTGCTATGTGGTGGCACCGGGCGCCAACGAGCGCTGCGTGATCATCGATCCCGGTCAGGACTCGGTCGCGGCGCTGGACGAGACCCTCCGTGAGCACAAACTTCAGCCGGCTGCGGTTATCCTTACACATGGGCACCTAGATCACACCTGGTCGGTGGCCCCAGTTTGCGGCGCTCACGACATCCCCGCGTTCATCCACCCGCGAGACCGCTACCACCTCAGCGATCCCGGCCGCGGCATCGGTCTGCCGCCGAACAGCCCGATGCTCGGCGGACTAAAATTTATCGAACCCTCAGACGTCCGCGAGCTCGTGGACGGCCGGACGATCGATTTCACCGAGGCGCTGGGACTGAGTTTCGTGGTCGACCACGCGCCGGGCCATACCGAGGGGTCGGTGACGTTCAGACTGCCCCGCTCCGGATCCGGATCCGACGAACCGGACATCTTGTTCAGCGGGGATCTGTTGTTCGCCGGCTCCATCGGCCGCAGCGACCTGCCGGGCGGCGACTCCCGGGAGATCATGCGGTCCCTGGCCCGGGTGTGCCTGCCGCTGCCGGACGAGACCATCGTGCTCTCCGGCCACGGCCCGCAGACCACCATCGGCCGGGAGCGCGCGTCGAATCCGTTCCTGAAAGGTCTCAAGGACGCCGATTCCGCCCGGCCCGGCCTGTAGAACAGTCCACGCAGCGTACCTAGAGAGACTTACCCTGACCATGAGTGAGTTCCAGGCCCCCAAGGGCACGTTCGACCTCCTGCCGCCCGGTTCGGCAGGCTTCCTGGCAGTGCGTGAGGCGATCTGCGCCTCGGTCCGCCGGGCCGGATACCGGTACATCGAGACGCCCGCCTTCGAGGACACCAAGCTCTTCTCCCGCGGTGTCGGCGAGTCCACCGACATCGTCTCCAAGGAGATGTACACCTTCACCACCCGCGGCGGAACTTCGCTGACCCTGCGCCCCGAGGGAACCGCCTCGGTGATGCGCGCGGTGCTGGAGAGCAACCTGGACAAGGCGGGGCTCCCGGTCAAGCTCTACTACAGCGGCTCCTTCTACCGCTACGAACGCCCGCAGAAGGGCCGCTACCGGCACTTCTCCCAGGTCGGCGCCGAGGCGATCGGCGCGATGGACCCGGCCCTGGACGCCGAGCTGATCATCCTGGCCGCCGACGCCCTGCGCGAACTCGGCCTCAGCCAGGTCACCCTGCTGCTCAACTCGCTCGGCGACGCACAGTGCAGGCCGGTCTACCGGGCCGCGCTGCAGGACTTCCTGCGCAAGCTCGACCTCGACGAACGCACCCAGGCCCGGATCGAGATCAACCCGCTGCGCGTCCTGGACGACAAGCGCGAGTCGGTGCAGGAGCAGCTTGTCGGCGCGCCGGTGATCGTGGACTACCTGTGTGAGGACTGCAAGGCGTACCACGACGAAGTGCGTGAACTGCTGACCGCCAACGGTGTCGCATTCACCGACGACGTCAAGCTGGTCCGCGGCCTGGACTACTACACCCGCACCACCTTCGAGTTCGTGCACGGCGGTCTTGGCTCACAGTCGGCGGTCGGCGGCGGGGGCCGCTACGACGGCCTGGCCGAACAGCTCGGTGGGCAGGCGCTGCCGTCCGTCGGCTGGGCCTTGGGCGTGGACCGGATCGTGTTGGCCCTGGAGGCCGAGGGAGTCGAGCCGGCCGCCGGAGAGAACGTCTCGGTCTTCGCCATCGCGCTCGGCGAATCGGCCAAGCGCACCCTGTTCAACGTGGTCACCGAGCTGCGCCGGGCCGGCCTCGGGGCCGACTTCGGCTACGCCGGCAAGGGCCTGAAGGGCACGATGAAGGCCGCCGACCGCTCCGGCGCGCGCTTCGCCCTGATCGCCGGGGACCGGGACCTGGCCGAGGGCCTGGTCCAAGTCAAGGACCTGACCAGCGGCGAGCAGTCGCCGGTACCGCTTACTGAGCTCGTCTCTACCCTGAAGGAGAAACTCAAGTGATCCGCACCCGAGAGGCCGGCAGCCTGCGCGCCGCCGACGCCGGCAGCACCGTCACCCTGGCCGGGTGGGTGGCCCGGCGCCGGGACCATGGCGGGGTCACCTTCCTCGACCTGCGCGACGGCTCCGGTCTCGTGCAGGTCGTGGTCCGCGAGTCCGAGGCCGTGCACGAGCTGCGCAACGAGTACTGCGTCGCCACTACCGGCCTGGTCCGGCTGCGCCCGGACGGCAACGCCAACCCCGACCTGCCGACCGGTGACGTCGAGGTCGTGGTGGAGGACGTCGAGGTGCTCTCCGAGGCCGCCGTGCTGCCGTTCCCGATCGAGGAGCACAAGCTCTCCAACGTCAACGAGGAGGTCCGGCTGCGCTACCGCTACCTGGACCTGCGCCGGGAGCCGATGGCCAAGGCGCTGCGGACCCGGGCCAAGGCGACCAAGGTGATCCGGGACGTGATGGACGACCTCGGCTTCCTGGACATCGAGACCCCGTACCTGACCCGGTCCACCCCCGAGGGCGCGCGCGACTTCCTGGTCCCGGTCCGCCTGCAGCCGGGCTCCTGGTACGCGCTGCCGCAGTCCCCGCAGCTGTTCAAGCAACTGTTGATGGTCGCCGGCATGGAGCGCTACTACCAGATCGCCCGCTGCTTCCGGGACGAGGACTTCCGGGCCGACCGCCAGCCCGAGTTCACCCAGCTCGACGTGGAGATGTCCTTCATCGACCAGGAGGACATCATCGCCGTCGGCGAGCAGGTCGCCTCCCGGGTCTGGAAAGAAGTGCTCGACGTCGACATCCCGCTGCCGCTGCCCCGGATGACGTACCACGAGGCGATGGCGCGCTACGGTTCGGACAAGCCGGACCTGCGCTTCGGCCAGGAACTGACCGAGCTGACCGAGTACTTCTCCGGCACCGAGTTCCGGGTCTTCCAGGCTCCGTACGTCGGCGCTGTGGTCATGCCCGGAGGTGCGGCGCAGACGCGCAAGGAACTCGACGGCTGGCAGGACTGGGCCAAGGCGCGCGGCGCCAAGGGCCTGGCCTACGTGGTCTTCGACGCCGAGACCGGAGAGCCCAAGGGCCCGGTGGCCAAGAACCTGTCCGAGGAGCACCTAGCCGGCCTGCGCGAGGCGGTCGGCGCGGTCAACGGCGACGCGGTGTTCTTCGCGGCCGGCAAGCGCACCGCCGCGCTGGAACTGCTCGGCGCCGCCCGGCTGGAGATCGGCGCGCGCTGCGGGCTGATCGCCGAGGGCCAGTGGAACTTCCTCTGGGTGGTCGACTTCCCGATGTTCGAGCCGATCGAGGACGCCCAGGGCAACCAGACCGGCTGGCACGCGGTGCACCACCCCTTCACCGCGCCCACCGCCGAGAGCCTGGACAGCTTCGACAAGGACCCCGGCTCCGCTCTGTCCAACGCCTACGACCTCGTGCTCAACGGCTCCGAGATCGGCGGCGGCTCGATCCGTATCCACCGCAAGGACGTGCAGGAGCGGGCCTTCACCGCGATCGGCCTGTCCGAGGAGGAGACGAAGTCGAAGTTCGGCTTCCTGCTGGAGGCCTTCAACTACGGCCCGCCGCCGCACGGCGGGATCGCCCTCGGCCTGGACCGCCTGGTCGCCCTGCTCGCCGGGGTGGACACGATCCGGGACGTGATCGCCTTCCCGAAGACCGCCTCCGGCGGCGACCCGCTGACCGGCGCGCCGACCCCGATCACCGCGGTGCAGCGCAAGGAGGCGGGGATCGACGGCAGGCCGGCCGCCCCGTCCGCCGGATCGGCTGCCCCGGCCGGATCGTCCGCCCAGGGCAAGTGAGCGTCGACGTGAAAGGGACCTGGGCCGCCGCGGCCCGGGTCCTGCGCCGTCTCTGGCGGGAGATGGTGGGCTTCGGCGTGGTCGGCACGGTCGGGGTGACCTGCGACTTCGCCGCGTTCAACACCGTGCTGCTGGGCTTTCACGGACCGCACGTGCTGGCTTCGCTCTCGGGTACCGTGCTCGGCACGATAGTCAGCTACCTGGGCAACAAATTCTGGGTCTTCCGCAAGCGCGACCAGCGCCAGTCCGGCGCCGAGCTGCTGCTGTTCGTGCTGGTCTCCGGCATCGCCATCGGGCTCACCGCGTTCGTCGTGTACTTCAACGACACGGCGCTGGGCAACCACTCGGCGCTCAGCGCCAACATCGCCCAGTTCATCTTCGGCCAGGGGCTGGGCACCGTCTTCCGCTTCTGGGGCTGCAACCGCTGGGTGTTCCCCGAGCGCGAACCCCAGCCCCAGCTCTCAGCGCCGCCCGGCTCCGTCCCCGCGCCCTCGTCCGCAACCGAATCCGAGGTCGAAGCGGAGATCGGCTGACCGGCTATCTTATAGGGACCCTAACTGATAATCTCCTCCTGTCCGTCGGTCCACGGTAGAGGGGGAGTGCCCGTCATGAGTGAGGCAAGCATCGAAGTCGCGATACCGAGTACGGACAGCCGGAGCCGGATCGGCCGGGACCGTCTCGTGGTGAGCGCGATCTTCGCTGTGCACGGCGCCGTGACCGGGACCTGGACCAGCCGCATCCCCTGGGTTCAAGAGCATGTCCACGCCGGCCTCGGCGTGCTCGGCGCATCCATGGTGGCGGCCACCGTGGGCTCCCTGGTGGCGATGCCCAGGGCCGGCGCGGTGGTGCGCCGCTTCGGCCACCGGACGGCGCTGCGGCTGCTGCTCGCGCTGTGGACCGCGTGCCTGGCGCTGCCCGCCCTGATGCCCGACGTGCCGGCGCTCGCGGCCTCGCTGTTCTTCTTCGGCGCCTCGGCCGGACTGGCCGACGTGGTCATGAACGCGGCCGGGGTCCGGGTCGAGCGGCGCGCCGGAAAGTCGATCATGTCCGGGCTGCACGGCCTCTGGTCGGTCGGCGTGCTGGCCGGCTCCGGGCTCGGCGTGCTGTGCGCCCACGCCCAGATCGGCGCCCCGGCCGAGTTGATCTCGGTCGCCGTCGTGCTCACCGTGGTCGCCCTGATCCTGCCCGGCCTGCTGACCGACGAGCCGGTCGCCGCGGAGGCCATGGCCGCCCAACCGAAACCCGCGCGGCGCCGCCTGCCGCGCCTGCCCTTCCCCAGTCGGGCCCTGCTGGGTCTGGCCGTGGTCGGCTTCTGCGCCGTCTTCGCCGAGGGAGCGTGCAACAACTGGTCGGCCGTCTACCTCGTCACCGTCGCGCACACCAACCAGGCCATTGCGGCCTTCGCGGTCACCGGCTTCGCCTGCACGATGGCGATCGGGCGGCTGACCGGGGACGCGGTCGTCCGGCGGCTCGGCCCGGTCCGGACCGTGCGCTTCGGCGGCATCGCGGCCACAGCCGGGGCGGTCGCCGTGGTCGTGGCCGGCTCGCCCTTGATCGCGGTGCTCGGTTTCGTGCTGACCGGCCTGGGCATCGCCACCACGGTGCCGCTGGTGTTCGGCGCGTCCGGCCGGGCCACCGCCCACGCGGAGAGCGCCATCGCGAGCATCGCCGTCATCACCTACACCGCCGGACTGGTCGCCGACCCGACGGTCGGTCTGCTCGGCTCTGCGGTCTCGCTGCCCTTCGCCTTCGGCGTGGTGGCCGTGCTCACCAGCGGCCTCGTCTTCGGCGCGGGCGCGCTGCGGGAGAAGACCGCCCCCGTGTGACAAGAGATTCCGGCAACTACTACCTCCAATTCATGAGGTACCGCTACGCTTCCTCACGCATCGCTTACATCAGTACCTGAATGATTGCGCATGCAAGCAGCTATCAGCCTGTGACGAAGGGTAATCGGAATCAACATGGCCACTTACGAGCACATCCCGCACCCACACATCAAGCACCGTGCGCTGGCCGGGCCGGTCAAGGTGGCCGACCAGCATCCGACCGGCAACGCGGCGGCTCGTTTCAACACGAAGATCGCCCTGGTCATCACGACCGCGGTGGGCAGTATGTGGTGCGCCTACATCTTCGCCCTGTTCGACCTGATCAGCCTGCCGGACGCGATCAAGGGCGGCGCGGCGACGATGGTGGCCTGGATCGCCCAGACCTTCCTGCAGCTGGTCCTGCTGTCCGTCATCATGGTCGGCCAGAACGTCCAGGCCGCCGCCGCCGACGCCCGCTCGGCCGCGAC
>Ga0302314_10008854_pt1 | contig 17864 bp, 17 predicted proteins | sample III_Palsa_N2_3_FD_200533 | JGI IMG/M metagenome (GOLD analysis project Ga0302314, IMG submission 200533) | Peat permafrost microbial communities from Stordalen Mire near Abisko, Sweden - III_Palsa_N2_3 | ecosystem: Environmental > Terrestrial > Soil > Palsa > Peat permafrost | place: Sweden...
GATGGGACCGAAAGAAATATCTACCGAGGGGGAGGCAAGCGATCGCCAGATCCGCGAGGCGGTGCTCCAGGAACTCGCCGGGCATCGTTGGGCCGCACCGGTCGAGGATGTGATGGTGAGCGATGGCGTGGTCCACCTATGGGGCGTCGTCACTTCGCAGGCACAGGCCCGCGGCATCTGTGTCGCCGCGCAAAGCGTGCCTGGAGTCAAAAGCGTGGAGGATCACACGGGTTTCGACCTGACAGCGTCGCCGGCTTGATGTCGCAACGCTTGAGAGAATCCGGCAAAGTTGACCCACATCAAGCCTTACATCCACGGAGCACCGGCAAATGAATGAAACGACCCTGGATTGTCTTACCGATCGGCATTTGCAGCTCTTTGGAACCATCATCCAGTGGTTCGCACAATATGAATCGCTCATGGAAGACGTCATGGCGACGGTCACGGGTTCGGATTTCGCCGCCGTCATGCTCTTGACCCGCGGCCTCGACTTCAATGCAAAACGGCTGGCATTGCTCGATCTGCTCCGTCATCGGGCGGTCCCGCTCGACCATTTCGACCGAGTTTGTGCATACCTCACGATCCCGCAAAATTTGACGCCGTTGCGCAATGATATTTTGCACTCGACGTGGCGATCAAGCGAACCGCCAAACTCGATCCAGCCCAACTGGATTCTCCGCCTACCTCCGAGCATCGTGCCGTTACGCACTGATCCGAACGCGCCTGACGAGGCCTTTATCGAACACATTCAGGACGAGATGGCCTATACCCTCGATGACCTCGATAAGATCGCCGTCACGCTCGCCGGCAATCATCACCGATTTTTCGAATACCTCCATAAGGTTGGACTCGTGCGTAGCACAGCTTAGTGCACAAGACAAAAACGAAAAAAGCAGCGCTCCCGCATCGTCAAAATGGCGGGTGAAGTCAGATGAACGTTCAACATAACTGCATCGAGCACCGTAAAGGTTGACCGAAATCAGATTTAAGCGCAGCGCTCCAAATGCTGATCGCTTGATGCATGTCAACGACCTAGATCCTCACCGGACTAGAGTTTCCATCAATAACGGCACTGCACCGGCTGTCGAGAACAAGGGCCGTGCGATGCTGCCGCCCATTCGCCAGCGCCGCAGCCTCGATCTACACCTTGGGCTTCCCCGGCGCAACGATTCATCGCGGCTTCGTGCTGCGGATACGTCAGTGGAGATCATCGAACCATGAGCAAAACAATGAAAGCCGCCGTAGTGCGGACCTTCGGCAAGCCGCTGCAGATTGAGGAGGTCGCTGTACCGACACCGGGCGCCGGGCAAATTCTCGTCAAGATCGAGGCCTGCGGCGTCTGCCATACCGATCTGCACGCCGCGCATGGCGACTGGCCGGTCAAACCTAATCCGCCCTTCATACCGGGGCACGAAGGCGTGGGCTATGTTGCCGAAGTGGGCGCCGGGGTGAAGCATGTCAAGGCCGGCGACCGGGTGGGCGTGCCTTGGCTCTATTCCGCATGCGGCCATTGCGAGCATTGCCTCGGCGGTTGGGAAACCTTGTGTGAATCGCAGCAAAACACCGGCTACTCGGTCAATGGCGGTTTCGCCGAATACGCGCTGGCCGACGCCGATTACGTTGGCCATCTGCCCAAAGGAATCGGCTTCGTCGACATCGCGCCTATCTTGTGCGCTGGTGTGACCGTATACAAAGGGCTCAAGGTTACCGACACCAAGCCGGGCGACTGGGTCGTTATCTCCGGGATAGGCGGCCTGGGGCACATGGCGGTCCAATATGCCAAAGCCATGGGTTTGAACGTCGCGGCGGTCGATATCGACGATCGGAAACTTGAACTCGCAACACGCCTTGGGGCCGCAATCACAGTCAATGCAAACACCACCGATCCGGCCACTTTCATCAAAAAGGAAATCGGCGGAGCACACGGCGTGCTGGTAACCGCGGTTTCGCCGACCGCATTCTCTCAGGCCCTGGGCATGGTTCGACGCGGCGGGACGGTCTCATTGAATGGCCTGCCGCCGGGCGATTTTCCGCTACCGATCTTCGATATGGTGCTGGGCGGCATTACCGTGCGCGGCTCGATTGTCGGCACGCGGCTGGATCTGCAGGAGTCGCTGGCCTTTGCCGATGAAGGCAAGGTCAAGGCGACGGTTTCCACGGATACGCTTGACAATATCAACGATGTCTTTGCGCGTATGCAGCGCGGCGAAATCGAAGGCCGGGTCGTCCTCGATTTCGCATAGCATGCGCATGATCGCTGTTTCATGGTGTCGGCGACACGAGTTTGATGCACACGGCACGACGATGGCCGCACCGGTACGCGTTTCAACCGGCTGCGCCACCGGTTTGAGCCGCTGCATCGCGTCGCTCGAACGCCGTCTGACATGCGACGCAGCGCGTCGCATAGGGCGCCGCCACGAGCCGCTCGAAACTCAGCGGCGTGCCGCATTCGATACAGTTGCCGTAGCGGCCTTGGCTGATGCGCACCAAGGCCTGTTCGATCTGCTGCAGCTCCTGCCGTTCATGCTGCGCGAGTGTATTACGTACGTCGTCGAAAGCCTCGCGCACCGAAGTCTCGTCGCGATGCGTTTGCGGATCGAGCGTTTGCGGCAAGATCGTGCCCGAGAGATCACCGTACGCGCCGCGCAGCGTCGCGAGCAAGTCATCGCGGCGCTTGCCGAGCGTGCGTTCCAGTTGTGCCACTTGTTCTGCTGCCAGGGTGGTCATGCGAGTCTCTCCAACCGGTTGAAAAGAGTCCAATAAAACAATCATCGGCTCGGTCGGCTCGCTATGACTTGACGCAAGTCAACCCGATCACGCTTGACCCCGGCCACCAGGTCCATCGCGCCGCCCATGCCCTTGATCATCTTGCCCGGGATCATCCAGTTGGCCAGGTCGCCATGCTGCGCTGCACGAAGATACCCGGGGTATGAATCGAATCCGGGTCAAGCTCGCCGACTTCGACGATCTCCTCGACTTCGGCGGATCTTCCGGTATTGGTGGCCGCTGGCCGCTGGCCGGTTTCGCGCCGACCTGTTCTACCAGCTCAATGTGCTGACCAGCATGGGTCGTGCGACGCTGTACAAGAAAATTGCCGCGCTGGGTATTGAAATCTGAAGCAAAACTTGGGGTATCGCGTGTGGCACTCCATACTCACTTATATTGGGTTAGGGAATGCAGATCATGGAGAACGCATTCGAGGATCGAGCCGCCGCCGGTCGTCTGCTGGCACAGCAGTTGCAGGATTATGCGGGGCGTGACGATGTGATCGTCCTGGCACTCCCTCGAGGCGGTGTGCCGGTGGCTTATGAGGTCGCGAAAGCGCTCGGTGTCGCGTTGGATGTGCTCGTCGTGCGCAAGCTCGGCGTACCGTTCAACGCGGAGTTGGCGATGGGCGCGTTAGCATCGGGCGGCGCGCTCTATGTCGATCAGGACGTGTTGCGCTTCGCGGATGTTACACAGCAGGAATTCGACACGATACTCGAGCAGGAGCGAGCTGAGCTGGAGCGACGCGAGGTGTTGTATCGAGGCTCTCACCCGCCCATCGAAATCAACGGAAAGACTGTCATCGTCGTTGACGATGGGATTGCCACGGGGGCCTCGATGCGTGCAGCGATTGCCGCGTTGCGCTCAAATCATCCGGCGCGTGTGATCGTTGCCGTTCCAGTTGCGCCCGTCGATACTCCCGCACGACTCGAAATCACCGCTGACGATTTCATTTGCGTGATGACGCCAAGCATGTTTTATAGCGTCGGTCAGTTCTATGACGAATTCGACCAGACAGCTGACGTGGAGGTGCGCAACTTATTGCAACAGGCGTTGCCCCGTGCTCGACCTAACCCGTGACCAATTGGCTGAACGTATCGGCGCGAAGAAACGTGCACTCGATAACTGGTTATTGCCAAGTGTCGATCTGGTTTGCGATCGCCACCTTGCGTATATAGATCGCTCGAATGCGAATCCGCAACCTCATACACGCGGCACGCCGGCATGAGCGTGCAGTACGTCGCCGCGCAATCGCATTTGCTGCACAAAGCTTGGGGCACCTGCCCCCATAGCAACAAACGTCGAGTGCAAATAGCGACGCGGGGCTGACTCCAGATTCGACTGACTGGGCAACTCAAGACGATTGCAGACCATATGGCCAACGAAGTCGTGATTCCGATTGGCGCAACTTGTTGCGGGACCGCGGGAGACCGGGGACTATTACATCCGGAATTGGTCGTTTCGGCAACACGGGAAGAGGCGACCTACGTTGATGAGGCCGCTGCGGATGCCTATGTGTCGGCGAACCGGACCTGCGAAATGGGTTTGAGACAAACGACCGGCCGTCCGTACGAATCGTTCGTCTTCAACTTGGAGGAAAGCACCCGCTAACCGTAGAACTCGAACACGCGTGTGATGACGCGCGGATCAGACCAGCATTAGCTTGACGTCGATGTTGTTGCGCGTCGCGTTTGAATAAGGGCAGACGACGTGCGCCTTGTCGATCAGAGCTTGCGCCTCTGCACGGTCCATGCCCGGCAGCGAGATTTTCAGTTCGACTTCGATGCCGAAGCCACTGGGGACCTGTCCGATTCCGACGCTGCCGTCGATGGCGACGTCCTTCGGCAAGGCGATCTTGTCGCGTGCGCTGACGGACCTCAGCGCGCCGATGAAGCACGCGCTATATCCCGCGGCGAAGAGTTGTTCGGGGTTCGTGCCGCCGCCGCTGCCGCCGAGTTCCTTCGGCATGGACAGCTTGAGATCAAGGTTGCTCTCGGGAATCGTCGCACGTCCGTCGCGGCCGCCGGTGACGTGCGCATGAGCACGGTACAAGACTTTTTCAATTCTCATTCGAGACTCCTTTGTGTGTCAGGGTGGTCGAGAACTTCGCGGCGTCGCAGCTAGGGGAAGTTCGCGCCGCCAAGCAATCAGCCTACAACCCAAGGAGCTGTGGTGACATTACATAATTATGTAGGCGCGACATGGTTAGTGGTGGTGTTCAGCGCAGGCGTCTTCGTGACACGGCACACAATCACGACATAAATATGTAATAACGTTGTCGCAGCCGCCTTGCTACCATCTGCGCTCCCGCTCTCCGGCACCTTCTTGGCTTGGAGGGTTATTCAGGATCGACCCCGTAGCAGTATCGATGGTAGGCTCCGGAAAAAGAGAATTCGGAAAATCTGTGAGGTTCATGACATGGATAATCCCGGCAAGGAAGTTGTTCACGCCCGAATCCAGCCGCGCCAGGCAATTGCCGAGTTTGCCAAGGTACTTTGGCACCTGCGCGCCATTCTCGCGATGCTATTGATACTTTTCCTTGCTTTGTCGGTCGCCATGTATTCCGTTGGGGGGGCCGTCGATATAGCCACACGGACACAATCATCGCTAGGTCAAACTTTCTACTTTTGCGCAGTCACGGCGCTGACCATCGGCTACGGCGACGTGGTGCCGACCACCACCCTTGGTCGGATCGTCGCGGTTTCGCTTGGACTACTCGGCGTGTTGATAACGGGTGTAGTAACTGCTTCCGCTGTTTATGCTATCCAGGTGGCTGCGCGTCGGGCCGGGCTACGACTTGACTAGGCGCGCAGAGAACGAGTCAAGTTAAAGATTCGCTAGCCGCGCATGCTATTGTGATAAGTGTATGGCGGCAGACGGAAGATCAGTCGATTTTGAATTTCCTGGCATTTTGCCAGGGAAATATCGCTGCATTGGGCGATTGATGTCGTGATGGTGTTAACACTAACCGCCTCAAAAGGGCATACTAAGAGGGGAAATCGGATGAGAACAATTAAATTCGCTATGCTTACGGGTGCTTTTTTTGTGATGCTGAATTCGGCTAGCGTATTTGCGCAAACCAGCACAGGCGGTTCGATGGCAATGGGTGCACCCACGGCGAAGTCCATGAGAATGGCCAATCGACATTTGGCAAAGACAGTTCGTCAGGCGCTGACCGCTACAAAGCCGTCTATCCCGATGGACGAAGTCGTTGTGTTGGCGAAAAAGGGCGTTGTGTCGTTGGTTGGCGAGGTTGAGTCGCAGGATCAAAGCGATCGAGCCGGGAAAGTCGCACAGGGCGTCGCCGGCGTGGCGTCGGTCAACAATCAGTTGAGTATCGAGGAAAAAGGCAACTGACGTTTCAACAGGCTTGCGGTTTCCTAAGCTCTAAGCCGGAACTGTAAAGTTGTACGTCTGGTTTTTGCGAATCTAAATTTCTCGTGAACTGACATAAGACCTGCTTCTCGGGTCTTATGTGTGTCCTCCTCGTTCGGATTTATCAAAAAAATTAACTTCGTCCGAGCGAATCGGTTATCTGCTCGCGAAGCCACGCGCACGTGTGCCCCCATTCGGGGGGTTGACCCGCGCACCGCGCGCCGCTACCTTGGCCAGGTATTCCACCCGAGAGTGAGGCAAGGTCATGGTGTCGCGCAATTCCGCCCGCCGCTTTCAGGCACCCTCCCCATTGACGCAGGGCCTTTGAGCTCACGAGGCCGCCGTGACGGAGCGCTCCCGCCTGATCGAACTGACCGCCGAGATCGTGGCGAGCTTCGTCTCGTGCAACCCGCTGCCGGCGGCCGATCTGCCTGCCTTCATTTCCAGTACCCATGCCGCATTGGCCGCGCTGAACGAGCCGTGCGAGGAAGCGGGACCGCATGCCGAGGCGGCGGTCCCAATCGACGAGTCGATCTATGACGACTACCTGGTCTGTCTGGAGGACGGCCAAAAACTGAAGTCGCTCAAGCGCCATCTGCAACACCGCTACGGGATGACGCCCGAGCAGTATCGGGCGAAATGGGGGCTGCCCGCCGACTATCCGATGGTAGCGCCCGCGTACTCGGCGCTACGCTCAACCATCGCGAAGAATCATCCCGCAGGCGCCGCCAAACCGCGTCGTCCGGTCAAGTCTTGAGGGGAGGCGGGGCGCGCTCGCGCCGCCGAATGAGACGCTTCGTTATTGCGGCATTCCCGCATACGAATAGCGCCGTCTAGGGTTCTTCTGCGGCCGGGTAGTCCGTAGAAGTCACGTATAAATCCCGTATAAGTCTCATATAGGTCCCGTATAACCCCGTATAAGGCCCATCACGACCCGGCCATTACCAAAAAATAACCGAAAAATAACCGAATCATCACGCTTCCTGACGGCGCCAGGTTTACTCTGGGCAGCATCTTCCCTCATCGAGCAGCTGCGACGAGCTCGTGTCCAACGGAGCCTGGAATGAACGATGTCGTTGCGCACGATAGTTTTTTGAAACCTGGCCGGACAACGCGAGGCGCGGCGATTCCGCGTGTTTCGTCCGAGACGGGCGCGAGGCGCCCGATTTCTCCCCCGCATTTCCCGGTGGGCAGCCGCACCGACGGGAGTCTACAGATTGCACGGACCAGCGTCGACCGGGTTGACGCCAGCTTTGCGAAAATCAGGCTCGACATCGAACAGGCGTGGCAGACCATCATGCGCTTCGATTGTAGTGAAGCGCTGGCCCTCGCGGACCTGATCGAACACCACGCGAACATGCTGTCCACCACTGTGGCGAAAGCGCTGCGCTGCGAGATCGCGGCGCTGCGGGCAGTGGCGTTTGTATTGCAGGACGATGAGGCGGCTGCATTGCCGGCTGCATTGTCCGCGCGCAGGCCTGAAGCAAGTGCGCCGACTGCGCACGTCGCGTTGACCGTGTGCCGCAGCGTGTATTGGCGGCTCGGCGACCTGGAGAGCTTCTACGCGGTGGAGCGCGCCCGGCTGAATAACCAGCCTGGCCGGTTGCAGGCGGTGTCCGCGCTGTTCGATCTGGCATTGGACTCCGCCGTCGCCCTCGATCAGATGCGCTTCAGCGCGGCGCGTTTGCTGGCTGCAGACGCGCTTGAGATCGGTCGCCGCTTTGTCGGTACGCACGTTCCGGTCGATGCGTTTCCAGCGTGCATCCTTGCGCAAGTACTCTACGAGCAGGGACAGGTGAACGAAGCCGAGGCGTTGATCGTCGCCCGGATGGCCAACATCCGCGAATGCTGTACGATCGAGAGCGCGCTGCGTGCGCATGTGCTGCTGGCGCGCATCGCCGCAAGCCGGCGGCAACATGGCAGGGGGCTCGCGATTCTCAGCGAGGCCGAGGCGCTCGGCGAACGGCGCGGCTGGCCGAGACTGCGGGCTGCGAGCCTCGCGCACCAGGTTGAGATGGAGGTAGGCAGCGGGCGCGTCGAGCAGGCGGCGCACTGTCTGCAGCGCCTCGCCGATCTCGCGGGTGAGCAGAGCGACGCGAGTAGCCACGTGAGCAGCCACGTGAGCTTCGAGATCGCGCGTTTTCATACTATCGCACGGGCGCGCGTCGCGCTGGCCCGCTCGTCTGACGGCGTCGATATTGCTTCGTTGCTGCAGCTTCATTGCGACACGGTATGGCGGCGGGGTCTCTATGCGGCGGTGCCCGTTGCCCTGTTGCTGGTAGAGGCGTTGCTCGTGACGGAGCAACGCGGCGAGGCGGTCGAGGTGCTCGTCGGTCTGCTCAGGCTCGCGCCATCCGTCGGCCTGCATCAAACCCTCGTTGATTGCAGTGTGCGCGTCGCCGAGCTCATCGAGGCGATCGTGCAACGGCGGATCGTTTCGGTCTGCGACACCCGCGAATTACTACCGTATGCGGGCATGCTGCTGATGCACCGGCAACGTGAAGCGAGCGCAGCCGATGAGCCGTTCGCGACGCGACGCCCGCACACGGGCGCGGGACTCAGCGAGCGCGAACGCCTGATCGTCGAGCTGATGGGGCGAGGGCTGTCCAACAAGCAGATCGCGATTGAGCTTTGCATCGCACCCGAAACCGTAAAATCGCACGCGAAGCATCTTTATACCAAGCTGTCGGTGAGAAACCGGACCGAGGCGGTAACGCTCGCAACCCGCCTTGGTTTGATCCAGATACCGAGGAATTTTCCCGCTTGAATTCCGACTTTCGCGCTCGTACGTCGCTGCAGTTTTCTGGCTTTCGGCTCGATTTGTCCAATCAATGCTTATGGCGCTTGAGCCCGACGCTATCCGCTACCCGCATCGACCTGCCGCCTAAAACATTCGCTGTGCTGCGCCATCTTGTCGAACATCCGCATCGGCTGATGTCGTCCGAGGCGCTGCTCGAAGCGGTATGGCCGGGCGTCCATGTGCAGCCCGAGGTGCTCAAGGGACACGTCGCGGCGATCCGCCGTGCCCTTGGCGACAGTGCCGAGCGCCCGCGCTACGTCGAGACGCATCGCGGGCGGGGCTATCGCTTCATCGCGTCAGTCGATGCTTTTGCAGCGGGCGGCCACTCGGGCTTCTTCGCGCGCAGAGCGGAACGTTTCGTAGGCCGCGCGCCGGAGCTCGGTGCATTGCTGGCCGCACATCAACGTGCGCAGGCAGGCACGCGGCAGATCGTGTTTATCACAGGCGAGGCGGGTATCGGCAAGACGGCGCTGGTCGACGAGTTCCTCGCGCGGGCGTCCCATGGCGACGCGCGGGTCTTGGGCGGCGGGTGTGTCGAAGGTTACGGCGGCACCGAACCGTATTATCCGGTGCTCGACGCGCTAGGCCGTTTGTGCGGCGGTGCAGGCGGGAAAGAGGTAAGCGAAGCGCTAGTCTCGATCGCGCCCACCTGGGCCGTCCTGATGCCGGCTCACGTGCCGGCTGGCATACGCGTATCGTTGCTCGCGCAGACGATCGGCACCGGGCGCAAACGCATGATGCGCGAAATTTGCGATCTGCTGGAAGCGCTGGCGATAGAACGTCCGCTACTGTTCGTGCTGGACGACCTGCACTGGGCGGATTACTCGACAATCGACATGCTGTGCGCGATCGCGCGACTTAAGGGATCCCTGCGGCTCATGCTGGTGGCCATTTACCGCAGCGAAGATGCCGCGTCCGTCCAGCATCCGGTGATGAAGCTCAGTCACATGCTCTCACTTCGCGGATCGTGTCAGGTGATAGCCCTGGCGCCGCTCAAGCCCGACTCGATCGGCACGTGGCTTGCGCACGGCGCAAGCCTGCACCCGCTCGACGAGGAGTTGGCGCATCTGGTCGCCGAACGCTGCGGCGGCAATCCGCTGTTCATGCAGGCCATTCTCGACGATCTGCACGAGCAGGCATTGGTGGACAAAACGCCTGACGGCTGGCATCAGACCGCGACGGCCGCGCAGCTACGCCGGGCACTACCGCGCACGATCGCCCAGGTCATCGAGACGCGCATCCAGCGACTGACGCCCGAGGCACAACGCGCGCTCGAAGCGGCGAGCGTGGCGGGGGGGGGCGGGGGGGGCGGGGGGGGGGGGGTTGGCGTTTCTGTCAGCGACGACCGCCGAAGCGGCCGCGATGACGGTCGAGGCGTTCGAAGATCTGTGTGACGGATTGGCTCGCCACGGCCAGTTCATTCGCCGCGCCGACATTCGGACCTTGCCCGATGGCTCAAGCGCGCACTCGTTCGAGTTTACGCATGCGCTGGTTCGGAGTGTCTTCTATGACCGCCAGGGGCTGACGCGGCGCTCCGCATCGCACCGGCTGATTGGCGAGCGTCTCGAGACACTGTTTGTCGCGGGGCACCGGGACGGTATTGCAACGCAGCTTTGCTGGCATTTCGCGGACGCGCAGCAATGGGACACGGCACTCGACTATCTGCGAATCGCTTTGCAGACCGCGAAGGTTCGCTATGCATATCGCGAAGCATTAGCGGCGTTCGATCAGGCCGATACGCTACTCGCGCGGTTACCGGCGGACTCGCGCTCGCTCAGGCGCATCGAGTTTGTCGAAGCGCGCGCGGTGCTGTATGCAGCCGCCCATGATCCGCAGGCGGTCAACGCGTATCGTGCGCTGAACGAACACGCGATGCAGTTCGGCAAGATCGAAGTGCAACTGCGCGCGCTGCTCGGTCTCTCGTACGTTCTAAGCTGGAATGATCAGGCTCGCTCGGTGGAATGCCTCGACGATGCACTTAGGCTGAGTGCGTCATATCCGGATCGACGCGTCGGTGCGTCGACGCAGGTTGCGTGTTGTGTGCGGCGTATCTGGACGCAAGGCTGGAGCGCGTCCGATGCGCAGCGATGCACGGATGCGCTCGCCACGTTGCGTGAGGTGGGCGATCCGGTGTCCATGGCGAAAGCGCAGCTGGAACATTGCATGTTGCTGATGGTTTCGACGCAGTACCGCACTGCGCTGAACACGGCGCAAGCGAGCTATCAGGTGTTGTACGACCATGCAGTGGGTCATCCGGGTTTCGACATCGCACGCAGTATGTGGATGGTGCGTCTGGGTGTGGCGTGGGCACATTTGTCGCTAGGCGATCTGGGCCGCTCGCTGGACGAATTCGACCGTGGCATCCGGGTGTTTCACGACAACGGCAATTACTTCGCAGCGCGCACACTGCAGGTCTATCGTGGCTGGTTGCTGATCCATATGATGGATTTCGAGACCGTTGTCGAACTCGACCGGCAATTCAGCCAGGCGGCGGATCACCCTGGGTCCGACCTTGAGGTCCGTGAGCGCGCCGCATTCCTGCCGCCGCAGCAGCGCGTCTGGACCATACTCGCCGGGCTTGCTCACGCAGGGCTAGGCGAAAATGCCATTGCCGCAGCGCGTTTCGCCGACGCCGAACGGCAGATGGATAGCGAGCCAATCATTTTCGACTGGTACTGGCGGCTGGCGCTCGAATGGGGGTGGGCAGACCTCGCGATTACGGGCGGCGATCGCGGTGCCGCGCAGTATCGCGCCCGTCGGCTCCTCGAACGGGCGCTCGCTACCGAAGAACGGACCTGGCAGGCGCTTGCGTGGGAAACGATGGCAAGAGCGTCGCTGAGCGAGGGCGATCTGGAGAATGCCATGGTTCATCTGGAGGCAGCGTTTTCGGTGACCGAAGGCTACGAGACGCCGCTTGCGAACTGGCTGCTGCAGCGCACGGCGGCGTGGCTGCATGAGGCATGCGGCGACACGCAGCGCATGGCCGCCGCGCGCCAGCGCTGCGTCGAATCACGTGCCCATCTTGCCGGTTCGATCTCGCAGGATGTTGGTTTCGGTCGGCGTCTCGCGGACCAGTTTGCGAGCTAGCCCCCTGCGTCCAACGTGTCGCGCAGACGATGCCCGGCGGGTAAGCTTGCAGCGAGCGCCGCTTTTTTGGCAGTCGCGAGTTCGGCGTGACGAGCGGCCGTTTCCATGTCGCCGCTCAAGCGGTATGCCACGCTCGCAGTGCGATGGATGCGCCAGTCCGCGAGCGGAGTCTGGAAGTGCTGCGTGGCCGCGATCGCCTCGTCTATGTGATGCACGGCGTCCGTCACCGCGCCAAGCTGAAGCGCGACGCGCGCCTGTACCTCCCACGACAAACCCTGCCAGGTGCGCTCTTCCGTGTCGGTCGCAAGCTTGACCAGACGCGCGACATGCGTCATCGCTTCTTCGAGCTCGCCCTCCATGAGCGCAAGGTTCGCGAGTCCCCATTCGAGCGACAGCCGCCAGTACCAGTCGAAAATCACCGGTTCGTTATCCATGCGCTGCATCACGTCGAGCAAATGAACGCGCGCCGTGCGAGTGTCGCCGAGGCCAAGGTAGGCCAGTCCCTTCAGGAGAATACCGAGCCGCTGCTCCGCAGGCAGGGTCGATCGGCGCACGGTGGTCTCGGTTGACGTTTCTGCGAGAACCTGCGTGCAGGACTCGAGCATGGCGTCGAAGTCCAGCGCATGGAATTGCAGCCAGCAGCGATACAGCGTGAGCGTATCGGCACCGTACTGATTGCCGTTAGCGGCAAACATTGCAATCGCCCGGTCGAACTCCTGCTGTGCGCGCCCAAACTCACCTAGATACAGCAGCGTCCAGGGCAGGCCGAGATTGACCATCCATGTTGCACGCGCCATGTTGAACTCGGGCCGGTTCTCATCGTTGTCGACGAGGAACTGGTAGCTCGCGAGTATGGTGTCCTGGGCCTGCTGATAGCGTGCGGACACCATCAACACCATGTTGTATTCGCACAGCGACCAGGCGGTCGTGAACGGATCGTCGCCATCGCGCAAGGCCGCGAGCGCGGCGTCGCACTGACGGATGTCGTCGGCACACCAGCCGCGTACCCACATTCTCCAGACGTAACAACTGATGCGGGTGCGCGCCTGTTGTTGCGGATGGGTCTGCTGTTCGCTTAGCGCTAGCGCTTCGTCAATGATCCGGCTGCAGCGTAGCTGATCGCGCCAGCTATAGGCGTAAGCGAGGCTCAGCAACGCGCGGCTCTGGATGTCGATCAGACCGAGTTGCGCGGCACGCGACGCCAGTTGCTCGCAAGTCTCGCGCGCACGCCGGTCATGCGCCGCGGTAAGGACTGACGCGCGCCCCTCGAGAAATTCTGCCTCCGCCGCCGCCCGTGCGTCGTCCGGCAAATTGGCCGCCAGCATCATAGCGCGATCGAGAATGGCGAGCGCGTCGTTGTACGCGAGGCGCTTTTTCGCGGTCTGGATCGCGATCCGCAGATACCCTAGCGCGCGCGACCATTTCCTGGCTGCCGCGAAATGCTGGGCCAGTTCGGCCGCGACGCCACCACGCGCTTCTGGAGCGCAGCGCGCTTCGAGCTCCTCGGCAATCTGACAGTGGGAATGAGCGGTACGCAGCGCGCCCTGGCGCTCATAGAATGTCTGCCGGTACATCGTATGGCGGAATGCGTAGGTGCGTGCCGCAATCATGTGGTCGAGCGGCGCGGGCGCCTCGCGGCGGATGAAGCTTTCCTGCCGGCACAGCACTTCGCAAATCTCCTCAACACATTCCTGGCTCAACTGGGCCACCGCAGCGATGACGGTTGCGTCGAAGTTGAGTCCCGCCACACTCGCGGCTTCCAGCACGCGTTGTTGATCGGCCGTCAGCCGTTGAATACGGTGCTCGATCACCTGGCTCAGGGTGAGCGGCACTTCGAGCCGCACTTCTGACGCAGACACATGCAGCTTCCAGCCATCCGGCGTGGACTGGGCAATTCCTTGCGCGACCAGATGATCGAGCGTCGCCACCATGAAGAGGGGATTGCCGCCGGAGCGCTCGCACACGAGTTCCGCGAAGCCGTTTTCGCGAGCTTGCTGCGCTTTGCCTTGAAGGTACTCGGCAATCGCACCTTCGGTCAGCGGTCCGAGCACGATGTCGTGGCAGAGCTTCTGCAGGCCGAGGTCGCGGTTCAACCGGCCCAGTGGATGATGAGCGACTTCCACATCCTCGGGGCGATAGGTGGCGACCACCATCAACCGTGCACCGTTGCGATGACGGGCGAGGGCGGAGAGCATGTCGACCGTCGAATAGTCCGACCAATGAAGGTCTTCAAAGACGAGCGCCAGCGGCCTTTGGACCGAGAGCGCGGCGAAAAACTCGCAGATTTCGCGCAGCATGCGGCCACTGACGGCGCCAATCAGCTGGCGTTGCAGGGCAGCGCGATGGCGCTCGGGCACCGAACCGGGAAGCTGCGCGGCCCAGGTCGGAGCGATCGAGATCAGATTGCGCGTGATGGCGGCCCCAGCGTCGCCGCGCACCAGTTGGGCGAGGGCTTCGAGGACGGGGTAATACGGCTCGGTGCCACCGTATCCCTCCACGCAGCGCCCTAGCGCAGTCAATACGTCGCCACGACCGTCGAGGGATTCGAGGAACTCGTTGACGAGCGTCGTCTTGCGGATGCCCGGTTCGCCAGCGACAAACACGACCCGGGACTCTCCTGCACAGGCCTCGTCGAATAGCGCTTTGAGCTTGTTTAACTGCGGCGTTCGTCCGACGAATGTGCTGTGCGTCGGACTGTGAAGCGGTGCCTGTGCATCCGTGGCATGGGCGGGCGCCCGGGCTCGCAGGGGCGCGATGAAACGATAGCCGCGGCCGCGTAGCGTTTCGATGAATCTGGGGTTGGCTGGATCGTCGCCGAGCGCGGCGCGTATCGACAGCATGTGTCCCTTCAGAACTTCCGGTTGCACGAGTACGTTTTGCCAGAGCGCGTCTAGAAATTCGTCGTGTGTCACGAGGCGCCCGGCGTTGTCGACCAGATACTGAAGCATGTCGTAGGCACGCGGCCTGAGATTGAGCCGGCGCTCGGCTGCGTCTGGTGTTGATTCCCAGACACATTGGTTGGCTCGGTCAAGCCGGAAAGGCGGAAAATCGCTCACGTTTGTCTCCGGCCGCACGGCGCGTCCATTCTTGCCATACTATATATACGAAGAGCGGTGAGCGCCCCGTTACGCTCGGTCAGGCGTGGACTCACCACGGCAAGGGGATAAACCGCCGTATAAGCGGACAACCTCACTGGCTTCGGCAGACGATAGCTTATTTCCAAACCTATAGCCGATTCTACACCGGCCAAATAGCCGCGAAAACCTCGGCTGTACGGACATGGCCGTGCGCAGTTTGGGAGGTTTTCAGTCGCTGATTTCGCCCCCCGATCGGGGGATAGGATGTAACAACACGTTCGACAATAATGGATCATGGCGACGCACTGAAGGGGCAGGTCATCCGGCCAATATGTGCCCTTGAGCGCTCGGCGTCAGATGATGCGCGGCGGTTCCCCAAACCGCCAGCACCCCATGAACAGCGACTTCCGGTCGCCCCCATCGAGGACGAAACGAGATGCCTAAAGCGTTTTCAGTTCCCATTACTCCGCAAGGAAAGTCCGCACTCGCGACGCTGCCTCCGTGGCACTATTCCAGCGACTGTCTCGCCGTCGAATACTGGGCCGACCCGAATGCGATCGCGGCACTCCTGCCGCCAGGCCTCACGGTGGACGAGAAATCCGCGGGACGGGCCTTCTTCTGGTTTCTAGACTGGCAATTCACGGGTTCCAATGACGAATTGACGGACCCGGCCCGGTATCAATACCGCGAGGCTTTCGTTCTGGTCGAGGCCATTTTCGAGGGTGTTTCGGTCAACTACTGCCCATACATCTTCGTCGACAACGATGCCGCCATCGCCCGCGGTTGGGCGCAGGGGTTTCCAAAGAAACTCGCCAGCGTCTATTAGACTCGCAGCTTCTCCGCGCCCAGTGCAGCGGCTGCGCCGCTTGCCAAAGGAAGCCGCTTCGGCGCCAGTGTGGCCGCGCACGGCGAACGGTTGGCGACCGCCCGTATCCAGCTCGAGGAACCTGTCGCTAACCCGGCGACCGTTTTCAACCGGCCGACAACGATGCGCCGCTACTTTCCCCAACTCGCGGCCGGCCGCCAGGACAAGCCACCGGTCGACGAGCTCACCATGTCGCTAACGGACAATCTCGCGATCGTGGATGTCTGGGCCGGATCGGCGGAACTGAAGCTTCCCGAAGTCGACGGCGAAGACATGCACTTGATTGCTCCGCTGCGCGTCGGCCGGGGTTACCGGCTCGGTATGGCGTACTCCGTGACGGACCTGCGCATTTTGAAGAACTATGCCGGGTGACGGTCTGGACGGCCACTTAACTTGGCAGCGGGCAAAGTTACGTCGGCCGCCAACCTGCATGCTCGCAAAACGTCCGTATAGGAGTCGCTCCAATGCCGCTTTACACCTTGATCACTCAGGACGGCGTACTCAGCAGTGAGGCTAAGTCCAAGCTCGCGATCGAACTGACGGCGCTGCATTCGGAATATTCCGGTGTGCCGAAAAATTGGGTGCATGTGGTATTTCAGGACTATGCGCCGGGCAATGGGTTCACGGCCGGCGAACCATCGGCCACTGCCGCGCTGACGCTACTGATCCGAACCGGCCGGACACCTGAATATAAGCGGGGATTGCTGCAGCGTCTTTGGACATTGTTTCAGACCGCGACGGGCGCCCCCGATGATCAGATTGTCATCGGCATACAGGAGGTGCCACCCAGTCAGGCGATGGAGATGGGACAGATCATGCCGGACGTCGTAAGCGAATCATGAACAGGGTACCTTCAGGAGAGTAGACATGAGCAAGACAGTTGCCGAAATTATTGTGGATACGCTCGCCTCGGCGGGCGTAAAGCATTGCTACGGGATCGTGGGCGACACGTTGAATCTCATCGCCCACCACATTAACGAGAGCGATATCGAGTGGGTCCATGTGCGCCATGAGGAGGCGGGGGCGTTCGCCGCCGAAGCCGAAGCCATGTTGACCGGCAACCTGACGGCCGTGGCGGGAAGCTGCGGCCCCGGCAGTCTTCACTTCATTAACGGCCTGGTGGACGCCAACCGTAATCGGGCTCCGGTTATCCTGATCGCAACCCAGGTGGCGAGCGAGGAAATCGGCTTTAACTTTCCGCAGGAGCTCGATTTCAAGGCGATCTACGGATCGTGCAGCGTTTTCTGCGACATGATCATTACGCCGGAGCAGGCACGACGCAAGACGGTGATTGCCTGTCAGACCGCCATTGCAAAGGGTGGGGTAGCCGTGCTGATCGTTCCGGTTGACATCGCCCATGCCAACGCGAGCGATAACGTCCCCTATTCGGTCCACACGAACGTGCTCGTGGTCCGACCGAGTGACGCAGACCTTGACCGTGTCGCCGAAATCCTCAATTCAGGCGACAAGATTGCGATCTATGGGGGTTCGGGATGTCGTGGCGCCCACGCTGAAATCCTCGCGGTCGCCGAGCGGCTCAAGGCGCCCATCGCGCACACGTCCCGCGCGAAGGACGCGCTTGAACACGACAACCCGTACAACGTCGGCATGACCGGCATTATTGGCGGCGAAGCGGGCTATCTGGCGGTATCCGAATGCGAGACCTTGTTGATGCTGGGCGCCGACTTCGCGTGGCGGCAGTTCTACCCGGAGAAGGCCAAAATCGTTCAGATCGATCTCGCACCCGATCATCTCGGGCGCCGGCATCCGGTCACGCTGGGGCTGGTTGGAGATATCAAGTCCACGATGGAGGCGTTGCTGCCACGCCTTAAACCGCGCACGTCGACCGAGTTCCGCGACAAGCTCGTCGAACGGCATGCCCAGGCGCTGGAAA
>Ga0302314_10008855_pt1 | contig 17862 bp, 15 predicted proteins | sample III_Palsa_N2_3_FD_200533 | JGI IMG/M metagenome (GOLD analysis project Ga0302314, IMG submission 200533) | Peat permafrost microbial communities from Stordalen Mire near Abisko, Sweden - III_Palsa_N2_3 | ecosystem: Environmental > Terrestrial > Soil > Palsa > Peat permafrost | place: Sweden...
ATCGCTCTGTCGCGGTGAAGGACGAAAGACCTCTGCGCCAAACCGCGCAATGTCATACCGCGAGCCACCCATCGACATCATCTCGATCGCGCAGCACGCCAGTCCAAACGTCATCGGCCACACTGAATTCTTCCGCACCCAGTTGATCGCCGCATCCATCGACGCCAGAACGACGCCCTCCGGCTGCTCATCCCCCCAGCTTACCTCGCGCAGCTTTTCCTGATTTTTTCCAAAGCTGTCCAGGCTGCCAAAGATATACCGATCAGTTTTTTGTGGAACGGCTGTGGGACGACCGCTGCTTGTAGTCTCGTTTGCAGGTGTGCTCATGTTCTCCAGTATAAAACCGATGTATCCCCTAAGTGCATAATTTCCGCTTCCTCTTCCGGATTCGGAGAAAAATGCAGGGACATTGCCGCATGACGCCGTGCACACCGCCTAAATTAAGGACAGGCATACCGTTCCAGCGTGACCCCTCGGTCCGCGCGAAACTCTGGCGGTAGTTCCAGGCTGATCCGGAAGCGTATCCACGTCAGTCTTCCCAGCGCCGACGCCTTCCCGTCCACCGGTTGTTCCAGACTGTGCGGCGTTGCATTGAAGTGCGACGCAACCATCGCCGCCATCTTCGACTGGTCGGCGGTCCCCGGAACAAAATGTGCATCCAGAATCTGCACCGTACCCTCCGGTGCCCGGCTCACCAGCTTCGCCAACCCCTCCTGCACGGCCGCGGAAGGCGCATCTGTTCGCCGATACTCCGCGTACATCGCCGACATCTGCTGAAACGCACGCCCATCCGCCGCAAATCGAAAGTGCCGAGGATTCCAGGCCACCGCATCCTGCGCCCGAAAGCTGAAGTCTGTACTGATTAACAAAGGGCTCACCGACTCATACGGCGGAGTAGCCAGCTCCGCATAGTCATGAGCGGGCCGCGGTTCACCCACCGGCAAAACCCGAAGGATCCAGCCCGAAGCCAGCGGCTCCAGCATCACCTCAAGCCCATTGCCGACCGGCCGAACATACCGCTCGCCCGCTCGGACCTCAGCCTCCAGAACCCCGCGAACGCACCCCGACGGCTTCCCCGTTACAACCGGAGCCGCCCGAGCAGTCCCTGGACTCAACCCCACCACCAAACCGCAGGCCAGAAAGATCGCCCCGAGCCATCCCCTGAACCTAACGAGCATTCTCCTCCATCGCCTGCAGCAGAGCGTCTCGCAGCGCCTGCTTCTCGTCCTTATCCAGCTTCGCCCCATTGCGCGTCAGGTAAAAAACGTCGATAGCCGTCTCGCCCTCTGTATCCACCAGCGCGACTTCGATATTGCAGCCCTGTGCTGCCAGCGTAAGACTCAGTGCCCGCAGCAATCCCGTCGTGTCCTGGGCAATCACCTCCAGCAGTGTGCTGTGCGACGAGGCCTCATCATCGAACTCCACCCTCGTCTCCACCACCACCAGCGGAGCTTTCTGCCGTCCCCGCCTGCGCCCGCTCAGCAGCTTCTCCACCGAAACCGCACCGGTCATCACATCATGCACGCTCTTCACAAACGACGCATGTTCGCTGGCATTCATCTCCAGGGTGCGAAAGCTGTCCGTAAACCGAAACGTATCCACCACCACACCCTGCCGGTTCGAAAACGCCTCAGCCGTAATAATGTTCATCCCCCAGCCAGCCAACGCCCCGGCCATCGTAGCGAAGAGCTGTGGCCTGTCCCGCGTCACCAGCGTCAGTTCGCTGACACCAGGCGCATAACGAAAATCAAGCTGCACCGGATCAGACCCAAACTGCGTCGCCATCCTGAAGTGAGTCCTCACCTGTTCAGGCGTTCTGGTCAGTACGTAACGCTCCGGAAATCCTTCCAGAAAATCCCCGACCGCAACCTTCTGCTCCGGCAGCAGAGCGGCAACGCGATGCACCAGCTCACTCTCTCCCAGCGCCCCCACTCTCTCATCATCGACGCTGCGATCCAGATAGTTCGCTGTAGAGATGTAAAGCCGCCAGAGATTCTCCGCCTTCCACGGCGTCAGCGCATCCGGATGCACGGCATTGATATCGGCATAGGTGAACAGCGTCAGCATGCGCAGCGCCTCGGGCGTCTGCACCTTGCCGGCAAAGGCACTCACCGTCTCCTCATCGAAGATGTCCCGCCGCAGTGCAGCCGACATCTCCAGATGATTGGCAATCAGACTCACGACCAGCCCGCTCTCGTACGAGTCCATCTCCAGCCGCGCCAGCACACTTTGTGCCAGCCGCGCGCTCTCCTGCGTATGCTCGCCCGTGCTCCGCCCCTTCCCTGTGTCATGCAGCAGAGCCGCCAGATACAGCAGCTCTGGATGAGGCAGCTCCCGCAGCAGACTGCCAAAACGCCCGGCCCACTCCGCCAGCGTCCCCGCCTGTACGCTCTCCAGTCCATGCAGCGTATCGATCAGCACAAATGTATGTTCATCCACCGTGTACCGGTGATAGGCATCGCGGATCACCAGCGCATCGATTCCGTGAAACTCCGGAATCAGCAGCTCCAGCAGGCCCAGCGCATGCAGCGTCCGCAGCGCATCCCCGGCATGGGTTCCCGTCAGTATCCCCTGCAGATGATGCCAAAGCGTCGGACCCTCTTCGAGGTGTGACGACAGCACCGGCAGCGCCTGCGACAGTCGCTCCTCCGCATCCCGTCCCAGGGTGCATCCCGTTCTGGCCATCGCCGCAAACAACTGCAGCACCACATCCGGGTCCTGCGCCGGATCATGTCTGCCCGCAGCTGCCTCCTCCAGAACCACCCGTCCTCGCTCTACGCGAAAGCCATACTGCGCCACCTCGGCCTCGCGTTTTCGCCTCAGCCCCAGCAGCCTCGAAGGAGCCTTCGCCACCAGCGGCTCTTCCATCACCTGCTTCACGCGGCGCTCCACGCTCCGTGCGTGGCGAAAATAAAACCGCATCCAGTACGCCGCATCCGCGCTCTTCGGCTGTCGTCCAGCCAGTCCCACCGCCGCCTCTGCCGCGGCATCCTGCGCCTGCCAGTCCAGCGTGTTGTCGTCGCGCTCATGACGATAATGCACAAAGCACCGCACCAGCCACAGAAACTCCACCGCCTGACGAAACTCATCGCTTTTTTCCGATGAGCTCACCCCAGCGCCATCCTGAAACCTGCCGCCGTTACTCGTTCCCTGCGCTCCCACCCCACGCAACGCCGCCATCCACGCGCACACATGCACGTCCCGCAGCCCGCCAGGACAGTCCTTGATATTTGGCTCCAGATGAAACAGCGTACCGCCGTACTTCGCATGACGAGCGCGCGTCAGCTCCAGCAGCTGAGCGATGATCGACTTCTGATCCCGCTGCAGCAGCTTCGGCACGCACTGTTCCGCCAGCTTTTCATACAACACAGCATCTCCCGCAACCAGCCGGTGGTCCATCAGCGACAGCGCAAACTCCACATTCTCCGCATGGAAGCGCTCGCACTCCACCAGCTTCCGCGTCATCGGCGAAACCCGGATTCCGCAGTCCCACATCTCCTGATTGACCCGCCGTATCGCGTCCTTCAGATCCTTCTCCGGCAGCCGTCCATCCAGCAGAAACAGAAGATCCACATCCGAATAAGGGAACAGTTCTCTCCGTCCATACCCACCCACAGCCACCAGAGCCACGCCGGAGTTCAGCCGAGCATCGCACTCCACCGCCTGCGCCCAAAGCCCACTCACCAACTCGTCGAGCGCCGTCGCCCGTGCGGCAATCGTCTCTGCCCCCGACGCCCCGCCTGCCTCAAACGCACCACGAATCTCCAGCATTCTTCGCTGGTATCTTCCGCGCATCACGCCCTCTGCGGTGGATTCGTTTGTCTGCATAGCCGCTTTACCCGAAGGAACCTAAAGCGCACCTGCAGCAGCTCCCGTCCTCGAACGATCGCAACTACAGGAGCCCCTGCAAATGTAACTGCTGCTGTTCTTTGAATGAGCATAAAGCAGTAGCTCTATGCCATATCATCACGAATAAAGCTGTTCTTCGTCCCGCGCTCGACAGGAGCCCCATCAGGACAATCTTCATCCCCTCGCACCCGCTCCACCCATTGCCGCTATAGCGGCAGAAGACCGCTCACAGAGCGATCTCGCCCCGCTCATCGTTGCGTATGCGAATCGCCTCATCGATCTTCGAAATAAAGATCTTTCCATCGCCGATCGTCCCCGTCCGTGCCGCCGACGTAATCGCCAGAATCGCCTTCTCCAGCATCGCATCCGAGACCACCAGCTCCAGCTTCACCTTCGGCAGCAGATCCACCGAGTACTCCCGGCCACGATAAAACTCCGTATGCCCCTTCTGCCGGCCGTGTCCTCTGGCCTCGGTGATCGTCATCCCTTCAACGCCAACCTCCACCAGAGCATCCTTCACCGCGTCCAGCTTCGACGGCTGAATCACCGCTTCAATCTTCTGCATATTCGTATCGTCCTCTCACCGCCAGGTTCAATTTACCGCGACGCTAGTGCGCCCAATCGTATCCTTCTTCGCCATGCTGTGAAATATCCAGACCTTCGCGCTCCTCCTCGACACTCACCCTAAGCCCAATAAGCTTATCCACGATGAAAAGAATAATAAGCGTACCTACAATCGAAAGACTCCAGGCAATCGCCACACCAATAAGCTGGTTCAACACCTGGTGCCCATTGCCCTCCAGCAGACCGGTAGCCTTCCCGGCTCCGAAGATCGGATTGATCGCGCTGTTCGCAAAAATTCCCGTTAGGATCGCTCCCATCGTCCCGCCCGCGCCGTGTACACCAAACGCATCCAGCGAGTCGTCATAGCCGAATATCGCCTTCACCTTCACTACCATGAAGTAGCAGAACACCCCGGCAATCCCCCCGATCCACAACGCCGACATAGGGGTCACAAAACCAGCCGCCGGCGTAATCGCCACCAGCCCCGCCACCGCACCGGAGATCGCACCCAGTGCCGACGGCTTACCCTGCCGAATCCACTCCGCCGCGCTCCACGTCAAAGCCGCTGCAGCCGCTCCAAAGTGCGTCGCCACAAAAGCCGACGTCGCCAGCGTTCCCGATCCCAGCGCCGAACCGGCGTTGAACCCAAACCAACCCACCCACAACAGACAAGCCCCGATAAAGCTCAGCACCACCGAGTGCGGCGGCATCGGCACCTTCGGATACCCCAGCCTCTTGCCCAGATAAAGCGCCGTCACCAGCGCCGAAACTCCCGAGGTCACATGCACCACGGTCCCGCCCGCAAAGTCGAGAGTAGGAAACCGTCCGCCCAGTGAAGCATTCAGCAATCCGCCCTTACCCCAGACCATATGCGCCATCGGGCTGTACACAAACAATGCCCACAGGATCATAAACACCAGCATCGCCGAAAACTTCATCCGCTCCGCGAACGCTCCCGTAATCAGCGCCGGGGTAATGATCGCGAACATCAGCTGATACACCATGAACGTCTGCAGCGGAATCGTCGCCGCATACTTCACATCCGGCGCCAGCCCAACCCCATGCAGAAACACGTTATGCAGCCCGCCAATAAACGCATTCCCCTCGCCAAACGCCAGCGAGTACGTCACCAGCGCCCACAGCACCGTAATCACGGCCATCATGGCGAAGGTCTGCATCATCGTGCCCAGAATATTCTTTTGCCGCACCAAACCACCGTAGAACAGCGCCAGCCCCGGCCCGCTCATCATCAGCACCAGCGCCGCTGAAACCAGCATCCATGCGTTATCGCCCGCCGTCTGTGCCGCCGCAATCGCAGCCACGTTATCGGCATTCTGCTTCTCCAGCACAGCAATCCTGCCGGTATCGCTGCCGACGACAGGAGCCGTAGTCTGCGCCATCACACGGGATCCCCCCACTACCGATCCGCCGACGATCAGCGCAAACAAAAAAGCCAGAAACACCTTCACTACTGGACGACGCATGCGATGCATAGAAAAATCACCTGTTCCAAAAGTAGTAAACAAGAATCAACCAAATCAGCGGAAAAGAAAAAGACACTCCCGCATTCGCCAGCCCTACGGCAGCCAAACTTTAGCCTTCGCTTGTCTCTTGCAGCGAAACCTCTTACATTGCCTGATGCGCTTACTCTACAACAAGGTATCGCCGCATTACAAAGCTGGAAATTTATCGCCACACCGTCACCTCACAGAAAGGCTCATCCCCATGTCCACCGCAACACTGCATCGCTGGAGTGAAATCGAACCCGAACAGCTTAATCCGCTGCTCACCCGCCAATTTGTCACCGGTGACCAGGCCATGTTTGCCCGCATCGTACTTACGAAGGGGTGCATCGTCCCTCGACACTCGCACCCCAACGAGCAACTCGCCTTCATCCTCCAGGGCAGCCTCCGCTTCGACTTCGATGACGGCACCTCACACGTAGTCAACTCCGGCGAGGTTCTTGTCATCCCTGCCAACCTTCCCCACGCAGCCGTAGCCCTCGAAGACACCATCGACTTCGACATCTTCGCTCCGCCCCGCCAGGACTGGCTCGACAAAACCGATAGCTATCTTCGCTGAGCAAAACTGATGTCCTGCCGACGGGCCCACTGCGCGCGGGGCGGGCGTTTGCACGCCTTTTTAAGTTGTTTTGGCAACACAAACAGCAACGGTCCTCCCGTTGGTCGGAATCATCCTCCGCCGACCAACGGGAGGCCCCTAAAAGATCATCCCTGCAAGACAAGGTATACACACCACGAAGTGGTCGCCCTCCGCGCAGGAGGCCCGTCCGGCAGGACAGTTTTATCTCTTACTCCTACTGCGACGCTGCCGCCATATACCCACGCTCCCGCATCCACTTCGCCAGCAGATCCGGCCACACGCTCAGCTGCGGATTCGCCGCCGCCAGCCCCGCCCCATGAGCTCCATGCTGAAACAGATGCATCTCCGCCGGAACCCCGGCCTTCACCAGCGCCGTATAAAACATCACACTGTTCACCACAGGCACTGTCTTGTCTTCTGTCGTAGCAAACAGAAACGAAGGCGGCGTATCCTTCGTCACCTGCAACTCCTCCGAGAGCGACTTCACCAGCGCCGGATCGGGCGTATCTCCCAGCAGATACTTCAGTGATCCATGATGCACATCCGGCTCTTCCATCGTAATCACCGGATAAGCGAGAATCAAAAAGTCCGGCCTGCTTCCCTTCTGCTCCACGACATCGCTCGCCCCGGCATTGCCTGCATCGAAGTGCGTCCCCGCCGTCGCCGCCAGATGCCCACCCGCCGAGAACCCCCACATTCCTACATGGTCCTCTGCCACGCCATACTCCGCAGCATGAGCCCGCACCAGCCGAATCGCCCTCTGCGCATCCTCAAGCTCTACCGGATAGTGGTACTTCGGCCCCAGCCGATACTGCAGCACAAACGCGGCGACCCCACGCTCATTCAGCCAATGCGCAATATCCGACCCTTCCTTCACCATCGACAGGTGCTGATACCCACCCCCCGGCGCCACCACCACCCCGGTCTTCGTCGCATTCACCCCCGTTGGCAGATACACCGTCAGCGTAGGCTTATCGATGTCCTCACTCCCCTGCGCTCCCGGAGCCCCCTCCGGCCACAACAACATCGTCTTCCCGCCGACCGCCGGTCCTGCCACAACAGAAGGAGCTGCAACCTGTGCCTGCCCCACGCTGCACATCAACATCAACATCACAAAGCTGCCAAAGAAATTCCTCACTGCTCCTCCACTTTAGAATCCATTTGATCTAACAGCACCAACGCAGCAATGGTACTACCACTTAACCTCCCCGCCGCCTTCGATCGGAACGAACCCTCCAATTCATCTCCCTCTAACTAATTTCATCTCCCTCTAACTAATCCCGCCGCCTGGCCTTCGACATCTTCCCCACCCTTCCCGTACCCTAACAACAGTCATCCAACGGCCCGCAGGGAGATCCATGAAGCAACTCGTTCAAAGACAGCTCGCACAATCCATCGCCACCATGCAGGCCGTCCTCGCCGACGAACATATCACCGACACCCTCGTTACCATCGGCAAACTCACCGCCGAAGCTATGCAGTCCGGCCACAAGCTCCTCGTCGCCGGCAACGGTGGCTCTGCCGCCGACGCCCAGCACCTCGTCGCCGAGTTCGTCGTCCGCCTCACCGTCAACCGCCCCGCCCTCCGCGCCATCGCCCTCACCACCGACTCCTCCATCCTCACCGCCACCGGTAACGACTTCGGCTTCGATCAGCTCTTCTCCCGCCAGGTCGAAGCCCTCGGCCAGCCCGGCGACATCTTCCTCGGCATCTCCACCTCCGGCAACTCGCCCAACATCGTCAAAGCCCTTCACCAGTGCAAAAAAACGGGCATTACCACCATCGGCTTCACCGGCAACGACGGCGGCAAAATGCGCGACCTCTGCGACCACAACATCATCATCCCCTCTGCCGTCACCATGAACATCCAGGAGTCGCACCTCGCCCTTGAACACATCTTCTGCATGATCGTCGAGCGCTTCACCTTCGGCCACGACTTCGACACCAAACCCCGGATACTCAGCGAATAGCGCTTCTTCCGCTGCCAAACAGCTCCTTCCCACTGCCAGACAGCTTCTTCCCGCTGCCAGACATTTTGTCATCCTGAGCGGAGCAGTTCGCGCCTTTTGCGAACTGCGCAGTCGAAGGACCTGCGGTTGCTTTTGCCCTTGCAGTTCTCACATGCAGATCCCGGATGCTATGATTTCCTCCTTGAAATAGTTTCAGATTACGGAGTCTGCATGAAGCGCACCGTCCTACTCTTCTTTGCCCTCGCCGCCCCTGCCTTCGCCCAGCCATCTCCGGCACTGATGAAGTACGCCTGCGGCCCCGCCAACCGCATGTTCGCCACCCTCAGCCCGACCTCGCGCTTCACCGACACCACCGCCGGCTTCGATCTCCTCCCCTCCCCCGCCGTCGAAGGCAAGGCCTGCACCAGCGACAAGCCCTTCTTCTTCTCCGTCCCCATCCCCGAGGGCAGTTACCGCATCACCCTAGTCCTCGGCGGGCCACAGGCTTCCGTCACAACGGTCCGAGCCGAAGGCCGCCGCCTGATGCTCGAAAAGATCCCGACCCAACCTAACGCCTCCGTCACAAAGGTCTTCGACACCAACGTCCGCTACCCCGAGATCGCAGGAGACCCGAACAATCTCGTCAAACTCAAACCCCGCGAACAGGGCATCCTCAACTGGGATCACAAACTCACCCTCGAATTCAACGGCGACCACCCCAGCGTCCGCTCCATCGACATCGAGCCCATCCCCAGCGAGCCCGTCATCTACCTCGCCGGAGACTCCACCGTCGTCGATCAGTACTACGAGCCCTGGGCCGCATGGGGCCAGATGCTTCCGCGCTTCTTCCTCCCTGGCGTCGTCATCGCCAACCACGCCGAATCCGGCGAAACCACCCGCGCCTTCGTCGGCGAAAAACGCCTCGCAAAGATCATGACCACCATGAAGCCCGGCGACTACCTCTTCATCCAGTTCGCCCACAACGACATGAAGCCCAACGCCGTTCCTCTTGAAGACTACAAAAAACTCCTCATCGACTACATCGCCCAGACCCGCGCCAAAGGCGCAACTCCCGTCCTCGTCACTCCCATGAACCGCCGCACCTTCGACGCCGACGGAAAAATCACCAACTCCTTCGGTGCCTACCCCGACGCCGTCCGCGAGGTCGCAGCCGCACAAAAGGTCGCTCTCATCGACCTCAACGCCATGAGCAAAACCCTCTTCGAAACCATGGGTCCCGAAGGCACACTCAAAGCCTTCATGCACTTCCCTGCCGACTCATTCCCCGGCCAGACCGCAGCCATCAGCGACGACACCCACTTCAACAGCTACGGCGCCTACGAGCTCGCCCGCTGCATCGTCCACGGCATCCGCGAAGACAGGCTCCCCATCGCAAAGTTCCTCGACCCCGCCGTCCCGGACTTCAACCCCGCCCACCCCGACTCACAGCCCGACTTCCACCTGCCCTTTACCCCCATCCTGCTAAAAAGCGACCCCACCAAAGTCGGGCAGACCTAACCTCTAATGCTCCCCCAGCAACACCCCTGAATCCGCCCGAAAATCCCTCTCCGTCACCGCCCCCACATACGTCTTCGCCACCCTGCCCTGCTTATCCACCAGCACGGTAGTCGGCACCCCCGCCATCCCCATCGCCATCTGCGACATCTCCTCCGGAAACGCCACCGGATAATTCACCCCGAAGCGATCCACAAACTCTTTCACCTTTTCCCTGCTGCCCTGGTCGATCGAAACTCCCACCACCGCCAATCCCTTTGGTCCCAGCTCCCGAGCCAGCCGTATCAATCCCGGCATCTCCTCCCGGCAGGGCCCGCACCACGTCGCCCAGTAGTTGATCAACACCACCTGCCCGCGATGCTCTTCCAGCCGCCACGTCCCTCCGCCCATCTGCTCCAGCGCAACCGCCGGCATCATCCTTCGCGAACCCTCCGGCGTAATCCCACCCGACTGCCTCGCCCCGAAATGCCACGCCAGAGCCACCAGCGCAAACGCGACCATCCCCGCGCCATACTTCATCCATCGCTCTCTCCTTCCTTCCGCCATGTTCACCTCCTCGCCAGCCTAACCCTTTTCTAACCCGCCGCCGCTCTGTACAGTGTGTAGAACCAGACAGCAGAATCAGGGAGCAGACCCAATTTCCAGACCACGCCGCACCACCCTCCTCAAAGCGATCACGTCTCTGGTCCTGCTTTTCGCAGCCGCTCCTGGCATCCCCTACTCCATCCAGACCCACGAAGAGCTCATTGACCTCGCCTGGAAAGCATCCATCCGCCCCATCCTCCTCAAACAGTACCCCACCCTCACCGACGCCGAGATCCAGCAGGCCCACGGCTACGCCTACGGTGGCTGTGCCATCCAGGACTTCGGCTACTATCCCTTCGGCAACCGCTTCTTCTCCGATCTCACCCACTACGTCCGCTCCGGCGACTTCGTCCTCTCGCTCCTCCGCAACGCCCACACCGCCAACGAGCTCGCCTTCGCCATCGGCTCCCTCTCCCACTACATCGGCGACACCATCGGCCACAGCGCCGCCGTCAATCTCTCTGTCCCTGTCGAGTTTCCGAAGCTTGAAAAAAAATACGGCCCGTCCGTCAACTACGCCGAAGATCCCCACGCCCACGTCCAGACCGAGTTCGCCTTCGACATCAACCAGCTCAGCAAACGCCGCTTCGCCCCCTCCGCCTACCTGCGCTACATCGGCCTCAAAGTCCCATCCGCACTTCTCCGCAGAGCCTTCTTCGAAACCTACGGCCTCAACCTTCCCGACATCATCGGCACCCGCCAGACCTCAATGCGCATCTACCGTTTCGCTGCCCGGCGCTTCCTGCCCGACATCGCCCGCGCCGAAACCATCCTCCACAAAAAGAAATTCCCGGCCGATACTCCCAGCCCCGATCTCGACGCCCTCGCAAAGGATCTCTCTCAGGCCGCCGCCGAAAACGACTGGGAAAAATTCCGCAAACCTCCTGGCGTCCGCAGCCACCTCTTCGCCGCCTTCATCTTCATCCTGCCTAAAGTCGGCACGCTCAAACTCCTCGCCATTCGCGGCCCTCAGTCAGACACAGAACTCCTCTATATCAAGAGCGTCAATCGCTCCATCACGGCCATGCGCCTCACCCTGAGCCACTACGACACCATCCAGACCTACCTTCCCAACCGCGATCTCGACACCGGCAATCCGGTCACCCCCGGCAGCTACCCACTCACCGACAGCACCTACGCCGAACTCCTCGCCAAACTAACCGCCCACCCCGATCACCACATTCCCGCCCAGCTCAAACACGACCTCATCGCCTACTACGCTGACCCGTCAGCCCCAATCATCACCAAAAAGAATCCCGCAGCCTGGGCGCAGGTCCAGGCCAATCTTCTGACCCTCGCCACCATGCAGACCGTTGGCGATCTCGACCCCGTCCCCGCCCCCATCGCAGACACCGAATAGCTCAGCGCCTTACTCGTACCGCAGCGCCTCAATCGGATCCAGGCTTGCCGCCTTCATCGCCGGAATCATCCCGCTGACCGTTCCCACAATCACCAGAATCGCCGTCGCCACCAGCACAATATTCGGCGAGATCAGCAGATAAATATCTCCTTTATCCGCATTCGCCGCCAGCGCGCTGTAAAACGTAATCCTCCCCACCACCTTCGCGATCAGGTAAGCCAGCGCAATCCCGCCCGCGCCCCCCACTCCCGAGATCACCAGCGCCTCCGCCAGAAACTGCATCAGAATATGCCGCTTCCTCGCGCCCAGCGCCTTCTCCACGCCAATCTCCCTCGTCCTCTGCTGCACGCTCACCAGCATGATGTTCATCAGCCCGATCCCTGCAATCCCCAGCGTCAGCGCGCCGATAAACAACAGCAGCACCTGCAGCCCCAGCGAGATAATGCGAAACTGCTGCAACTGTTCCATGATGTTGGCCACAAACACCGCCTGCCGGTCCGTCGCCCGATAGCCATGAGCCGCCGCCAGGCTCTTGCGCAGCGCATCCTCCACCACCTTCGGATCGCCCTTATAGTCCATCCAGATGCCGTCGATATACTTTGTGTCCTTGATGTCGCCCATCGTCGTAAACGGCACATCCACCGAGCGGTTAACGTTGTCGTCCGACTCCTGCATCTTCGGCTCCAGCACTCCAACCACCTCGAAGCTCACCCCCTTCAGCCGAATCGTCTGCCCCAGCGGAAACAGCCCCGAAAACAGCTTCGTCTTCGCCTCCGACCCGATCACCGCGACATGCGCCCTCTGCTGCACATCGCTCTCAGTCAAAAGCCGTCCCTCAGCCAGCTCCATCCTCTGAATCGACTGCAGCTCCGGCGTAATGCCGTCCACCTCCCACGTATAGCTGCGCAGATCGTTCTGCACCGGTACGGTCTTCCACATCACCGGAGACACCCGAAGAATCCCCGGCACCGTCTCCTCAATCCGTTCCACATCGTCCTGCGTCAGCCTGACCTGCACACCCGCCTTCGCCCCACCCGCCTGCTCGCTCGTCCGCCCCGGAAACACCCCGATCATATTCGTGCCAAACTGCGCAAAGATATTCTCGAACGCCTGCCCGAACCCCGCCCCATACGCCAGCAGCAGCACCACCGTCGCGATGCCCCACGCCATCCCCACAATCGTGATGGCCGTGCGCCGCCCATTGTGCCGCATCGCCTCCACCGCCTGCCCAAAGATGTCCTTCAACATACGCCGTTACTCCTTCCGCAGCGCTTCCACCGGCTGCAGCATCGCCGCCTGCCGAGCCGGATAAATCCCCGCGACAATCCCGCACAGCGTCAGCGTTCCCAGCGCCATCACCGCCGACCACGGCACCAGCCGCGGTGGATCGAACCCCATTTCGTTATTCCCCATCGCCGCTCCCAGCGCCGCCATCAGCGCTGCCGCCCCCACAATCCCAATCACTCCGCTCAACCCCGTCAGCATCAGCCCCTCCAGAAAAAACTGAAAGAGAATACTCCGATTGGTCGCCCCCAGCGCCTTGCGCAGCCCAATCTCCTTCGTCCTCTCCGACACCGTCACCAGCATAATGTTGATGATCCCCACCGCCCCCAGCGCCAGCGTCACAATCCCCACCCCGCCCAAAAACACATCCATCGCGGTAAAGATCAGCCCCACCATCCGGTTCGACTTAATCGTGTCCCACTCCTCGAACCCATCCTTTGAGGCCGCATCGAACCCATGCCGCTCCGCAATAATCTTATGCACCTCGGCCTTTGCCGTCTCATTCAGATCCTCAGCCGTCGGCTGATACTGAATCGACGTCACCGCGTTCTCCGGCACATTCTCGCCCGTTATCGGAAACAGCTCCAGCATCGTCGTCAACGGAATGTAGACCTTCTGATTATCCCCGTCGTTATTGCCCCGCCCAAACTTCTTCGCCACCCCGACCACATGAAACCGGTAGCCGTTGAGCGTAATAAACGTATCCAGCGAAGGATGCCCCTGAAACAGCACCTGCGCTGTCTTCTGTCCCAGCACCACCACCTGCCTGCGCTGTGTCAGATCATCGTGATTCAGAAACCGTCCCTGCGCGATCGGCAGATTCCGTATCTCCGGATAATTCACCTCGACGCCCAGCACATCGCCACCCGCGCTCGAAAACTCGCTGACCTCCTTCAGATCGCTCCGCTGAATGAACGAGGTCACATTCCTCACCTTCGCCGCCTGCGTGCGAATCGCTTCCGCATCCCCCAGCGTCAGCTTGTACGGCTGCATTCCAATGTGCTGTCCCGGCAGCGCCGGAATATTTCCACCCCACAGCATGATCACATCGGTCCCCAGCTCAGCCAGGCCCCTCCGCTGCCCCGAGCGAAACCCTTCACCCAACCCGATCAGCAGCAATAGCGACGCCACGCCCCAGGCGATGCCGAACATCGTCAGAAACGACCGAAGCTTATTGGCCGCGATCGATCCGAACACCTGACCAAAAATATTGAAAACAGCGCGCATGGCAATCGTTGGACTCTAACACTCTCAGAGCGTTACGCAGAAACGAACCAAAGAGTTCCCAGAATGACAAGCTGTTGAACGAATCATGTCCTGCCGGATGGGCCCACTGCGCGTGGGGCGGGCGTTCACACGCCTTTTAACTTGTCTTGGCAAACCAGAAAGCAACGGCCCTCCCGTTGGTCGGAATCATGCATCCGCCGAGCAACGCGAGGCCCCTAAAACATCATCCCCGCAAGACCGGTACACCCACCACGAAGTGGTCGCCCTCCGCGCAGGAGGCCCGTCCGGCAGGACAAATCTTTACCCGGCATTCTTAACCAGCATAGGAACATCCGGATCAATCTCCCGCTGCACCTCTACCCCAAGCGCACGCAAAAATCCTTCCGTCACCGAAAGCGTCGCCTCCGCAGCCCCCGCAGGATAAACCAGCCGCACATTCGTCAGCGCAGCCAGACCTCCGCGAACCAACCCTCCCCGCACCGCGACACATCGCTCCGGCCGATACACGCACGAAGCCAGATCCGTAATACTCAGCGCCTCGCTCGGCGTGCAAAGAATCGTCTTCGGCGGAGCCATGCGGTCGATCATGCTGAAGATCTCCAGCTTCGACTCCAGCTCATCCGGCACAAAGTCGACGGCAATATCCGCCGCCCTCACCGCGTCCTCAACCGTAGAGACCAGTTCAAGCATCCCCACCGCAGCACGCAGGCGAAGATCGGCAAAATCCGCCTCCGCCTTCCGCAGCTTCGCCGGCATCACATCTTCCAGCACCACATGAAAGCCGGCCCCGGCACACGCCAAAGCAAAACTGCGGCCCGCCACCCCAGCCCCAATCACTGCAACCGTGTGAATCTCATTCGGCAGTTCAAAAGACGGCTGATACCCAGCCGCCTCCTTCACTTCTTGCTCGCAACAGCGCTGATCACAGACTCATAACTGGGTTCAGCCTGCTTGATATGGTCGGACACGCGCTGGCGCTCCTCCTCTGTCAGCGACGGCAGAACCGCGAGAATGCGGCGCAGCGTTACTGAAATGTCGTCAACGTAATTCATAGTGCGGATAGCTTCGCCAGAGAGAGGCATTCGTGGTGCTCCTGAAATTAGATGTACTCTTTTCAGTCTAAACGCTGGAGCCCAGCTCTGCCCGTTTCGATGCCTCTTCCACAGGTTTGCCCGCCTCATCGCCCGACACAGGCTCCTCATATCCGTCCCGGTCCGTCATCTCCATCAGCGCCGCAAGCTGGGTGGCAAAGTCCGGATGCAATGCATCAAGCCCATACCGCCACGTCCAGTTGCCCTCACCCGCCGAAGGCATATTCATCCTCGCCTCATTGCCCAGGTGCAGCACATCCTGCATCGGAAGAATGCAGATATTCGCCACCGAACTCGCAACCGACCGAATCATCGCCCACACAATATCTGCGTCATGCTGAATAGGCTGCAGATAGGTCTGAACATTGATGCGATCCTGCTCGCTGGTATCACGCAGCCACCACCCCAGCGTCGTGTTGTTGTCGTGCGTTCCCGTATAAGCCACGGTATTCGGAACATATCGGTGCGGCAGATAAGGATGCCCCGCCCGATCCGTAAACCCGAACTGCAGAATCCTCATCCCCGGCATCCCAAAGTGCTCGCGCAGCTCATCCACCTCCGGCGTAATCAGCCCCAGATCCTCCGCAACAAACGGCAGCGGCCCAAAGACATCCCGCAACCGCTGAAACAGCTCATGCCCCGGAGCCTTCACCCACTGCCCCCGCACCGCTGTCGCCTCCTCCGCCGGAATCGACCAGTAAGCCTCGAAGCCGCGAAAGTGGTCCAGACGAATGATGTCGTACAGCGTCAGCGACCGGCGAACCCTCGCCACCCACCAGTCGAAGCCGCGTTCCTTCATCACGCCCCACTTGTACAGTGGATTTCCCCAGCGCTGTCCCGTCACAGAAAAATAATCCGGTGGCACCCCCGCCACCCGCAGCGGCCTTAGCTCCGCGTCCAGCTCAAACGACTCCGGATGCGTCCACACATCCGCGCTGTCGTAGTTCACAAAGATCGCAACATCGCCCATGATGCGAATATCCCGCTCCGCACAATAGGTACGCAGCGCGCACCACTGCTCGTTGAAGAAGAACTGAATGACCTGCTCCACCTCCAGCTCCCGCCCGCTGTCATTCAACAACTTCGTCAGTGCATCATTCCTGCGATGCGCATACTCCTCGGGCCAGTCGATCCAGCTCACATAGTTGTATCTGCGCCGCAGCACGTTATACATCGCATAATCGGAGAGCCAGAAAAGATTGCTCTGACAAAATTTCTGAAACCTCGCCATCTGCCCTTTGGAGGCGCGATCCAGAAAGTTCCCTGCCGCCTCTTCGATCACCGGCAGCTTCAGACGCATCGCCCCTGCAAAGTCAGCAGGCCCTTCATGTCCCGGCAGCCCTGCGAGCCGATCCCCGCCAATCCATCCATCTTCCACCAGCCGCTCCAGGCTGATCAGCAGCGGATTCCCCGCAAACGCAGACAACGCCGAATAAGGCGAGCTTCCAAACCCCGTCGGACTCAGCGGCAATACCTGCCACATCCGTTGTTTTGCCGCAGCCAGAAAGTCCGCAAACGCATACGCCGCCGGCCCAAAGTCACCCACTCCACCATACGAAGGCAACGAAGTGATATGCAGCAGAATCCCCGAAAGCCGCTCCTGACTATTGCCGTCCCCACTCATTACTCCCCCTTGTACTCCTGCAATCTATGATGCCAAAAACCTGCACGACCGTCGCAAACAGACACCCCATCGCACCAACAAACAAAAATGCCCCGGGGACATTCCGTTCCCGGGGCACTCTTATTTTTGTCCAGCCAGCTAGCTTCCAAAGGGAGACGATCCCGGTGCGCCCGGTGCCGCCTGCTTCTTCGAATACCGCACCGCTCCACCCTTCTCGTACTTCTCCGTCAGGTTGCCGATGTACACGCGGAAGATCTCCTCCCGCTGTTCATTCAGCAGCTGCTCTTTGGTCTGCTCGAAGTTCTTCGTGATGTCCTCCGCAGTTGGCTGCTGCTTATCCAGCACACTCAGCACAATCCCTGTGCGCCCCGAATTGATGGGTCCCGAAATTCCACCCACCGGCAGCGAGAAGGCAACCGCACCCGGCCCACTCATCGCTCCCACATCGGGCACCTGGGCATCCTTGCCAACCAGATCGCTCGTCTTCACCGCGATATTCATCTCCGCAGCAGCCTTCTTCAGATCGTTCAGCACCTTCGCCCGATCGTCCAGCTTCTTCAGCTGCGCGTTCAGCAGCTGCGGAAGCTGTTGTTCCCGATAGTCGCTCAGAATATGGTCCTTATACTCCGCAAAATCCGGAGCATGAGCCGGCTTCACATCCATCACCTGAAACACAGCAAACCCGTCTCCCGTCGAAACCGAAGCCGGATC
>Ga0302314_10008856_pt1 | contig 17861 bp, 11 predicted proteins | sample III_Palsa_N2_3_FD_200533 | JGI IMG/M metagenome (GOLD analysis project Ga0302314, IMG submission 200533) | Peat permafrost microbial communities from Stordalen Mire near Abisko, Sweden - III_Palsa_N2_3 | ecosystem: Environmental > Terrestrial > Soil > Palsa > Peat permafrost | place: Sweden...
CATCCAGTGTCTTCTGGAGACATTCTCGACAAATATGCCGCCCCCGCAGCCAATCAAACCCTTCGGCCTCAGCCCGGTCGCATGACCGGCACTACTTGCCCAGCCTCGTCGGGCAAATTAGCAAGGATGGGTGAGGGTGACGTTTTTCGCGAAGAGGGACAGACGGGAGCGGAATTAGGGTTTAGTCTCAATGCATCGCTGGGTCGCCGGGTGGCCGCCCGTCCATAAAGGAAGGCCCCTGCAATTGCTTCGAAAGGGGAGCGGCTGCAATGACGGATCGATCCCACGAGATCCCGCAGGACCTCCGTACTCTCGTCCGCGTTGTCTCAGCTTGCACATTAGGCCTCTGGGCATTCGCAGCAGGTTTGCTGATCGGGGTCTTTCTGTTTTCGTGATCGAGGGGTTGCCGACTAGTCGGAGTTACGTTGACAGCACTGCCACCGCAACAAGGCGATGAAATCGTTGGTTGCACTGAAGGTTCCCACCCCGGCCATTCGTTTTGGGTCCGGCTCGGCGTTAACCGCCTCGAGCCGAGCAAAGACACGCCACGTAGACGGTGCCAGCCGTAAGCGCGAGCCCCATGACAACGTCCAGGATGGCGCCCAGAAGAACTTCCCGAGTAATGGGTTTGCGGGCCATACGCCCTCGTTCCGCTTGTCGTGGATAGAGGACACCATTTTGCTGAGTCGGGGAACCAGCCTTTATCTGTTGCTCAGAATCATCAGGACGTTGGCATTTCCGCCGATGTTCGAGATTCGCTTTGACTGTGCAGGCTCACGCTTGCTTAGTCGGAGAGGATCGCGGGGATTGCTCATGTGGGCAGATATAGCAGGCGTTCTGGTCGTTCTCAGCATCGCAATACTGATCGCCCATGCTTTCGATGCGTTTCGGTCGGGCTAACTTACTGTGCCCTCGTAGCAAGCTCGTAGGATGGGTGGAGCGAAGCGATACCCATCAGTTGCATTGCTGCAAAATTGAATTCTGCGAAAAATTCATTCGCCAAATCAGGTCCCGCTCACGCCACCGACATATCCAGCGGCGGCGCGACGTTGTCGGGCAGCGGGCTGACATAGGGCGTGCGGGCGGTGCGCTTGGCAAGATCAGCCTTGGCGGACGCAATCAGCGCCGGCTCGCTGAGCGCCTGGACGCCGAGGGCGGCCATCGCCTTCGCGGCCTGCACCATGGCCTTGTGGGCATGCGGGCTCTTGCCCTGCGCAACCACCTGCCAGGTGTGAAACGGCGTGCCGATGGCGACGGTGGGGGCATGGACCTGAACGGTCGGCACCACCCAGCTGACATCGCCGACATCGGTCGAGCCGATCTGCGGATTGCGCTTGGCGTCCAGCGGCACGATGAAATCGGCCAGCGGCCGGTCCGTCGGATCCATGCCGATCGAGTAATAGACCGAAGCGATGTCCTTGTCGGTCAAGGTCGACTGGATTTTCGCGGCGAATGCCTTGTCCGCCTCGTCGAAATGCGGCGGGCCGAGTTCTTCCATGATGCGGTGCAGGGTTTGCTCGAGCGGGGTGTTGTCCAGCACATTGGAGACGGCGGAAATGATCCGCATCTCCATTTTGGTCTCGGTCATCAGCGCCGCGCCCTGCGCGATCTTGTGAACGCGCCCGACCAACTCGTTCATGTCGGGCAGGTCGCGGGCGCGGATCGAATAGCGCACGCGGGCGTGGGCCTGCACCACATTGGGGGCAATGCCGCCGGTGTCGAGCAACGCATAGTGGACGCGGGCGTCGCTTGGCATGTGCTCGCGCATGTAGTTGACGCCGACATTCATCAGCTCCACCGCGTCGAGCGCGCTGCGGCCGAGATGCGGCGAGGCGGCGGCATGCGCGGTGCGGCCGGTGAAGATGAAATCGGCGCGGGTGTTGGCGAGCGAAGGCGTCACCGCCACTTCCCAGAAGCTGTTGGGGTGCCAGGTGATGGCGATGTCGGCGTCATCGAAGGCGCCCGCGCGCACCATGAAGGTTTTCGCGGCACCGCCCTCTTCGGCGGGGCAACCATAATAACGCACGCGCCCCGGCACCTTGTGCGCCGCAAGCCAATCCTTCACGGCGGTCGCTGATAATAGCGCGGCCGAGCCCAGGAGATTGTGGCCGCAGCCGTGGCCATGGCCTCCCGCCTCGATCGGGCGAGGCTCCGCCACGCCCGCCTCCTGGCTCAGGCCCGGCAGCGCATCGTATTCGCCGAGGAAAGCAATCACGGGGCCGCCTTGACCCCATTCGCCGATCAAGGCGGTGGGAATGTTGGCGGCGTTCTCGGTGATGCGAAAACCCTGATGGCGCAGCTCGGCCAGATGTTCGGCGGAGGAGCGCGCCTCGGTGTAGCACACCTCGGGCATCGCCCAGACTTTGTCGGCGAGATCGATGAAACGCGGCTTGATCGCGTCAACGCCAAGCCTGATGTCGCTGCGGTTGTCCATGCGCCGGTCCTCGATCCCTGAGATCGATATCGTTACCAGCTTCGCCTGATACCGCCTAGCGTCGGCCGGAGCAGCAGCCATGCGGCCGGAGCAAAGGATAAGCGTTGCGCCACAGCCCTACGCGCCGTCACCGCAACCGGCAGCGGCTCATTTGGCGGCGACCAATTTCAGCAACTCGGTCCGCACCCGCTCAAGCACACTTTCATATTCGCGGGTTTCGGTCTGCCGGAACAGCCGCACGCTCGGATACCAGGGACTGTCGTCGCGATCGAGCAGCCAGCGGTAGTCCGGCGTGCACGGCAGCAGGATCCAGGTCGGGCAGCCCAGTGCTGCGGCGAGATGGGCGACGCTGGTGTCGACGGTGATGACAAGGTCGAGGCAGGAAATCAGCGCCGCGGTCTCGGCAAAGTCGGTGAGGTCAGCGGTGAGATCGACCATCTCGGACCGTTCGAGCAGCATCGCTTTGTCGTCCGGTGCGGATCCAGGCTGACAAAGCTCGCACCGACATCGAGGATGCGGGAAAACGTCCGCAACGGGATCGATCGGTTGTGATCATTAATGTGGGCCGCACGGCCAGACCAGACCAGACCGACCCGGAGCCTGGCAGGAGGGCCAAGGCGGGGTTCAAGGCATGCTTGAAGGCGTGCTTGCCATCCTTGCACGCGATCCGCCGCTGGAGCGGGCAGGTAGGACGTCCCGGCCGGAATAGTGTCGAGCCGGGTCCCGAACGCCATTGGCAACCTCGAAAGCGGGCAATGCAAATCGAAGGCCGGCCGCGCATCCGCCGATTGCGGGAGGCACTGCGAGACGCCGCTCACTCCCGAAAGCAGCGTACACAAGGGGGCGGGGACGACCAGAATGACCTGCGCACCGCGCGCCGCCACCATCGGGACATAGCGCGCCAGCTGAATGGCATCGCCCAGCCCTTCGTCTGAACAGAGCAGGATGGTCTTGCCGGCGATAGGTTCGGCGCCAAACCACGCCGGTTCGGAGAACTCCGGATAATAGCCGGCCGTGAACCATGGAATCTTCCAACGCGCCTCGCGCGCGGCCCAGCCGCTGGCGAAATCTCCGGTCCGTAGCTGAATAAGGGCCACGTTCCAGTCCGCCTCGGCGTTGTCAGGGTCAATGCTCTTCAGATGGCGGAACACCGCGACCGCTTCGTCGAACCTGCGAATTTCACTGAGCGTGACGGCCTTGTTGTTAAGGGCCGACGCGAAGTCCGGCCGCAGCTCCAAGGCCCGGTCATACCATTCCAGCGCCTCCTCGTGCCGATTGAGCCTGTACAGAGCGGCGCCGATATCGCTGCATATGTCGGCATTGGTCGGATCCAGCGCCCGCGCCTGCCTGTTGTCGGATAGCGCTTCCTCGAATCGATTGAGGTTGTGCAACGCTGCGCCACGCCCGTTCAGGGTCGCAGGGTGATCAGGCTGCAATTCGTCGCACAGGCTGAAGTGGACAAGAGCCTGTTCGAAGCGTTTCGAGCGGAGCAGAAGCGCCGCGCAATTGTACACCGCGTACCAGTAGCGGGGGCTAAGCTTGAGCGCATGTTGATAGCTCAAGATCGCCTGGTCGGTGCGTTGCAACAGGACGAGAATATTGGCTAGCCGTATCCATAACTCGGCATCATCGGGCCTGATCTGCACCGCTTGGTCGAAGGCCTTCAGCGCCTCTTCATGCAGTCCCTGCTGCTCCAGCGCGGTGCCGAGGCCCGCAAGATAATCCGTGTTGGGATCCGCCCGATTGGCGCGACCGACCCACTCGATCGCGGCATCGTATTGTTTGGCGTGGAGCGACAGCAGGCCCATCAGGTGCAGCGTATCGGCATGCCCGGCATCGAGCGCAAGCGCCCGCTGGCAACAGATTTGCGCGTCGAGAGGCCGTCCTGCTCGCAAATGGCCCAGGCCAGCCTGGTGGAGCGCAGCAGGGGTGCCCGCGTCACCTTTCGATGCTGCCGGAGCCTTGCGGGCGGCTACCCGGCGTTCACGACGATTCATCTGCGCACTTCAGGTAGGACCTGCATCAACCTCTAGGTGATTCGCCGCTATCGGCAAAGCCGCGCATTTCGCGCGACCCGGTGGCTACCGCCGTACGGTCCTACGGCCCGAAATCAAAGCTTCTCCACCCAACTCGAGTCCTGCTCATACATTGCGTCTCCTATGTCTTGTTGATGGCAACCACGAGCCCGAAGCTGCTTGATCAACTCCCCTGCAGACAGCGGTTTCGGACTGGTCCAAGCAGCCTTCACATGCGGCGGAGTGCCGAAGCGTCATACAGGTCGCTCGAAATCCGTCTTATGCTCAATCCCATATCCTTCTTCCAAAGTAGAAATCTACCGCTATTACAAGGATGGGTGGAGCGAAGCGATACCCATCAGTTGCATTTGCGAAGGTGATGGGTTTCGCGAAGAGCTCAACCCATCCTTGGCTGTCGTCCAGCGCGGCACGCCGTGGACCGAAAAACCGCCTAGAGTTTAATGGTTGCTACGGGCTATTTGTATTCGATTTTGATGTCGCCGACGCTCTGCTGATTTCTAAAGCTCGGCGGATTAGCGCAGCGTAATCCGCCATTGATGTCGCCCGACAACATACTTCAGCGGCCGTTGCAAAACAAAGATGGCGGATTACGCTGCGCTAATCCACCCTACAGACCCAAACAAAAACGGAGGCATCGCTGCCTCCGTTTGTTTATTCGCTATTCGCTATTCGCTATTCGCCGTTTACCCCAGCCGTCCCGCCGCGTGCGCCAGCAGGGTGTAGACCATGCCGGTCTCGGAGGTGAGGTGGCTGCGCAGCGCCTGCGGGCCCCGATCGTCGCGCGCGACCTCGTCGAGCAGGCGCTCGAACTCGGTGATGTAGCGGTCGACGGTCTGCTTGAAGGCTCGGTCGGCGCGATATTTGCGGGCGACTTCGTCGAACGCCTTCTGGCCGGCCGGCGTATAGAGCCGCTTGGTGAAGGCCTTGCTCTCGCCGCGCTGATAGCGATCCCACATCTCGGCGGCGAGGTTGCGATCCATCAGGCGTCCGATGTCGAGCGACAGCGATTCCAGCGGATTGCCGCTCGATGCCGGTTGCGGCGGACGGCTGCGCGGGACCTCCTGGTGGCCGGGGCCGGTATCGGCGCGGTTCAGCAGGCCGGAAAGCCAGCCATCGTTGCCGCCATCGGAACTGGCGGGGCTGACCGGCGGGGCTTCGGTGCGCCGCGAGGCGGGCATGCCGAGGTCCGGCGGCGGCAGGCTCGATGCGCTGCTGGTTTCGCGCATCCGCGGCGGCGGTGGCGGCGCGGCGCGCGATGACGTGTAGGTGTCGCCGCGTCCGCCGACGGTTGCCAGGACAGGCTCTTCCTCGCGCTGCACGCTGGCGCGGCTGCTGCTCGTCGTGTTCACCACGTCGAGCCCGCGGCCGTGGCGCGCCACGATCCGGTTCAGCTCGGCCAGCGCCTCGATCTGGTCGACGATCACCTTGCGCATCTGCGAGGTGCTCTCGGCGGCTTCCTGCGGCATTTCCAGCACGCCACGGCGAAGCTCGTTGCGCGTGGCTTCCAGTTCCTGCTGCATTTCGCCGGCCATCTGCTTCATGCTCGAGACCATGTTGGCGAACTTGTCGGCGGACTGCTTGAACATCGCGTCCGCTTCCTGGGTGCCCTGGTGATAGAGCTGGCTCATGGTGTCGGCGGTCAGGCGGCGTTCTTCCTCGGCGGCCTCACGCACCGCCTCGAACTGCCGGCTGATCGCGGCTGAGCCTGCGCCGGCGGTTTCCGCCACCACGCGGGCGATATCGCGGGCGCGCGCTTCCGCAGCCGCCAGCGATTCGTCCAACAGGTTGGTAAACCGCGACAGCCGCTGATCGAGATCGGCGGTTCGCAGATCGATGGTGGTGACCAGCGATTCCAGCGTTGCCTTGCGCTCGGTGACGGAAGCCGTGGTGTTGCGATTGCTGCGCTCGACCACTTCGGCGGCCTCGACCAGCGTCTTGCCATGGGTCTCGAACTCGCTGGACAGCGTGCCGAGATTTGCCAGCGCCTCGGTGGTTTTGCCGTTGAACACGTTCAACTGGTCTTCCAGCGCCTGGGTGGCGACGCCGTTGCGCGAGGTGACGTCGTTCATCGCGGACACGAAGTCGGCGACGCGGGTGACCAGCGCGCGCTCCAGCGAGTTGAGGTTGTCGTGCGCGCCGGTGAGCACTTCCTGCAGCAGGATATTGCCTTCGCGCAGCCGTTCGAACAACGCGACCGTGTCGGTGCGCAGGATCTTGCTGGTTTCCTGCATCTCGGTGACCGCCGCAATCGAGACCTGACGCGACTGCTCGATCGCGGTCCGCGAGGAGTGCTCGAGGTCCTTCAGCGACTTGTTGACCGCGCCGGTGGCCATTTCGCCGGCGGAGGTGATGGTGCGCGCGACGTCGGATCCGTTGGTCGTCATCGACTGCGAGAACGCCTGACCGCGGGTTTCGATCGCCCGCAGTGCGTCCGACGTGACGCGGTCGATATCGACCGTGAGCTGGTTGGTCTTGCCGCCGATGGCGTCGACCAGCGTTCCACGCTTGCCGTCGATCATTTGCGCCAGCCGGTCGGTCTGTTGCTGGACATAGGTGACGATTTCGTCGGTCTTGCCGGTCATGGTGGAACCGAACGAGCCGCTGGCGGCCAGCACCGAGCGCTCGATGTCGGCCGAGGTCGACTTGATCTTCGAGCTGATTTCGTTCGACGCGGCAATCAACGCGCTCTGCGCATTGACCGCCGTGGTCTGGATATTGTCGGTGGTGTTGGCGGTGACCGCGCCAAGCGAGCGCTCGATATCGGCGGAGATCGCCCGGATCTGGACCGCGGCCTCGGTCGACGTTGCGGCGAACGAGCTCTGCGCCTCGCGCGCGCTGGTGAGGATCGAGGTTGCGGTATCGGCGCCGACCGCCGTCAAGGTGCGTTCCACATCGATCGCCAACGACTTGACGTGGGCGGCAGCCTCCGAGGAGGCGTTGACGAGCGTGCTCTGGGCGTCACGGGCGCCTGCGGTGATGGTCTCGACGGTGGCGGTGCCGGCCATCGACAGCGAGCGCTGCACGTCGGCGGCGAGCGACCTGACCTGGGTCGCCGCATCGGCGGAAGCCGTCACCAATACGCTCTGGGCTTCGCGCGCACCCGACGTGATCGACTCGGCAGTGGCGACGCCAGCCATCGACAGCGAGCGCTGAACGTCGGCGGCGAGCGACTTGACCTGGCTGGCCGCATCGGCCGAAGCCGTGACCAGCGTGGACTGGGCGTCCCGGGCGCCGGTGACGATGGCGCCGGCCGTCGAGGAGCCGGCGGCCGAAAGGGTTCGCTCGACGTCGGCCGACAACGACTTGATCTGCGTGGCCGCATCGGCGGACGATGCCACCAGGGTTGCCTGGGCATCGCGGGCGCTGGCCAGGATCGAGTTCGCCGCACCGGCGCCGACCGCGGTGAGGGCGCTTTCCACTTCGGCCGAGGTCAGCTTCAACTGGGCGCCGACGTCGGAGGAAACCGACAGCAACGACTGTTGCGCGGCGCGCGCGCCGGTCTGGATGGTCTCGCTGGTGTTGACCACGAGGTTGGTGAGCGAGCGCTCCGCGTCCTCGACATGCGACCTGATGCCGGCGGACAGTTCCTCGGCGCGGGCCATCAGGCCCTCGCTGGCATGCCGCCCGCTGCTTTCGATACGGCCGGCGACGGCTTCGACGCGCGAGCCCAGAAGGTCTTCGAACTGCGCGACGCGCGTGTCGATATCAGCGGCGACCGCGCCGACCTTGCTCTCGATGCCCTGGTGGATATCCAGGAACCGGGCGGTGATGGTGTCGGTCAGATAGGCGCTGCGGCCATCGATGGTTTCGGTGACGTTGGCGATGCGCTGGTCGACCGCGTCGACCGCCTGCGCGGTGCCGGCGGTGAGCGAGGTGGTGAGGTGGGTGAGCCGCGAGTCGATCGAGTGGATCGCCTGCGCCGTGCCGTCGGTCAGCGACGTGGTCAGCCGGGTGAGGCGGGAGTCGATCGAGTGGATCGCCTGTGCTGCGCCATCGGTCAGCGACGTCGACAAGGTGCCGAGACGGCCGTCGATGGTCTCGGTCACCGACTTGGCGCGGGCGTCGAAGGTCTGTTCGAGCGCATTCAGGCGCCCGTCGAGGGTTTCCGTTACCGACCTGGCACGCGTATCGAAGGTCTCTTCGAGCGATTTCAAATGGCCGCCGACGGAATCGCCGAAGGTCTGGATCTTGGTGTCGAGCGAGCTGTCGAGATCGGCTACGCGGTTGCCGAGCGTGGTCTCGAACTGAACGAGGCGCTGGTCGAGCGAGGCGGTGATCTCGCCGCTGTTCGAGGTCAGGCGGGTGTCGAACGTGTCGACATAGGTCTTGAGGCTTTCGGAAATATCCTGCGTGCGCTGGCCCATCCGCTCGACGATCTCGCCACCGAAGGTTTTGACGGTGCGGTCGAATTCCGAGATGTGACGGGTAATCAGCGCGCCCAGCGTGCCGCTGTCGCGCGCGAATCTTTCGGCGAGATCCCCGCCCTGGTTCTTCACCAGTTCGTCGAACGCGCTCATCTGCAGGGACAGCGTATCGTGCGCGGTTTCGGTCTGGCTGACGACCTTGGCCACCAGCGAGTTGACGGTGACGTCGAGCGCGTCGCTGGCCTTGTCGCCAGAGGTCAGGATCTGGGTCGCCAGCCGGTTGCCGGCGTCGTCGATCTTGCTGACGAGATCGCCGCTGCGCAGTTCGAGCTCCAGCAGCAGCGAATCGGAGGAATTCTTCAGGGAGTCGTGAACCTGTTCGGTCCGGTCCGAGATGCCGTCGACGATGGTGGAAGAACGCTGCTCGAACTCGCTGGTGATGCGGTCGATGCGCTCGTTCAGCATCTCGTGGACGCGGTCGGCGAGATCGACGAACTCGTCATGCACGTGCCCGGTCTTGAAATTGAGGCTGGTGGTGAGGCGCTCGCTGGCGTCGAGCACCGCGCGAGTGGTCTCGGCGCTGGCTTCCTCGAGGCGGTCGAGCAGATCGCCGCCGCGCTCGCCGAGCGCCAGGATCATGTTGTCGCCGGCATTGCTCAGCGCGCTGGTGATGTGGGCGCCGCGTTCCTCGAGCGCACCGGTGATGCTTTTGGCGACTTCGTCGACCCGCGATGCGATGGCGTCCGAGATCAAAGCGATGTCGTGGCGCAGGTCGATCTGCACGCCGGAAATGGCGCTGCGAACCTGTTCGGCCTGACCGACCAGATTGTCGCGCTGATGGGCGATGTCCTGCAGCAGCGCGCGGATTCGCACTTCATTGTCGCTATAGGCGCGTTCAAGCGCTGAGACTTCGTTGGCAACCAGGGTTTCGAGTTCGCCGGCGCGCGCGATGGCGCGTTCGACGCCGTCGCCCATCGCCGCGACTTCGCGGCGGATCGCCTGACCGACGGTGACCATGGAGTCGCTGGCCGCACTCTCGGGCTCGGAGAAGCGGATCGCGACCTGCGCCATCGATTGGGCGATCAGGCGCAATTCCTGGCCGCGCCAGGACAGCGTCGCCAGGAAATAAAGCAGCAGCACCGGGGCAACGAACAGCGCCACCAGTCCGCCCAGCGCCAGGGTGCCGCCGCTGCCTTGGCCGATCACCGCCTGCAGCGAGGGCAGGAAGCTGAAGGTCAACAGCCCGGCGCCGAGAACCCAGACCACGGTGAAGAGCGAGGCGAGCGTAAAGGCGCTGCGGGCGGGGCGGCCCTTCTGGATGGCTTGCAGAATCTGCCCGATGGTTTCGCGGTCGTCATTGGCGGCGCGTCGGGTCGCGGTCGGGCGTGGTTCCTCGATCGGGTCGAAGACGGCGCGGTCGCTGCTCGGCCGGGTGTCGAAAGCCGGCTCGTTGTAGGCCGGCGACGAGCTTGTCCCCAGCATATCGTCGCGATCTGAATCGCGGTCATGGTCGCTGTCGGTGTTCGACACGTCGCTGATGTTCAAGGCTTCCTGAATGGCAGAAAGCGCGACTTCGGTAGGGTCTTTGACCTTTTTGGGATTGTTCGCCATGTTCAGTCTAGCCCTCGTTTTACTTTTTACGCACTCGGCTGATCTTGCGCGCCTTTCGCATGCGGCAGAGCAAGCGGCAGACCGGTCTCATCCCCAGCGGTGCGCAAGCGCGACCGTCGGTCGCCTTGTCCGCTACATCCGCAAACATCCTATTGGCAGAGCGTTGCGAATGAAATGGCCGCGATTAATACAATCTTAATCATCGTTAACAGCGCAGCGAGGTAAGGCCTTCAGAGTTCTGAAAATTCCCGTTTGCCGGGGCCAATCCGGCAACTTTTCGTCAAAAACGAGGCGAACTTGCGGCAGATGCCCAAAACGTTCCGTTAACCATTTCCGTGGTTGGCTGGCGAAAACTGCGTTGCCGAACCGGCGGGCAGAGGGAACTGGGTTACGACCATGTCGCTTCATTTCGAACGGATTGAATGGATGCCATCGCCGCCACTCGCCCCCGATGACGGCCCGCTCGACAGCGGCCATCTCGCCCGGATGACGCTGGGGGATGCCGGCCTCGAGCGCGAGGTGTTGGCGATGTTTTCGGGCCAGGCCGCCGACCTGATCGCCCGGCTCGCCGCCTTGCTGTCCGAGACCAGATCTTCAGAAGCCGGATACTCGGAAGCCAGATCCTCGGAAGTCTTGCCGCTGGCGCATACGCTCAAAGGCTCGGCGCGGGCGATCGGTGCGTTTCGCGTTGCCGACGCCGCTGAAGCTCTGGAAGCCGCGATCCGCGATGGCGACGATCCGGCCCAGGCGCTTGCCGGGCTGAAGGAGGCCGTCGCCGCGGCGCGGTCGGCGATCGACGCGATCCTGCGCCGTTCCTGATCCGGACCGTTCCCGATTCTACTCTGCCGATATCGGATGCCCGGCAAAATCTCGTGGCCGACGCCAAATCCACCGCACTAGCGCGGAGCGGATCGACCCGTTATAGGACAGCTCGGACCTTTCTTAATCCCGCTAGCTACGAGCGATCATGGCCAAAATTACCTTTATCGACCACTCCGGCGAATCCCGCAGCATCGACGTCGAGAACGGCGCGACCGTGATGGAAGCGGCGATCCGCAACGCCATCCCGGGAATCGAGGCGGAATGCGGCGGGGCCTGCGCCTGTGCGACCTGCCACGTCTATGTCGACGAGGCCTGGCGCGAGAAGGTCGGCGCCCCGACGCCGATGGAAGAGGACATGCTGGATTTCGGCTTCGACGTGCGGCCGAATTCGCGGCTGTCCTGCCAGATCAAGGTGAGTGACGCACTCGATGGTCTCGTGGTGACCACCCCCGAGCGGCAAGCTTAATTATAGCGTCGGCGGCGCGATGTTGACCCCGCGCCGCAGCCAGGGCTGAAAATTCCTGACAATCTCTGCCGTCAGCGGCGTCGGCTTGTGGCTGACCTCGTCGATCAGCACCGACGTCGATTGCGCCGACGCGACGCATTTGCCGCCGGAAAACACCACCTGCTCGAACGTCACCGAGGTGCGGCCGAATTTCGTCAGGCCCAACCCCATTTCGATCGCACCCGGCCAGCGCAGCTCGGCGCGGAAATGCATGTCGAGCCGCACCATCATCCAGGCCAGCCCCGGCGGCATCAGGCCGTAGCTGCGGTCTTTCATCAGCGTGACGCGGCCGGTTTCGAAATAAGTCGCGTATACTGCATTGTTGACGTGCTGGTTGGGGTCGAGATCGGCAAAGCGCACATTGTCCGTCACCCGAAAGGGAAAATCCTCAAGCAGCGGCGTTGAATCGAGGCGGGCTTGTGCATTCACGGCGACGATCTCCGAAACTATCTTGTTCTTGAACCTGAGTTCGGCAACTCCGGCAAGGGCTTGCGGGCATAGCGGGGAGCCATTTATGGCTTTCCTCAAGCGGCCGTCTTGGCTAGACAGGCGTAAGCCCAAGGGCGTTTGCAAGGGCGTTTTGAGGGCGTTGTGGCGAACGGTTCAACCGAAAAGAAGCTGACATGAGCGAAGCGATCAAAACCGATGTGCTGATTATTGGCGCGGGTCCTTGCGGACTCTTTGCCGTTTTCGAACTGGGCCTGCTCGACATGAAGGCGCATCTTGTCGACATCCTCGACAAGATTGGCGGCCAGTGCGCCGAGCTTTATCCGGAAAAGCCGATCTACGACATTCCCGGCATTCCGTTCGTCACCGGTCAGGGCCTCACCGAAGCGCTGATGGAGCAGGTCAAGCCGTTCAATCCGACGTTCCATCTCAACGAGATGGTGGAGAAGATCGAGAAGATCGGCGATCCCGGCTTTCGCGTCACCACCGATGCCGGCCAGGTGTTCGAGTGCAAGGTGGTTGTGATCTCCGCCGGCGGCGGCTCGTTCCAGCCGAAGCGCCCGCCGGTGCCGGGCATCGAGGCCTATGAGGGCTCTTCGGTGTTTTACTCGGTGCGCAAGATGGAGCAGTTCCGCGACAAGCAGTTGCTGATCGTGGGCGGCGGCGATTCCGCACTCGACTGGACGCTCAATCTGCATCCGATCGCCAAGCGGGTGACGCTCTTGCACCGGCGCGACGATTTCCGTGCAGCACCGCACAGCGTCGAACAGATGCGCGCGCTGGTGGCTTCCGGCAAGATGGATCTCAAGATCGGCCAAGTGACGGGTCTCGAAGGCGAAAGCGGCAAGCTCAGCGGCGCCCACGTCAAGGGCAACGACAACGCGATGACGAAGGTCGATTGCGATACCCTGCTGCCGTTCTTCGGCCTGACCATGAAATTAGGTCCGGTCGCCAATTGGGGCATCGCGCTTGAGAACAATCTGGTGCCGGTCGAGACCGCGAGCTTCGAGAGCAGCGTGCCCGGAATTTTTGCGATCGGCGACATCAACACCTATCCCGGCAAGCTGAAGCTCATTCTGTCCGGCTTCCACGAAGGCGCGTTGATGGCCCAGAAGGCGCATCGTTATGTCTATCCTGATAAGCGGCTGGTGTTCCAGTACACGACGTCGTCGTCGAGCCTGCAGAAAAAACTCGGGGTCAATTGATTTCGTTGCAAACTGATTCGCGCCGCCTGATGCCGGTGCTCTCGGCGCAACGACTGTCACGAAAGCCACTTAAGGATATCACGTAAGGATATTAGGACGCATTTTTGGCGGCGTTCGGCGGCTTCCGGCGATCATAAAGCGGTATCCGGCACTGGCACCGTCCGCGAAATGGCCTTAGTCTGTGGCCATTATTTTGTGAATTGGTCAGGTGAATAATGATGCGGATGCTTGTATCCAGATTTCGACTGGCGTTGCCGATCATGGTCGGTGCGGTGATGGCGCTCGCCATCTCGCTGCCGGCGAAGGCCGCGGAGCCCTCGGCGGCGGGCCTTTGGCAGAAGATCGAGAACGGCAAGCCGGTGGTATGGGTTCTCGTGGTCGATCACGACGGCATCAATTTCGAGGGCGTGATCGCCAAGACGTTTCTGCTACCCGGCGAAGATCCAAATGTGGTCGATATCTGCTCGAAATGCACCGACGACCGCAAGAACGAACCGGTGCAGGGAATTTCCTTTATCCGGAACATGAAGCGCGATGGGCTGAAATATGAGGACGGCAACGTACTCGATCCGCGCGATGGCAAGATCTATCACGCCAAGATGACTCTCAGCCCCGACGGCCAGACGCTGACGATGCGCGGCTATTGGGGAATTTCGCTGCTCGGCAAGGACGAGGTCTGGTACCGCTTGCCGGACACGTCGGAAGCTTCGATCGATCCCGCGATCATTGCGAGATACCTGCCGGCCCAGGCCGCCGCAATGAAGCCCGCTGCGACAAAGCCGCCGATGCCCGCTCCCGCGACCAAGAAGGGCGTCGCACCCGCGCACTGAGGCGGGCTCGGCGGGCCTTTCCCACGCTGATCTGATTCCGATCTAGAGCGTGATTGCGTCATGTTGAAGCGTATCCGGAGTTGGCGAAGTAGTTTGCGCATTCTTGAGGAGTGAACGCTTCGAGAAGGACTCCAATGCGTCGCCAGGTTGTTTCAACGGTTCGCTCGGCAGCCTTGCGCAGGAGTGTTTTGAGCTTGGCGAAGACCTGCTCGATCGGATTGAGGTCGGGGCTGTAGGGCGGCAGGAAGAAGAGTTTGGCCCCGGCCGCACGGATGGCGCGTCTAACAGACTTTCCTTTATGGCTGCCCAGATTGTCGATGATGACGATGTCGCCCGGCTTCAAGGTTGGAATGAGCATCTGTTCAACATAGGCGCGGAAGCTCTCGCCGTTGATCGGCCCATCGATAACGCAGGGAGCATCGATGCGGTCCGACCGCAGCGCCGCCAGGAAGGTCAGCGTGTGCCACCGGCCATGCGGAACCTTGGCCACCAGCCGTTCGCCACGGCGCGCGCGGCCATGGGTGCGCGTCATGTTGGTCTTGGCCCAGGTCTCATCGATGAAGACGAGCCGGGCGGGGTCGAGTCTGCTTTGGTAGCGTTTCCATTGAGCCCGGCGCCTTGCCACGTCTGGCCGGTCCTGCTCGCTGGCGTGCAGGCTTTTTTTTGAAGCTGATGCCTTCATGCTCGAAGAAGTGCCAGACGGCGTAGTAGCTGACCTTGATGCCGCGGGCTGCAAGCTCCGCAACCAACGCCCGCAAGGTCACATCAGGTTGATCGGCGATGCGTCCCAGCAGCCAGTCCCGCTCGCCCGCCAAAGCATACGGCCGGTGGCCGCCCATCGGACGGGCCGCGGCGCTCCCGGTGGCGCGCGATCGTTGCGACCACTTCACAACGCTGGCGACGCTCACCTGAAACACCCCTGCGACCTTCCGGCAGCTCTCGCCCGCCGCAACCGCCGCAACAACGCGTTCACGAAGATCAAGCGAATAAGCCCGGGCCATAGATGCTGGCCTCCGTCCAGCCAGCATCTTGAATCAGAACTCGACCGATTTGGGAATCCCCAATCGATTCAGACAAACACGATCATGCTCTAACGCGGGTTCGGCGTGACACCCGCAGGCGGCGTCTGCACCGACGGCATCTGCTCCGACGTTACTTCGGGCACCTCGGTGTCGAGGCGAAGCACGGAAGCGGCGGCCGGCAACGCCGCATCGGCCATCGCGGCGTGGCCTTCGGCGGTGGGATGGATGGCGCCGCCGTAAACCGCCGACAGAATCCCCCATGTCGCGTCGTGGATATCGGAAGGCTGCATCGAGGACGGCAGGCCCTGCGGATAGGTCATCGCCGCGAAGTAGCTGTCATTGGCGTCGCGGATCCAGCGCGCGCGCGGCAGATAGGCGCGGTAATCCCCGGCGCTGCGGCCGCAGACCATCGGCTGGGCGGCCGACGTCACAATATCGGGATTGAAGCTGTCGCCCTTGTCCGAAAAACACATCCGGTCGAATTCCGGGTCGCTCTCCGCGCGCGCGCAGAATCCATGGTCTGCGAACGCCGCCTGATGGGCATCGACGAACGTCATGCGATCGGATGCGGGATCGCGGCACAGCACGCCCGATTGGCACAAGGCCAGCGCCTTCAGTTGCGGCAGGAATTCGTTCTGGACGAAGTTGGCCACGGCGGCGAGCCGGCGGGGGTCGGCGTTGAACGAGGGATGAATATCGAAGCCGGCGCGGCCGCCGGGGCAGGGCACGCCGCCCGATAGCGCCGGATTGGCATAGGACACGTAAACGACGCGCGAGAGGTCGCCGACCAGCGGCTTCAGCGCATCGCGGAGTTTGGCGAAGCCGCGCGGCAGGTCGCGTGTCAGTTCGGTGCGCGAATCGTCGACCGAGCCGATCAGGCCGACGCGCGTGAACAGCTCGCGCTCGGTCGGCGCATCGACGATGGTGTCCGCGACCAGTCCGGAAAAATTGATGTCGTTGGCGCCGACCGACAGCAGCACCAGATCGAGCTTGCGGTCGGGCTGACGGCGCTTCGCGGCGGCGAGCGCGTCGCGCAATTCGGGCAATTGCGCGTTGACCGTGCCGGCGCAGGTGTTTGCGGATTTATTCGGCGGGCATTCGCGCGCGCGCTGGGCGCCGAACAGTCCATCGGCGATGGTGGCGCCGGTGCAGGCCAGTGGCAGATAGGTTACCGCGATATGCGGATAGCGCACCGCGAGCGCCAGCGCGGTCCGGGTCTGGTAGCTGTACAGCGAACGATGGCAGGGTGAATTGAACCAGACCGCGGCCTGGCGTTGCCAGACCTGCAGGAAGTCCGGCGCTTCGCAGGCGCGGCCGCCTTTGTAGCCGGCGCGGCTCGGGCGGTAATATTGGTCGCTCGCGGAGCCCAGATAGGACCGGAAGCAGAAACCCTCATCGGCCAGCGCGACCGGCCGGTCCGGATTGCCTTCACCGGAAGCGATGCTGTCCCCGAGGCCGGCGATGAAGATGTCGCGTACCGCGATCGCCGACGTCACGCGTTGCGGCGCATCGGCGCTGGAGACATCGACGGTGGCATTGGTGGTGCGGCCGTAACGAACCCGGAGATTCACCGGCTCGGCGCAGTCGAGCGTCGATTGCCGGGGGCCATCGCCATCGTCGAACGACCAGGCGCAGATCGCGCCGACCGGAACCTGCCCGGTGAGCCGAACCGTGATCGGATGATCTGATGGCGTCAGGTAGCTTTCCTTGACGTTATCGCGCATGCAGGGCTCGCTGACCCGGCCGGCCAGATCGATACAGAGACGGTTCACGGTATTGCGCGCCCAGCCGCGGCCGTCGCTTTGTTGCTCCAGCGCCTGTTCCGACGCCAGGACATTGCCGGCCCGCGCGCTGTCGGTCTGAAGCAGGAAATCGCGTTCTTCGCGGAACAGCCGGAAGCGGTTGCGGACCTCCCAGGAAATCTGCATCGCGCCATCCGGCGCGCCCTGCGCGTCCGCGGGCGCGCTCTGCGCTGCCGCGGTTTGCGCGGCGACCCAAGGTGCCGACAGCGCACCCCATGCCGCCGCGAGCAGCGCGCACAGGATTATCGAACGGAGGTGAATTCGGATCATGGCGCGTTTGACGTCACTGTTGGGGCGGAAATAAGAGCGATCGGCGTTTTGAAAACGGATGTCGGGTTCCGCTCCGAGTTCATCAACTCGAATCGTCATCTGAATGCAATCCGACGGCTGCGAAACAGACCCGCTGCAGCCGCTTGACCAGGCGGCTCCGGACGATCCGCTTTTCCTTCAAATAGGCATCGTCCACGATGCCGTGCATGCCGCTGAACAGGAATACGGCGGTGAAACGGGCGTCGTCGATCGACCATGCCCCCGCATCGCTGCCGGCACGCAGCAGAGACGACAGATGATCGATAATGAGGTTGTCGACGAGGGCTTCGCGCGTCGGCGCGCGCGCTTCATGGAACAGCATGTCATGAAGTGCGATGGAATCGAGATAGAATGCCGCGCTGGCTTCGGCCCAGGCCGCCAGCTTTCCGGTCCAGTCCTGTTCGGATCTGGCCGCGAGCGCGGCCCTGATGCAGGCAAGGTGCTTTTCCGCGAACCGTTCGCCAAGTGCTGCAA
>Ga0302314_10008857_pt1 | contig 17860 bp, 13 predicted proteins | sample III_Palsa_N2_3_FD_200533 | JGI IMG/M metagenome (GOLD analysis project Ga0302314, IMG submission 200533) | Peat permafrost microbial communities from Stordalen Mire near Abisko, Sweden - III_Palsa_N2_3 | ecosystem: Environmental > Terrestrial > Soil > Palsa > Peat permafrost | place: Sweden...
GCGCCGGGCGGGGTGGAGCCGCCGCGCGGTCCGGGGGCGCCGGGCGGGGTGGAGCCGCCGCGCGGTCCGGCGAGGGGTGACGAACGTTAAGCCGCATATATCGGCTCAGGCGTGCGTCACGTCCCTGGGCCCCGCGCTCGCCGCGCGCCCCCCATGCCATCATCACCTCATGGACGAGTACGCGATCACGACCCTGGAGCAGCTGCGAGTGATCATCCCTGAGCCGGCGCAACGCTCGCTGCTCAAGGAGAAGGATCGGCTCGACGAGCACTTCCGGGACTTCATCGCTCGCTCCCCCTTCGTGCTGCTCTCGAGCGCGAACGCGCGTGGGGAGTGCGATGTGTCGCCGAAGGGCGGACCCGCCGGGTTCGTGCGCGTGATCGACGATCAGCGGTTGCTTATCCCTGACGCTACCGGTAACCGCAGGATCGACTCGCTCCAGAACATCCTCGAGAACCCGCGGGTGGGATTGGTGTTTCTGATCCCTGGACTTGGGGAGACGCTGCGCGTCAACGGTCGCGTAGAGCTGACGTGTGATCCCGTTTTGCTCGACGGGTTGGCCACCGGCGGGCGTCCGGCCAAGCTCGGCCTCGTGGTTACGGTCGAGCAGGCTTATCTGCACTGCGCGAAATGCATCATGCGCGCCCGCCTATGGGACCCGGAGACCTGGCAAGCCGAGGAGGAGCTCCCGTCGGCGGCCGAGATCCTCAACGATCACATAGGTATCGGGGACCTGGCGGCCTCGGCGGCCGCGCTCGCCGACAGCTACACGAACCGGATCTGAGCCCCGGCGCCGAGCGTCCGCGGCTGCGCTTCCGGCACCGTTTACGCTCTGCTTAGCTGACCTGTGCAGCCTGTGAGTTAGTCGATGCGGCCTCGAGGCGGGGCGCCTACCGGTGGCGCAACTCGAGTCGCGATACGACGGCCGGCGTATGCGATCAGAGTTCTTGGTCTTTGGGAGTCCCGTGATCGGCGAGGAGGAAATCGCCGAGGTTGTGGCGTGCCTGCGATCGGGGTGGGTGGGCACCGGCCCGAAGGTCCAGCGCTTCGAGGGGATGCTGGCGGACTACGTGGGCGTGGGCGAAGTTCGGTGCCTGTCCTCGTGCACGGCGGCCCTGATCCTCGCGCTGCGCGTGCTCGGGGTCGGTCCCGGCGACGAGGTGCTGGTCCCGACGATGACCTTCGTGGCGTCGGCCAACGCCGTCGAGCACGTCGGCGCCACGCCGGTGCTGATCGATGCCGAGCCGGGGACGGGGCTGATGGATCTCGACGCGGCTGGGGCCGCCATCGGCCCGGCGACGCGGGCGATCATTCCCGTCCACCTCGCCGGCCGGCCGATGGACATGGATCGCCTGAACGGGCTTCGCGATCACCACGGCCTCGCGGTGATCGAGGACGCGGCGCATGCGATCGGAGCGGAATGGGGCGGGCGGCGGATCGGCGCCCACGGCAACGTGACGGCTTTCTCCTTCTATGTGACGAAGAACATCACCACCGTCGAGGGCGGCGCGCTCGCCACCGAGGATCGCGAGATCGCTGCCCGCGTGGAGCGGCTCGCCCTCCATGGCCTCAACCTGGGCGCCTGGGCCAGGTTCTCCGATCAGGGCTTCCGGCACTACGAAGTCGTCGAGCCGGGCTTCAAATACAACATGACCGACATCCAGGCCGCACTCGGCCTGCATCAGCTACCGCGGCTCGACAGGTGGATCGACCGCCGCGCCGAGCTGTGGGAGCGATACGACGCACTACTCGCCGACCTCCCCCTCCAGACGCCTCCCCCGGCCGCGCAGGCAACCCGGCACGCCCGCCACCTCTATCAGGTGCAGCTCGATCCCGACGCCGGCATCACCCGCGACGCACTGCTCGACGCCTTGGCCGCCGACGGGATCGGGACCGGCGTCCACTATCGAGGCGTGCACCTCCATCCCTACTATCGCGAAAAGTACGCCCTGGTACCCGAGCAGTTCCCCGTTGCCACGGCGATCTCCGAGCGGACGCTGAGCCTCCCGCTCAGCCCCAAGGTGACCTACGAAGACCAGGATGACGTCGTGTTAGCGCTCAGTGAGCGACTGTCCCGGTGACCGGCGGAGGCGGATAAGCTTGCTGCGCTTCTGGTGGTTCGGGGTTGCTGCAGGCGCTTGATCGGCAGGGAAACGACCCCAATATGAGCACGACCGAGTACCGCGCGCCCGTCCCGGTCAGGACTTCCAAGCCCCCGCGGCAGCGGCTGCACGCGGCGGCTACGAGGATCCCCGGGGACGTCTGGGCGCTGGGCGCGCTGACGCTGCTGGCCGCGGCACTTCGCTTCGCCACCATCGCCGGCCAGAGCTACTGGGCCGACGAGGCGCTGACCGTGCACGAGGTCGGCCTGCCCTTCGGTCACATGCTGAGCGCGGTCGCCCACACCGAGACGACGCCGCCGCTGTACTTCATCCTCGCGTGGGTCTGGGCGCACGTCTTCGGTACCGGCGAGGCGGCGCTGCGCTCGCTGTCCGCGCTGGCGGGGGTCGCGGTCGTCCCCATCACATATCTGTGTGCGCGCGAGCTCGTCTCCCGTCGCGCTGCCGTGATCGCTGCCGCCTTCGCCGCCGTAAACCCATTCCTGGTCTGGTATTCGCAGGAGGCTCGGGCCTACATGTTGCTGATTGCGCTGACGGGCGCGTCATTGCTGTGGTTCATCCGGGCGGAGCGCGATCCGTCGCGGCGCCACGTCGTCTGGTGGGCGGTCTTCTCGGCGCTCGCGCTCGCCACCCACTTCTTCGCGGGCTTCCTGATCGGGCCCGAGGCCCTGTGGCTGCTGTGGCGGGCGCGGAGTCGCCTCGTACTCGCCGCCACCGCGGCGCTCGCCGTGGTGCAGCTCGCACTGGTTCCGCTGGCCACGGAGGACACGAGCCACGGGGTGGGCTGGATCCACGCGATCCCGCTGCTGACGCGGATCTCGCAGGTTCCCACCGAGTTCGCCGTGATGACCGTCTATCGGCACGTGAGGATCCCCGAGGGCCTGTGGGGGGGCGCCATCGTGATCGTGGCCGGCGCCCTCCTGGTTACCCTGACGGGGGGACCGGCCGAGCGCCGCGGCGCTCGCCTGATGGCGGCGCTGGCGTCGATCGTCATTATCATCCCGCTGCTCCTGGGCCTGGCCAGACCCGCGGACGACTTCTTCCTGGTCCGCAACCTGAGCCCCGCTTGGATCCCCATGTCGATCGCGCTCGCCGCGGCATGCGCGGCGCCGAGGGCACGGGACATCGGCACGGCGGCGGCGATGGTGCTCCTCATCGTCTTCGCCATCGCCACGATCGAGATCGCCCGCGATCCTGTGTTCCAGCGGGCCGACTGGCGGGGCGTGGGGCGTGCGCTCGGCCCGAGCACAGAGCCGCGGGCAATCCTTGTCGCCGGTGGCTCGGAGGGGAGTGCGCTCAAGATCTTCGTCCACGGGGTCAAATGGAATCAGCCCTCGCTGACTCAGCCGGTGCTCGTCGACCAGGTCGACGTGGTGGGCTCGGTAGGGCTCGCCCCGCTCCGGGGGCCGGGTCACGACAAGGGCCGCGCCATCCCCGTGTCAGCGCCCCGCGGCGCGATGCTCCTGGGCCATACGTGGGTCCGCAACTTCGATGTGGCGCGATACGAGCTCGTGCGGCCGTGGCTGATGGACGCGAAGCAGATCAGCGCACGCGCGGGCCGTTTCTTCCGCCGCCACGCCCCGAAGCAGCTGCTCGTGCTCGTGGCCGGGGGAGTGGCCCGCCGCGGTGTCGCTCCCCTCGCCCCCGGCCAAACCGTTCCCGCCCAATACGCGCGCCCCCAACGCGCACACGCGCGCGCGCGCGTCCACCGTCACCGTGGGCCTCGTCATCGCGCCCGGGGCCGTCGTGCCCGCTCCGCTCGCGCTCGCCATGGGCGCGGGGGTGCCACCGACGGCAGGCTGACGCCGCAGACCGTAAGCTCAATGAGGTGCCTGATGGAGGTGGAGCGACCGGTCGGGGTGCTGCGGCCTTATCCGTGCTTGCGTGCGCATGCTTCGTTCTAGCCGCCTGGCCGGCGATCGCCGCCGCGAACCTCATCCGGGCGAACAACACGCCGTTCCCGACGAGCACGCAGATCCTCTTCGCGCAGTTCACGAGCCCGCGCTACGACCCGCCGCCCAACCAGGTCGGCGACATCCTCCCGACGGTGTGGGCGGGAAATAACCAGAACTACGTGCTGATCAACGACGGCGGCACCGACCTCCCAAAGGGGCACGGGTTCTGGCGCAACTCGTTCGCCCGCATCACCGGCTCACCTCCGGACATCAGCTTCAGCTTCGTCGGCAACCCACTCAGCCCACCGCCCGCCACATGGGCGGAGATCTCGAAGAATCCCAGCCTCCATTCGGGGCCCCTGGGGCCGTACTACAGCGATGGCTTCGTCGCTATCGGTGACACGTTCTTCGCCACCCAGACGGCGAGCTGGAACTACAACCATAATCAGCCCTTCCAAGGCCTGGCCGGGATCGCCTACTCGACCAACGAGGGAGAGACGTGGAGCTCTCCCTCGATGGCCTTCTCGGCTCCGCTCGGGAATCTCTCGTGGGTGCTCCGCGACCGTGGCCAGGCCCATCCCGACGGCTACGTGTACGCGATCAACTCCGAGCGCGAGTTCAACGCCTCGACGCTGATCCTCGGCCGCAGCCTGCCCGACATCGCCGACGTGACCAATCCCGCCGACTGGCAATGGGTATCGGGCTGGCAGCAGTCCGATGGTCAGATGTACCCGGTGTGGTCGAGCTCGGTCCAGTCCGCGGTGCCGATCGCCTCGTGGCCTTCACACATCACCTACCCGGAGATGTCCTACGACGCCCCGCTCCACGTCTACCTGTTGACCTTCACCCACTCCTACTCGAACACCGTGCCCGGCATCTGGCGCGCCGGTTCCGAGCTCGACCTGCTCGAAGCGCCGCATCCCTGGGGCCCGTTCTCCTTCGTCGCGCGCGATATCGACTTTGGGCCGTCGAACGGCTACGCCGCGGGCTTCCCGGAGAAGTGGATCAGCGACAACGGACGCACGCTGTGGATGAAGTGGGCGGCCAACTTCGACGGCTGCGACCCGGGCCTGAGCTGTGCCGGGGCCTACGGCTTCAACTACGAGCGGGTGCAGCTCACCGTCGCGGGCCAAGGCAAGTAGCCCGCGCGCAGGGCCCGAGGGTGGACAATGTCCACGATGGCCTACGCCCAGGGAGTCGACGCCCATGCGGGTGGGCGCGATGGCGGCACCGAGCTGAGCATCGTCGTACCCGTTTACGGTTGCGCGGATTGCCTGATCGCCCTGCATGATCGCCTGCGCCGCAGCGTGGCCGAGGTGACCGAGCGCTACGAGCTCGTGTTCATCGACGACCGCAGCGTCGACGGCGGCTGGGAGGTCCTGTGCTCACTCGCTCGCCTCGATCCGCACGTGCGCGCCTTCCGCTTGAGCCGGAACTTCGGTCAGGACGCGGCGATCACCGCCGGTCTCGCCCAGGCCCGCGGAGCGTGGGCGGTGGTGATGGATTGCGACCTCCAGGAGGCCCCGGAGGACATCCCGCGGCTGTGGGCCGCGGCGGGAGAGGGCTACGACATCGTTCGGACCACGCGCCGTGGGTGGCAGCACTCGGCGTTCCGTCGCTGGACGAGTCGCGTCTACCGGCAGCTCACGCTGGAGACGGACGTCCGCCCCGACTACAGCAACCTGAGCCTGCTCTCGCGGCGCGTCGTCGATGCCTTCCTGCGCTTGCACGATCGCGACCGCGAGTACATGCTCGCGCTCGACTGGCTCGGGTTCGATTCGACGACGATCGAGATCGAGCATCACGAGCGCTACGCAGGAGAGAGCGGCTACTCGATGCGCCGCCTCGTCCGGGTCGCCATCGACGGCATGTTCTTCCAGAGCACGGTGCTCCTGCGCGTGGTCGTCCTCGTTGGCTTCCTGGTCGCCCTGGCCGGCACGGGCCTCGCCGTCTACGAGGTGATCGACTACTTCGTCGAGCCTGACAAGCGCGTCCCCGGGTTCGCCAGCCTGGCGGTGCTGACGCTATTTCTCGCGGGTTTCATCATCGTCAGCATCGGGGTCGTCGGCCTCTACGTGGGCCGGATCTTCGAGCAGGTCAAGGACCGGCCGCTGTATCTCATCGACGGTGAAGCGGCGGGCCCCAAGCGCGAGCAGCCCGCCGGCATCCAGCCCGCCGGCTATTTGCCCGCGGACAGGACGTAGACCTTCTCGCGCCCGCCCGGGATCGGGAAGGCGGTGAGCATCCGCTCGCGGTAGCGCCCCATCAGCTCGTCGAGCGTCGCCTCGGTGAAGCGCTCCGCGTGCGAGCCGACCCCCGGGTCGGCGGCGCGCCGGCCGAGCAGAGCGATGCCGGGCAGGGCGCTGGTCGCGAGATTGCGTACCGGCTCCGAGACGATCACGCGGTCGCGCGCCGCGCCAAGCATCCGGTCGACGATGCCGGCGGCGTCGGGGAGGAAGTGGTACAGGCTCGCCTGCATGATCGCGACGTCCGCCGCCGGCAGCGGCTCGTGCCCACCGGCGAGGTCCATCCGCCGCGCATCGACCCCGCGTCGCCGCAGCTGCTCGACGAAGCGCTCGTTGATGTCAACCCCGATGTACCCCCCGGCGTGAGCGCGCAGATATCGGCCATAGAGGGTGCCGGGGCCGCAGCACAGCTCGAGCACCGACGCCCCGTCGGGGACCTGTCCGGCGACCGCTCCCATCCGCTCCAGGTAATGGCGGCCGTAGAGCACGCGCATCAGGAGCTCGTACCCGCGGGCGCTCCGGTAGATGAGGCTGGTGCTCACGTGTCGTCCTCACCTATAGGTAAACAAAAGAGTCGACGGATTTAGCTAATGTAAACGTGTGCGCAAGCTTCCTCCGATCGTTCGCAAACCCGTCGAGCTCGGTCTCCGTGGTGCCGTCGAGGGTCACGCGGTGATCCACGGATTTCGCTCCGGGATGCTCGGGATCGACCCGCCGCGAAAGGTCGCGAAAGTACTCCGTGCCCTCGATGCCCTTGGCCCGATCGGGGGCGCCCTCGCGGTGGCGGCCACCCGCCACGGCGACCACACGGGCCTGATCGACGAGCGCGGATCGCTCACCTTCGCCGAGCTCGACGCCCGATCCGACGCGCTCGCCTCCGCCCTACGGGCCCGCGGCGTGCGGGAAGGGGAGACCATCGGGATCCTGTGCCGCAACCACCGCGGCTTCCTCGACGTCACCTTCGCCGCCGCGAAGGGGGGAGCGCGCGCCCTGTATCTCAACACCGACTTCGCCGGTCCCCAGCTCCGCGACGTGTGCGCGCGCGAAGGCGTATCGCTGCTCGTGCACGACGAGGAGTACAACGAGCTCGTGGCGCCGATCGAGACGCGCCACCGGACCCTGCTCGGGTGGACCGAGGGCCCTCCGGGTGAGGACACGCTCGAGGCGGTGATGGCCGAGCACGCGGGCCGCGCGGTCCCGCTCCCCGCCCGCGTCCCGCAAGTAGTGCTCCTGACCAGCGGTACGACGGGAACGCCGAAGGGCGCGCCACGCCATTCGGGCGCGACGCTCTCCCCCATGGGCGCGATCCTCTCGAAGGTGCCCTTCCGGGCGCGCGAGTCGACTTACGTGGCGGCGCCGATGTTCCACGCGCTCGGCTTCACGGAGATGGTGGTGACGGTCAGCCTCGGGAGCGCGGTCGTGGTCCGGCGGCGGTTCGACCCCGAGCTCGTGCTCACGGACATCGCAGAGCGGCGCTGCACAGGGTTGATCGTCGTGCCCGTGATGCTGCGGCGAATGATCGATGCGATCGAATCATCGCCCGGACGCTTCGACACGAGCTCGCTGCGTATCGTCCTCCTGTCCGGGGCGCAGCTCGAGGCCGAGCTCGCTCGCCGAGCGATGCGCGCGCTCGGCGATGTCCTCTACAATTTCTACGGCTCCACCGAGGTCGCCTGGGCCACCTTTGCCACGCCCGAGGATCTCCGTGCCGCCCCCGGGACGGCCGGCCGCCCGCCTTTCGGCACCTTCGTGAAGCTCTTCGATCACGACGGGGCCCCAGTCAAGGGACCGGGCCGTACCGGTCGGATCTTCGTGGGCAACGGCTTCCAGTTCGAGGGCTACACCGGCGGGGGGGGCAAGGACATGATCGACGGGCTGATGAGCACCGGCGATGTGGGGCACTTCGACGACGCCGGGCGGCTGTTCATCGACGGACGCGACGACGACATGATCATCTCCGGCGGCGAGAACGTATTCCCGGGCGAGATCGAGGAGCTCCTGATCACCCACGAGGGGATCGAGGAAGCATCGGTGATCGGGGTCGAGGACCCTGAGTGGGGATGGCGGCTGGTGGCCTTCGTCGCTCTGCGGCCCGGCTGCGAGCTCACCGACGACGAGGTCAGGGACTTCGTCAAGGCCAACCTCGCTCGCTACAAGGTCCCGCGCGAGGTTCACTTCGTCGACGAGCTCCCACGCAACCCCACCGGCAAGGTCCTCAAGCGCGAGCTCCGCGCGCGCCTCGCGGGCGTCGGCGGCTGACATCACGCCGGCGAGCGGGCGCCGGCGATCTGTCAGAGTGTTTTCAAGGTCATCGCCTATCGTGGGAGGCGGCGCAAGCGCGCTGCATCACGAGAAAGGTGGACTGACTCATGGCATTCCTGCGTACTCTTTCGACTCCTCGTCTTCTCGCCGTGATCGCCGCTGCCGTGGTGGTGGCCGGCGGCGGCACGGCGATTGCCGTCGCCGCGACCTCGGGCGGTCCGGTGCCCAAGCAGGAATCCCTGGCCGAGGCCGTGCACGGGGCGCTCAGTGGGCCTCCGATTACCGGGATCACCGCCCGGATAAGCTTCACCAACCAGCTCATCTCCTCATCGGATCTCGGGCAGGAGTCCGATCCGCTCCTCACCGGGGCGAGCGGGCGCCTTTGGCTCTCGACCAACCACCAGCTGCTGAGGCTCGAGCTCCAGGGCGACAACGGCGACGCGCAGGTGGTCGTCAACGGCAACAGCTTCTGGGTCTACGACCCCTCGTCGGCCACGGTCTACAAGGGCCAGCTCCCTGCTGATGGGACCCCCTCGTCGAAGTCGGGTAGCGGTAAGGCGGGCGAGGCTGAGGGGATTCCCTCGATCGCCAAGATCCAGGACGAGATCGACCAGCTGAGCAAGGACCTCGATCTCTCGGGCGCGATTCCCGGCGACGTCGCCGGGCAGCCCACCTACACCGTGACCATGTCGCCGCCGCACAGCGGAGGACTGCTCGGGGCGGCGACGGTCGCCTTCGATGCGGTCCACGGCGTGCCGCTGCAGTTCTCGGTCTATGCCACGGGCGACAGCTCTCCCGTGCTTCAGCTCAGCGCCACCGACATCTCCTACGGCACGGTCCCGGCCTCGGACTTCTCGGTCTCGCCCCCGGCGGGAGCGAAGGTCGTGAACGTCAACGTCCCCAGCGCCTCGGCGTCGAAGGCGACGCTCGCCCACGGCAAGCACCACGCCTCGATCACCGGTGCCGCCGCGGTCGCCAAGTCGGTGCATTTCTCGCTCGTGGCGCCGAAGACGCTCGTCGGCCTCCCCCGGCGCTCGGTGCGGCTGCTCGACTGGGGCGGAAGCCCCGCGGCGCTCGTGACCTACGGTCAGAACCTGGGCGGGATCGCCGTGATCGAGCAGTCCTCGCCGTCCACGGCGACGACGCCCGACCAAAGCGGCGGCCATTCGGAGCTTTCCCTCCCGACCGTCTCGATCGATGGCGTCACGGGCGATGAGCTCGACACGGCGCTCGGGACGATGATCCACTTCAACCGCTCCGGCGTGGCGTACACCGTGCTCGGGTCGGTACCTCCGGTGGCAGCCGAGGCCGCTGCACGCGGGCTCTAGCTGCCGTGGCGGCTGACCCGCCCATCGAGGTTCGCGGCCTGGTCAAGACGTACGGCCAGATCGTCGCCGTCGATCACGTCGACCTCACCGTCGACGCGGGTGACGTGTACGGCTACCTCGGCCCCAACGGCGCCGGCAAGACGACATCGCTGCGCATGATGCTCGGCCTGATCCGGCCCACCGCCGGACACGTGCGACTGTTCGGGCGCGACCCCCTGCTCGGCGTGGCCGCGCTCGAGGGCGTCGCCGGCTTCGTCGAGGCGCCTCAGTTCTACCCATACATGTCGGGACGCCGAAACCTCGAGCTCCTGGCCGCCTATGACGGCCACGGAGCCGGCGGGCGGGTGGATGAGGCGCTCGCCACGGTCGAGCTATCGGGGCGTGCGGGCGACCGTGTGGGCGGTTATTCGCACGGCATGCGGCAGCGACTCGGGATCGCCGGCGCGCTCCTGCGCGCCCCCAAGCTCCTGCTGCTCGACGAGCCCGCGACGGGGCTGGACCCGGCCGGGATGCGCGACATGCGCGTCCTCATCCGCCGCCTGGCCGACGAGGGCATGACCGTGCTTCTCTCGAGCCACCTGCTCCCCGAGGTCGAGGAGCTGTGCAACCGGGTGGCGATCGTGCGCTCGGGCAAGATTGTCTACGAGGGGGCGATCGCCGAGCTCAAGCGCGGCGCGGGCGCCGTGTACCGGCTCTCGAGCACCGATGACGAGCGGGCCCTGTCCGTGTGCCGGGCTCAGCGCGGGCTCGGCGAGGTGCGGGTCGAGCACGGCTACATCTGCTTCACGGCCGATGCGGCGGCGGCCGCCGAACTCTCACAAGCGCTCGTCGAGGCGGGCGCGCTGATCACGATGCTTTCGCCCGAGACAGTGACGCTCGAGGACCTGTTCTTCTCCCTAACCGAAGGTGATGGCCGAACGTCCGGTTCGGTGGGCGGCAGCAGCGACGGCGCCATGCCGACGGCGATGTCCTCGTGAACCCGGGCGTCGCCACGGTCTACCGCTGGGAGCTGCGCAAGCTCCGGTACCAGAAGCGCACCTACCTCGGTCTCGGGCTGGCGGTGATCGTGCCGATCATCTTCGTCGCCGCCGTCAGCTTCAGGAACCACGGACCGCACGACGTCGCCTTCGGCGACTACGTCGACCGCAGCGGGCTCGCGGTCCCGCTTGTCATCCTCCTCTTCGGCGCGATCTGGATGTTCCCGCTCATCGCGGCGCTGGTGGCCGGCGACATCGTTGCCTCCGAGGACCACAACGGCACGCTGAAGACCATTCTCACCCGCTCGCTCGACCGCGGGCAGATCTTCACCGGCAAGGCGCTCGCCGCTGCTACCTACGCCATCGTGGCGATCCTCGTCGACGGCGTCGTCTCCACCGTGGCTGGCGTGCTGAAGTCCGGCTTCAACCCCTTGCAGAGCCTCTCGGGGACGATCGTCTCGGCCCCGAAAGGCCTCGAGCTCGTGTTCGTGAGCCTGCTCGTGTACCTGATCCCGATCCTCGCGATCGTGTGCATCGGCCTGCTCCTCTCGACGATCACGCACAACAGCGCGGCCGCCGTCGTGGGCACTCTGATGTTCTCGCTGATCATCCAGCTCATCGCCATCCTTCCGGGACTCGGCGGAGCGCAGCCCTACCTCCTGAGCACCCAGTTCAACGCCTGGCAGGGACTGCTGCGCACGCCCACCGATTGGGATCCGATCATCCGCGCCGCCTGGGTGTGCGCGCTCTACGGGCTGCCGGCGCTCGGGGCTGCCTACCTCGTCTTCCTGCGACGCGACGTCGCCGGTGGCTGAGCGTCCCGACCCGACGCGCGTCCTCGTCGTCGACGACGACCCGCCCCTGAGGCGAATGCTCGCCCGGACGCTCGCCGCCGAGGCCTACGCCGTCACCACGGTGGGGGACGGGGGGGCTGCGCTGGCTGAGGTCTCGAGTGCCTCCCCGCCCGACATGATCGTGCTCGACGTGACCATGCCCGGCCTCGACGGCCTCGCCGTGTGCCGGCGCCTGCGGGCCAAGGGGGTCACCGTTCCCATCCTCATGCTCACCGCGCGCGACTCGGTCGCGGACCGCGTCAGCGGCTTGGAGTCCGGCGCCGACGACTATCTCGTCAAGCCGTTCGCCGTCGAGGAGCTCATCGCCCGCCTTCAGGCGCTCACCCGCCGCGGCCGGGACGGCTCGCAGGTGGTGACCTACGGCGACCTGACCATTGACGCCGCGTCGAGAACGGCGACTCGGTCCGGCCGCCGCATCGACCTGACCGGACGCGAGCTCGAGGTGCTCGAGCTGCTCGCACGCGAGCCCCGGCGAACGATCACGCGCGAGCGCGCGATAGAAGAGATCTGGTCCGGCGCCGCCGAGCCCAACGTGGTCGATCGCTATGTCACCCGCCTGCGACGAAAGCTCGGCGCGCCGCCGCTGATCCACACCGTGCGCGGCTCGGGGTTCATGCTGCGCGGTTGACATGGGTGGCTCCCATCGTCTCGCAGGGTCGCTGCGCGCGCGCCTGATCGCCGCCTCCACCGGCTCGATCCTGGTCGCCGTCGCCCTGCTGGGCACCGCGGCGGTGGTGATGGTCTCTCGTCAGCTCCACGGCTCGCTCGACAGCGCGCTGCGCCAGCGCGCGCAGGAGGTGGCACTGCTCAGCGTCTCGGCGCCGTCGCTGCTCACGTCGGCGGGAGCGCTCGAGAGTCCGGTGTCGGGTCGCCAGATCGTCGTGGAGGTGCTCGACGCGCACGGGCGCATCCTCGCGCGCTCGCAGGCCCTCGGCGCACAGCTGCTACCCAACGATCGTCTCGCGCGCCGGGCGATCCACGCCGGGCGGACGGGCTTTGAGGACATCAGCCTCGATGGCCGCCCGTTCCGCCTCTACGCGGCTCCGATCGCCGACGCGGGGGGCGTGGCGGCGGGGGGCGCCATCCTCGTCGCCTCCGACGAGTCGGATATCTCGAGCGTCACGAGCCACCTGATCCTGCTCTTGATCGTGAGCGCCTTGGGGGCGGCGGCGCTCGCGGCCGTCGTTTCCGCGGGCCTCACGCGGCGGGGGCTCAGACCCCTACGCGGGCTCGCGGACGCCGCCGAGGAGATCGAGCGCACGGGAGACCCGTCGCGGCGGCTGCCGGCGTCGAGCGCGCGCGACGAGATCGGCGGGCTCACGGGTGTCCTCAATCGGATGCTCGGCGGGCTCGAGCGCTCGCGAGCGAGCGAGCGCCGCTTCCTCGCCGACGCCTCACACGAGCTGCGCACGCCGGTCACCACGCTGCGCGGGAACGTCGAGTACGCCGTCAGGTACGGCGTCGATGCCGAGATTCTCGCCGAGCTCGAGCGGGACGCGACCAGGCTCGCTCGCCTGGTCGATGACCTGCTCGTGCTCGAGCGGGCCGGTGAGGCTTCCCCGCGCGCGGAGCTGGTGCATCTCGACGCGGTGGTGCGCGACGCGGCCGGCGCGTCTGATCGGATCGAGCTCGGGCCGGTCACCCCGGTCGCGATCCGCGGAGATGAGTCGGCGCTCAGCCGCGCGCTCGCGAACCTGATCGAGAACGGCCTCGTGCACGGACCGGAGGGAGGCACGGTCACGGTCAGCGTGCATGCGAGCGGGAGGAGGGCGCTGGTGCGCGTGAGCGACGAGGGGACCGGACCGGATCCCGCCGATCGCGGCCATCTCTTCGACCGATTCTGGCGGGGACGGGGGGCCGCCAAGGAGCCCGGATCGGGGCTCGGTCTGGCGATCGTGGCGGCGATCGTGGAGCGCCACGGAGGGCGGGTCGACGTCGACGGGTCGACCTTTACGATCGATATTCCGGATGCAATTCCGCTTGCAACACCGCAACTCCGGGGACCCTCACCACGTTCTAGGGCGTAACGTTTAGCGATTAAGGCCCCCCGCGGCACCCGCCAGTAACTGACAATGTCTCCTCATCCCGCACCGAACTCCGCTGTGGAGCGCGTTCCGCGACCCCCGACGGTTCCCATTCTCGGCGTCCCGCTGGCGCTGACCGATTACGATCGCGTGCTCGCGTGGATCGACGAGATGGTGGCCCGCCGCGAGCGCGGCTACGTGTGCGTCGCCAACGTACACACGGTGATGGCGTTCTCAGAGGATCCCGCGCTCCGCGACGCCGTCCTTGGCTCGTCGCTGAACCTCCCGGACGGACAGCCGCTGGTATGGGCCGTCAACGCCCTCGGCTACGACCTCGCGTCCCGCGTCTACGGCCCCGAGCTCATGCTCCGCGCCTGCGCCCGCGCGGCGACGACGGGCCAGCGCCTCTACCTCTACGGCGGCCACAACCAGGGCGCGCTCGTCGAGCTCGCCCTGAACCTGCGCCGCCGCTATCCCGGCGTCCGGATCGTGGGCGGCTATTCGCCTCCGCACCGAGCGCTCGAGGAAGACGAGCGAGCCGCCGTGGCGGCGGAGATCAACCGCTCGGGTGCCGACGTCGTGTGGGTCGGAATCGGTGTGCCCAAGCAGGAGAAGTGGATGGCACAGATGCGAGATGAGATCGAGGCGCCGGTGCTCGTGGGCGTCGGTGCCGCCTTCGACTTCCATGCCGGTCGCGTGCCCCAGGCCCCCAACTGGATGCAGGAGGCCGGACTCGAATGGGCCTACCGGCTCGTGCGCGAACCGCGTCGCCTGTGGCGGCGCTACATGCGCTACAACCCCCGCTTCGTCGGGAGCTTTGCCCGACAGCTCGTGAAGCACCGCCGGGCTCTGCGTACGCGCTGCGAACCCTGATACGCGCTGAGCGCGCGCGCCGTGCACACTCCCGCAGGGTGACTGTCCCTCCAGCCGCATCAATTGTCGTGCCGACGCGGGGACGGCCGGCGTATCTCGACGCGGCGCTTACCTCAGTAGCGCCACAGGCCGCTCGTGCCGGCGCCGAAATGCTCGTGGTGACCGACGGCTCGGACCCGGCCACCGAAGCGGTCGCTGCGCGCCACGGCGCCCGGTTCCTAGCGCTGCCGGCGGGCGCCGGGGCGAACGCGAAGCGCAACGCCGGGGTCGCTTCGGCGCGCGGCGAGCTCATCGTCTTCATCGACGATGACATCGAGGCGCCGGCGGGCTGGCTCTCCTCGCTACTCGCCGGGGCGGGCGGCGCGCCCGGGCACGACGTGTTCGGCGGGCCGATCCGCGCGCGCCTGGAGGGAGGGGGCCCGCGGGCCTGCGGCCGCGAAAGCGCTCCGATCACGACTTTGGACCTCGGGTCCGAGGATCGCGAGGCGGAGCTTGTGTGGGGAGCCAACATGGCCGTCCGCCGGCGGGCGCTCGAGCGCGTCGGGCCCTTCGATCAGGCGCTCGACGGCTGCGGAGAGGAGGAGGACTGGCAGCGGCGTTTCCTGGCGCGTGGCGGCCGAGTCAGGTACGTCGCTTCGGCCGGCGTCGATCACCTGCGGGTGGGGGCCGATGCGGGGGTACGCTCGCTCTCCCGCGCCGCCTATTTCCGCGGCCGCTCCGCGCGCCGTTACGACGTCTCGAAGGGCACGGCGCCCGGGATCGCCGGCGAGCTCCGGGTCCTGGCCGGATGCGCGTGGCATGTCGTGCGCCGGCGGTGTCTGAACGGGGTGGTGATGGGCGCGCACGCGGCCGGGCGCGTGGTTTCGGCTGTCCGATGGGAGGCACCTCCGGCTGGGGTCGAGCTCGCGGAGTGGGCTGGCGCCCACTCCGTTGCGAGTTCGGCTGGCGGTGGAAGCGGCTGCGCCGCTTCCGTTGCGAGTTCGGCTGGCGGTGGAAGCGGCTGCGCCGCTTCCATTGCGAGTTCGGATGGCGCCGAACTCGCGGGTGGTGGGGGTTCGGGTGGCCCCGGGGGGCGCGATGACTTCGTCTCCGGGACGAGCGGGTATGTCGCCGGCGTTCGGGCGACCACGCGGACCGCCGCCGCCGATGTTGCCCTGGACGCGCTCGCCCTCTCGCGCGGGGAGCCGTGGCGACTGCGGCGGGCGGCGCAACGGTGGCCCCGCCGGCGCGTGCTCGTGCTCGGCGTCGAGCGAACCGACCAGCCAAACCTGCTCGCGGCGGCGCGCGACGAGCTCGAGCGCTCGCGCCACCACGTCGACTTCGCCAGCAAGGCCGTCGATGGCCGGGGTAAGTTCGAGAACCTCGACGCGCTCCTCGCCGACCATCCCGCTGCGGGTCACGACTGGCTCGTGGCGATCGACGATGACGTGTCGCTGCCGCCCGGCTTCCTCGACGTATTCCTCTTCCTCGCCGAGCGCTTCGGACTGGCGCTGGCGCAGCCCGCTCACCGTCGGCGCTCGCACGCGGCCTGGGAGGTGACGCGCCGCCGGCCGGCCAGCGTCGTCCGTGAGACGGCGTTCGTGGAGATCGGGCCCGTGGTCGCGTTCCAGGCGGTCACCTTCGACGCCCTCCTACCCTTCCCGCCGCTGCGCATCGGCTGGGGCCTCGACGCGCACTGGTCGGCGATCGCCCGCCAGCACGGCTGGCGGATCGGCGTCGTCGACGCCACCCCGGTACGCCACGGACTGCGTCCCATCGCCGGTGCCTACAACCGCGAGGACGCGCTCGCCGAGGCGCGGGCATTCCTCGCCGAGCGTCCCTACACGCGCCACGACGAGGCCGGCCGGACCCTGGCCGTGCACCGGTCGTGGCGGTGAGCGCGGGGCGTGGCGGTGGGCCCGGGCGGGCGAGCCGTCGTGGTGGTGGGCGCGGGGCGGTGGCGGCGGGCCCGGGGAACGAGCCTGATAGGGAAATAGCCGTTGTCGCCTGTCAGCAGAGATGCACTTAGAACTGGTGCAACGGCGTTGATTTTCATCCACCCGCGTGAGCCCAACCGGGCACCACGACTGGCCGAGAACATGACGCACAGAAATGTTGGGGTTAAGTAGCATGACCCCGAGTCCGCGACCAATCTGATCCGGCGCGGTAGGGGGTGTGCTGCGTTTGCCCCAAATGTTGGGGGTTAAGTAGCACGACCCCGTGTTCCCGCGGCCGATCTGATAGGGAAATAGCCGTTGTCGCCTGTCAACAAAGATGCACTTAGAACTGGTGCAACGGCGTGATGGTCATCCGCCCGCGCGAGCCCAACCGGGCACCATCGCTGGCCGAGAAACACGCCTGTGAGGCGCGTTTTTCGGCCAGGCTCGGGAAAGGGGACCTGTGGGGCGGCCGTGGGTTGCGTTTCTCGCCACGGCTCGCGTACGCGCGCGGGATCCGCTTCGGCGCGGCGAGCCGGCGGCGGCCATGAAGGTAGCCATCGTCGCCGAGTACTACCCGCGCGCGGACGACCCAGTGTCCGGGATCTGGGCCCATCGGCAGGCGGTGGCGGTGCGGGATCTCGGCGCCGAGGTGCGTGTGCTCGTGCTGCACCGGCCGCTGCCCCCGCTCGCCGCGGTCCGCTCGCGGGACGCCGGCGCGCTGGCGCGGGCGCTGCGGCAGCCTACGCGAGCGGCGCTCGATGGGATCGACATCCGCTACGTGCGCTACCTCTCGCCACCGCGGCCGTGGAGCTACGGCTCGTGGGGCCTGTGGGCAGCGCCGGCCCTCGCGATCGCGCTGCATCGCCTCCGCCGCGAGTTCCCCTTCGACCTCGTGCACGCGCACTACGCCGTGCCCGCCGGCGACGCGGTCCGCCGCATTGCCCCTGGTATCCCACTCGTCGTCTCCGTTCACGGGGGGGACGTGTACGCCACGAGCGCCCGCTTAGTAGGCGCGCGAGCGGTCCGAGGCACCCTCACCCACGCACGCCTTGTGCTCGCCAACAGCGCCGGAACCGCGCGCCGGTCCGCGGAGCACGGAGCCCGCACGACCCGCGTCGTGCACCTGGGCGCCGAGCTCCCGCCAGGGCCATCCGCGCCACCCCCAAGGGAATCGACGCCAGCCGCGCCGAATCACCGCCCGCCCGCGAGTTCGGCGCCAGCCGAACTCGCAATGGAAGCGGCGCAGCCGCTTCCACCGCCAGCCGAACTCGCAATGGAAGCGGCGCAGCCGCTTCCACCGCCAGCCGAACTCGCAATGGAAGCGGCGCAGCCGCTTCCACCGCCAGCCGAACTCGCAACGGA
>Ga0302314_10008858_pt1 | contig 17860 bp, 14 predicted proteins | sample III_Palsa_N2_3_FD_200533 | JGI IMG/M metagenome (GOLD analysis project Ga0302314, IMG submission 200533) | Peat permafrost microbial communities from Stordalen Mire near Abisko, Sweden - III_Palsa_N2_3 | ecosystem: Environmental > Terrestrial > Soil > Palsa > Peat permafrost | place: Sweden...
ACGACTTCGCCGGCGACCGACACCGTGGTGATGATCGTCGTCGCGCGCCCGCGAGGATGGTCGACCAGCGGTTGCGCTGAGACCTTGATCGCGAACGTCTCGCTCAGCAGCAGCGGGCGATGGACGGTGATCTTGTTGTAGATGTGGACCATCCCGATCGCCGGGAACGGGAACGTCGGCTCGGTCATCAGCCGCAGGTGCAGGGGGAACGCCAGCATGTGCGGGTAGGTGGCGGGCAGCGTCTCGAGCACGGTGAAGCCGCACACGTTTGAGTAGGCGATCAGCCGATTGGAATCGACGCTGACATCCTTCAGAACCAGCACCTCGTCTGAGACGTCAGACGCCCGCGTACCGCCGATCAGCGGCAGCGTCGAGACGACAGGAATCGTGCCCAGCGCCGCCTTGCCGAACAGCCCGAGCATCCCCGGGCTCTTATCCAAGATCTGCTCGGCCATTTACGCGCCGATCAGCGACTGGCCGCAGACACGGACGACGTTGCCGTTGACGCCGCCGGACGCCGGTGAAGCAAACCAGGCGACGGTCTCGGCGACATCGACCGGCAGACCGCCCTGCGACATCGAGTTCATCCGTCTGCCTGCCTCACGGATCGTCAGCGGAATCGCCGCCGTCATCTGCGTCTCGATGAACCCAGGAGCTACCGCGTTGAGCGTCCGGCCAGACTTCGCAGCCAGCGGTGCGTAGGCGTTGACGACGCCGATCACGCCGGCCTTTGAGGTGCCGTAGTTAGTCTGGCCGAAGTTGCCGGCGATCCCGGCGATTGAGGAGACCGCGACGATCCGCCCACCCTCGCGGAGCACGTCGAGGGCGACCAGCATCGTGTCGATCTGATGGATCGCCTGCAGGTTGATCGCGATCACCAGGTCCCACACTTCCTGCTTCATCCGCCCGAGCGTCTTGTCGCGGGTGATGCCGGCGTTGTGGACGACGATGTCAACGCCACCGTGGCTCTTCAGCAGGTAATCGGCGATCACCTTCGGCGCGTCGAGCGCCGTGATGTCGACCGCCAGATCCGAGCCGCCGATATCGGCCGCCACCGCAGCTGCGGCCTCGGCCGCCTGCGGCACGTCAAGCACGATCACGTGCGCGCCGTCACGGGCGAGCGTGTGCGCCATCGCTTCGCCGATGCCGCGTGCGGCACCGGTCACGAGCGCGACCTTGCCGACCAACGGCTTGTCCCAGTCAAGCTTCGGCGAGGCCTTGCCCGCGGAGATCCGCACGACCTGGGCCGATACGTAGGCGCTCTTCGGCGAGAGGAAGAAGCGCACCGTCGACTCGATCTGGTTCTCCGCCTTCGGCGCGACGTAGACCAGCTGACAGGTAGCTGCCTTCTTGACCTCCTTCGCGAACGAGCGCGTGAAGCCCTCGAGCGCGCGCTGCGCGACGTGCTCCTCCGGGTCCTTGCACAGCTCGGGGGTGGTGCCGAGCACGATCACCCGGCCGCATGTCTTCACGCGTCGGATCGTCGGCGAGAAGAACGCCCACAGCGCATTCAGCTCGGCCGGTGATTTGATCCCGGTCGCGTCGAACACCAGGCCCTTGAACTTCAGCTCGGCACCCGCCACCTCAGCGTTGAAGATCTTCGCGTCAAGGTCAGCAGCAGCTGCCGCGATGCGCAGATCGTCGACCAGCGGGGTGTATGTCTCGGCGTCGATCGCCTTGAGGATCTTTGTCAGCTCGGGAGCAAGACGCCCACCCGGGGCGCCACCCAACAGCACCGGGCCGCTGGTAACCGGCTGGCCGGGCTTGTAGCGCTCCAACGGAATCGGTGAGGGCAATCCGAACTGCTTGACGATCGCCTTGCCGATCGGCGTGTTGACGATGTCGGTGTAACGGTCAGCCATTGCTCATGCCTCCAAGATCGCGGTGACACCGAGACCGCCGGCGGCACAGACGGAAATCAGGCCGCGGCTACCCGAGCCCTTCGCATGCAGCCCCTTCGCCAGCGCGGCGACAAGGCGTGCGCCAGTGGCGCCGAACGGGTGCCCAGCACCGAGCGAACCGCCGTGGGGGTTGATCTTCTCGACCGGGATCGAGCCCATCGCCGTTTTGCGGCCAAGGCGCTCCTTGCAGTAGACCGGGTCCTCCCACGCCTTCAACGTGCACAGCACCTGCGAGGCGAACGCCTCGTGGATCTCGTAGATGTCAAAGTCCTGCAGCGTCAGGCCGTTGCGGTCGATCAGCTGCGAGACGGCGACGGTTGGCGCCATCAGCAGGCCCTCGTGCTTGTGCACGTGGTCGACCGCTGAGACCTGACCGTCGACGAAGTAGGCAAGGATCGGCAGTCCGCGCGCCTTGGCCCATTCCTCAGTAGCCAGCAGCACGCAGGAGGCGCCGTCCGATAGCGGCGTTGAGTTACCGGCGGTCATCGTCCCCTCAGGGCCACCGAATACCGGCTTCAGCTTCGCCAGCTTCTCGATGCTTGAGTCCGGACGCAGGTTCTGGTCGCGCTCGAGCCCGAGGTAGGGGGTGACGAGGTCGCCCATGAAACCGGTGTCGTAGGCGGCAGCGAGGTGGCGGTGCGAGCGGACGGTCAGCTCATCCTGCTCCTCACGGGTGACTCCCCACTCTTTGGCCATGATCGCCGCGTGCTCACCCATCGACAGGCCGGTCCGCGGTTCCATGTTGCCGGGGATGTTCGGGACGATCATCTGCGGGCGGATCTTGGCCGCCGCCTTCAGACGGTCGGCGGCGCTCTTTGAGCGGTTCAGTTCGAGCAGGATCTTGCGCAGATCTTCGTTGACGCCGATCGGCGCGTCGGAGGTGGTGTCGACACCGCCGGCGATCGCACTGTCGATCTGCCCGAGCGCGATCTTGCCGGCGAGCAGGATCGTCGTCTCAAGGCTGGTGCCGCACGCCTGCTGCACGTCAAAGGCCGGCGTGTCGGCGGCGAGCGTGGTGCCGAGGACCGATTCACGCGTCAGGTTGAAGTCACGGCTGTGCTTGAGCACGGCGCCGGCGGCGACCTCGCCGATCGTGACGTTTGAAAGCGAGTATTTGTCGACCAGCGCTTGCAGCGTGGTGGTCAACATGTCCTGGTTGGACGCCTGGGCGTAAGGACCGTTCTGGCGCGCGAACGGGATTCGAATCCCGCCGACAATTGCCACCCGGCGGACGTGCTTCGTCATCAACTACTCCTCGGTGGTCGTCGAAGGCACGCACTCGTGCCTCCAGTTACAGAGGCGTAGGTTAGGTGGTCTGCTGGTCCGCGAGTGTCGCGGTCGTGAACGCGCCCTTGGCGAGGCGCTTACGCAGGAAGCTGGGAGCAAGCACCCGCGTCGCCGCCGCCAACCAGTAGTAACGCGGCACGTAGACCTCGTGAGCGCCGCCGGGACCGGCCTTCAGAATCGCCTTGGCGGCGTTCTCCGGCGTGTCGACGATCAGGCTGGTCAACCATTTCTCGCGCAACTCGGTGGCGGGGAAACCCTCTGTCGCGATGAAGCCGGGCATCACCAGGCCGACATGGATCCCCTCCGGTGCGAGCTCCAGCGAGATCCCGTCGCTCCAGCCGGCGAGCGCGAACTTGCTCGCGCTGTAGGCGGCCGCCCCGCCGCGCGCGACGCGGCCGGAGGTCGAGGCGACGTTGACGATCGAGACCGGCGCGACGCGCGCGCCGCCGGCGATCGCGGTCTTCCAGGTTGCGCCTTCCGGAGTCGGACCGCTCTTGGCCGCGGTTGCCTGCAGCAGCGGCAGCAGCGCCTCCGTCAGCCGGACCTGCGCATCGAAGTTGATCTTCATCGTCTGCGCGACGTTGTCGTAGCCGCCGTCGGCAAACTTCATCGACCAGCGCGCACCCGCGTTGTTGACGACGAGGTTGAGCTGTCCATACGTGGCCGCGATCTTCTCGGCAATCTTCTTGCCGGCGCTCGGCGTGCCGAGGTCAGCGGCAATGATCGTCGCGCTCGGCTGGACTGCCTTTGCCAGCTCTTGCAACCGCTCTTTACGCCGCGCGACAAGCACCAGCTGCACATCGGGCTGGGAAGCCAACAGCTTGGCGGTCGCCTCGCCAATGCCACTCGAGGCGCCAGTGACTAGAGCTACAAAGGTCATCGGCGCCGGACTTTAGCCAGTGCCCTCGGTGGCCACGTCCACCGCATTCTGAGACCACGAGAGCACTAGCCAAGTCGAGGCGGCCGCCAGCAAAACCACGACTAGCGTCCAGCCGAGCGCGGTCGTGCCGAGACCGACGTACTTGAGACCCGAAGCGAGAATCACAAACGTGATCACCGGGCGGACGTAGCGATCCGGCACGCTGGAGGAGACGAGCGAGCCGATGATCACGGCCGGAATCGAGCCGAGAATCAGTGAGCCCGTGACCGCGAACTCAACGTGGCCGAAGATCAACGACCCGACGGCCGCGGCCGCGGTCAGCGGTACCGCCTGCGTCAGGTCGGTGCCGACCAGCTGGTTGGCGCCGAGCAACGGGTAGATGAAGAGCAGGCCGATGATCATCAGCGAGCCCGAACCGACGGAGGTCAGCCCAACAACCAGGCCGCCGATGATGCCTAGCGCGAGCGTCGGCAGCGGGCGGACCTCAACGTTGGCGACGTACTGCGTCCGGCCCGCCTTTGAGCGTCGGTCAAGGATGAACCGCACGACCATCGCCAGCGCGCCGATCAGCAGTGCGATCCCGAGGTACGTCTCGATCGTCTTTTCATCGCCGGTCGTCCCACCGATCACGTGCAGCAGATAGGAACCCGCGAAGGCAGCCGGAACCGAACCGACCGCGAGCCACTTGACCAAGTTGAAATTGACGGTGCCCGCCCTGCCGTGCACGATCGCGCCGACGGGGCGCATCACCACTGACGCCACCAGGTCTGAGGAGATCGCGCTTGACGGCTTGACGGCAAACAGCAGGATCAGCATCGGCGTCATCAGCGCGCCGCCGCCGGCGCCGGTCATGCCGACGAGCAAGCCAATGATCCCGCCGCCGAGAACTATGTATGGATCGATGTGCACGACTTGCTAACACGGTATCCCCCATTGGGGTTGTGCCCAAACCGACGCGATTACCCGTTCGGGGTTAGTGCTTCTTGCCGTCGCGGCGCAGCGGATCGGGCTGCTCGCGGCGATCCGTGCCAGAACGGCGCTCGGGTCCGGTGTAGCCGGATTGCTCGCGGCTCAGCTTGCGGCGATCTTCAAGCGCACGCACGATGAATACTGACACCGGGCTCTCGAGCGGCTTGCGCCGCTCGACGCCGGAGCGTCGCTCACCCATCTCAACAGTGACCTCGGCGTGCTCTGCCGTGCGCCGGTCAAAGCCACTACGGCGGTCAGCACCGGCCGGACGCCACGACGGTGAGTCATGACTGGGTTTGTTGACCTGAATCAGGCTGACGTCGGTTCCCACATCACCGGGGTGGCCAAGCAGCGGGTGCTCACGGATCATCGTCCGTAGGCAGCGCAGACCGTCCGACCACGTGTTCAAGTGCGAGACGCCCGCGCGCCGTTCAAGTTCGATGCTCGGAACCTCAGTGATCCGCATCCCGGCCTTGGCCGCATTCAGGATCAACTGTGTCTCGACCTCGAAACCGACCGCGGTCAGCTTCAGTGCCGGCAGATCGGTACGCCAGAAGGCGGCATAGCCGTAGAGCAAATCGGTGAAGCGATGGCCGTAAAGAACGTTGGAAAGCGCGACAAAGCCCATGTTGCCGACGCGGCGCAGCGGCGTGAAGTCGACCGATCCGCCCCCGGGCATGTGACGTGAGCCCTTGGCGAAATCAGCGCCGCCCTTCAGCGCCGCGATGAACAGCGGTATTTCCCGCGGATCGGTCGAGCCGTCGGCGTCGATCATCACGATGATGTCCTTCGATGCCGCTGCGAAACCTGCGCGTAGCGCCGAGCCCTTGCCCTTGTTGTGCTGGTGGACGACAACGGCACCGGGGTGCAGGTGCTGGACGATCGCCTCGGTGTAGTCGGTCGAGAGGCCGTCGACGAGCACCAGCTCATCGATCCCCGGCGGCAGGTTCTCCAGCACCCAGTCGATCGAGCCGGCTTCGTTGAGCGCCGGCACGATCACGCTGATCGTCGGATCGGCCGGCCGCTGCGGCCAGTCAGATCGCTCTTGGCTGATGTTCTTGCTCAGTAACCACCAGGCGACGCCTGTGCCTGCGAGCCCCCCTATTACTACTGCCGGTCCGCGCTTCTTCAAAACGAGTCCTTGTTTCTATGTCGCGAACGCTGCACGGTACCGACAGTTGTCGGCACGCGCCCCTAAAGGGCTTTAGCGGCCGCGGACGGGCTTCGCCGGAACATCACCGCGCCGCGTGCATAACCGCCGGCGGCGGCCAGCAATCCAATCAGGATCGCCGTGACCCGCCCGAGCGCAGCGGCAGGCTGGCGGCCGCGCAGCGCGGCCCAGCCCGAACGCAGTGCTTCGCTCGGTAGCGCCCGCGTGACGTACGTCCGTTCGGTATCGAGTGAGCGGGTGTCGCCAAGCGTGCGCACGAGCGCCTTGGAGATCCCTTCGTAGTAACAGCGCCGCACGAAGTAGCTCCAGACACCCCGTCCCTGGGGAACCCAATGGTCGATCTCGGCCCCCCGCACGAGCACGAATTGGGTGCCCGGCATTTCACGCGCGGCGCGGATGCACAGCTCGGTCTCTTCACAGCCCAGCGGCCGGCTGCCAAGCCGGCCGATCTGAGTGTCGAACAGCCCGGCCTGCTCGAACACAGCGCGGCGAAACACCATGTTGCAGCCGATCGGATTGCGCACCGCGCCGGTCTCCGGCTGTCCTTCGTAGGAGCAGCCGACGACCCATAGGTAGGTGTTGGGAAACCACCCCGGTTGATGGTCCTGCCAGGCCGGCACGGCCTTACCGCCGACGCCGACGACGGTCGGGTCGGCGAACGCCGCAAGCAGCGTCGCGAGCCAGCCGGGTCGCGGTACGGCGTCATCATCGAGAAACGCCACGACATCGCCCGTCGCCAGCGAAACAGCGGTGTTACGCGCCGATGACAGCCCGCGCTCGCCGGCGTTGGCAACAACCACGACCGACTCGGGCAAGCGGGCGTGCAGTTGTTCAGCGAGCGACTCGTTGTGGTCGATCACGAGGATCACCTCATGCGGCACCGGCTGCTGCGCCAGCACCGCCGCAACGGCTGTGTGCGTCAATTCCAGGCGTTCGTCGGCAAACGCGCAGACGACCACTGTCGCGCTCAGCGCCACCGGACCGCCTGGCCCTTGCTGGCGCGACCCTTGGCCCCGCGCACGGCGACAACGGTGACGAGCGCCAGCCAAATTGCGAGCGAGGCGGTGCCCTCCCAGCCGCGCCAGCGGGGGAAATGCAGCACGGCGATCCCGGCCGCGCCGATCAGTAGCGGGCCGCCGAAGCCGGCGCCGAGGACGAGTCCGATCCGGCCGAGGATCGCACCCAGCGCGCTACCGCTGCGATCGACGGCAAAGCTGAAACTGGCGGCGGCAATCGCCATCACAATCACCAGCGACGGGGGGCCGGAACCGACGTAGACGGCGGCTGACAGCGCGATCACGATCAGCAGCCCCAGGCGGCGGGCGATGCGCTGTAGCGCCCCCTGCAGCAGCCAGCGGAAGATCAGCTCCTCGGCGACCGCAATCGCAGCCAACGCGGCGCCGTCAAGAACAATCTGCGCCGTCGTCGCGTGAGGGGCCCAGCCCCGCGGCGCACCCGCCAGGTAGGCGAGGAAGCCAAGGCCAGTCCCGGCAAGCAGCAGCGAGAACTGACTCAGCGGCGCCCGCAGGCTGAATGCCGGCGCACGGTTGATGCCGATCACCGGCGCGGCAGCGAACCAGATAGCAGCGACGATCCCCGCCAGCAGGAAGGTCCCGGCCGCGACCGAACCGTCCCCCAACGGCAGGCCAAGCGCGAGCACCGGTAGCACTGCCACGACCGCCAGCGCCCGCAGCGCAGCGAGCACGGCAGGCGACGCCGAGCGGTTACCGACGGTCAACAGCACAGCCACAAGCAGAGCCGACGCAAAATCGCCGATCAGCAGATGCCGGGTGCCGAGCAGCCCGATCTGGACCGCCAGCAGCGCACCGGCGCCGATCAACGGCAGTGCCAGCGGCCGGCGGACCGCCAGCGCTTGTTCTGAGCGCAGCGCACTCATGCCAGCAGCAACGCGATCCGCGCGGCGATCGTCAGTGCCGCGACGAGCGCCAGCGGCGTGGCGATGATCACGACCATCCGTCCGCGCTCGCCGAGATGTCCGCGCATCCCGGCGATGTCGATCCCGAACAGCAGCACCAGACAGAGGACGACCGGGACAACGCCGAACGTACCGGAGGCAGACGCGATCCCGCGGTTATGGACGGCGTGCTGAAACAGCTGCGGCAGCAGGCCACTCATCGGGCGTTCACTCCGGCGGACTCCGTAGCGGTCTGGTCCCGGGGTGGTCCGGTCAGACCACCCCCGGGATTGCGTGCGTGGATCAGCCCAATCACGATTCCGGCGGCGGCGATCCCGCAGAGAATCCCGACACACAGCCCGAGTGACCATGCGTGGACGTAGAGCAGGGTGAGCGAGACGATCGAGCCGAGCGCCAGGCTTGCCGCGATCGCGGTCATCAGCTCGATCAGCGGATCGCGGATCGCCAATGCCAGCGCGACGCCTTCGCCAGGGACCAGCAACAGGGTCGCGATGGCCAGCGTGACGCGTACCGGCGAGTGCCAGTGAGCGGCCACGCAGACGATCGCGCCGCCGGCTATCGCCACGCAGAGGGCGGCTCGCCAGAGGACGGCTGCTGGTCGCATCGACCGTATTATCGGGGAGCGCCTGCCTGAGATCAGCCCCACCACATCTCCACTCCCGGTCGATTCAATGATTTCCGCTCGGCGCGGGCGCACGGCCGGTCCCATCGCCAGGCGTCTGCTTGGGGTCGTCGTGCCGATCGCGATCGGCGCCGTTTGGGCGCTATCGCTGAACAAGCTGAAGCTCCACGACATGAACGACCTGGGGCTGATCTCGGTGATGCCGAAGCTCACCTTGGTCTGCCTCGGACTCCTGGCGATCAGCTTCGCGATCAATTTGCGCGGCCGCGATCAGCTGGCGTTGGCGGCGCATCTGCTGGTGCTGATCGTCTGCCTGTACGGGCTGACCGAGTTCATTGAGCCCTATCCGCGGTTCTCAAGCGTGTACAAGCACGTCGGGATCATCCAGGTGCTCCAGCTGCACGCGAGCATCAACCCGCACATCGACGCCTACTTCAACTGGCCCGGGTTCTTCGCGTTTGGCGATCTGCTGGTCAAGCTGACCGGGTGGCGCAGCGCCTTGGCGTTCGCGGCCTGGGGGCCGCTGCTCTACAACCTGCTGTACCTGCCGCCGCTGCTGGTGATCTTCAATTGGGCGACCGATGACCCGCGGCTGAAGTGGCTGGCGGCGTGGTTTTTCTTCACCGCCAACTGGGTCGGGCAGGACTACATCTCGCCACAGGGGACGGCGTTCTTCCTCTGGCTAGCGGCGTTGGCGCTGCTGCTGCGCTACTTCACGCCAAGCCCGCGGTTGATCGAGGCGGCACACGGCGCGCGGGCGACGTTTCGGTCGTTTGGCGTGCGCGCACTGCACCGTCGCGGCGCCGCGATGAAGGTGCAAGCCGGCTGGCGTGAGGCCGGCGTACTGGTCGTGATCCTGGCGATCTACGGCGCGATCGTCTCCGGACACCAGCTGACGCCGGTACCGGTGGTGCTGGCGATGATCGGACTGGTCGTGTTCGCCGGCCTGACTACGCGCGCGCTGCCGGTGCTGGCGATCCTCGGGCTGGCGGCGTGGATCTTCTTCATGGCGACCGTCTATCTGGAGGGCAACATCAACACACTGCTGGGACCGCTCAGCAGCGCCTCAAGCAACCTGACGACGAGCGTTGCTTCGCGGGTCGGCGGCAGCGTCGACCACGAGGTGATCGTGAAGGCGAACATCCTGTTCTCGGCGGCGATCTGGGGACTCGGGACCTTCGGCTTCCTGCGGCGCCTGCGTGAGGGACGACTGGAACTGGCCTACGTGATGATCGGGATCAGCCCGTTCGTGTTGCCGGTGGTGCAGCCCTACGGCGGCGAGATCTTCCTGCGTGTGTTCCTGTTCGCGCTGCCAGCGGCGGCGTTCTTTGCCGCGTGCCTGTTCTTCCCCGCCCTGCACCGTGGTGGCCGCTGGCTAACGACGCTAGTGCTGGCGGCGATTTTGTGTGCGGTCGTGATCGGCTTCCAGTACCCGCGCTACGGCAACGAGCGGTTCGCCAACTTCACGCGCTCCGACGTCCAGGCGGTGGCGGCGCTGTACCGGCTCGCGCCGACCGGGTCGATCCTCGTACCGGGCGCCGACAACCTGCCGTGGTCATATAAGGACTACGACGCCTACGACTACAACACCGGGCTTGACGCGACCCCGGAATGGAGTGCGGCGCATGTGAACCCCTCGATCGTCGTAAAGCAGATGCTCCACTACATCGGCGATCACGGCATCTACCTGATCTTCACTCCGAGTGAGGAGATCTACGCGGAGTCGTTTGAGGGTGTGCCCGGGGTGCTACCGAAGATCGTCACGCTGCTTCGCCACACCCCCTATGCCCACCTGTTGTACGACCGCGGGGGGGCGCAGATCTTCTACGTCAAGGACACCAACAACAATGCCGGGCCCGGGGTCGCGGCTTACCTCGGGAAGGGCGCGAACTCCTCAACGAGTTCGCGGTAGGCCTTTGAGCGGGCCAGTCTGCGGCCCTTCAGATAGGCCCACGGGCCGCTCAGCAAAGCCCGGCGCTGGATCGCGGCGAACTCCGGCGGGAACGAGCTGGAGCGTTTGTTGTTGCGGATCGAGTTGGGGCTGAAGGTGTAGATCAGGCCGAGCGGAACGCGAATCAAGAAGTCCGGGATCCGGGCCGGATGGGTGAACAGGCAGCGGAACAGGTATGCGCCCAGGCCACGAGCGTAGGAGCGGACCTGGCTCCTCAGCGCCGGGTAGTCACGGCGGTGCTCGTGATGGACAACCGCGCCTGGCCAGAACGACACCGCGTAGCCGGCACACAATGCGTCGTAGAAAGCCGAGATGTCCTCCGCGCCGAGACGGTCGAGGGCCAGATCGAAACCGCCAATTGCACGCAGCGCCGACGCGCGCCAGGCCATGCTGACGCCCGAGCCGATCCGGCCGGTGGCGTATGGCAACAGCGAGCCGCTGGGCCGGGTTTTGATCGCGATCGTCCGCGGCTGCGCACCCTCGACGAACGCGCCGAGTTCCTCGAAGAAGACCTGGGATTGGGTGGCGAGCTCAAACGGGATCGCGTAGCCGGTGCTGCAAGCGATATTCGGGTCCTGGTAGAGCCCGGCGATGTGCTCGCTCAGCCAGTCACGGTCGACGACCGCGTCATCGTCGACGTAGGCGAGCAGTTCGGCTTTCGCTTCGGCTAGGGCGCGGTTGCGCCCGACGACCACGCCGCCGCCACTCAGCCGTACGTGGCGGACCGTCGGATGATTAGCGCGAACGAGTTCCTCAGTCTCGCGCCCTGGCGAGCCATCGATCACGATCGTCTCGTAGTCCGGGTAGTCAAGCTTGGCGATCGAGCGCAGCACGCGGTCAACGACGGCGGGCCGATCCTTTGTGCAGACGACAACAGAGGCGAACGGCGGGTCGGCGAGAACCTGCCGGCGCAGTGCCTGGCAGGCGGGCTCGGCGCACGGCGGGATGCCTGCCGCCGTCAGCTGGGTGATCGCCGGCAGGCCGTCGGCTTGCAGATGGCCGTTGATCTCAGCACCGAGCGCCGCCCAGATCGCCTGCGCGCAGGCCTGCGCGGTGAACCCTTGCGGGCCGACCGGGGTCTCGGCGCTTCCCAGCGGTCGGCCGTGTAGGCGGGCGAACAACCGAGCGCTGCCGTAGGCAGCACCCTCGGGGTTGCTGGCCGTCGGCGGCGAGATCGGGGCGCTCAGCTCAACTTCGGCGACCGCGATCGGCGCAAACGCTGCCTCGTCTTTGGCCCCGGTTCCGGGCGTCAACATCAGTGGGTGCCGGAGGCGGCTAGAGCGCGGGCTGGTAGACGGCGACCCAGGCGATGTCGACGTGCCCGGCGCTACCGGCTGCGGGGGCGCTGCCGTCGGTTGCCGTTTCGGTCTGCAGAACCCAGTGCATCGCGGTGTCCGGAATGTGCTGGGTTGAGGTACCAATGAGCTGCCCGTTGAGCACGAACTTGACCTCACTGGAGGTCCACTCAATCAACGCGGTCTGCCACTGCTCATACCCGTCCGATGTTGCGTAGGCGTCCTGTTCACTGCCGGACGTCGCGCCCTGCCAATGCATAAACGCGCCGATGTTGCCGTTCAGATCGCCCTCGGGAAAGTCGATCTCACCATCAGCAGGCCAATTCGCCTTCCCGTCGTCATAAGCATCAGGCCATAACAACCATGCCGTCTTGTAACCCGGCAGCAGGTCAGCACGGAAACGGACCATGAACGCGCCATGCACAATCCCGCCGCCGGCACCAGCACCAGGGATCTTCGGGACCGGCGCTGACACCAACGGCTCACCCGAGCTGTTCTCATGAATGTAGAAATCAAGCTGATTGTTTTGAATGCTGAGCACCTGCGACGGCTCATACATACCGTTGCCCTCGGTATCACTCCAACCGTCCGGATACGCAAACCACTTCGCTGAAACAGCTGCCGGCAAACCGCTGCAATCCGACTTCGCCAAAGTGCTCGCGACCGCACAACCCGAAAACCCGCCCAACGGAACGTTCGTTGAGAAATTGTCAGAGAACACCTGATTCCAACCACTGACATTGCCCGAGGGAACGGGGATACCGCTCGGGTCGGTCGTGGTTGCCGCGCCCGCGGTCTGCCCTGTGATCGTCTGCAGTGGGTCCGGGGCGCTGAGGCGCGAGGCGACCTGCTGCGTGGTGCTAGCGCCGCTGCCACCGCCACCGCCGCTGCCACCCCCACGGCCACCAAACAGCCCAGCGATCATGCCGCCGAGGTCCGCGTCCGAGCTAGCGCGGCTCTGCTCAAGCGCGGTCGCGCTCGGCGCCGCGATCATCAGACCAGCGACCATCGCTGCCACCAGCCTTGGCCTGACTCGTCCCCTCAGCATCTACTCTCCGCCTGTCCCCCGTGGGCGTGAATTGTCCGTTAGCGGACACCTTCCGCTGTCCCGCTCAAGGTCTAAGAATAAACAGCCGATAAGGCAAGCCCAAACAATTCGCCGGCCAAATCTGGACGAATGTCTGAGTTTTGACGCCTCAGCCGCGCGCGAACGGCCCATTTAGGCGCCGATACCCATCCCCGCCCACCCTCGCCGGCGGCGGCACAGCAGGGTTACAGCAGCGAGCGCGGCGAGTAGACCGCAACCCAGGCGACGAGCAGATGGCCCGCCGTGCGTCTGGCCGGAACCGCGCCGTCAGTTGCTGTTTCGGTCTGTAGCACCCAGTGCATCGGAGTGCTGGGAATGTGTCCGGTGGCGCTGCCGATCACCCGTCCATCAAGGATGAAACGGACCATCTGCGGGGTCCACTCGATCACCGCCGTATGCCAGACCGAGTAGTTCTTGTTCGTGCTGTAGACGTCCTGCTGCTGGCCGGAGGTCGCCCCCTGCCAGTGCATGAAGGCGCCGATGTTGGCGTTCAGATTGGCTTCGGGGAAGTCGATCTCGCCGTCGGCTGGCCAGCGCGCGACGCCGTAATCGTAGGCGTCGGGCCATAGCAGCCAGGCCGTCTTGTAGTCGGGCAGCATGTTCGCCTTGAAGCGAACGATGTAGGCGCCGTACAGCAGCCCGCCACCGGCGACGCCACCGGGGATCTTCGGCTCGGGGGCGGCCACCAATGGGGTTCCGACAGAGTTTGAATGGATGTAGAAGTCAAGCTCGTGGTTGTGGATGCTGAGCACCTGGCTCGGCTCGTACTCGCCATTGCCGGCGGTGTCCTTCCAGCCCCCGGGAAACGCGAACCACTTGGCGGCGACAGCCGCCGGCAGCCCCTTGCAGTTAGAGCGCATCAGATCGCTGCCGACGCTACAGCCGGAGAAACGACCGAGCTTCACGTTCGTCGGGAAGTTGTCCGAGAACACCTGCCTCCAGCCGGTCACATTGCCGACGGGCATCGCCACGCCGCTGGGATCATTCGCGGTCGGCGCGGCAGCCGGCTCGCCGCTGATCGCCTGCAGCGGGTCAGTCGATGCACTCGCCGCCACGGCGGCCGGAGCCTGGGTCGCCGGCGCCTGTGCGACCCGCCCCGCGTCGGCGGCGGGAACGGCCGTCAGTAGCGCCAATGCCAAGGTCGCGAGGAGTAGTGATCTAACGGTTGGCTTTGGCATCCGGCTTCGGTTCCCAAGTTCGGCGTCGTGCGAGATGAGGTTAGGCATCGGCTGAGCAGCTGCAGTTGATTAATCGCCGGTCAGGGACAATGGCGGCGTGGGCACCAGCTCTTTTGCGCCCGAAGCGGACGCAACTCAACTGAACGAGCAGGGCGACCCCGAGAGTTCTGACCGGGCACTCCGCGGCCTGTTCGGCCGTGACTCGCTGTACCTGATCCTGTGGGCGATTCAGATCGTGCTGGCGGCATTGCTGACGCCTGTCGAGACGCGACTGCTCGGGCCCGCCTCGTTCGGCGTGGTCGCCGCGGCGGTGGCGGTGATGCAGCTGCTGGTCCAGGTCGGCAGCTTCAACCTGCAGACGGCGATCGCGCGCGCCTACACGCGACCTAACGGCGAGGAGAATGCGCGGCGGCTGGTCGTGCTGGCGATCGGCATGGCCGGCACGCTATTCATCCTCGCCTACGCGACCGGGCCGGCGTGGTGCGACGCGATCGGGCTAGGCCGGTTTTCGACGCCGATCCGCTACGCCGTGATGTGGGCTGCGTTGACCGCCGTCACTAATGCGACGTTCGGGGTGCTGCGCAGCCGTGACCAGCTTGGCTGGTTTGCGACGGTCAGCATGATCCAGTCGGTCGTGGCGGAGGCAGTCGCTGTCGCGCTGATGCTGCTGGTCCGCCGCGACCCCGCCGAGTACCTGCTTGGGCAGATGCTGTGTCAGGGGTTGGCGGTGGTTGTCGGACTGATCGCCGCAAGGCCGCGGCTGCCACGGATCGCGGACTTCCCGGTGCTCGGCGATGCCTTGCGGTTCACGGCGCCGCTGGTGCCGGCGGCGGTTGCTGCGTTTGCCTTCGATGTCAGCGACCGGTTGGTGATCCATGCCGATATTGGCTCGGCCGCAACCGCGCGCTATGCGGTCGCGCGCAACATCGGTGGCTTCGCGATCATCCTGCTGTCGGTCCTGCAGAACGCCTGGATGCCGCGGCTGTTCGCGCTCAAGGACGCCACCGTGCGGCGCACGGTGATGGCGGCGAGCCGTGACGGGATCTACGCGCTGGTCGCCTGCTTCGCGCTGGCGATCACGCTGGCCGCCCCGGTGCTGCTGCTGATCTGGGTGCCTGGAAGCTTCCGCCCGTCGGGACTGGTGCTGGTGTCGGGGATCATCGCTGTGTCAGCGATTCCAGCGGCGGGTGGTCAGTCGTCGATCCGGGTGCTGCTGTTGAACGAACGCTCGACCCCGGTGGCGGTGGCGATGGTGCTGGGAGCGGCGGTCAACCTCGCCCTGAACGTCGCGATCGTGCCATGGCTGGGGATCTACGGCTCGGCCCTGTCGACGCTGATCGCCTACAGCCTGATGCTGCTGTTGCTGGATATCCGGGCGCGGAAAGTGATGGCGCTACGGCGACCCTCGATGCACCTGTTGATGCTGGTGGCGGCGACCTCGGCGGTAGGTCTTGGCTCAACGGCACTGCCCTGGGACCCCTGGACGATCGTTCTACGTTTTGTGCTTGCATTGGTGGCTGGGTTGGTATTTCTGACCCAGTTCGCGCGGATGGTCGCGCCAGAGCGACTGACAGCGCTCGTTGCTCGCCTGCCGCTGCTGCGGTTTGTGATCCCCGCCGACAGCAGTGCGCTTGATGGTGTGGGGGCGGTCGCCAGTGACAGCCCGGGGCACGTGCCCTTGGCGGCGCTGAACCATCCGCTGCCAACCGCGATCGGCGAGGTGAAGCTTGAGAAGCGTCTTGTGGTCAAGCCGATCGGAATGCGCGACGGGGTCGAGTACCGCGATCAACTGTTGCTGGCGCGGTTGCATGGCGAGCCGGTCGGACTGATCCATATCGACGCACCGCCAAACCCGTCAAAGATCGGCCGGGTGGCGCGGGCGATTTGGGTTCAAGCGGGAGCGCAAGTGGCAGCGCACGCCGAGGCCGCCGGTTGTATCGAGGTGCCGGAGGGCCCGGCTGACATCGCCGCCGGGCTGGGCGGAAAGGATCGATGCCCGGGACGCAAGCCACAGCGTCCTGCGGGGCAGGCGACGGTGATCGTCGCCACCACTGGTCGCCCGGATGTCCTGCGTCGCACGTTGGAATCGCTGCTTGCGCTGCGCTGCGAAGACTTCGACGTGATCGTCGTCGATAACCGTCCGGGGCAGGGCGACACCGCCGCGTTGGTGGCCGAGTTCGACGGGCCGATCGCGGTCCGCTACTTGGCGCAGCCGATCGCGGGGGCGGCGATCGCCCGCAACACCGGGGTCGCCGCGGCTGCCGCCAGCACGTTCGTCGCGTTCACCGATGACGACGTGATCGTCGACAAGCACTGGCTGAGTTGGATGCTCGCGCCGTTCTGCGAGGACGGCGTCGAGGTGAGCACGGGGCTTGTGCTGCCGCTCAGCCTTGACTCGCCCGACCAGAAGCGATTTGAGACCTACGCCGGTTTCGGCAAGGGCTTCACGCAGGAGCGCTATGACCTCAAGCAGCATCGCGCCGCTCGACTGCTCTACCCGTTCTGGGGCGGGATCTTCGGCTCCGGCAACAGCATGGCGTTCCGGCGCGAAGCGTTGGTCGCGGTCGGCGGCTTCGACCCTGCGCTCGGCCCAGCGCGGCCGGCATCCGGCGGCGAGGACTTGGCCGCCTTCACCGATGTGGTCCTGCGCGGCGGACGGCTGGTCTATGAACCCCGGGCGGTGTGCTGGCACGAGCACCGCGCAAGCGAAGAGGAGTTGATCCGTCAGGTACGCAGCTATGGCGTCGGCCTGACGGCGACGCTTTGGCGCTTCGCCAGACGCGATCGGCGGTTCTGGATCGCGGCTGTGCGCTCGCTACCGCTCGGGTTCCGGCTGCGGCGTGAGCGCCAGAACGCGCGGGCGGATCAAACGCTGCCGGCCGACCTGCTGCGAATCGAACAGCGTGGGATGTGGGTTGGTCCCTGGCGCTATGCGGCGGGGCGGCGTGAGGTCAAGCGGCTTGGGGTTGATCGGCCGTTCGGGCGCCGGCACTAGGCGCCGCGCGGCGCCGCGCGGCGCGATGCGACGCGATGCGACGCGGCGCGGCGCGCACTCGCCCGCCCCGTCCTCGTTACTAAACGCTCGGCGGTGTGGCGACGACCCCGGGCGGCGCGGCGTCCGGGTCGCCCCGGTAACCGATCTGCTTCGCCGGCACGCCTCCCATCATCGCCAGCGAGGGCACATCCTTGGTGACCACAGCCCCGGCGGCAATCACCGCCTGATCCCCGATCGTCACTCCGGCAAGCACGGTCGAATGGGCGCCAAGCCAGACCTCACGGCCGATCGTCGCGCCTGCCAACACCTCGCCCTGCTCCTGAATCCGGGTGTTCAGATCGCTGAAGTTGTGCGCGGAGGAGACCACCACCGCCTGTGGTCCGGTGCCACAATCGTCGCCCAACACGAGCTTGCCGGTGCCGTAGAAGACGCCCATCGGCCCGATGTAGGCGTTGCATCCGATGATGATCTGGCCGCCATCGGCCTTCAGCAGCGCACCGTGGTCGACAAACGTCCCGGCGCCGATCGTGATCGTGCCGCCACCCAGCGTGACGAGCCGCGCGCTGCGATGAACCCAGACGCCGCGTC
>Ga0302314_10008859_pt1 | contig 17858 bp, 17 predicted proteins | sample III_Palsa_N2_3_FD_200533 | JGI IMG/M metagenome (GOLD analysis project Ga0302314, IMG submission 200533) | Peat permafrost microbial communities from Stordalen Mire near Abisko, Sweden - III_Palsa_N2_3 | ecosystem: Environmental > Terrestrial > Soil > Palsa > Peat permafrost | place: Sweden...
GGCCACCAGTTTCCCGACCCAGGTCGCGTGGCCGAACATCGTCTGGAACGCGTCGACGAACGGCGCCCCGTTGCCTACCAGGGCGTGATGCGAGACCAGGCCCATCACCGCCGCGCTGACCGCGATGTAGAGCAGCGCGCTGGCCGCGGTGCCCAGCACCGAGGCGCGCCCGACGTTGCGCCGCGGGTCCTTGACCCGGGCCGCCGCGATCGACGCGCACTCCACGCCGATGAAGGAGAACAGTGCGCCGCCCGCCGCCCGCCGCCCGCCGCCCGCCGCCCGCCGCCCGCCGCCCGCCGCCTGGCGGGGGCGGGGCGATGGCCACCGCGCTCACCCGCCTCTCGGCGTACGTCGGTGTGGGCTGGACATGCTCGCCTGCCGGGGCGGACGAATGTCGTGCGCGGCGCGGAGCCGCGCACCGGTCACGGTGAGAGTCCGGCCAGGACGGTGCGTGCGTGCCCGCTGTGCGCGGCGGCCACCAGGACCTCGAAGCGGCTGGGCACTGTCGCGCTGCGGGAGGTGAAGTCGCGCCGTCCGCCGGTCAGGCCGAAGCCGACCGCGGCGAAGACACCGCCGAACACCACACCCCAGGACAGTCCGAACTCCATCGCCCGCCCGAAACTCACCGTCGTCAGGATGCGCAGCAGCAGGCCGACGAACACGCCGAACCACGCGCCGCCAGCCACGCCGGACAGCACGGCCCGCGGCCAGGTCAACTTGCCGGTGATCTGTTCGACCATGCGCAGGTCGCTGCCGATGATCTGGGTCGTCTCGACCTCGAAGTCGTGGTCCGCGAGGTAGTCGACCACGCGCTGCGCCTCGGCGTAGTCGGTGTACGAACCCAGCGACACCTGCTCCCCAGCGGGCGGAACGGGCCCGGCCCTGCGGCCGATCGCTGCTGCCATGCCTGTCATGCGTGCCTCCCGGCGTTCTCGTGTATCAGGTCTTTTCGGTGAACCTGCGTGGTCTACGACCCTGTCGCGGGGGTGCCGTTCAGCGTGGCGGCGTCCAGCGGCGCGTGGGCCGCGCCGACCGGCGGTACGGGGGCAACGGGTCCCGCTGCGGCCTTTTCGCGGGCGAGGAATGCGCCGAGTTCGGCGATGGTGGTCATCAGGGGTGCGGGGAAGACGACGGTGGTGTTCTTGTCCACGCCGATTTCCACGAGGCTCTGCAGGTTGCGCAGTTGCAGGGCGAGGGGATGGGCCATCATGGTGTCGGAGGCGTCGCCGAGCGCGGCGGCGGCCAGGGATTCGCCTTCGGCGTTGATGATTTTGGCTCTCTTCTCGCGTTCGGCCTCGGCTTGACGGGCCATGGCGCGCTTCATGCTGTCGGGCAGTTGGATGTCCTTGAGCTCGACCAGGGTGACCTCCACGCCCCATTCCACGGTGCTCACGTCCAGGATCTGGCGGATATCGAGGTTGATCCGGTCGGTCTCGGACAGCGTCTCGTCCAAGGTGTGCTGGCCGACGACCTTGCGCAGGGTGGTCTGGGCGATCTGGTCGATGGCGGCGTGCACGTTCTCGATGGCCACCACGGATTTGACGGCGTCCACGATCCGGAAGTAGGCGACCGCGGAGACGTCCACGCTGACGTTGTCGCGGGTGATGATGCCCTGGGACTGGATCGGCATGGTGACGATGCGCAGTGAGACCCGGTGCAGGATGTCGGCGAACGGGACGATCATCCGGAAGCCGGGCTCGCGGGCGCCGAGCACCCGCCCGAAGCGGAACAGCACGCCCTGCTCGTACTGCTTGACGATCTTGATGGATATCGCGAGTCCGAGCAGGAGCAGCACCGCGAGAATCACGATGATGATGATCAGGAGTTTCATGAGGGAACCTTTCCTTGAACGTGCCGTTGACGGCGCAGGACGTCGGCCGCGCATCGGCGCGGGGCAGCGCGGCGGTGCCGCGTTACTCCTGGACGTCGAGTTCGACCGGTGGCAGGTTGCGCACCTGGTCCTTGGTGAGGGTGATCCGGACGCCGTCGGTGATGTCTTGCGGGTCGATGACCGCGCCGATCGGGATGGCCACCCTCTTCTGATCCCAGAGGTGGCTCTCGTCGAGCAGTACATGGGTCACCTGGTGGTCGGCACGGTCCACGACCAGGCCCTGGACGCGGCCGATCCGCCCGTCGGCGGCCTGGACCCGATCGCCGCGGCGCGCCTCGATTCCGCCGAGGGGCATTCGGTCGCGAGTGAGCGTGCGTGTGCCTATGTCGGTGGCCGATCCGGCCAGGGCGAGCCGGTAGTGCGGCCAGGTCAGCATCTGCTCCTGCCGATAGCCCCACAGGCCGCTTGCACCCGCGAGGAAGTGCGTCTCCAGTGCGCGTTCGAAGGTCTCGAACTCAGCTAGGGAGCAGCGCAGCACGATCTCCTCAGCCATCCCCGGGGCCGAGGACTCCACGACGTCGAGGGGAACGAGCCGGGACGCCTTTTCACGGCCATCCGACTTCACGATCAGATGGGTCAGGACGCGGTCGATGGGTTCGATTACCACCTGCCGCAACTGTCCGCACGCCCCGTCGCTGCACAAGACCGCGCTGCCGATGGTGAACTGCCTGGTGTGGGGAGTCCTCATGGGATCCTCGCCGCTTTCTTCGCTTGGCTGTCGTTCGGTGACGAGCGGCGAAGAGACGCGAGGTCCAGACGGATCCGTGCACGCTGAATATTCTTATCCTCCCACCGATCAAGCACTGGTGGTACCCGTGGCGCGTCGCCGCCGGAGCCAGCGGCGGATCTCGTCGGCTCCCCAGACGATGAAGGGGAACGGAAGAACGGTGGCGACCTGGGCGAGGGAGAGGTCCTCGGTGCCGAACAGTCCGTGCAGTGCGGGCACGTAGATGAGGACGGCGGCGAAGGCGAGGGCGAAGCCGATGGCGCCGAGCAGCGGCTTGTTGGTCAGCACGCCGACCGAGCGCAGCGAGGCGTGTCCGGTGCGTACGGCGAACGCGGTGCCGACCTGGCAGGCGACGATGCCGAGCCAGCTGACCGTGGTGGCCTGCCGGTAGGCCTCGTGCAGCGGGCTTCCGACGCCGGTGGCGTCGCCGGGGTGCCAACCCGCGCGCCACAGGGTGAATAAGAACCCGGCCATCACCAGCAGCGCCGAGATCACGCCGAGGAAGCCCCAGGCGCGTGCGAGCATTCGTGCGCTGATCACGCCTTGCCCGCGCTTGCGCGGGGGGCGGTTCATCAGGCCCGGTTCGGCGGGTTCGCGGCTGAGGGCGAGCGCGGGCAGGGTGTCGGTGCCCAGGTCGATGGCGAGGATCTGCATGACGGTGATCGGCAGCGGGATCTTCCCGCCGGACAGGGCGAAGACCAGGAACGGCACGACCTCGGGCACCGCGTGCGCGAAGATGTACATGATGAATTTGCGGATGTTGTCGTAGATGCGGCGGCCTGCCTGGACGGCGGCGATGATGGTGGCGAAGTCGTCGTCGGTCAGCACCATCGTGGAGGCCTCGCGGGCCACGTCGGTGCCCGAGCGGCCCATGGCGATGCCGATATCCGCGCGTCGCAGGGCGGGCGCGTCGTTGACCCCGTCGCCGGTGACCGCCACGACCTGCCCTTTGGCCCGCAGCGCGTCGGTGATGCGCAGTTTCGTCCCCGGTGAGCTGCGCGCGAAGACGATCTCGCCGTCCCCGGCGAGCAGGTCATCGAGGTCGTGCTCGGACATCGCGTCCAGTTCGGGGCCGGTGACGATCCGGGCGTCCGGGCCGCCGATGCCGACCTGACGCGCGATCGCTGCGGCGGTGACCCCGTTGTCACCGGTGACCACGTTCACCCTGATGCCCGCGTGGTGCGCGCTCGCGATCGCGGCGGGCACCTGCGCCCGCGGCGGATCGGCCATCGCGACCAGGCCCAGCAGGCGCAGCTCCCGCTCCGCCTCCTCACGGCTTGCCGGGGCCGCCGATCCCTTCGCCAGGCAGCGCTGGGCCACGGCCAGCACCCGCAGTCCGTCGCGTGCGTAGCCGTTCATCACGCCCGTGACCTCAAGACGATCGGCGTCTGTCAGAGGACGCACGACGCCCCGGTCCATGACCTCGGTGCACCGGGGCAGCAACTCCTCGGGCGCCCCCTTGGCGTGGATGGTGAGCAGTCGCCCGTCCTGGTCCACGGTGGTCATGAGCTTGAGGCGCGAGTCGAAATGAAACACGCTCTGGCGCCCGGATTCGCGTTCTGCCGCGGTGACCGTGTGGCCGCGGTCGGCGGCCAGTTCGAGCAGGGCGATCTCGGTGGGGTCGCCGCTCGCCTTGACGGCTGCGTCCTGTGGAAGTTCGGCGTTCGTGCACAGCGCCGCGGCCCGGGCCATCAGGTCGATGTCGGCTTTCGCAGCCTGCTCGTCCTGTGCCGGCGCGTGCGGGTCGGCCGAGCCCGCGCAGGTCCACACGGAGGTCACCCGCATCCGGTTCTCGGTCAAGGTGCCGGTCTTGTCCGTGCAGATCACGGTGGTGGAGCCGAGCGTCTCGACCGCGCTGAGCCTTTTCACCACCGCGCCGCGCCGGGCCAGATCCCTGACACCCACGGCGAGCGAGAGGGTGATGGTGGGCAGCAGGCCTTCGGGGACGTTGGCCACCAGCAGCCCGATGGCGAAGCTGATCGCGGCGGCCCAGCCGAGCCCCGCGAGAAGTCCCAACGGCAGGAACGCGATCCCGAAGCCGACCGCGACCGAGGCCATCAGCCAGGCGACCTTCTTGACCTGCCGCTCCAGCGGGCTGTCCTCCCGCTTGACCCTGGCGGTGTCAGTCCCGAACCGTCACCATCGGCAACGGCCGGGCAGGAGTTCGACAGCGCTACACCGATAGACCCTGTGCCATGCGTTCGAGCGAGGCGATGCGTTCGGCGATGGGCGGGTGCGTGTCGAACAGCCGGTGGACGCGCCCCTGGTGGTGCTGGAGCGGGTCGTCGATGCACATCGCTGCGGTGGCGTGGTTGACCCGCGCCAACGGAGTGTCGTTGGCTTGCAGGGTTCGCAGGGCACGAATAAGCCCGGCGGGGTTGCGGGACAGTTCCACGCCGCTGGCGTCGGCCAGCGATTCGCGGCGTCGGGACAGCGCCATCCGGATGACCGGGCCCAGGATGAATCCGACCACGGACAGCAGCGCCGCCGCGGCGAAGATCAGCAGTATCAGCTGGCCGCCGCTGCGCCCGCGTCCGCGGCTGAACAGCGCGCTGCGCCACAGGATGCTGGCCAGCAACCCGGCCAGCCCGATCAGGGTGCTGACGACTAGGAGCAGCCGGGTGTCGTAGTTCTTGATGTGGCTCATCTCATGCGCCAACACGCCCTCGAGTTCCTCCCGATCCATCACCGCCAGCAGGCCGGAGGTGACGGTCACCGCGGAGCGCGCGGGGCTCACGCCCGTGGCGAAGGCGTTGGGGGAGGGATCCTGGACGACGTAAACGCTCGGCATCGGCAGCCCGTCACCGAGCGCGAGTGCCTCGACCAGATGGTAGAGCTGCGGGTACGCGGCCTGCTCGGCCGGGCGCGCCCCGGCCACGGACAGCACCAGGCGAGTGCCCGAGCGCAAGGTGAAGGCCGTGGCGGCCGCGGCGAGCACCGCCGCCAGGATGATGCCTACGATCAGGTCGCGCGGTTCCGTGCTCGGCGCGCCGACCGGTGCGGGCGAGAACGCGTCGTACAGCGTCCCCACGACCGCGCCGATGCCCAGCCACACCAAGAAGAACACGCCTATGTAGACGATGGTGCGTCGTTTGTTGCGCGCTATCTGCTCGTACACGACCGGCTCGCCTCAGCTCGCGGTCGGCGAGGTGGGCGCGGACGTGGTGAAGTCGACGGCCGGGGTGTCGCGGTCGGCCGCGGCGGTCTCGAAGAACTCGAACGGGCGGAACCCGAACGGACCGGCCAGCAGGGCCCGGGGGAGGGACTGCGTCGCGGTGTTGTAGTCGCGGACGCTGGTGTTGTAATACCGCCTGGCGTACTCGATCTTGTCCTCGCTGGCGGCCAACTGCTCCTGCAACGCCAGGAAACCCTCCTGCGCACGCAGCACCGGGTAGTTCTCCGCCACCGCGAACAACGAACGCAGCGAACTGCTCAGCGCGTTCTCCGCGCCCGCGACGGCGGCCGGGCTCGTCCCGGCGCCGGCGCTGATCGCGGCCGCGCGCGAAGCGGTGACCGCCTCGAGCGTGCCGCTCTCGTGCGCCGCGTACCCTTTCACGCTCGCCACCAGATTCGGAATCAGATCATGGCGGCGCTTGAGCTCCACGTCGATCTGCGACCAGGCCTCCTTGGTCCGGTTGCGTTTTCTGACCAGGCTGTTGTAGCCGGCCATGGCGACCAATGCCACGACCAGCACGACGATGACGACGATTACGGCGGACATGAAGACGCGCTCCTCGGGCCGTACGGAGATTCAACCGTGGGCACATCGAGCGGGCCGCGGAGAACGATCGGCCGAACAGCGGCCGGACCTGACGCCGGAGCGGATTCGATGCGCGGGGAATGGCAGCGCCGAGGGCTTGGGCGTCGTCAACTATCAATGAGCTACCTATGACGGTACCGGCAATCAGGCCGGACCGTTACCCCGGCTCCGTCTCATCGGGCGGTCTGACACCCACCCGCCTTCAAAGGGCTGCGGTGCGGTGCCTTTGGATGGACGAGCGCCACCGCGCGACGAACCTTGATCCGAGGATCCGAGCTTGGCCGCCGCCGTCGAGTCGGCCGGGGTTTGCGCGCCAGGCGCGGTGCTGCCGGGGCCGCCTCGCCCCGCGCGGTGATCACCAGGCGGTCATCGCCGGTGTTCCAGGGATATTCGTCCATGGGGTGTCTCATGCCGGAGCGTCTTAGACGTCTTCGACGCTACTCGTGGAAATCCCTGGTGGGAAGCGGACCGAGCTCCGACCGCGGGTGAGCTGGCCGTGTGCGCCGCGGAAGCGATCGTGGGCCGCGCCTGGGCCGAGCAGTTGCTGTACCACTACGACCGCGCGGATCGTGCTTTCAACGCCGCGCGCCGACAGCGCGAAGCCGCCGCGGGCTGCCTCGCCGTGGCCCAGCGCTCTGGTGGCCCGGGCGAGATCAGTCTGGCCCACGCCGCGTTGGAACGCGCCTTGGCAGAGTGCCGCATCAGCGAGGCCGCGCGCGAGCAGGGCCGCCAGGCGCTGCAGAGGGCACTGGACGTGCTGGCACGCATGGACGGGCGGCGGGCGGTTTCAGCTACGGCGGACCAGGTGGAGGGTGCCGAGCCGGTGCCCGCCACCGCGCCTGCCCCCGCGCCCGGCCCGTCGATCCGCCAGAGGCCGCCTGATGGTGGCGCGTGTTCTGGCGGCTCCGGCGCCGTCGTGCACGCCGCGCCCCTGACCCAGGGCCGCCGTGACCGCTTCGGGCGACAATGGCGCCGTGGTCCGCACCGCCCGACGGGTCAGCCGATCGGCACGACCGCGACCGGGGTGTGGGCGTGGGAGAGCAGCCCTTGCACGACGTACCCGGCGCCGATCGAGAGCGGGCCGTGGTGGTGGTGCGCGCCGATCACGACCAGGCGGGCGCCGTCTGAGGCGTCGATCAGTGCCGTGACGGTGTTGTCGTTGACGAACTTCGTGGTGGCCTGGACCTTGGGGAACTCCTCGCGTGTCGTCTTGAGCAGTTGCTCGACATCCCGGTGCTGCTCGTCGACCGCCGGAGTCATCATGAAGTAGCCGCCGTAGGCGAACTGCGGGGTCCAGGCCCGGATCGCGGTCACGCCGGCGCCGAACTGGGCCGCGGTGGCGAAGGCGAAGCGGATCGGCGCCGGGTCCTGGTCGGGTTCGACGCCGAGGACGATCTCGTTGCGCGCGGCCTCGGCCGGCTCCTCGCGCACGACGACGACCGGGCAGTGCGCGTGCGCGGCGGTCTTGTGGCTGACCGAGCCGAGCAGCATCCCGGTGAACCCGCCGTGCCCGCGCGTACCGGTGACCACGAGTTCGGCATCCCGGCTGAGGGCGACGAGCATCTCGGCAGCACCGAGTTCGGAGATCTGCGTGGTGATGGGCAGTTTCGGATATCGCATACGTAGCGTTCGGAAAGCCTGGGCGAGCAGTTCGGCCGCGGCGTCGTGCGCGGCTTTCACAGAGGCGGCCGGGTCGACCATGCTCGTGCCGTGGGGCTGGTTCAGGGCGTGTACCAGGTGCAGCGGCGTGCCGTCTCGGTCGGTGGCTGTGCGCGCGGCCCACTCTGCGGCGTGTGCCGCGTTGGCGGATGAGTCGACACCGACGATGATGCGTCGGCTCAGGGTGTTCGTGGTCATCGGTTCCTCCCGATGCTCGATGCGGTCCCGGCGGGGCCGCGCGGCCGCGCAGGGCCTGCCGCGGTAGGGCCGATGCCGGATGATCAGGGCGCCGGGGACCGGAGCGTCGGGGACGAACTTCACTCTACGCGCAATTCGGCGAGGCGGACCGCACGCCGTGGCCGCAAGGCTGTCGCTTCGGTACGGAGCGTGAGATGTTGATCGCAATTCCGTACGAACGCGGCCACCACCACGGTAAGCACGAGCGTGCGCGACTTCCTCACCACGCCCCAACCACTGTTCATCGGCGGCAAGCATGGTCGCTGCCGGGTCCGGCAAGACGCACGGCACGGTCAACCCGGCCACCGGCGAGGTGCTGGCCACCGTGGCCGAAGCCGGTGCACCCGATGTCGATGCCGTGGTGCGCGCGGCCCGCCGCGCGTTCGACGAAGGCCCCCGGGGCTCGATGACCCCCTCGGATCATTGGCTTCGGCAGCAGCGGTGGAGGCGGGGGTGGTGGCGGGGGCCCGTGGGCCGGTGTCGTGCGCGGTAGCCTGCGATCAGCCCGTCGGCTCCGAGCCGGCTTGAGGTGCGCCAGGTGGAGCACAGGGTCCGGACAGATCCATGCGCGCTGATGGAAATGTCAGCAGTGTCTCGCGCTGTGTGCTGAAGCGACAGCCTCGCGGCCGCAGTCCACGATCCGTCTCGCGACGTGCCACGATTGAAGCACGAGCCTGACAAGCTCAGCGGAGTCTGTCGATCAGGAGGATGGCCGCCAGCGCGAACCAGATGTTGGTCGTGACCAGGAAGATGCGTTCGAACAGTCCGAAGATTCGACGCAATGGCCGCATCATCGTGATGACGACCAAGACCAGTGCGGGGCTCATGATCCAGGCCGCCCAGCCCAGCGGCGTGTGAACCCACTGACCGGTGGTCAGGGCCTGGAGTGCGGGAGTCATCCCCGAGATGGCGAGGTAGGTCAGGGTGAACGCGGCGATGGCGAACCCGTAGTGGATGAGCCCGGTGCGCGTGATCCGTCGGCCTTCGAGGCTGGTGGGAAACAGCGTCATGCCGATTCGGGTGAGCGGGATCATCAGCAGGAGCACCAGGTCCCGCACGGTCAGCGGCGGCGATCCGAGTTCCCTGATCAGGGCGAAGGCCAGGGTGAGGACACTCACGGAACTGATATAGAGCGCCACGTTGAACAGCGGTCCGTACCGGCCGACCGCGTAGTCGCTGACCGCGTGGCGTACCGGACTGTAGCCGGTTGGCAGTACGTGCAGTGCGGCGAGGATCGCCAGGTAGGCCAGGGTCGCGGTCAGGCTTGCCGTCGCCAGGACGCCGGTGAGGAGCCCGATGCTGTGGGCGTGCGTCGAGGTGCTCGCACCGTGGACCATGACGACGCCAACCGCTGCCGCGATGAGGAAGAACGCCGCGAACGTCAGCGGCAGCCAAGCCGAAGCCCATCCGTGTGACGGCGGCGCCGCTGGTGTTGGCGGGGAGTTCGGCTGTCCGACCATCGGGGCCTGTGGGGGTGCGCCATCAGCGCTCGACCTGATCCTGACGTTGTTTCTCATGTCTTTCAGACTCTTCCCCGGTGAGCGTAGGCACTAGGGCCGAAGGTCTCTGGTCGGCCCCTGGTGGATTGTTCGACGCTGGCAGGTGGAGCGGGGTCAGGACGAAGCGCGCTAGGGGCTGTTCGTAGTTCGGATCATGTGGCTAAGAACGCTCACTCCTGCCACACGTTCTGAGTCGCGTACAGCTTCAACCGGTGGCCGTCGCCTCCACACGCGTCGAGGCGCGCGGCGAACAGGTAGTGGGTGCTGCGCGGGCTGACGTCAGCGGACAGCAGGAGCTTGCGCTCCGACGGGTCGAATACCTCGACCAGTTCGTAGATCGGGTAGCCGAACAGGTCGAGGTCGCCGAAGGCTACCGGAACGTCGGCGGCCTGGTTCCGGAACTGCCCGGTGCGCTCGACGAGCAGGTGCGCCAGGGCTTGTCCGGTACAAGCCGCGCAAGCGTAGGCCCTGACCAAGACGGCGTGGCGGTCGATTGTGACAGCCCAATACGCTCCGCGCGGCCACACGTCGGCGGTGAAGCTGGCCAGGGTTGACGCCGTCCACTGCACCGCGTGCTCGGTCATACCGAATCGCAGGACGCCTGCGTCCTCCGGGAGGACGAGCCCAGTACCGGGCATCAATCGGAAGGCCACTCGAACAGTCTGCCGATACGCGTCGGCCGAGTCACGCCGTTTGCGCTCCGTCTGTCCTGGCAAAGATCCGAACCGCACAGCTCCTAGCGCGAGGCCGGCTGATGCCAGTAGGGCCGTGTCCGTGCCGTGGGTGAAGGCCGTCTGGTGGAGTTCCCTGGGTCAAGATTGCCGGCAGCTCGTGTTCCTTCCCGCGAACGAGGCGCGAAAGCACGTGGCATCTCGTCGCCTGCTCCAGCAGGTCCAGTTCCGCGCGCAGCGCGAAGTTCGCCCCGTATGCTCGCGCCGGCGCAGCAGTTCCCCAACTGAGGCACGGCGCACGATCTCCTCCGCGCCGTGCGCGGCGTTTTTCTTCTCGATCAGCGGCGCCATCGCCGTGCGCATTGCTCGGGCACGGCGCAGGCCGCGAAGCATCACCGCACCCCCGACTCGCCGCACGAGTCCACCTTGCGATGGAAGGACGGGCAGCGAGGCAGGTCACGAGACCGGCATATGGTCTAGATCTATTCGAGAGTCCGGTCAGGCTGCGTGAGTTCGTGATTCATTTGCCAGTATGAAGCCGGTGAGCAGGCGTGCGACAGGGCCGGGCGGCATCGTCGAACACGACTCCATGACCCGGCTGCCGAAGTCGGGGAGGTCCGTCATCTGCGGCGGACGCGGCGGAGCCCCGGTCGCCGAGGGCCGGTTGCAGGGTGTCGAGGCCGTCGTCGACAAGGACTCGATGTCCGCGATGCTCGCGATCGACATCCAGGTTGACCGGCTGCTCGTGGTGACCGACGCACCCGCGGTCAAGATGCGCTTCGGCACCCGGCAGGCCGCGCCACCTGGCCGCCTCGATCTGGTCGCGCTCGCCGACCTGCGCTTGCCCGCCGGATCGATGGTCCCCAAGATCGCCGCGTGCCGCCGGTTCGGGACCGTGACCGGCCAGGCTCGCTGGGCAGTGCTCGGCAAGGAACTCTCAGTCGTGAATCCGCAGACGCTCATCGGTTTTCCCTCGGCCACATGTCGAATTGAGGTGGCCCCGAGCCTCCTACGCAGTGCCGGTGGCTTCCTGTCGGGCATGGTTGGCTGTTTCGCAGCCCATGACGCACTCGCCGCGCGCTGTGTCGGAGTAGGTGGCCGTCGGCCCGGCGTGCTCGGGACGAACGGCCCTGACCCGAAGCACGGCGTGGCGGGATGGTGAGAGTGGAGATCGCGCGTTCGCGGCCACCGCTTATTGAGCCCCAAGGAGATTCCGATGACTCACAGCACCGCGGCGTCGCGACGCATCCTCGTCGGTGTCGATTCTTCCGACAACGCTTCCCGGGCTGCGGTATGGGCTGCGCGCGAGGCCGCCGACCGCGGCTTGGCGCTGCACGTGGTACATGCGCTCGACGTGCCCGGTATGTTGGGCTGGGAGTTCGAGTCGCCGCAGTCGGCGCCTCGGTCACCGCCGTGCGCGCCTGGTGGATGCGCTCAGCCTACGAGGGCCACTACAGCGTCCGCGAGTTCGGCGCGGTCAGGGCCACCGAGGAAGCGGACGTCGCTGAACTGATCAAGGCGGTACGCGAGGACTACCCGCACGTCGAGGCCCGCATCGACGCGATCCGCGGCAACGCGGTACCGGTACTGATAAATACCGCCCAGGGCTCACGCCTGCTGGTTATCGGTGCGCATCGGCATCGCGGCCCGCTCTCGGTCGGCACCGGCTATGCCGTGCAGGGCCTGCTCGCCCACTCACCCACCCCCGTGGCCGTGATTCCGATCGTCTGACCATGGTCGTTGTCCCGGCTCGGGCCGGACCTGCTCTAGGGACCTTCCCGGGTCGTGAGGTCGGTGATGCTCGGTCGTGGGACAGATGCGCTCTGCGGATCTCCCTGTCCTTCGTGTGAAGTTCCCGCCGTGGGAGGAAGGGGGTGGATGCGGATTTACTGCACAAGCAGGGATGGTCGGTCTCTGCGATCGCCCGGTTTCCGGTGAAGGGCTCGGTGCTGATCTCCAGGGCAGCGCGGATGGCGAGGATCGGCCGTCTCTTGTTGGGATCGTGGTGCCCGGCAGTGGTTACCTGAATAATGTTGGTGTTCACGTTCGGGAGGCACGCGTTGCAGGGTCGCGTCCGCGATCACAGCCTTGTCGCCGTACCGGTTCGGCGTATCCCTAGGTCGGCCCCGCTGCCGGGGGCGACGCGATCCGGCCCCGTCGGTACGGTCCCATACCCGGCGGCTTCGAGTACTGTTGAAGCAAGTCCATGATGCTCCGGCCCCCGGCACCGTGATTCCCGGCGCGCAGGATGCGTCGCGCTGTGCGGACGGTTCGAAATTCGGCCGTGTTCGCTGCGACGCGCTCGGCGCCTCCGCAGCCGAAGACCCGAGGCCTGTATGGACATCGTCTTTGTCCGCGACGACCAGAGCGCCCTGACACCCGTATCAGGGCTATGCGGCGCCGACCTGGAGAACCACGGATCGCGGCCGAACCGGGCGGCGGATCTCCTCGGCACGGCAGCTGACCCGGTACTCGCCGCCGCGACGTCCCAAAGTCGGCCCGCTGCTCGGGCGACGCGAACGTACAGGTCGGCATACAACCATGCGCTCGGCGCTGGGCATCGGGACGCCACAGCCCGCCAACGCGCCATCGCGTCGCGGCGGCAGTTCCCGCCTACCCCCGTCCGGACATCACATACTTGATGCGAAGGAGTAAGGACAGTGTCGATCGAAGATCCTCACATCACCGAAGGACACCGTGGGGCCAGTGGCAACCGGCGCACCCGCCTCCGGCTGGCCTCGGGAGTCATCGCCCTCGCAGCCCTGATCATCGGCGCGGGCAGCGCGGGTGCGGCCGCGGGCGGGAATCAGGGTTCGCGCACGGGACTCGTGGTCGCCACCGCCGGCGGGGCCGTGCGCGGTAAGACGACGGGAACCACCGACGAGTTCCTCGGCCTTCCCTACGCGGCCCCACCGGTAGGCCCGCTGCGCTGGCAGCCGCCTCAGCCGGCCGCCTCCTGGCAGGGCGTGCGAGAGGCCACGCGCTTCGCCCCGCACTGCGCGCAGCCCGCCTCGGCCTTCGGCGTGGCCAGCACGTCCGAGGACTGCCTCTACCTCAACGTCTTCACCCCGGCCGAGATCGGGCGGGACGGGCACGCTCTTCCCGTTGTGGTGTGGATCCACGGCGGCGCGTTCAACTGGGGCGAGAGCGACGACTACGACCCCACCGCCCTGGTGCGCCAAGGCGTGATCGTGGTGACCGTCAACTACCGTCTCGGCGCGCTCGGTTTCCTGGCGACCCCGGCAATCGCCCAGAGCCAGGGCGGCACCGCGGGCGACTACGGGCTCATGGATCAGCAGGCGGCGCTTCGCTGGGTACAGGCCAACATCACCGGCTTCGGCGGCGACCGGGACAACGTGACCGTCGACGGGGAATCGTCCGGCGGCCTGAGCGTCCTGGCGCAACTCGCCTCCCCTGGATCCCGCGGTCTGTTCTCCCGCGCCATCGCCGAAAGCGGCGCCTACGATCTGACCCCGCAGTCGCTGACCGCCGCCGAGAGCTCCGGCGAGACCTTCGCCACGAGTGCCGGGTGCGCCGACCAGACATTGGCCTGTCTGGATGCTCTGCCCGTCTCCACGATCCTGGCCGAGGAGAACCCCGCCGGCTACCGGCCCGACATCGACGGGCGGTTCCTGACCCGATCGCCGGCGGCCTCATTCGCCGGCGGGCGGTTCAACCGCGTGCCGGTTATCGACGGCACCAATCTCGACGAGTACCGGCTGTTCGTCGCCATCGCGCAGCTTCGCGGCGCCCCGGTGGTCACGGCCGCGAACTACCAGGGCGAGATCGCGGCGACACTCGGCGTCCCCGCCGCCCAGGCGGCCGCGATCGCGGCGCAGTACCCGCTGGGCGCCTACTCCGACCCGTCCCTCGCTCTCGGCGCGGTAGGCACCGACGCGATCTTCGCCTGCCCCGCGCTGAGCGCCGACGAAGCGCTCTCGAAGTACGTACCCGTCTACGCGTACGAGTTCAACGACACGAACGCGCCCCAGCGCTATCTGCCCCCGGTCGGCTTCCCCTACGGCGCGGCCCACGAATCCGAGGTCCAATACCTCTTCACCCTCCAGAACACCGCCAACCCCGGCGTCCTCTCGGCACCGCAGTGGCAACTGGCCACGGACATGAAGCAGTACTGGACGAGTTTCGCCCGACATGTGGTGCCTGCGTCATCCGCCGGGCCGCAGTGGCCGCGGTTCAACGACACAAGCCAGCAGATGCTGTCCCTTAATACCCCGGTACCGACCGTCGAGAGCGGCCTCGCCGCCGAACACGACTGCGCGTTCTGGGCCTCGCCGGGCTAGGAGCCGCGGGTGGCGGAGGCCGGTCGATTTTGGCCTCGGCTCCCGGCGTGAACCTTGCCCGAATCAGGGCCACCGGCCTAGGCGTTCCGAGGCGTAAGACTCTTTAGTCACCCGGATCGTCGGTTTCTCTGCCGGTACGCCGCACGGAGGAGTCGGATCCAGCCTAGCTGTTCTGCCCGGCGGGACCGCAGAGCCAGGTCGGCTTCAGCGCAGCAGGGTCACCGCGAGCAGGTGGAGGTTGAGCGCGATGATGATGCCCGTGCTGCCCACGGCCGAGCGGGTAGTGAGCGGCCGGTTCACCAGTGGGCCCATGACATCGGCCCGGCGGGTGAGCGTGACCTGAGGCACCAGGGCGAACGGGATACCGAAGGAGGGCACGACCTGGGAGATCACCAGGGTGGAGGTGGGCGCCGACCTATGGGCCGGCGGTGACGGGGGCGCTGGTGACGGGGTCGGTATCGGGCAGGCCCAGGCGGAAGATCCTGTTGCTGGTCTTCCAGAGCACCAGGTCGCGGTCAGCCTGGCTCGTCAGCACGTCTTCGACGATCTGCACGTGCTCTTTGATGCCGTAGGGCACGGCACCGTAATCGCTGCCGAATACGACCCGGTCCACGCCGCACATCTCGATCGCGGCTCGCAGCCCGAGTGCGCTGAAGCCCATGCCGTCGACCAGGATGTTGGTCTTGCAGTACTCCGATGGCTTGCGCTTGTTCGTGTAGGCCCGGCCGGCCGGCGGGTTGGCGACGCCGTTGTAGTTGAGGTGCCAGTTGAAGTCGAGGCGCCCGATGGTCGAGGTGAGTCCGCCGCCCAGGTGGACGATCAGCACCTGGAGCTTCGGGTGGCGGTCGAACACGCCGGACCCGATCATCCGGGCGGCGGTGACGGTCGAGTCGAAGGGGCGGCCGATCTCCTCGTTGAGGCGGTACTGCATGAGCGATTCGTGGCCGAGCGCCACCATGGGCGGGTGAACGTGGACCACGATGTCGTTCGCTTCCGCGTATTCCCACAGCCATTCGGCCTTGGGGCTGTCGAGGAAGACGCGATCTGTGCCGTCGCCGTAGCTGGAGGAGATCGCGATCGCCTTGGCGCCGCCCTTGCCGATCATCTCCTCGACGATCGGCAGGCAGCTCTCCTCGAGCGCGTGCGCGTTGGCCATCAACTCGAACTCGCCGGGAAAGCGATCCTTGATCTCCAGGCCCTCGTCGTACAGGAACTTCAGGGCATCGACCGTGCTGACCTTCAGCATGCCGGAGATCCAGTCCACCTCGCCGCCGTTGCTGGCGATGCTGAGGGTGACGCCGCCCTCGCGCTGCTTGGACACTCCGTAGTCCAGGTCGAGAAAATCCCGGTAGGCGACGAAGTCCTGGGCGTTGGTCTGCGGGAACGGCTTCTTCGGGTCGAACAGGCCCGCCTCCGCCATCTTGTCCCGGAGCCCGGCCCCGACCGGGTGCCGGTGGGTATCGACGATTGCGCGGTACTTGCTTCCGTTCGACGGTGCAATCATCTGGATCCGGCGCCTCCGCCCCGCCGATTGAGCCGTTCTCGGTAAACGGCCTACACACGGGGCAGCCGCCTACACTTCGGCGAGGATGCCTCCATCGACCCGGTACTGAGCTCCGGTGAGCCAGTTGGCCCGTTCGGAGACCAGGAATGCGATCAACTCGGCGGCGTCCTCGGGAGTGCCGGGCCGGTTCATCGGGAGGTTCAATGACGCTGCGATGTCGCGTTGTGCCTGTTCCAGCGTCACCCCTCGGCTGTCCGCAATTGCTTGGTGGTGCGCGAGCGCCCCTTGCGTGGCGATGAATCCTGGAAGGACGCACACCACCCGCACGCCGGCCGGCCCGACCTCCGCGGCCAGCGCGCGGCTGTAGCAATTGAGTGCGGCCTTCGCTGCCGCATATGCGACCTGCTCGGGCCGTGCCAGATGGCTGGCGATGGAGGACACGTGCACTACGACTCCGGAGCCCCGCTCCACCATGCCCGGAACCAGCTCTTGGTCCAGCCGGACGGCAGACAGCAGGTTGACCTCCAGGTCGGATTGCCAGGTCTGCATCGGCCGGGTCAGCACGCCCGCCGGGGCGCTGCCGGCGCCGGCGTTATTGATCAAGACATCCACCCCGCCGACCGCATCGAGTACTTGTTCGGCCAGTTGCCGCGCCCCGTTCGGGTCCGCCAGGTCGGCGGTGAAGAACCGGGCCGGTATCGACTCCTCGGCCGGTGCCGACCGGGCCGTCGCGAGCACGGTCGCGCCCGCCGCCGAGAGCCGTCGTACGGTGGCCGCGCCGAGCCCGCGGCTTGCACCCGTGACCAGTACGCGCCGCCCGGCCAAGCCCTCGTCTCGGATGGGAGACGAAGCCTGAGTAGTGTTCCCACCAGCGGGTAGGCTGGTCTCCGTGTTATTCATGCGACCAGAATACCTGACTTACTAGTAAGGCAGTTGAAGCATGCAGGACCGAGTCGATCGGCGACGCACCGATACCTGTCGACGTCTGCGCGCGATCGCGCTGGAGTTGTTTACCGAGCAGGGCTACGAGCTGACCTCGTTGACTGAGGTCGCCAGCCGGGCGGGCGTGACCCGCCAGGCCGTCTTGCACCATTTCGCAAGCAAGGAGGAACTGCTCACCAGCTCCTACGAGGAGCTGCTCCCCGAGCTCGATGCGCTCATCGAAGACGCCCGCACGATGCCCCGTGACAGCTCGAACCGCCTACGGATCATCGTCCGGTTCGACGTCCTCGTGCGCGGCGAGCACGGCGCGTGTCTAGCGTGTGCGCACGTCAACGAGCACGCCCTGCGTGGCCTGCACGCTGCGCAGACACTCCAACACAAGCTGACCGAGCTGACCGGCCTGCTCGCCACCGGCGACACCCCCGAAGGTCGAATGCGCGGACGGCTTGCCGTCTCCGCCGTGGTCATGGCAGCTGTTCGCCCGGGAGAACTGGGCGGTCGCCAAGCTCAGCGGCACGAAGCAGCGCGCGCCGTGGCACGATCACTTCTCTGAGTGGTCCTGGCGCGTTGTTGCCGCGCCGTCGTGGTGGCGCGAAAATGTTCCGTGCGGGTGCTGTCCGTGTGAGGCCGGGCTGGCTTGGCAGATTCAGGCCGTCTCTGAGTCTGG
>Ga0302314_10008861_pt1 | contig 17856 bp, 18 predicted proteins | sample III_Palsa_N2_3_FD_200533 | JGI IMG/M metagenome (GOLD analysis project Ga0302314, IMG submission 200533) | Peat permafrost microbial communities from Stordalen Mire near Abisko, Sweden - III_Palsa_N2_3 | ecosystem: Environmental > Terrestrial > Soil > Palsa > Peat permafrost | place: Sweden...
GGGCGGTGTTCGGCCTGTTCGGCTCCGCCTCGAACCCGGCGACCCAGGCCTATGTCGCCGAGCGCACCAGCCGCGAGCAGCGCACCCAGTCGATGTCCACCCTGGCCGGCGCGTTCGGCCTGGGCACCATTGCAGGTCCGCTGCTGGCGACGATGTTCGTCCTGCCGGTGGTGGGCCTGGCCGGCCCCCTGTTCGCCTTCGCCGCCATCGCCTCGGCGATGCTGATCGCGGTGGCCCGCTGGCTGCCCGAGGAACGGACGGCGCCCGCACCGCTGGACGACGCCGAGCGGCGCTTCGTACCGGCCGAGGCGCAGAACGGGCCGGCCGCCGTGGGGGGCGGCAAGTCTCGCCCTCTCTGGCGCGATCCCCGGCTGATTCCGTTCTTGATCTACGGCTTCCTGATCGCCTCGTGCCAGTCGGCGGTCCAGCAGATCCTGGGCTTTCTGATCATCGACAAGGTCGGCCTGCCGCCGATGCAGGCGCTGGACTATACCAAGATGGCCTGGATGACCGGCGCGATCGCCGGCCTTCTGACGCAGTGGGGCCTGATTCGCATGTTCGCCATGAGCCCGCGGCATCTGCTGCGCTGGGGCGCGGGCCTGGCCGCGGCGGGCAGCCTGCTGATGGCATTCGCGCCGGACTACTGGACCGTCGTGATCGCCTTTGCCCTGTGCAATCTGGGTTTCGCCTTCGCGCGTCCGGGCTTCACAGCCGGCTCCTCGCTGGCCGTCGGCCCATCGGAGCAGGCCCGCGCGGCGGGCGCCATCGCCGCGGTCAACGGCGTGAACATCATCTTCGCGCCGTTTTTCGTCGGGTTGTACGGACGCATCCACATCGCGCCATTCCTGATCATCCTGACCGTTCTGTCTGGGCTGATGGTCTTCGCCTTTGTCCACCCGCGCCTTCGCCGGGCCGGCGAGAATCCGACGTCCGAAGCTGACGCCACGGTCTCGATCCTGGAACGCAGCGAGGAGGGCTGACGTCAGGCGGGCGGCTGGATCACCGTCGGCGGGCTTGTGTCCGCGTGCAGCCGCTGCACCATCTCGACGGACAGATAGCCGTCCGCCGGCAGGCCGCGGGCCTTTTGCCATGCCTGCAGCGCATGGCGGGTCTTGCCGCCGATCACCCCGTCCGCCGAGCCGGGATCGAAGCCCAGCCGGGCCAGGTCCTGCTGTGCGCCGATCCGGTCGTCCGCGGACAGCGGGGTCTCGTGGGGCCAGGGCGTCCTTGGCGGCGGCGCGCCGGCGATCTGGTCGGCCAGCAGGCCCACCGCCAGGGCGTAGGCGGTCGAGTTGTTGTACTTGCGGATCACGAAATGATTGGGCGTGACCAGGAAGGCCGGCCCCGTCGCGCCGGACGGCAGGAGCAACGTCATCGCCGCATCCTCGTCGACGCCGGACCAGCCCGCGCCATCGGCGGTCTGGACGCCTAGAAAGGCCCAACCCTCCGGCGTCGGCGTGGGTCCCTCGGTCAGGCCAAAGTCGAAGCCCGTGGGCAGGATCACCTCCCGCTGGGGGTGTTCGCCGGGGGTCCAGCCGGCCTTGGCCAGCAGGTTGGCGGCCGACGCCAGGGCGTCCTTGGGCGAGACCCAGATGTCGGGCGGGCCCTCGCCGTCCAGGCTCACCGCATTGGCCAGATAGGCGTCGGGCTCGAACTGGGTCTGGCCCATGGCGCCGGCCCAGGAGCCTTTGAGCTGGCTTCGGTTCGCCTGATGGGTGGCGATGATGCGAATCACCGCCAGGATCTCGCCTTCCGCCCAGGCCCGCCGCCGCCCCGCCGCCGCCAGGGTGGCCAGGGCGCGCAGCACGTCGAAATCGCCCTGGATGGCGCCGAAGCGGGACTCCATCGCCCAGAGACTGATCAGCACCTCGCTTGGCACGCCGAATCGCGCCTCGACCTGAGGTAGCCAGGCCAGTTCGGTGCGCAGGCGGCGTCCTTCGGCCACCCGATCGGCGCTGACCGCGCCCCGGATATAGTCGCTCACCGGCTTGGAGAATTCCGGCTGCCGCCCGTCCAGTTCCAGCACCCGCGGCTCCGGCGTGAGGCCGGCGAATTCCCGCCGCAGCACATCGGCCGGCCAGCCGTCGCGGATCGCGCGGCTCACGAAGTCGCTAGCCCAGCCATCGAACTCAGGGTCGCCCGACCGCGCCGGAGCCGGGGGCTCGATCGCCAGCGGCGGCGCGCCGACCATGTCCGGCCCGGGCGGCGGGCTGGCTGTCCCGGCCAGTGTCATCAGCAGGAAGAGGCGACGATCCATGGGAGAGGTTACGGCGTATTGCGCGAAACTGGAAACCGACATCCTTGGCGTCGTCCTTCAAATTCCATTGAGTCCCTCGGTCAGGCGTCCTCTTGCCCGCCGAGATCCCTCAACGCTGTCGCCAGGGCGCTGACGAACAAGGCGATTTTGCGGGACCTTGCGCCGCCAACGGGGTGGATGGCGAAGAATGCCGCCGGGGCCGGCTCGAACGCGTCGAGCACGGTGACAAGGCGGCCCGCGCGAAGATGGTCCGCGATCTCCCACCACGACTTCTGCGCGAGGCCCAATCCGGCCAACGCCCAGGCCACCGGCAATTCCGCGTTTGAGGCGGCCAGCCGGCCGGTGACCCGCACGGTCCGGGCCGCATCGCCTCGGCCGAAGCGCCATTCCGCATTGAAGTGCCGGTCCGCATTGAACACCAGGCAGGCGTGATCCGTCAGATCGGCCGGGCTTTTCGGGCGTCCCGCGCGATCGAGATATTTGGGACTGGCCACTACGACCCGACGGGTTTCGAACAGCCGCCGGCCAGTCAGCGCCGTATCGACAAAGGGGCCGCCCCGGATCGCGACGTCGAAGCCTTCGCCCACGATGTCCGCATAGCGATCGTCGAGCGTGAGATGAACGCGAATATCCGGATAACGGCGCGCGAAGTCGCTGATGAACGGGCCAATTCGCCGTCGACCGATCGCCGTCGGGGCCGTCACTTTCAGGATGCCGCGCGGCGCCGAGCTTTCCTCGGCTAGCCGCGCTTCCAGGGCGGTGACGGTTTCCAGTATCGTGGTCGCTTCCTCGAAATAGGTGGCGCCGGCCTGCGTGACGGCCTGGCGCCGTGTCGTGCGGGTGAGCAACTGGACGCCTAGCCGCCTCTCCAGTCCCCCTATTCGATCGGCCACGACCGAGGGCGCAATCCCAAGTCGGCGGGCGGCCGCCGAGAAGTTGCCCTGCCGAACGACCTCGATGAAGACCGCCATTTCGTTGATCGGATGCATGGATTGCCCGGAATTACCGTGAGCTGTTTCCTGTAATATGCATTTTCCAGGCGGCGCTGCGAAACCATATTGCACTGCGGCGAACGGACGGCGCCTCGGCGCGCCCGGGTCCGCTCGCGCTTCTCTTTGTGAAATAGAATTGCTGGCTTGCGGCCACCCGCGCGTTGGCTTGGTTTCGGGATGGCTTTTTTGGCGTTGCAGCAATCTGGATCCGTGTCGGGCCGCTCGACATATTGGGCGGAATTCGCATTGGCGGTCGGCGGATTTGGGATCGGCACGGGGGAGTTCGCCTCGATGGGCTTCCTGCCCAACGTCGCCACGACCTACGGCGTTTCGGTTCCCCAGGCGGGCCACATCATCAGCGCCTACGCCTTGGGCGTGGTCGCCGGCGCCCCCATCATCGCGATCCTGGGGGCGAAACTGCCGCGCCGGCTGCTCCTGATTCTCCTGATGGCGTTCTTTGCGGTGGGCAATGTGGTTAGCGCCCTGGCGCCCGGCTATGGTTGGCTCGTCGCCCTCCGGTTCCTGAGCGGGCTTCCGCACGGCGCGTATTTCGGCGTGGCGTCCCTGGTGGCCGCCGACATGGCGGCGCCGGACAAGCGCGCCCAGGCCGTCGGCCGCGTCATGCTTGGCCTGACTGTCGCGACCCTGATTGGAACGCCGCTGGCGACCTGGCTTGGCCAATCGCTGGGCTGGCGCGCCGCTTACGCCGTGGTTGGCGCCATCGGCGCTGTAACCGTCGCCCTGATCATGGCCATAGTGCCAATCGATCCCCATAGAGGCGAGGGCGGCGAGGGTCAGGGCAAGCGCGTCGGCGCCCAGGTCTGGCTGACGCTGGGAGTCGCGGCGATCGGCTTCGGCGGGATGTTCGCCATGTTCAGTTACATCACGCCGACCTTGGTCGAGGTGTCCCACGTACCGCGTGCGTACGTGCCTCTGGTGCTGTGCGTTTTCGGCGCGGGCATGGTCCTGGGCAATATCGTCGGGCCGAGGCTGGCGGACCGCGCCTTGATGCCCACCATCGCCGGAATCCTGGTCTGGGACACGGTTGTGCTTGGCATGTTCTACTTCACCGCCGGTCATGCCTGGCTTGCGGTCATCAACGTGCTGCTGGTGGGAACCGGTTTCGCCCTCTGTCCCGCGCTGCAGACCCGCCTGATGGATGTGGCAGGTGACGCGCAGACCCTGGCCGCGACCCTCAATCACGCCGCGTTCAACATAGCCAACGCCCTCGGCGCTTGGCTGGCTGGCCTGGCGATCACGGCTGGCTATGGCTGGAACTCCACGGGCTGGGTCGGAGCGTTGTTCGCGCTGGGCGGCCTTGCGATCTTCGTCGTGTCGGTACTGGCCGAGGCGGTCGCCCAAAAGGCGTCGAACCGACCGGCCGTCGAGTCCGCTGGATGACGCAATCCCTGCCGGGATCCGCTTCACGTTTTTCTCGGCCCGCTCCAGAATTGACTCCCAGGTCTCGCCAGACTATACGCCCGCCCTCCAGATCAACCGGCTGTCGCCGCTTCCGCGCGCGACCCATCCGCCCGAACGAGACGTGTCATGAAGGTCAGAAGTTCGCTGAAGTCGCTGAAGACGCGTCACCGCGACTGCAAGCTCGTGCGCCGCAAGGGCCGCGTCTACATCATCAACAAGACCAATCCGCGCTTCAAAGCCAAGCAGGGCTGAGGCCGCACGGCCGGCCGTGACCGCCGCGCCGGACCAAACCGACGCTGAAGCCGTATCTCGGGTCGTTCCCGAAGTCGTCGTCGTCCCCCAGGTCGTCGTTGTCATCGTCGCCTTCAACAGCGGCCCGCACCTGCAGAACGCGCTGGACGCACTGCAGGAGCAGAGCTTCACCGAGTTCGAGGCCATCGTCTGGGACAACGCCTCGATCGACGGCGCGGTCGATGCACTGGTCGTGGGTCCGCGCGTCCACATCGTGCGTTGTCCCGACAATCTGGGCTTCGCCACCGCCAACAACCGCGCCGCGGCCATGTCCCAGGCGCCGCTGATCGTCACCTTGAACCCAGACGCCTTTCCCGAGCCGGACTGGCTGGCGACGCTGGTGGCGACTGCCCGCCGGACGGGCGCAGAATCCGTCGCCTCGCTGCAGCTGTGCGACGATGACCCTGAGATCCTTGACGGCGCCGGCGACATGATGAGCGTGATCGGCGTCGCTTGGCGCGGAGGTTATCTGCAATCGCGCAAGGCAGAGCCGCCAGGGCCGGTCGAGGTGTTCGCCGCCTGTGCGGCGGCCGCCCTCTATCGCCGTGACGCCTTCGAGGCGGCCGGCGGGTTCGACGAGCGGTTCTTCTGTTATCATGAGGACGTCGACCTGGGGTTTCGCCTGCGCCTACGTGGCGGGCGCTGCGTGCTGGAGCCACGCGCCGTGGTGCGGCATGTGGGTTCGGCCAGCTCTAACGCGATTTCCGGCTTCGCCGAGTATCACGGGATGCGAAACAGGCTGTGGACCTTCGCGCGGGACATGCCCTGGGCATTGATGCCGATCGCCGGTCCCTGCCATGTTCTGCTGGTGATCTTTCTCTTCGTGCGCGCCCAATCGCCTGAGATGCGTGCCGCGCGCTGGCGCGGCATCGTCGATGGCTGGCGCGGGATGGGCCCGTTCCTGCGCGAGCGCCCGCGCTGGCGGCCAGCCAAGCTGATGGCGTTGGCCCGGGCCTTTTCCTGGAGCCCGCTGGCCATCTCTCTGCGCCGGCCGGTCTATCGGCGTTTGAGAGTCTGAACCGCCCCGAGAGCGGAAATTGCGCCCCTCCAAGACTCGATTCCCCGTTCGTTCGCGCGCGGATTTGCTCTAGGGTCCGCGACTCTTCTTTCCCCCCAGCTTGCGTGTGAGACCAAGACCCATGGCCGACGATTCCTCCTCTGTCGACGTTCTGAACAGCGCCGCCCAGAGCCAGCTCAAAAGCGTGATCGAACGCATCGAGCGGCTGGAGGAGGACAAGGCGGCGGTGAGCGCCGACCTCAAGGAGGTGTATCTCGAGGCCAAGGGGAACGGCTTCGACGTCAAGATCCTGCGCAAGGTCGTGCGTATGCGCAAACAGGACAAGGCCAAGCGCCTGGAGGAGGAAGCGCTGATCGACCTCTATCTCTCGGCGATCGGGGGTCTGTGAAGCGGAGCGTTCCAGATCCTCGAGCTCAGGCCAAGCGGTCCGCCCTGAACGCGCTCAAACGCGCGCAGCGCAAGGCGGCGCGGCAGGGCGTGACGCTGTCTGCCTGGGAGGATGAATTCCTGGGCTCGGTCGAGGAACGCATCCGTACCTATGGCCGGGCCTTCGCCGATCCTGAAAAGGGCGCGCCGGGCCAGGCGCTGTCGGCGATGCAGGCGGTGAAGCTGAAGGAAATCGCGGTGAAGGCCAGCGGCGAAAAGCCGAAGCCGCCCAAATCGCGCGCGCGCGTGGCCCCGCGCGGCGGATTTCGCCGCACCGCGCCGAAACAAACATAGCGCACATTCTGTGGTCTCGTCTTTGGCGCGAGGCGGCCCTAAAGATATTCCGCGCCACGTACCGGTGTGCACTGAGCGAGCCCAACATGAAGATCCTGGTGACCGGCGGTGCCGGCTTTATCGGTTCGGCCCTGTGCCGGCGCCTGATCGCGGACGGCGCCGACGAGGTGCTGAACATCGACGCCCTGACCTATGCGGCCTCGCCCGCCTCGCTGGCGGAGCTGGAGGGCTCCAACCGCTACCGGTTCCTGCACGCCGATGTCCGCGACGCCGGCGCCATTCAGGCCGCTTTCGAGGGGTTCGAGCCGGACGCGGTGGCCCATCTCGCGGCGGAGTCGCACGTCGACCGCTCGATCACGGAGGCGCGATCCTTCGTCGAGACCAATGTGGTCGGAACCTATGTGATGCTGCAGGCCGCGCTGGACTATTGGCAGGGCCTGTCGGCCGACCGTCGGGACGCGTTTCGCTTTCTGCACATCTCCACCGACGAGGTATTCGGCAGCCTGGGACCCAACGGCTATTTCACCGAAACGACCCCGCGCGATCCGCGCTCGCCCTATTCAGCCTCCAAGGCGGCCTCGGACCACCTGGTCAGCGCCTGGTGGCACACCCACGGATTGCCGGTCCTGATCTCAAACTGTTCCAACAACTACGGCCCCTATCATTTTCCGGAAAAGCTGATCCCGCTGATCACCTTGAACGCGTTGGAAGGGCGGCCTCTGCCGGTCTATGGGGACGGCTCCAACATCCGCGACTGGCTCTATGTCGAGGACCATGTCGCGGCGCTGCGGTTGATCCTGGCCAAGGGCCGGCCGGGCCAGACCTACAATGTCGGCGGGCGCAACGAGCGGACCAACCTGGAAGTGGTCCAGCGCATCTGCGATCTGTTGGACGAGATGGCCCCTCCCCTGGCCAGCGGCCCAAGGCGCGGGCTGATCACCCATGTGTCCGACCGGCCGGGCCATGACCAACGCTATGCGATCGACGCGACCAGGCTCGAGACCGAGCTCGGCTGGCGGGCGGCCGAGACGTTTGAAACCGGCCTGCGCAAGACCGTGCGCTGGTATCTGGACCGCTCCGACTGGTGGGAACCGTTGCGCGCGCGCTATGCGGGCCAGCGGCTGGGACTGAAGGCCGATGCCGAGGCCGCCGCGACCACGCTATAGCGCCTACTGCGCGGCGGCGGCCTGTGGGATGTGGCGTTCGACGCTGTGCCAATGGCGATAGGCGTCGATGGAGCCGAAGAAGACCGGTTGGCCGTGGTCCAGATACAGCACCTTGTTGCAGAGCTGTTCGGCCAGGGCCAGGTTGTGGGTGGCGGTGACGATCACGCGGGACTGCTCGGCCACGCCCAGCATCCGATTGGTGGCCTGTTTGACGAAGTTCTCGTCGCCGGCGCTGAGCCATTCCTCGATCAGCAGCACGTCGTGATCGAAGGAGGTGGCCACCGCAAACAGCAGCCGCATGGTCATGCCCGAGGAATAAGACTTGACCGGCATGTTGGCGAAATGCCCCAGGCCCGAGAAGTCGATGATCTCCTCGACCTTGGCCGACATGCGCCAGGGCGAATAACCGCGCAGGCTGGCCAGCAGGCGGATGTTGCGCGCGCCGGTGGCCTCCAGGTCCAGCCCCGCACCGATCTCCAGCAGCGAGGTGATCTTGCCGTTGACCTTCACCTGGCCGCGGGTCGGCTCATAGATGCCCGCCAGCACCCGAAGCAGGGTCGACTTGCCCGAGCCGTTGGCCCCCATGATCGCCAGCCGGTCGCCGGCGATCAGGTCGAAGGTGATCCCGTGCAGGGCGCGCACATAGAGCTCGCTGTCCGAACGGTTGCGCATCAGCGTCCCGCCGATGGCCAGTGCGGCTACGGACCGCAGCGAGCGGGCGTTAACCGAATAGAGCGGATAATCCAGCTCCACCGCCCGCGCCGATATAACTGTTTCCGCCATGACCCCTCATCGGCTGCAACCAAGCTTCAGCTCCCAGGTCGCTAGACCCGGAACTTGACGCACTATCAACTCAATAATGCCTGATAAGACATAACGCTTACCCCCGCGATGACGATCCCGAAACAAATTGGTTCGGCCCGCAACAATCGATCACCCTCGCGATTGTGGCTTTCACCAGCGCTATGTGGCCGAACAACGGCGAAACAGGGGCCTGAACGCCGCTGTTGAGCACAAAGCGCTCCCCGCGTCTGCGCGTCCAGCGCCGGACCCGCCCGGGCGCCTCAAGTCAATTCATTGAATTAATTGTAAAAAATGGTGGACGCGGCTGGGATTGAACCAGCGACCCCCTCGATGTCAACGAGGTGCTCTCCCACTGAGCTACGCGTCCGCCTTTTGGGAAGGGCGAACGTATAGGCAGGGCGGCCGCGGACTGCAAGCCATCTGGTTATCGTGGGGCGGTCCCGTGCGCCATCACCCGCAGGGCGTCGATGATATGGTAGAAGGAGCTTGCCGGCGCCGGCTCCAGGACCCACCTGCCATCGCCCAGCAGCTTGTCGCGCCAAAGGCCCGGCGCGGGCGTGTCCAGATAGAGCCGAAGCGCCTTGGCCGCGGCGACCGCGCCGGCGACATAGCCCTCTCGCCGTTGGCCGTCATCCTCCGACCTCGCCAGGATGATCGACGCCTTCAGCCATTCGGTCTGGGACCAAAGCCGGGCCTTGGGATCGTGCACCGTAAGGTCGTCCAGCAGTTCGAACACAGCGACGCCCCGATTCGGGTCGATCCCGTGGCCGGCTCCGACGCCGTACAGGCGCCGCGCGACGAACCTGGCGTCCTCGCGCCCCCGCGCCAGGCCCCAGCGCTCCAGCAGGCCCGCCCACTCGAACTGGTGGCCGGGCCAGACCAGGCGCCCCGCCAGACCCGCGGCCGGCGTCCAGGTCGCGTCGAAATATTCGAGCAGGATGCCGCCCCGCTGCGTCATGAACCGGGCAAGGCACAGCTCGGCGGTTTCATCGGCCAGCCGTCGCCAATGCTCGGCGCCTGAGACTTGCTCCCAGGCCAGCGCCGCCTCCAGCAGGTGCATGTGCGGATCCGACTGATAGACGCTGTTGTCGACAAAACCGGTGAAGCCGCCGGCCAAGCCGCGCCGCTCGCTCGCAAGACGCCCCCGCAGGGTCTCGGCGAGGCTCTCCAGGTCACGGTCGGGTTCGGGCAGGCTCGACGAGGCGGTCGCCAGGGCCAGCAGGGCGAAGGCCTGTTCGTAGAGGTGCGGCGGGGTCTCGATCGGTGCGCCGCCCGCGTTCAGCGTGTTCCAGAACAGCCCGTCGGCGCGGCGGTAGCGGCCGATGAAATAGTCCAGGCCGTGCGCCACGGCTTCGCGCCACGGCCCGGTCCAACCCAGCGCACCGCCGACCGCATAGCTGAAGACCTGCCGCGCCTGGACCCGCGCGCGTCGCTCGCCCAGGACCGGCCGGCCATCAAGATCAATGGCTTCATGAAACCCGCCGCCGGCATGATCTGCTCCGACATTCCACCAAAGCGGCAGGGCGGCGTTCAGCAGCCAGTCCATCAGGTCCTGGCGCAGAACGCCAAGTTCGGTCTCGGCGGGGCTCAGGGGCATGGAGCTCATTGGGTGCGCACCAGTCGGTTCTCCACGGTCAGCACCTCCTGCACGAACTGGTCCAGGTCGCCTCCGGCATAGAGGTAGCCTCGAACTCTCGCCGCGGCGGCGGCCTGGATGTCGCTCTCGCGGTCGCCGATCAGGAAGGCCCGCTCCGGCGCTACGCCGAAGTCGCGCAAGGCCCGCAGCACCATGCCCGGATTGGGTTTTCGGTCCGGGTGATCGGCGTGTCGGTAGGCTTCGACGAGAGCCCGCGGATGGAAGGGGCAATAGTAGTAGGCGTCGATACGCGCGCCATGGGTGTCCAGCGCGGCGCTCATGGCCGCGTGGAATCGGTCGATGGCGGCCTCGTCATAGAGGCCCTGTGCGACGCCGGCCTGGTTGGTGACGACGATCACCCGCCGCCCGGACTGGTTCAGGCGCCGCACCGCGGCGATGGCCCCTGGCGTGAACTCCAGGTCCTCCGGACGATGAGTGTAGCCCCGGTCGACGTTCAACACGCCGTCGCGATCCAACAGGGCCGCCGCCTTCATTTCACACTCCAACAGACCAGCCTCATTGAATCCACGCCATCCGCCCAGGGTAAAGACCCGAGGGCCGCGCCGCTAGAAGGCGACAGTTTTCAGAAGGATGCTGGTTTCGCTGCTGGCGATGCCCGGGATCAGACGAATGGCGTCCAGCGCCTGGCTGAACTCGGCCAGGGTCGGCGTGTTGAGCTCGACCACCAGTTCCCACCGGCCGTTCGTTGTGTGCACCCGCTCGACCTCTGGCCGCTGGCGCAGGGCGCGCAGCACGGCGTCGGACCGTTCGCCCTCGACGTCGACCATCATGATCGCCCGCACGCGCCCCGCCTCCGCCTCCGGCGCCAGGCGCACGGTGAAGCCCGCGATCTCACCCTTGGCCGTCATCCGGTCGATGCGGTTCTGGACTGTCGCGCGCGAGACCTTGAGCGCCACGGCCAGGGCCGCCACGGGCTGGCGGGCGTCGGTTCGCAGCATCGCTATGAGTCGCCGGTCCAGGTCGTCCATCAGATCCACCGCGCAATTCGATAACTGATGATGACTATATGACACGAGGATGCGGCAAAACCGACAGAAATCTGTCTATACGTTAGCCAAGCCGTTTGAGACCCTTCGGTCAGGTGCGACGGAGCGCCGGCACAGGGGCTTTTCATGCGTCAGCGACCACATCTTCTGGTGACCGATCCGGCCCACTTCGAGGTTTCCTACGCGATCAATCCATGGATGCGCCCCGGCGCCTGGAGCGCCGATCCCGCCGCGCATCGGGTGGCCGCGCGGGCCAGCTTCGAAGCCCTGGTCTCGGCGTTCGAGGCCGCCGGCGCCCGCGTCGAAGCTCTGGCCGGCGCGCCGGGCCTGCCCGACATGGTGTTTCCCGCCAATGCGGCGGTGGTGCTGAACGGCCGCGCCATGATGGCCCGCTTCCGCTGCCCCGAGCGGCAGGGCGAAGAAGCGGTGTTCCTGACCGGGTTCGAGCGGCTGCGGGCGCGCGGCGTGCTGACCGAGGTCATCGAGCTGCCCAAGGGCCGGCTGCAGGAGGGCGCCGGCGACGCCATCTGGGACGCCACGCGCCAGTTCTTCTGGGTCGGCTACGGCCCGCGCTCTGACGCCCAGTCCCCGGCCACCATCGCCGAGGTGTTCGGCCAGCCGGTCGTCGCCCTGGAATTGGCCACCGACGACTACTACCACCTGGACACCTGCTTCCTGCCCCTGAGCGGCGGCGAGGTGCTCTACTATCCGCCGGCCTTCACCCCGGCCGCCCGCGCGCTCATCCGCGCCCATGTCGCCCCCGACAAGCTGTTCGAGGCCAGCGCCGACGATGCGGGCGCGTTCTGCGTCAACGCGGTCAATATCGACCGTCAGGTGGTGATGGCCCGCGCCACGCCGGCCCTGCGCGCGCTGATGGCCCGCCTGGGTTACGCCCTGACCGAGGTCGACCTGGACCCGTTCATCCTTTCCGGCGGCGCCGCCTATTGCATGAGCCTGCGCCTCGACCGCCGTTCCATCGTCCAAACCCAAACCCTGGAGGCCGACCGCCATGACGTCCTTGTTGGAAGCTGATCGCCCCGTCGTTCACCGGACCCGCTCCGCCGCCGACCTGATCGCGGTCGAGACGGAATTCGGGGCCAGGAACTACAAACCCCTGGACGTGGTCCTGAGCCGCGGCCAGGGCGTCTGGGTCTGGGATGTGGAGGGCCGGCGCTATCTGGACGGCCTTTCGGCCTATTCGGCGGTCAACCAGGGCCACTGTCACCCCAAGATCCTGGAGGCCATGACCGCCCAGGCGGCCAGGCTGACCTTGACCTCGCGCGCCTTCCGCAACGACCAGCTGGCGCCCTTCTATGAAGAGCTCTGCGCCCTGACCAACTCTCACAAGGCCCTGCCGATGAATTCCGGCGCCGAGGCTGTCGAAAGCGCCCTGAAAGTCGCCCGCAAATGGGCCTATCAGGTCAAGGGCGTGCCGCAGGGCCAAGCCGAGATCATCGTCTGTTCGGAGAACTTCCACGGCCGGACCCTGGCCATTGTCAGCTTCTCGACCGATCCGGGCGCCCGCAATGATTTCGGGCCGTTCAGCCCCGGCTTCAAGGTGATCGCCTTCGGCGACGCCGAGGCGCTGGAGGCGGCGATCACGCCCAACACCGCCGCCTTCCTGGTCGAGCCGATCCAGGGCGAGGCCGGCGTGATCATTCCGCCGGCAGGTTACCTCAAGAAGGTCCGCGAAATCTGCACCCGGCGCAACGTGGTCCTGATCCTGGATGAGATCCAGACCGGCCTTGGCCGCACCGGCAAGCTGCTGGCCGAGGAGCATGAGGGTATCGAGGCCGATCTGACCCTGATCGGCAAGGCGCTGTCCGGCGGCTTCTATCCGGTCTCGGCGGTGCTTTCGAACAGCGAGGTGCTGGGCGTCCTGAAGCCCGGCGAGCACGGCAGCACCTTTGGCGGCAACCCCCTGGCCTGCGCGGTCGCTCGCGCGGCGCTGAAGGTGCTGGTCGAGGAGGGCATGATCGAAAACGCCGAACGCATCGGTGGCCATATGCTGTCCTCGCTGCGCGCGCTGGCCTCCCCGGCCGTCAAGGAGGTGCGCGGGCGCGGCCTGATGATCGCGGTGGAGCTGCATGAGGACGCCGGCGGCGCGCGCAAGGTATGCGAACACCTGCAGCGGCTGGGCCTGCTCTGCAAGGAGACCCACGACCACACCATCCGCATCGCCCCGCCCCTGGTCATCACCCGGGCCGAGGCCGACTGGGCGATCGAGCAGATGGATACGGCCTTGCGCGGCGCCGGCTGACGCGGTTCAGGCGAAACCCGTTCGCCGCAGTTCGGCCACGGCCTTCTCGAACCCCTCGCCGGCGCGGCGCTCGATGCCGGCATGGGAGAAGTCGCTGCCTTCCAGCGACTGGGCTGGCCGGGTTCGGGTCACCTCGATGATGGTCGGTATGTGCTGATAGCGTTGCTCCAGCATCGCCTGGAAGCTGGGCAGGCTTCGCACCGGAGAGTCCTCGGGCAGGGCTTGCAGTTCCGCCATCAGTTCGGCGACCAGATTGAACCGCTGCATCAGCGCGATGTCGCCGCGCGTCTTGTTGACGAACAGCAGGTTCGAGAAGGCCTGGCTGACATCGGCGAGGTTGGTGGGCAGCGGCATGGCGTTGGGGAACAGGTTGACCACCAGGATCGCCCGGTCCGGCGCGTCGGCGTCCAGCATGTCGATCACCGCGCCCAGCGGCGTGTTGTCGAACACCCCGCCGTCCCAGTAGGCGGTCTTTCCGATCCTGGTCATGGGAAATGAGGGCGGCAGGCTTCCGCTGGCCAGGATTTGGTCGAGGCTGAGCGGCTGCCGATCGCTCTGGAACGTCGCCAGCTGGCCCTGCTCGATGTCCGTCGCCGTAACCACGATACGCGGGTGCGCGGCCGGATCGGCCAGGCGATCCAGATCGACCAGGCGGCTGAGCGTCGCGCGCAAGGGCTCCACCCCGTAGTAGCTCGTGCCGAACAGCGCGAAAGGATTTATCGTGTAGAAGTGGGGCGTGCCGAACATCGAGAGGTAGGGCTGGACCGGCTCCGGAAACAGCCGCGAGACCGTCACCTCGCGCCAGAATTCCTCCAAAGCGTCCAAGGGCGTCAGGCCAGGCGCGGGGCGGCCGAGCAGGGCCGCGGTGATCGCGCCGATCGAGACGCCGGCGATGACGTCCGGCCTGAACCGGCAATCGTTGGCGAAGATCGCCCTGGCCACGCCCAGTTCGAACGAGCCAAGCGCCCCGCCCCCTTGAAGCACCAGGGCGTGTCTGGCCAAACCTCCCGAAGCTGTCCCCCGCGCCATGATGATGGGCCTCCACGGATGCGCCGCCTCCGCCCCGGCGGAAGCGGCCGATACCCTGTGCGGTTTCCTCGCGGCGGATCGGGCTTCGGCGCTGACGTGCACCGTTTCGACCCGGTTGTCAGACTAGCACAACCCTCGCGGCGCGGCGTGCACCATCGAGATCAACCCATAGTGATCGCCGATCAAGACCCGGCGATCTCGTCATAGCCGCGACCCAGGAACTGGATCAGGCAGAGGCCGTGGCCGAACGGATCGGCCAGGATGGCGATCTTGCCCCAGACGTGGGTTCGAACGTCGTGCTCGATCCTGGCGCCGGCCCGAACCGCCCGGGCCAGGGCGAGGTCGATATCCTCGACGACCACGTCCAGGTGCACCGGCGTCCAGTGGCGATCATAGGTTCGCGGCAGATCGCCGGCCCCGATGGTTCCGGCCGCCTTCTCCAGCAGGTAGACGGCCGCCGGCCAGCCTGTCAGCTCGGCGCCCCCGTCGCCGAACCGGCGGGTGACCGTCAGCCCGAAGGCCTCGGTGTAGAAGGCGACCGCTGACTTGAGGTCCGGGACGTCGATATTGATCAGGACCGTCATCAACCCTCCCCGGGAACGGGCGCGGAATGGTCCTCGACGAAGCGGGTCTTGCCCGATGTGTACTCAGCGCGACTTGCCGAGGCGGCGGCCAATCGCAGCTTCAACGCCTCGTAGGCTTGGCGGGCTTCAGGGTCGGCGCGCAGACGGTCGCGAAACCTGAGCGACCTGAACCAGGCCTCGCTTTGATAGATCGCGACATGGGCCAGGTGGGTCCGGGCGGCGCCTCTGCCGAAGATATGGTGATCGGCGATGCCCTGGCTGCCCGCATAGTCGTAGCCCAGCTTCGCCATCGGCTCGATGAACAGCAGGCCGTGATCGATCTCGGCGACGCCAATCATCAAGTCGATGATTGGCTTGGCGCGCAGACCGGGTATGGCCGTGCTGCCATAGTGTTGGATGTCCAGCGTCAAATCGCCGAGCGCGGCCCTGATGCGCGCCGCCTCCTCTGCGAAGGCGCGCGGCCAGAGCGGATTGTACTCGACCAGCCGGTTGACGCCCTGCGCCAGGCCGAGGCCGTAGACGCTGTCCGGGCTATCCATGGACCCGCTCGATTCTTATCCGATCTTCAGGTCGCCCTTGCCCCAATAGGCGTCGCGGATCAGGCGCTTGTACAGCTTGCCAGTCTGGTGGCGGGGCAGCTCCTGCATGAAGTCGATCCGGCGCGGCGTCTTGACGTGGGACAGCCGCTCGCGGGTCCAGGCGGAGAGTTCCTCGGCCAGGGCCGGGCCGGCCTCGGCCCAGTCCATCGGCTGGATCACCGCGACCACCTGTTCGCCCATCTCCTCGTGCGGCGCTCCGACCACGGCGACGTCGGCGACCTTGGGATGTCCGATCAAGAGGTTCTCGATCTCCTGGGGATAGATGTTCACCCCGCCGGAAATGATCATGAAGCTCTTGCGGTCGGTGAGATAGAGATAGCCTTCCTCGTCCAGCCAGCCCACATCGCCCAGGGTCGACCAGCCGTGCTTGTTGCGCGATTCCGCCGTCTTGGCCGGGTCGCCGTGGTATTCGAACTGGCCGCCACCGGCGAAGAACACCAGGCCCTCGGCGCGCGCCGGCAAGGGGTCGCCCTCGTCATTGCAGATCTTGACCTCGGCCATCAGGCCCCGGCCGACCGAGCCCTTGTGGGCCAGCCATTCGGCCGAGTTGATGGCGCAGAAACCGTTGCCCTCGGTGCCAGCGTAGTACTCGTTGATGATCGGCCCCCACCAGGCGATCATCTGTTCCTTGACCGGCACGGGGCAGGGCGCGGCGGCGTGGAACACCGCCTTCAGCGAGGACAGGTCATAGCGGGCGCGCACCTCTTCGGGCAGTTTCAGCATGCGGACGAAGTGGGTCGGCACCCATTGTGCGCTGGTGACCTTGTACTGTTCGATGAAGCGCAGCGCGTCTTCCGGATCGAACCGTTCCATCAGCACCACCGTGCCGCCCATGGCCAGCACGCCCATCGACCAGCCCAGCGGCGCGGCGTGATAGAGCGGCGCCGGCGACAGATAGATGGTGTCGGGTGTCCAGCCGTAGAGCGCCTGGCCTAAGTTCGCCAGGCCGTTTGGCGCGGCGATGTCCGTATTGGCGACGCCGGCTCGCTTGACCCCCTTGGGCCGACCGGTGGTGCCGGACGAATAGAGCATGGCCTCGCCGGCGGACTCGTCTTCGATCGGCGTGACAGGCATGGCCGCGCGCGCGGCCTCGAAGCTTTCAAAGCCGCCCTGGGCGTCTCCGAGCACATAGAGCTTCACGCCGGGGATCAGCGGCGCGACCTGGCGAGCCATCTCCATCAGGCTTGCCGAGGTGACGAACACCTTGGCTTCGCTGTCCTTCACGATGTACTCGACCTCGCCGGCGGTGAGCTTTGACGAAACGCAGGTGAAGCGCAGGCCCGACCGCTGGGCCGCCCACAGCAGCTCGTAGTAGCGAGGGTGGTTGTCGATGAAGAAGGCCACGCCGTCGCCGGCCTTCAACCCCAGCGACCGGAACAGTTGGGCGCCCTGGTTGGACCGCTCGTCCAGTTGGCGATAGGTGACGGTCTCGCCCGAGCCGGCCATGATGTAGGCGGGCTTGTCGGGCGTGGTGCGGGCGTGGATGGAGGGATGCATGGGGGCTGACGAATTCCTGCTCGGTTTCCTGGAGTGGCCGCGCGTTGGTGCGGCTCTATGATTGTGGGAGCGACAATGCCGCACGACCGCGTCCGGCGCCAACCAAGATGCGCAGGTTCACGCTGGGGCAGGTCAATGGCCTATGGATTTGGAGTGCGAGCCGGTGTGAAATTGCTCCCCCACACATCGCGTTCGCGACGCCAAAGAACGGGCTGCTCCCCCGTTGGGGGAGCTGGCGCGAAGCGACTGAGGGGGCCTTGGGACTGTGGAGTCCTCTCCGGCAAGACCCCCTCCACCGCCTTGCAGGCGGTCCCCCTCCCCCAACGGGGGAGGAATTGTGGCGCCGCATCGCCCTCGGCCGGATGTGTGAATCCGGTAACTCCCTCAAGGGGGGAGGGGTTTTCGTCGTGAGTCCGGTCAACCTAAAAACCCTCCTCGCCGAGTTCCGGCCCGGCGCCAGCATCTTCGTCCCCGGCGCTACCGGCGAACCCCTGGCGCTGCGCGAGCTTCTGTCCGCCCATCCTGACCGCGCGGCGGGCGTCCGGTTCATCGGCTGCCTTTTGCCGGGCATGAA
>Ga0302314_10008867_pt1 | contig 17852 bp, 12 predicted proteins | sample III_Palsa_N2_3_FD_200533 | JGI IMG/M metagenome (GOLD analysis project Ga0302314, IMG submission 200533) | Peat permafrost microbial communities from Stordalen Mire near Abisko, Sweden - III_Palsa_N2_3 | ecosystem: Environmental > Terrestrial > Soil > Palsa > Peat permafrost | place: Sweden...
CTAGACTGGCCGCGACCACGCCTGGACCCCCCTGCATGCCCACCGTCCTGCTGCTCATCTGCTCGAATGTCTTCATGACCGTCGCCTGGTACGGGCACCTGCGCTATGGCCATGCCTGGCCGCTGTGGAAGGCGATCCTGGTGTCATGGGCCATCGCCCTGGCCGAATACTGCCTGGCGGTGCCGGCCAACCGCCTCGGCTACGGAGCATTCTCCGGCTTCCAGCTCAAGATCATCCAGGAGGTCGTGACCATCAGTGTCTTCACGCTCTTCGCCCTGACCTTCCTGCATGAGAAGCTGGCCTGGAACTACGTGGTCGCCTTCGGCTTCCTGGCCGGCGCGGCCTTCTTCGCCTTCGCCTTCAAGGCGCCTGGCGCCGCAGCGTAGGCCACGCGCCAGGATCGGACACCCCGGCCGCCATGCGGCGGCCGGTGCGGGCCGCGCCTACTTCTCGATCAGGGTGGTGATGCTGTTGGGCGGCAGCAGCAGGATGTCGCCGGCCTTCAGCTCGCCCGTGACCACCCCATGGCGCACTGCGTCGGTGGTGACGACCTGCCAGCCGGACACGGCGTGGCCGCTGACCGCGATGCGCTGCAGGGCCGGGGTGTCCTTGTGGTTGGTGATCACCGAGACCAGCTTGCCGCCGTGCTTGGCGTCGTTGAGGTAGGAGGTCGCGAATACCGACAGCTCGGAGCTGGTGCTGGAGACGCGCTTGGCACCGGGACGGATGAACTTCCAGTACTGGCGCACCACCCAGAAGGAGTCGGTCGGCAGGTTGTGGTCCAGCAGCGTGCCTTCGATCGACCACTGCGTCCACAGGCTGATGTTGCCGTACTCGAGCGAGCCGTAGAGGGTCATGCTGTAGTTCATCGCCGAGGACCAGTCCTTGAATTCCGGATAGGTCTCCGACATCCACAGCTCCTTGGGCACCGTGCCCTGCTGCGCCAGGTTGAACATGTTCGTCCAGCTCGGGAAGTCGGGACTCGCCGCGATCACGCCCTTGTCGTCGTAGCCGTGGGTGGCGATGATGGAGCAGTACTTCTGCGCCACCGGATCGGCGTTGAGCACGCGGATGTAGTCGAGCATGTTGCCCTGGGTGAAGACCTGTTCCGGCATGAGGATCCGGGTCGGGATGCCCTCCTTCTCGAAGCGCGGTCCGACGATGTCGATGAGCTTGACCATGTGCGCGGGATCGAGGATGCCCGAGCCGTAGGGTTCGCAGAAGCACGGCTCGTTCTGCAGGGAGATGGCGTCGAAGGTGATGCCCGCCTCCTCCTGGAACATGCGCACCAGAGCGACCAGGGTCTTGGCATAGTCCTCGTAGTGGTCGTAGTCGAGGCGGTTCAGGCAGGCGTTGGAGTCGCCGAAGCCGGCCGCCGACTGGAAGTTGGTGCTGAAGTTGGCCTTCTGCCAGGCCGGCGGGGTCCAGGCGGTGAAGAAGAAGGTCTCGACCCCGGCCGCCTTCATGGCGCGGAAGTAGGCGAAGTCGAAGGCCTTGTAATTGAGCCGCTCGCGGTTGAGCACGTCGATGTCGCTGGTGTCCTTGCGCGGGTTGAAGTCGCACTCGTCGCCGACGCGCATCACCGAGGCCCCGAGGTCCTTGGCATAGAGCCCGACATCCGGTCCGTAGAAGGTGCCGAAGCCGCGCATCGTCTGGAAGGTCTTCGCGGCATCGATGCTCAGGGTGCTGGGGGCGGCGGTATCGACCACGTCCACGGTGAAGGTGATGGTCGTGGGATCGGCATTCGCAGCGCTGGCGGTCACCGACACGGTCGAGCGGCCGGTGGTGCCAGCGGTCAGGGTGAGCTCGGCTGCGCCATTGGCCAGGGTCCCCAGCGTCGGGCTGACCTGGGTCGAGCCGGTCTCGCTGGCCGCCAGGCTGATCGTCGCCTGGTTGGCGACCGACAGCCCGGTGATCATCAGGTGGGCTGGCCCGCTGCCCTGGGTGAGGACCTGCGCGGGGAGCGCGTCGATGGCCACGACCGGGGCGCGCTTGGGCAGGTCGGCCGCGGTGCCGATGCGCAGGTTGCGGAAGTACAGCGTTCCGGTCCAGTTGCTGAAAGGCCACGAGAAGTTCGGATGGAAGTTGAACAGCGCCTGGGTGATGCATTTGCTGTCGATGGGCACGCTCTTGTTGGTCGACATCTGGCCCTTGCCGGTGAAGTCGAAGGTCACGGTCTGCCAGTCGGAGCCCGGGCCGCCGATCGTGGTGGTCCGGGTCGCGCCATCATTGCGGTTCTTGGCATCGTCCCAGAAGTACAGGTTGAAGCTGATCTTCTGGTCGCACTTGACATCAACACTCAGGCATGGCGCCTTCGACAGGTCCATGTCCGGCAGGGTCAGCCACAGTCCGGCGAAGGTGAACTTGTTGGTGCAGGCGAGCTTGAGCACCGGCGTGCCCGCGTCGCTGTCGGGGGTCGCGACCACGCCGTCCTCGGCCTTGAGCGGCGGCAGGTCGGAGACCTTCAGGGTGTAGGCGTCGATCGGGCGCACGCGGGTGGTGATGACGAAGGACTGGCTGACCGACTGGTTGCCGTTGTTGGCCGCGCTGCCGCCGTCGTCGGTGACGGTCACGGTGATGGTCGCCTTGCCCGCGGTCGCGGACGGGCTGAAGTGCAGGGTCGCAGCGCCCGGGCCGGGGCCGGCGACGACGCTGGGGTCGGGCACGATCGTGGGATCGGAGCTGACCGCGCTGAAGGTCAGATGCTGCGTGCCCTGGTCGCCGTCGCTGATGCCGCTGAGCATGGTCTGCTGGTCGCCGCCCGCGACGTAGCCGCGCACATCGCCGATCGGATCCAGGGTCGGCGGGTTGTTCCACTGCGCCACGGCGTGCAGGGCCAGGGTGGTGGTGGTGGTCGAGACCTTGCCGGACTTGTCATCCAGGGTCAGGGTGATGGTGGTGTCGCCCGGCGCCTGCGGCGTGCCGGTGACGTAGATGTAGCGGCCGCCATTGGGGTTCTCGGCGGTCAGGGCGTCGCTGGCGATGACCGCGGCGTTGCTGCTGGCGACACTCAGGGTCAGCGGCTGGTAGGCGGTGGGGTTGCCGTCGCTGACCCCGGTGAAGCGGATCGACAACGGTGTACCGACCACGGCGGTCAGCGGCGGATGCTGGTCGACGGTTGGCGGCAGGTTGTCCTCGACCAGGACCGAGAAGTCGCGGGTCACGCTGCCGTAGCCGTCCTCGCCGGCAGCGGTCAGGGTCGCCTGCGCACGCCCGCTCGCGCCCGGGACCAGGTCGTAGCGCAGCGTGCAGGTGCCGTCCGCGATCGCGGTGAAGGTGGCATTGCGCAGCAGGTTCTCGGCTCCAGTCAGGGTGAAGCCGCGCACATGGTCGATCCCGGTCAGGAGGGCGGTATGCGAACCGGTGTCGTGGTACCACTCCTGGTCCTCGACCGCCTCGATGCCCGGCAGGAGCGCGGCCTGGTCGCCGAGCAGCAGGTTCTTCAGCTGCACCGTGCCGGTCCAGCTGTTGGCGGCGCCGTTGATGCAGAAGATGACTGCCGTGACGTGGTGCCCGTCGAAGTTCTTCACACCCGAGAAGTCGAAGCCGTAGGTCTGATAGGTGGGGACCGCGCGGATGCGGCGCGGCACGTTGAAGGCGTCCTTGCCGTTGAGCACGTACATGTCGAGGACCATCGGGTCGGAAGTCAGGATCTGCACCGTCAGGTAGGGATGCGCGGAGATGTCCAGCGGCTGCGCCAGGGCCAGCTGCTGGCCCGCCCACATCACCTGCTTGCCGACGCTCAGCGTGGCGACGCCGTCGCCGGTCGCGACCTTGTAGCCGGGATTCGCGGCCCAGGTGGCGGCGGCGCCCGTCAGGTAGTCAGGACCGTCCGCAGCGCGCAGGGTCGGCGCCAGGCAGAGCGGGAGCAGGAGGAGCGCGAGGTGCAGGAGACGCATGGGCGGATGTCCGGAGGGTGCGGTGCGTGAAAAGCAGGAGGAGCGGGGATGAGGTCGATGGCGGTGGCGGTGGCGGTGGTGACGGGTCGCGGCTGCGAGGGACCACAACAGCGGGTGGTGGATAAGCTAGTTCACTAGTTTTATGAATCCGCCGCGCCCTGAGTCAGGGGGTGTCCCAGGATCGGGCGTGTATCGAGGCATGGCATCGCACTGCTGGGAACGGGGTCGCGATGGATCGGTGACAGTCCAGTCCGCGTCCGGCGTGGGGCGCGGGGGCGTGGGAGCATTTCTGCGACGGGCGTGCGCCGTGCTCAGCGCATGCTCACCGGCGCGGGATCTGTCGCCGGCAGGGTGTTGTTCAAGGCCCGCGGCAGGGCCACCTCGAAGCGCGAGCCGCCCTGGTCGCTGTGCAGGCGGATCGTCCCCTGCAGGATCGACAGCAGCTGCTTGACGATCGCCAGCCCCAGGCCCGTGCCGCCGGTCTGCCGGCTGCGGTGCGTGTCGACGCGGTAGAAGCGTTCGAAGATGCGCTCGCGATGCTCGGCCGGGATGCCCGGTCCGGTGTCCTGGACCGTGACCAGCACCTGGCTGCCCTCGCTGGCCAGGACGCGCAGGGTCACGGCTCCGCCCTCGCGGTTGTAGCGGATGGCATTCGACAGCAGGTTGCCGATCAGCTGGCGCATCAGCTCCGGGTCGTTGACCAGCTCCAGCTCGTCCGGTGCCTCGATGCTCAGCGTGACGCGCTTGTTCTCGGCCAGAGGCTGGTACTCGTCGAGCAGGTCGGCCATCAGCGCGCTGAGGTTCAGGGTCTCGGGGCGGACCTTCCAGCCGCCCTGCTCGAGCCGCGCCAGGGTCAGCACGTCGTGCACCAGGGTCGAGAGGCGTTCGGCGTGGCGGTGGATCTTGGCCGCGAAGTCCCTGGCCACGACCGGGTCGTCGAGCGCGCCGTCGAGCAGCGTCTCGGTGAAGCCCTGGATGGCGGTCAGCGGGGTCTTGAACTCGTGGCTGACCGAGGACATGAAGTCGCGGCGCGACTGCTCGGCGAGCCGCACCTCGGTGAGGTCGTGCAGGACCAGCACCACCACCTCCCCGCCCGAGGGCACCACCACCGCCTCGATGCGGCGACGGCGGTGCTCGAACTCGGCGGCCTGCGAGCCGGCGCCGGCCTGCGCGCGCGCCAGCGCCAGCGGCTGGCTGATCGGATCGGCCGGCAGCGTCTCATAGAAGAGCTGGCCGACGACTTCCGCCCCGCCGGCGGCGATCTGGCGGTAGGCGGCGTTGGCGTAGACCAGGCGGTCGAGCCGGTCGATGCAGGCCACACCCTCCTGCAGGGAGCCCAGGGCGGTGTCCAGCAGCCGGCGGCTCGAGCCGAGCTCATCCAACGTCGCCTGCAGGCGTTCGCCGAGCAGGTTCATCTCCTGGCCGAGCAGGCCCACCGTCCCGCCGCCCGGCAGCAGCACGCGACGGCGGAACTCGCCGCGCGTGAAGGCGCGCGAGACCTCCTGCAGGGCGCTGAAGCGCAGGCGGTCGCGCGCCGCGGCCCAGCCGACCAGGCCCACGGCGACCAGGGCGACGATCACCGCGGCGACCGCGGCCGACGAGAAGAGGTTGGCGACCAGCGACGACTCCACGGTGAAGGCCGCACTGATGCGCACCACCCGGCCATCAGGCAGCAGCACCGCGGCATAGATCTGGCTGGGGCTGTTGCCGGCGGCGGCGCTGCGCGCCTGGCCGGCGCCGTCGCGGCGCGCCTGGATGATCTCCGGCTGGCCGTTCATGCTGCCGCCCGCCGTGGTCGCGCCGGAGGAGTCGTAGAGCACCGCGCCGTCGCGGGCGACGACGGTCAGCCGGCGCTGCGGCGGGAGGCTGATGGCGCGCAGACTCTGCGCCGCGCCGCCCTGGGCGATGAGCTGCGCGGCGAGCTGCGCCTCGTCGAGCGTCTGCTGGAAGATGCCATGCTCGACGGTGCGCTCGAGATCGCGGTACTGCCAGGACAGCGACAGCCACAGCGCGACGACGAGGATGGCCAGCGCGGTGATGAACGGCAGCGCCGAGGACCACCCGTGGCGGCGCGCGATCACTGGGCGTTCGACTCGGTGAAGCGGTAGCCGATGCCGCGGACCGTCTCGATCCAGTTGTGGTACGGCTTGATCTTCGAGCGCAGGTTGCGCACATGCACGTCGATGGTGCGGTCGGTGACCACGGTGTCGCCCGAGGAGATGCGTTCCAGGATGTCATAGCGCCCGAAGGCCACGCCCGGATGCGAGGCCAGAAAGTGCAGGAGCTTGAACTCGGTCAGGGTCAGGGGTGCTGCCAGGCCCTCGACCGAGACCTTGTGCCGGACCGGGTCGATGACCAGGGTGTTGATCTGGATGCGCTGCTTCTCGGCCTGCGCCTCCTCCTCGCGGTTGCGCGCCAGGCGCACCTTGACCCGCGCCAGCAGCTCCTTCACGCGGAAGGGCTTGGTGACGTAGTCATCCGCGCCCATGCCCAGGCCCAGCACCACCTCGCTCTCGTCGCCCTTGGCCGAGACCATGATGATCGGCACCGAGGCGGTGCCGCGCTGCGCGCGCATCGCGCGGCACACCTCGAGCCCGTCGCGATCCGGCAGCATCAGATCGAGCAGCACCAGGTCGAAGGGCTGGCGCCTGGCCTCGTGCAGCCCGTCCTCGCCATTGTGGGCGATGACCACGTCATGCCCCTCGCGCTGCAGGTTGTAGCGCAGCAGAGATTGGATGTCGGGTTCGTCCTCGATGACCAGGATTCTCGCCATGCCAGCTCCCATCAGGGCTCCAGATGATGGTGACGGACCAGATGGCCGCTGTGGATGTACACCGACTCCTCGGCGATCGACACGGCGATGTCCGCGACGTGCTCGAGATGGCCGACCGCGCGCAGCAGGTGGGTGTACTCCTTGATGAACTCGGGCTGCTCCTGCATCGCGTCCTGGATCTGGTGGTAGCAGGTCTTGGTCAGGCGGTCGGCCTCGTCCTCCTCCTCGAGGATGCGGCGCCCGGTGGCGATGTCGCCGCCGACGAAGGCCTCGATCGACTGGTGCACCATCTGCCGCGCCAGCTCGCCCAGGACCGGCAGGGCCTCGGGGTTGCGCACGCGGTGGTGCGAGGCGATGTAGTAGGCGCGCTTCGCGATCGACTCCGCGAGGTCGCCCACCTGCTCGAGGTCGGAGGTGATGCGCGTGGCCGAGATCAGCAGGCGCAGGTCGCGCGCCATCGGCGACTGCAGCGAGATGATCTGGTGGCAGCGCTCCTCGATCGCCGAGTCGAGCTCGTCGATGCGCTCCTCGATGCCGCCCACCTCCTCCTTGGCCTTGATGCTGGGCTCGATGATCGCCTGCACCGCGAGCTGGAGGGTCTGTTCGACGAGATTGCTCATGCCCACGAGGGAGCGCTTGAGTTCAGCGAGTTCGAGGTCGAAATGTCGTATCTGATTCATGCGTTTGTGTTGGTATCAACCGAACCGGCCGGTGATGTAATCCTCAGTCTGCTTCTTAGTCGGAGTCGTGAACATCTTCAAGGTATTATCGAACTCGACGAGCTTGCCCAGGTAGAAGAACGCGGTCTTGTCGCTGCAGCGCGCCGCCTGCTGCATGTTGTGGGTGACGATGACCACGGTGAACTCCGACTTCAGCTCCCCGATCAGCTCCTCGATCTTGCCGGTGGCGATCGGGTCGAGGGCCGAGCAGGGCTCGTCCATGAGCAGGATCTCGGGCTGGACGGCGATGGCACGCGCGATGCACAGGCGCTGCTGCTGGCCGCCGGAGAGCCCCAGGGCGCTGGCGTGGAGGCGGTCCTTGACCTCCTCCCACAGGGCGCCGGCGCGCAGCGCCTTCTCGCAGGCCGCATCGAGCTGGGCCTTGGTGCAGCCGCCCGAGACGCGCAGCCCATAGACGACGTTCTCGTAGATCGACTTGGGGAAGGGGTTCGACTTCTGGAAGACCATGCCGACGCGCTTGCGCAGGCTGGTGACCTCGAGCTTGGGATTGTAGATGGTCTGCCCGTCGATCAGGATGTCGCCGGTGTGGCGGACGCCCTCGATCAGGTCGTTCATGCGGTTGATGTTGCGCAGCAGAGTCGACTTGCCGCAGCCGGAGGGCCCGATGAAGGCCGTGACCTTGCGCGACGGGATCTCCATGTTGACGTCGAACAGCGCCTGGCGGTGGCCATAGAAGAAGTCGAAGGAGCGGATGCTGATGCAGCCGACGTCGCCGGCGCCGCCGGTCGACGTCAGCGCGGGGGCAAGCGGTGCGATCTGCAGCGGCGGGGTCGTGGTCGTCGGTTGGTCCATGAGTTGCGTGCCTGATGCGCCGTGAAGCGAGTCCTGATGCGTGGTGTGCGAGGTCGTCATGTCGCCACGTCTCCCACCGGCTGCTGCGCATCCCCCAGGCGCGGACGTGCCCGGGGGATGCGGCGCCGGCCGGTCGTCCCTACCGTCTGGCAGATTGTGAAGATGACGTGAGCATGCTAGGAAGTCCGAGGGTCGCTTCCTTCATCAACTAGTGATTTACGAAGCAGCCCGGGTAGCGCCGCTGCGCGGGCGCGAGCGCAGCGCCATGATCGCCGCCTTGACCACCGCCACCCCGAGGTCCTGGTCATAGGCGCTGAAGGAGCGGCCATCGGTGGTGCTGACCATGCGGCAGCCGCTGACGATGTCGCGCCCCGCCTGGGCCGCGCCGCAGTCGAGCGCCGGCAGGAAGCGGGCCTGGAAGCCCAGGCCTTCGAGCAGGTGCAGCAGCAGGCCCTGGGCGTAGCCCTCGCGCGTCCAATGCCCGACGCGGGTGCTGGGCAGCTGCGGTTTCAAAAGCCGGCTGATATCCACTTCGAGTTCATGCAGCTCGTGATCGCGCACACCGCCTCCAGGTCTGCGAGCCTGACGCTCGCGCAGCCGGGACCTTACCGTCAGCGCATGAAGGGGCCATGAAGCGCCAGACAAGGCTTGCGCACCACTGCCACCCCGTGCTGCTCGTCCACGGCCGCCTGGAGCTCGGCCTCGAATTGCTGGAAGACCGTCGCCCATGGCACGTCGAGCGCCGACGTACGGGCTCGTTCCCCGAAGATGCGCAACGTCTTGGCGCTGGCCGCCGCCGATTCGGCCATGGCCAGGAAGGTGGCCGCATCGCCATAGGGCGCCAGCCAGCCGTTCCAGGCATGGCGGATATGGCGGTTGGGGGCGGCGTAGTCGAAGGCCACCGCCGGCAGGCCGCTGGCCATGGCCTCGAGGGCCACGTTGCCGAAGGTCTCGGAGAGGCTGGGAAAGAGGAAGAGATCGGCCGAGGCGTAGGCCCGTGCCAGGGCCTCGCCGACCAGCGCCCCGCAGAAGCGCACGCGCCCCTGCGCGGCTGCATAGGCCACACGCAGCGGACCGTCGCCGACCACGACCAGACGCGCATCGGGGCGCTGCGCGAGGATCCGCCGGTAGGCCTCGAAGGCCAAGGGCATGTTCTTCTCGGGGGCGACCCGCCCGACATGCAGGAGCACCAGGGTATGCTCCTCGGCGCCCCACGCGCGCCGCAGCCCAGGATCACGCCGCAGCGGCGTGAAGAGCGCGGTATCGACCCCGCGTCCGAACATCGCCAGGTTGCGGTAGCCCTGGCCGGCCAGGGTGTCGAGCAGATCGCGGCTCGGGACCAGGGTGCGCACCGCGCGGTTGTGGAAGCCGCGCAGGTAGCGCGAGACCAGGCCGTGCAGGGCGCCGATGCCGTAATACCGGCTGTAGTCGTGGAAGTTGGTATGGAAGCTCGAGCTGATCACCAGCTTCATGCGCTCCGCCGCGCGCAGCGCCGACCAGCCCAGCGGGCCTTCGGTGGCGATGTGCACGACGTCCGGTCGGCGCTGCGTCCAGGATTTCGCAAAATAGCCGCCGGCGGGCCAGCCGAAGCGCACCCCCGCCATGCTGATGGTGAAGCCGGGCCGCAGCTCCTCGCGCCAGGCGCCGTGGTCGACGGCCTGGGCGTCGGGGCGATCGGCGTCCTGGCGGGGACGCACCACGGTGACGCGATGGCGGGCGGAGAGGGCCGCAACCAGGCGGCCCAGGGTCATGGCGACCCCGTTGATCTCGGGCGGGAAGGTCTCCGTCACCAGGCAGATGTCGAGCACACGGCCGGTCCCTGACATCGCCGGCATTCTCGGGGCCATTGTGAAGATGGGATGATGCTGCGATGAAATCGCCTACCGGGCGGTATGCCATTATGCAGGAACTGCCTCCTGCGGCCGGATCGGCGTCCGCTGGAGGCATCTACCGCAAAACCTCATAGTCAAAACATCTGCCGTTCATCATCGTCTGGTAGGCTGCGGTCATGGTCACGCAGCAGGCACTGGCACTCATGCCCATGATGATGGTGATGATCATGATGATCATGATGACGGCGGATGTCCGTACGCCCCTGAGAGCGGGCTAGGCGGACCCATGGTCAGCCTCGCCGCGCTCTCGAGCTGGGATGGCGCGACCTGCCGGCGCGTCAACGCGATCAACCGCCGGCGCGCCGGGGCGGCGCTCTTCGCCCTGGCCAGCCGCCTGGGCGACGGGGCGGTGTGGTACGGCCTGATGGTCGCGCTGCCGCTGTGCTGCGGGCGCGAGGGCTGGCGCGAGGCGCTGCTGATGGCCGCATGCGGCGGGGCCAGCACCCTGGCCTACCGCTCGATCAAGCGCACCACCCGCCGGCCGCGACCGGGGGAGGTCTACGATTCGCTGCTGCTGACCGTCGCGCCGCTGGACCGCTTCAGCTTCCCCTCGGGCCACACCCTGCATGCGGTGTCCTTCACCATCCTGGCCTGGTACTTCCATCCGGTCCTGGTCTGGGTGCTGGCGCCGTTCGCGGGACTGGTCGCGCTGTCACGGATCGTGCTCGGCCTGCACTATCCCAGCGATGTCGCGGCGGGCGCTGCGCTCGGTTCGCTGTTCGCCCTGGCCACCATCAGTCTGAGCCGCCTGTTCCCACCTGGTTGACCCGAGGAGCACCATCATGCCGACCACCGCCGACCTTGACCAGCACACCGGCGGCGGACGGCGCCAGGTGCCCCTGCTGGTCCTCTCCGACATCCACCTCGGCTCGATCAGCTGCCGCGCCGCGGAACTGCTGGCGTATCTCGACTCGATCGAGCCGGCCGAGGTGATCCTCAATGGCGACATCCTCGACCTGTGGGCCGGGGTGCGCTACCCCGAGAGCCACCAGCGCGTGCTGCGGCGCCTCGCCGCCTACGCCGCCGCCGGCATCCCGGTGACCTACCTGCCGGGCAACCACGACGAGGCGCTGCGCCTGTTCGGCACCTGCGCCTTCGCGGGCATCACCATCGTCAACGAGACCGAACGCGTGCTGGCCGGACGCCGCACGCTGTTCCTGCATGGCGACCAGCTCGAGACGGCCTGCGCCACCCCGCGCTGGATGGCCTGGATCGCGACCGGCATCTACGACGGCGCCATGGCCGTGCAGGACCACCTCAACCGCCTGCGCGCCTGGTGCGGTGTTGCGCCCCTGGGGGTGGTCCAGAAGACGGCGCGCTGCCTGCCGATGGCCCGCGGGCACGTCCAGGACTTCGAGCACACCTGCCGGGTGGTGGCACGCGAGCGCGGCTACCAGGCGGTGGTGGTCGGGCACATCCACTGCGCCAAGGTCCTCGAGCATGACGATGCCCTGTACCTCAACTCCGGCGACTGGGTCGAGAGCATGACCGCCCTCGAGTTCGATGGCCGGCGCTGGCGCATCGCCGCCTGGAGCGGTGCCGCCGAGGCGCTGGCCATGCCCGAGCCGGTGTTCGCGACACCGTGACGGGTGCTGGAAGCGGGCCGTGGCCTCGTGTGGCTGTGCCATCTGTGCTTTTCGCGGTCGGAGGTAGGCTGCCTGCGTGCATGCGACCCTGATCAGCACCGGCGGCCTGCTCCTGGGCGTCCTGTGCCTTGCCTTCGTCTTCGCCAAGGTCGAGGTGCACATCGAGGGCACCGATGGCTGGGCCTCGAAGCTGCCGACCTGGCGCATCGAACGGCACTGGGCTCTGGAGCTGTTCTTCGGCGGGCGGCCGATGACCGGCTACCACGCCTGGATGCTGACCTTCATGGGGCTGATGTTCCACTTCCCGGCGCTTGCGACCTGGAGCTGGTCGTGGCATCTCGAGGCGCGCATGGTCGGCGCGATGGTGGCATTCTGGATCCTCGAGGACTTCCTGTGGTTTGTCATCAACCCGGCCTGGGGCTGGCGGCGCTTCAACGCCGGGTCCATCCCCTGGCACAAGCGCTGGCTGGCGGGATTGCCGTTGGACTACTGGTTCTTCGCCATCGTCGCGGGGGTCCTGCTTTACGTCGCCCGCGTACCCTGAGCGGCGCCCCGACCCGCTGCAGCCGCGCACCGCGCGCGCTGCAGCGGGTCAGGCCGCGACCGCGCGGCACATCACAGCAGGTTGGCCGCGATCCCGGCGAGCTCGCTGCGCTCGGACTTGGTCAGCGTCACGTGCCCGGCCAACGGCTGGCCGCGCATGCGCTCGACCACGAAGGTCAGGCCGTTGGAGTTCGAGTCGAGGTACGGATTGTCGATCTGGTGCGGATCGCCGGTGAGCACGATCTTGGTGTCCTGGCCGGCGCGCGAGATGATGGTCTTCATCTCGTGCGGGGTCAGGTTCTGGGCCTCGTCGACGATCGCGAACTGTTTCGAGATCGAGCGGCCGCGGATGTAGGTCAGCGCTTCGAGGGTGATGGACTCCTCCTCGATGAGGCGCTTGATGACATCATCCGGATCGCGCTCCTCGCTGGCCAAGAGGAAGTGCAGGTTGTCGAAGATCGGCCCCATCCAGTGCGCGAGCTTCTCGTCCTTGGTGCCGGGCAGGTAGCCGATGTCGTTGCCCATCGGCATGATCGGCCGGCTGACCAGCAGCTTCTTGAAGCGGTCGTCGTCGTGGATGACCTTCGACAGCCCGCAGGCCAGGGCGAGCAGCGTCTTGCCGGTGCCGGCGCTGCCGATCAGCGAGACCAGCTTGATGCGGTCATCCAGGAGCAGGGCGAAGGCCATGCGCTGCTCGGGGCTGCGTGGGCTGATGCCGAAGACCTGGTCCTGGTCGTCGTCGATGCGCCGCGCGGTCTTGGACTCCATGTCCCACATGCCGATCAGGTAGCGGTCGTGGTCGGACTCGTCGCGGACATGGATGAACTGGTTGGCGACCAGCGGGTTCGACTCGAGGTCGGGGATCAGGTCCTCGACGCTGAAGGTGTCCTCGATGGCCAGCTGGTTGAGGCGGTCGCCGGAGACGTCGACGGTCAGGTAGCCGGTATAGAGCTCGTCGACATTGACCTTCTGGTTCTTGAAGTCCTCGCTCGGGATGCCGAGCGCGTCGCCCTTGATGCGCGCGTTGATGTCCTTGGAGACGAAGAAGACGTTGTGGCCCTCGCGCTTGAGCAGATGCGCGCAGCCGAGGATCAGGTTGTCGTTGACCCCGGGCAGGAGGCCGGCGATCTCATCGTGCTTGAGCACCACCTGGATGAGGCCGCCCTCGGCGGTCGCGACCCCGTCGCGCAGGCTGCCCTGCGAGCGCAGGCGGTCGAGCGAGCGCGCGACCTCGCGCGCATTCTGGCCGAGCTCGTTGTTGGCGGTCTTGAACTTGTCGAGCTCCTCCAGGACGGTGATCGGGATGACCACATGGTTGTCGATGAATGCGAACAGCGCGTTCGGGTTGTGCAAAAGAACATTGGTGTCGACGACAAAGGTCTTGGGGTGCACTTTGGGCATCAGGTTCCGGCGTGATTTGAGGTGCTGGGACAGGGGCCAGGCCGCAGCGGTCGTGCGCGGCTGGCGTGGGTTGAGACTGCCCGGCCCCCTGGTGATGACAAGGTGGCCGCTGCGGGTGCGTAGGGCAGCAGCTGCGCTCCCTGCGACGGGTGGCACAACCGCCGGGAGCTCACGGGCTCTTGTACTCGATGCGGGGAATGGTGGCGATGGTCGCCTGGTTGGTGGCCATGATGACCAGGGCGACATAGTGGTCGGTCAAAGGCTTCGAGCCGAGCTCGTTGCCCTTGCCGTCGTAGACGCCCAGGCCCTTGTCGGTCCAGCGGATGTCGATGCTCATCCATTCACTGGGGTTCTTCGGCAGGTCGATGGGGATCTCGACCCAGTTCTCGGCCGAGTCGTTGCGCTTGGTCAGGCGGATGTTCAGGCTGCCGACCCCTTTGACCTCGAAGTTGTAGCCGGTGATGTTGTCGCGCAGCGCCGCAGCGATGCCGCTGGGAGTGCCGGGGCTGGCCGGCATGACGATCGACGGCGCCTGGCCGAGGCCCTGCGAGGAGTCGAGGTAGGCGTTGGCGATCGGCTCCCAGCCGGTGGCGAGGAGGTTCTTCTGCTTGTCGGCCATCGAGCTGCCGTCGCCCTGGCGGAAGAAGTCCATGTCGTCGATCGAGATCACCGCACCGCCCAGGGCGGTCAGGGTGAAGCTGTCGATCAGGTCGGAGACCAGGATCTCGGCCGACTCGCTGCCATTGTTGAACTGCAGCTGGGTGTGCGTGTCGTCGGTGCGGCTCAGCAGCACCGTGACCGGGACCTTGGGGATGATGACGATGCCCTTGGGATGGCTGCTGCCGGCAGGCCCGATGGCGTAGGTCGAGGCGGCGAGGTCGAGGGTGACCCGTGCGCCGCGGAAGTCGATGACCACCGAGCCGGTGGTCGAGGCGACGAGGAAGCGCAGGGATACCGACTTGCAGGTGCCGAGGTCGTGGCGCCCGAGACGCGCGCCGTCGGTGAGGTTGGTGATCGCGCCGCCATTGATCTGCCAGTTGCCGTCGCGGTCGGGAAGCGAGTCGAGATCGGACTGGTTGTCGAAGGAGAGTTGGTCGGCCGCCGTGGCCCCGCCTGCGACCGGCGCCGGGTTGGCGGCGGCGTTGTGCCAGGCGATGAGGATGCGCTGCGCCTGCTCGAGGCCCTGGATCTGGCTCGCCAGGCCGGATTGCACGCTCTTGTCGGCCTTGTGCAGCTCGGCCAGGGCCAGCTCGATGCCGTGCAGGTTGCCGACCTTGATCGCCTGGTTGGCGCGGGTCAGCACGTCGATCAGGTCATGGCGATGGGCCAGGCCCAGCAGCGCCTCGATCTCGGCGGTGAGGTCCGCGTCCATCATCGAACGGTGCGTCTTGAACTGGATGCTGGCCTGGGTCAGGTCGCCTGCGAGCAGGCACATGACGATCGCAGTGGCGTTGTCCTCGGGGGTGGCGTCGGGCGAGTCCGCCGCCGACTGGAAGACCTTGGCGATGTCCTGGGCGCTGAACTGGCTCCACGGCACGGTCGAGACGCTGCCGGAGGGATTCGAGACCTCGATGGTCTCGGGCTGGGCACCGACCACGTCCCAGATGTCATTGGTGGTCGGGTTGGGGATGCGCATCTTGACCTTCGCGCCCTGGACGGCGCGCACGATCATCGCGTCGCGGTGCGACCACCACACGATCTTGTGGCGCAGCGCCCGGCTCTCGACCGCCTGCGGGTCGAGGCTGCTGATCGCCTGCATGGCGGCGCTCGGGGTGTCGGCCAGAAGCGCGGTGTCGACCGCGGCGTTGGCCTGGCCGTAGGTGTCGGTGATCGGCGGCAGGTCGGGCAGCTGCGGCTTGGGCGCGGCGGGCGGCTGGTCCGCGGGCTCGCCGACCTTGACCGGCTGGCCGGTGAGCTGCGAGACCGGCTGGTCGGGATCCTGCGCCGGGGCGGGCGGCTGCGCGCCGGGGGCCGTCGGCGTCGGGCCGCCCGGATCGACCTGGCTGCCGATGCGGGTCTGGGCCTGGGTGACCAGGGCCTCGGCCCACTCGTTGTCGCCGGCCATGCCCCAGGTGGTCTGCGCCGGCTGGACCAGGCGCCGGATCGCATCGAGGTCGCCGCTCGCGGCGACCTGGGCTTCGATCTCCTTCTTGCGCTGGTCGTGCTGCTGCGTGATCTGCTGCTCGCTCTGGGTGCGGTCGGCCGGGGTCTCGAGCTTCTCGGCGGTGGCGATCGCGTCCTGGAAGCGGTCCTCGGTGCGCAGGTCGGCGATGTCATGCAGCAAATCGGAGCGCTGCTGCATGGTCAGGTGCACCGGGGCCACGGGCGCGGGCGGGGTCGGATCGGCGGCGGGCGCGGAAGGCGCCGCATCGGGGTGCGCGGAGACGGCCACCGGGCTGGGCGCACGCGACGACCCGCCGGCCAGCGGGGCGGGGCCCCCGGGCTGCGTGGCGCTGGCGCCGCTGGTGTCCGCGCCGGGGGAGATGGCCGGGCCTGGGCCGTTCTGGCTGCGGAACTCGTAGACGCCGACCGCCGCCGCGGCGAGCAGGACGATGGCGATGAGCAGGAAGATCAGCGCGGTGTGGTCCTGCTTCTTGCGGATGCTGCCGGTCATCGGCGCGGCGCCGGGCTGGCGCTGGCGGTTGGCGTAGTTGCCCGAGCCGGCGCTGATGCGGCGCGTCGCGATGTGCGCCCCGGCGCTGGTGCCGCGCGTCTGGCGGCCGGGGCTGCTGATCGCGGCGGTGCCGGTCAGCTTGAGGTTCTGGCGCTTCGCGCCGCCGCCGAAGCGGTCGAGCGACTCGATGACCTCGCGGTAGGTCTGGAAGCGGTCCTTGCGCTCGGCGGCGACCAGGCGCTGATAGAACAGGTCGAGGTCGCGGCTGACCCCGGCCTGGGTCGAGCGCAGCGGCCGCGGCCCGTTGGCCACGACCTTGTGCAGCGCCTCGTGGGCGCTGTAGCCGGTCACCAGGCCCTCGCCGGTGATCATGCGAAACAGCAGCGAGCCCAGGCAGAAGATGTCGGAGCGCAGGTCGCTGCGCGCATCGTCGCCGAGATGCTCGGGGGCGAGGTAGTACTCGGTGGCCGCGCTCGCGCCGGAGAGCTCGCGCACCAGGAAGCGGTGGTTCTTGGGCACGCACAGCTCGTCGATCAGGACCGTGCCGTCCGGGCTGACCAGGACCACGTCCGGGCGCAGCCAGCCGTGCACCACGCCATGGCGCGCGGCCTCCTCCAGGGCCAGGGCGATCTGCCGCAACAGCCCCATGGCGTGCGGCGGGGCCAGGGCGCGGCGCCGCGCCAGGACATGCGCCAGCGGCTCGTGGTCGGGCGGATCGTTGCTCAGCAGCACCGCGCCCTCGAGCATTGGCCGCAGGTTGACCAGGGGCAGCACGTTGGGATGGCGGATCGGGCCGGCCATGCGCACGTACGGTTCGAGGTTGTCGCGGTAGCCGGGCTGGCGCATCAGGTTCGGGCTGATCGAGAAGGCGCGCATGTTGCGCCCGGTCGAGCGCTCGCGCACGCGCGCGCGGCGGCCCTGCACCGACTCGTCGAGGTTGGCGACCAGGTCGTAGCCGTCGATGTCGAAGCCGCCCGGCTCGGGCGCGAGCACCGGGCGCTCGATGACCCCGGTCCCGGGCCGTGCGCCGAGCGCGCCGCCGGACTGCTCCTGCTGGCCGGTCGCACCGGTCATCTGGTAGCCGCCGCTCTCCTCCTGCGCGGTGCCGCTCGAGGGTGCGCGGGTCAGGCCGCGTTCGGAATCGATGACTTCCAAGGTCGAGGAGCACACCCCGCAGGTATAGACCGAGCCGATGTCGGCGTTGGGGACTTCCAAAATGGTCTGGCAGCGCCAGCACGAGATCAGCCAGCTCGAGGCGGTGGCGGGCGGGGCCTGCTCCTGCTTGAGCAGCGGGATCTCCTGCCTCGCCATGCGCTCGGCGACCAGCTGGCCAACCGCGCGCGCCGTCTCCATGACGCCCTCGCCGGTGATCGCGGTGCCGGCGAAGCTCGGCCAGCCGCGCACGTTCATGAGCGGCTCGAGCTGCTCGCGGCGCAGGGCGGTGGAGAGGTCCTGCTTGTTGTACTGCATCACCACCGGCAGGTCATCGGGCAGCCCGTGATGACGCAGGTTGTTGAGCATCTCGTTCATCGAGTCGATGTTCTCGTCGAGCGCCTCGCGGCGCGAGTCGGCGATGAACACCACCCCGTCGGCGCCCTGCAGGACCTGGCGG